>Ga0310342_100002628_pt1 | contig 11589 bp, 10 predicted proteins | sample S15DNA20500_MG_FD_206155 | JGI IMG/M metagenome (GOLD analysis project Ga0310342, IMG submission 206155) | Marine microbial communities from station ALOHA, North Pacific Subtropical Gyre - S1503-DNA-20-500_MG | ecosystem: Environmental > Aquatic > Marine > Oceanic | place: Pacific Ocean: North... | reverse complement strand
CTAGAGCTTTCAGAAGGCATTTGAGCTGTGAGTGTGCTATGTCTTAACCCAAATTCCTTAATATCTTTCCTCAAGTCTTCCCATTTATAAGATAGTTTCCTAGATACAATCTCATCAACTTCTTTTTTATAGGTGTCTATTGGTAAGATACCGTCTGAATACTTTGTTTTAGAAAAGGATTCACATTTGCCCTTTTCTTTTGCTAATTCATTACTTGCTCTTAATAGATAATATTGGAACGCTTCTGATAGTTTATCAACTTCTTTCCAAGCAGATTTACTTTCATAACCAAGTCCTAATGTTGCTAAGTAATGAGCAAGACCAATATATCCAATTCCTAAACTTCTTCTATTTCTTGTAGAAATTTCTGCCGCTCTAACTGGATATCCTTGATGGTCTATAACTTCATCTAATGACCTTACTGCTAAATCGCATAAGGATTCTAATTCATCTAAATCTTTTAAAAGTCCTACATTAATTGCTGATAAAATACATAATGCAATTTCTCCTTTACCATCTATATGACTTATTGGGTCTGTAGGTAAAGTAATCTCTTGACATAAGTTAGACATATAAATTTTATCTTTAAAAGAGGAGTGAGTATTACAATGGTCTATATTCATAATGTAAATACGACCTGTTTCTGCTCTTTCTTTTAAAATTGACATAAACAAGTCCTGTGCTTTTACTTTATGTTTCCATACACTTGTTTTTCTTTCTGCCGTTTTATATATTTCATCAAATTCTTTTGTTCCCCACGCTTCATAAAGTTCTGGTACTTCGTGTGGTGAAAATAATGTTATCTCTTCATCATTAATAAATCTTTCATAAAATAATTTAGATAACTGTATAGAATAGTCTAATTTTCTTACTCTATTATCTTCGCTACCTTTATTATTTTTTAATACAATAATATCTTCTATTTCTTTGTGCCAAATAGGAAAGTGAACGGTTGCCGAACCTCCTCGTACCCCATTTTGAGTACAACACTTAACAGTTGCTTCAAATTTTTTAAGAAAAGGAATGACGCCAGTATGTTGTACTTCGCCACCTCTAATACGTGAGTTGATTCCTCTAATTCTTCCTGCATTGATACCAATACCTGCTCTTTGGGCAACATACTTGCCAATAGCCATATCACTGGAAAAAATACTAGGCAAAGTATCATCAACATCCACCAAGACACAACTCGCATACTGCCTAATAGGAGTTCGTACACCAGCCATAACAGGTGTTGGAATATTAATTTTAAAACGTGAAATAGCGTCATAATACTTTTTAACATAACTCATCCTTTTGTTTTTTGGGTATTGTGAAAATAATGTAGCAGATATCATCATATACATAAATTGTGGCGTTTCATAAATTTGTCCTGTACTTCTATCTTGCACTAGATACTTGTCAATGACTTGTCTTAACCCAGCATATGTAAAAGTATAATCTCTTTCGTGATTTAACCAATTTTCCATTCTATCAAAATCTTTTTTGTCATACCAATTTAAAATTTCTTTATCATAGACGCCTTTGTCTATACCATTTTGTACGTGTTGAAAAATATGTGGATGATCCCACATTTTATGAAATAGTTGTTTTCTTAAACTATAGAGTAATAGTCTAGCGGCAACATATTGATAATTTGGATTTTCTAAAGTGATTAAATCGTTTGCTGATTTAATTAAGATTTGTTGAATTTCGTTTGTTGATATGCCATCATAAAATTGTAGACCACTATTCATTTCTACAGAAGAAGCAGAAACTTGCGTTATATCTTCACACGCATATTCTACCATTTGATGTATCTTCTCAATGTTTAGAGATTCCTTACCTCTACCATTTCGTTTCACCACACTAATATTTTCATTCACCATTTTTATTTACACACTCCTAACATTTCTTATAATAGTTTAATTTCGTTAACGCTTCTAATTTACTAAAGGTATTATTACTTATGATATCTCTTAACTCGCTTATTTTCATTCCATTCATTATCATTTCATTTACATCTTTAAGTTGTACGTCATTTGGCCACACTACTACGTTATAATTTTTTTCAATTACAGCGTACATCCTTTTTATGATTTCTTTATTACGAGGTTCGTTGTCAAATATATATGTAACTTGGTCACTTGACACTCTCAATGTTAAGTCAGCACCACCTGCTGCTAAACAATTATCTAAAAACAAACTATCAAGTGGACCTTCAACTATGTAAATATGTTTTTGATAATTTACACGTTCAAGTCCATATACTTTCTGTTTTGTTTCATCAAGTTTAATAGTAATATATTTTGGTTGTTCTTTTCCAAATGCTCTGCCTTGGAATGCAAACAACTGACCAGTTACGTCAAAGAAAGGAATAATTAATCTAGGGTGTTCATAACTTTCTTTAAAAGTCCCTGGTTTCACTTTATTGGCAAAATTGTGAAATTTGTCAACAAAATAAATTATTTCATAATATTGTGGAGGAATCAATCTCTTCTTTACGTACTCCTTTACAGGATGTCCGTCTTTTAACGTACTTACTTTAATACAAGAATCTAATAAATTTGTTTCTTTAAATTTTGTTGGTTTAAAGTCAAATTTCGGCTGGGGCGTGGATGGTGCCGATCCCTTGTATCTCTCTAATAAGTATTCTCCGTATTTTTTGGGATCCAAGAATTTAATGAAATTTGCTAAATTCTGACCCATACCACAATTGTGGCATTTGAAGAACATATCATTTTTTACTCTATAAAGATATGCCCTTGCTTTTGTTTTACTCTTCTGTGAGTCTCCACAATGTGGACACCTAAAATTGAAAAGATAATCTGTCTTCTTTTTAAACTGGCTTAATGCTGAAGAAATAGCATTAATATACTTTAAATCTATATAACTTGACATAACACTATCTCATAATATACACCATAACGCAAAAAAAGTCAAGTCTGCACGGCAAACCTGGTGAAGAAAAAATACCCAGGCTATTTTCCTCGGGTAAAAGGTACGAGTATTCTATTAGCTCATCAACCTAACAATTTCGGAGAAATTGCCAGATACTATCCATCCTATTACTATAGCAGCACCTAATATAATCCATCTATATTTTTCTAACATACCAACTCTAGCACCAATATCGTTTCTTATTGCTTTAATTTCTAATAATAAACGTTTTTCACTTTGTTCTATTTCTCTAGTTAATTCTCTACGTACATTGTCAATTTCACCTGCTCTTTCTTTCAATTTTTCAAATATGACTTCATCAATTTGTTCTTGTCTGCTGATTTTTTCGGAGTGTACTGCGAGCATAGACTTAATAGATGATGATACATCTGTTAATTTATCTATTGCTATATCTAAACGGTTGTGAATTCTATCAAATTCTTCAACGTCTTTTTTGAGTTTAGCAATATCTACTTTTGTTTTTATTCCGTTATTTTCGTCCATTAGAAATCTCTATCTATCCACTTGTAAATACTCCAATTCATATAGAGTAATAGACCCATTATTAACCAAAAATTAATTGTTCCCCAATCCATTATACGTTTCTCCATTGTGTTGGCAACCACCATTCGGTGTACCAATGTCTAAATTGTGCTGGGTGTCTACCTATGATAAAGATATACCAGAAACCCTTTATTAATTCTTTTATTGCTGTTAACCTACTCATTAATCCGTTTGTATGATTGTAATATTTTCTTGGCTGGAACTGCTGCCAATATCAATGTGTTGTGCTTCTTTATCTTGTAAAATTTGAACGTCTGCCTCGTCAGCAGTTTCAATTTTTAAATAAGCACGGTGGTTGTCATTATATCTATTTATAATTGAGTAGCCGCTAACAGACGTATCAACATCAGCGTCATAAGTGTTGCTACCTGTTGTATATCTTCCTGTTAATGTTTCAGAAGTTTTTACATCACCTTCTGTTGTTGTAGTAGTTTGAGTAATATCTCCTGTGGTGTAATTTAATATTTCACCGCTAGTTGTTGTTGTCGTTTCTGATTTTGAATTGTCAACCCATTCTGTTCCACAAGAAGCATTTGCTTTGTCCCAATAGTATCCCCAATTAACACAATCATTTTCATTATCTATATCTGCTAACCATAATTCTAATTCAGCGTCTATGTCATAATCATCCTCATAACTATATTCATCTTCCAATGTTGTAGAATCATCTCCTGTATCATCATATGAACCTGTGTACCACCAACTAGATGTATTGTCATAAAATTTTTGCCAATCTGAATTGGTCCATTCAGAAACATATTTGTCTTTTAAACTTGCCATCTTCCAAGGTTTAGGTTGTCCAGAACACCACTCTGGTTTGTCCCAAGTACCACACCAACCATACCATTTTTTAAATAATTTTCTAGCTCCTTTTTCCCAACTATCATAATCTTTAAACAATGTCCAATCGTCTTCGTACCAAGCGTTTAAATAATCTATATAACTCTGGTTACACCAAGATGTATCCCAACCATTATAATCACAATAGTTTTCTATTGTTAACGTTGGTGGTCCACCTGCCGCTATGTAATCTGCATTATTATAATATTCATTTGATAAATCAAAATCTTCCCAAGTGTATCCAACAACTGTTGATGTTGCTTCTTCTTCAACTGTTTCAGTTACATCTTCTTCCTTTACATCATAAGAAGTTAATCCATATTTTTCTAACGTATCATTATACTCATCATAATAAGCATCCCAATCAACTTTATCCCAATCAACCTCTTCCCAATTAATAGTATCCCAAGTACAATCTGAGCAACCTATTGCGTCAAAGTATGCTTGATCCATTTCAGCGTACATAGTTTTAGCTGTATCCCAATCCATTTTCTGTTCACCAGTAGCATCCCATACTGATATTTGATTATCTTCATCAATGTATCCCCAATCTTTTAAATCTTCTTCCCATTCATCATAATAAGAAGTATCAACTTCCGATTCTTTTCCTGCTTGGTCTACTGCTGATTCTTCATAACTATAACTATCATCACTTCCAGAAGTACCTAAATCGGAAGTAGTGTCATATGTATCATATGTTTCTGTAATTGAACTCTCTTCAGAAATAATAGCTTCTTCCATTTTTTGTAATTGTTCATTGTTTTCTGCTCTATCAAATTGTTGGTCGTGTTTCTTTTTTATATCATCATCAATACTATCAATATCAAACAAATTCTTTTTCTGATTGTTATCCAATGCTGATGGAGTTTTAATCATAACATCTGAACCAACTACAGTTACAGAAGTATATACGTTAGTTAATGTTTGAGAACCTGCGTCATTGGTTACGGTTACTTGTCCTACATCACCAGAACTATCTGGAAGTAATGTAATTGTTGTTTGACCTGAAGTATCTACTGTACCTGAAAAGGCAGTACCTTGCATAGTTATAGTTGCTGTTGGTGTAACTAATTCAACCTCACCACCTAATTTTTTTACATCTCCTGATTCATATGTAAATGTACCAACATTAATTGATATGTTCATTGCAATTTCAATTGGTATAACAGACGTATCAAAAGCAAATTCATCAATGATTAATTCTGTATTCGGACCCATTGTAAATTTAGTATCATCTTTATAATGTAAAATCATACCACCATCTTCTCCTGTCTGGAGAAAATCGTTCATTTCTAATAGGTAACCTTTAATTACTTCTTCGGTACGTCCATCTCTTTCGTTCCAAGTTTGACCCATTTTATCAAAAACAGAACCAATAGTAACTGCTAATGCTTGTGTAGTGAATAGTATCAGAAACGATACTATGAATAAAAGTTTTTTCATTTCTGAAACACCTCATCTAAATCATTATAAAACGATTGTTTATCTGCATACCCTATTATTCTTGTTAATTCTTTTCTACCATTCCATATTATAAATGTTGGTGTTCCTCTAATAGGTTTAATTCTTCCTTCAGCATATGCTTCTTTAAACCAGTTAGGTTGATTATATAAATTAATAATAACTAAAGGTAAATCTTCATACTCATAGTCAACTCCTACCTCTTGTAAAAAGTTTTGACATATACCACACATAGGATTGTGTGCCATTAATAATTCATTTGCTTTCGCTGATGATATGCCTAATATTAATAATACAGTAACACAAATTATTATTGCCCACTTTTCCCAAGTGTTGTGAAATAGTTTCATTTAAATTTCTTCTTCTTTTCTTTTCTTTTCCATTTTTCTGGATAGTAATTGTGGATTAGTGTACAGATTATGCCACCTGATAAACATATTGTACCAAATATTAAAAAGAAAGCGACAAACCCTTTCATTTAACACCCGCCAGTTATCGTATTAGTATAATCTGCTGTTTGATTGTTTCTGTTATATGAATAGGTACAACTATCATTACCGTCTTGATTCACGTGTAAAGTATAGTCGTATATTGAATCACCTGATACATAAAGATAAGCATAGTTGTCATCATTAAGTTGTTTAAGGTTAACAATTGCGTCATCTGTATAGATATAAACTTTTGCTACATTATCATCACCATTTGCATAGTAAGTAAATGTATTATCGTTTCCAACAGTAACCGTTTTCATCCAATTGTCATCACCTCTTTGTATCATTCTTACGTGACTACCTGTGCAACAGGAGTGAACATCTAAAATATTTGAATCACCTATGATATCGTGAACTTGGTAGTTACTTTCGCCCCAAATTCCTGTGTGTACTCTATTAGAATTTCCTATAATGTAAAAATCTATTGTTGCACCTTCACTACCTGAATCATCTGCAAAGATTCCGTGAGAAGCAACATCTGGACCTATCATTATATTTGCCTTGTCAGAACCAACCATACCTTTTGATTCTGCTCTGTTACTATAAAATTCTACATCATTTGAATCTCCATTAATCAATACATATAAGAAGTGTGAATCACCGTGAGAATTCATCCAAAAATCATTTGAGTCTCCTACAATATCTAAATCAAGGTGTGTATCCTGTACATCATCACTTGTATTTGTATCTATCTCTACTATGTTTGATGAACCTGTAATATCAATGTCATAATAGTGTCCATCTGCGCCTACATCATCTAAATCTAATCTTAATACATTGGAACTACCTACAGCATAATAATCAAAGGTCATATTAGAACCCATAAATGCTCTATGGTTGCTATCTTTAGCAACATTATTGTCACCTATTTGTTTAATTATAAGAGTAAGATTTGGTCCGTTGACTAAAAAAGGATATGATGTGCTTAACCCAACCATATTACCAGTACCATCTTGTTTGATGTAGATGGAACCATCATCATCTTGGTTAACTTGCCAAATATATACTGAATTTCCTGCTAGACAATTAATCGTTGTCGCTAGAAGAATCACTAGAGCCATTATCATTTTCTTCATTTGTGTTCTCCTTTTCTTTTAACTCGTCTTGAATCTTTTTCTTACGTTCTTCTTTTTGGTTTTCTTTTTCTAATAGATAATCTTCGTATGTTTTCTCTACATTAGGTTCTTGTTGTTCTATAACTACTTCAACCTTTTCTTCTGTAATGACTTCTGCGTCTGACTCTTCAACAATAACTGGCTTTTCAATTTCCCATAAGCCTTTTTCGTCACCTTCTTTTATCAATTCTACTATACCTTTTTCTATTGCTTTTCTTACTGCAAAGGTAACAGGTTCATTTCTTGCAACACCAACCTCTAACTCTAATAACAATGTATCAGCGTCAAAGTATTTGAATATATCTCCACCAGTTTCACCTGAAATTATAGTTTTCTCAACTACTATTGATATTACTACTTCACCAGTTTGTACATTAACTAATCTTAAAATAATAGTAACTACATCTTGTCGCCATTGTTTATGTGCTTGAATACCTAAAATTCTTGCACCATAACCGCCTGTCTTTACATCACTATCATAACCTATAATTCCACCTGTAAGATATGCACCTGCAAACAATAGTGGTGGTAAAGATTGTGCTTTATCACCATCAACTTGTTGTCTTGTAGAACGTATTAATTTTCGTTCTTGTAATAGACTTGGCAAACTTGCTCGTTCTACTACTCTAAACCATTTGCCATCGCCTGCGTCTTGTAATGCTTTAATTAATATTTGATATGCACCTTGAGTTACTGCCGTACTCATTGTTGCATAATTGCCACCTGGTTTCTTTTGACCAGTTAAATCCATAAAATCATACACAGCAATTACAACAGGTTCACCGACAGGTGATTCTATTGTAGTTAAATTTTTAACTGCTGGTATTTGTTTTCTAACATCAAAGTCTGGCTTACCTGCACAACTAACTAACAATAATGTTAACAAAAATATTGCTATACTTCTAAACATTAATCTTCCTTCGGCATAGTAAATGTCGTTACTGTTCCATCCGTTTCAGTAACAGTCACTACTACGTTACCTGTTCCTGAAGGTGTTGTCCACTCAACAAGTTCTCCACCAATTGGTGATGTAAATGAACCTGTATCTTGTTGTAGACCATCAGCACCAAATATATTTGTTGTAATTTGTTTTGCTAGTGCTGTATAGAACCTTGATTCTAAATTTGCTTTGAATTTTGCTACTGCTGTATTTTTAGCATCCTCTTTGACTTTATCAGCCGCTGCTTTTTCAGCTGCTTTTATAGCGTCTTTACGAGTCTTCTCTATATTTTCTACAGTTAAATAGTGTGATGATTTTCCTTCCCCACTAAAGGATGGACTATCAAATTTAAATGTTAATTCACTTGCATTTGCTATAGAATATAATGATAATACTGCTAATATTGTAATGATTATTCGCATTTTCCTTCTCTCTTTGATGTATATATTTATAAGATATCTGTACTAAATAGTACGTATGATTAAAATATTGACGAAAACGTGGGCAGTATATTTGACGTTGATTATATTACTTGGAATATATATATCAAATCCTATCTTGCTACAGTCAGCAAAACTTAATACTTTTGATTTCTACCAAACCTTTGGTAAGAATTATGAATCCAAGAGTTTAGTACTAGTAGACATATCAGACAAAGCATTAGAAAAGAACGGACAATGGCCGTGGAAAAGAGATTTACTTGGTCGTGTCATAATCAATGCATATAAAAATGGTGCCGCTCTTGTAGTTTTACAAGTAGTCTTCCCACATAAAGATAGATTAGGTGGTGATGAAATGTTTTTGAAAATGATTTCAAAATATCCAATCATACTTACTGAAACCGATACTGTAAAAAATCTTATTAGTATCTCACGTAAAGCAATAGCAATAGGTAATGTATCTGCACCAGTTGATATAGATGGCACTATAAGAAAACTACCTCTTGATAAATCCATACCTGAAGTTATCTTAAAAGTTATTAATGCAAAAACTTTAGCAGAAGATACTATTTGGATTGATTTCAGACATAATATTCCTAGAATAGATTACACCGATAAAGATTGGTCATCTGTAAAAGGTAAAATAGTTTTCATAGGTACAACATTCCAAGGTTCAACATTTGTTACTACTCCTAATGGATTAAAAAACACACACGAAATTATGGCAATCAGTACAGAAACTTTATTGTCAGGTAATTTTATTAGTAGACCTTATTGGTTACCATATAGTGAATTTGCTTTTATACTATTAGGTGCTCTATTCTTTCTCATAGTTATACCTAGATGTGGTGTAATGTGGTCTGCGATATGGTTTGGTGGATACTTATTTGATTTAACACTTGCAAGTTCTTATCTATGGACACAACACTTAATCATAACTGATTGGTTCAGTCCACTTGTAATAGGGTCTGTAGTATGGGGTCAGTTAACATACAATAACTATTCAAAAGAAAATAAATTAAGACTACAAATTAAGAAACAATTTGAACACTATCTATCTCCAGATATGGTTAAGAAACTACAAAAGAATCCATCACTATTAAAACTTGGTGGTGAAAGAAAAGTAATGACGTTTTTGTTTTCAGACATACGTGGCTTTACTCCTATATCGGAATCTATGAAAGGTGAACCAGAAAAACTTACCAAGTATGTTAATAAGTTCTTGACTGCAATGACTGATATAATATTAAAAAATGGTGGTACTATTGATAAGTATATGGGTGATTGTATAATGGCATTTTGGAACGCACCCCTAGACAATCCAAATCATCAAAGACTAGCAGTACTATCTGCATCCCAAATGAAAAAAACAGTTGAAGAAATGAATAAGAGTGGAGAGTTTGACCCACCTTTAAAGATTGGTATAGGTATCAATACTGGTGAGTGTCTTGTAGGTAATATGGGGTCTGAACAACGTTTTGATTATTCTGTTATTGGTGACGCTGTTAATTTGGCAAGTAGATTGGAAGGTAAGAGTAAAGATTTTGATACTACAATAGTAATATCTCAACATACTGCTGAAGGTATTGACTTTGTTCCATTGGCAAGACCAGATGGATTTAAATTCTATAAACTAGGTATCTCTACTGTAAAAGGTAAAAAAGAAAAGGTTAATTGTTTTTCTATTAAATAAATGTTAATATCAAATAACAACTTAACCCTATAACTATTCCTAATACTGCAACAACACCCGCTAAGGTATATATTGTCTTCATTTTTTGTCTGTTAACTTATTAATAAGTTCAAACGCTACTTTAACTTTCTCTTCCAACACTTTAATTCTATAGTGTGATTGTGCCAAAGTAACTATCAATAACACAAATGCTACTAGCATTGGCCAAAGTCTACTCAACATTAATACTGCTTCACTATCCATTACTGTACTATTTCATCTCCTGTTTTTACATTGGGTCTTGGTTTCTCACAAACAGAACAATCACATTTACTACAAATAATAGTTACTGTCTTTTGATTTCGTAATCCATCTGGACTAGAAGTAATATACTCCATTAACTTTTCAGGACAATGAGCTTCCCTACCACAATTTTTACATTTTTCCATTACTTTTTAAACTTTGTTGCCTCTTCTGAACCGCCTGTTGCTGTTCCTTTTGTATAAGAATGAGCACCCATACCTGCAAGGTCTCCATCTTTAACAATTAAATATTGATTTCTTATTTCTGTTCCATCAAATAAACACTCTAGTATTTCTCTTACACCAGCAGCATATCTTGTTTGTGCTGATAGTGAAGTACCTGAAGTGTGTGGTGTCATACCGTGGTTAGGCATTGTTCTCCATACGTGGTCGTTAGGTGCTGGTTGTGGAAACCATACATCACCTGCATAACCGCTTAATTGTCCTGACTCTAATCCTCTAGCTACAGCATCCTTATCACAAATTTTTCCTCTTGCTGTATTAATTATGTACGCACCTTTTTTGCACTTACTAATTAAATCATCATTAAACATATGTTCAGTTTCAGGATGTAAAGGACAACTTATATTAATCACATCACATACTGCAACTAACTCCTCAACTGAATTGTGATAAGTTAAATTTAATTCTTTCTCTTTATCTTCTGGCAATCTATGCTTATCAAAGTAATGTAGGTGTACATCAAATGGTTTCATCTTTCTTAACATATCATAACCTATACGTCCAGCAGCAATTGTACCTATATGCATACCTTCTACGTCATAAGAACGTTTAACTGCGTCAGCTATATGCCAACCACCTTCGTTAACTATTCTATGTTGATT
>Ga0310342_100002626_pt1 | contig 11594 bp, 8 predicted proteins | sample S15DNA20500_MG_FD_206155 | JGI IMG/M metagenome (GOLD analysis project Ga0310342, IMG submission 206155) | Marine microbial communities from station ALOHA, North Pacific Subtropical Gyre - S1503-DNA-20-500_MG | ecosystem: Environmental > Aquatic > Marine > Oceanic | place: Pacific Ocean: North... | reverse complement strand
GGGTGATCCCGGCTATTTCGCGGACCTGACCGCCAACGCCAACCCGGCCAGTTGGTCGGGGATGAACATCCGGCGGATGACAGCCGGCGTCCTGGTGGAGACCCTGGACCTTCACGGCCGCATCCGTTCCAGGGCAAATGGTAAAGACACTTGGAGGAATGCTCTAAACGCCGATCGAAAAGTGCGGCGGTAGGAAAGGCGGTTTAAAAGTGCGGCGCCCCCAATAAACCTTCGGTAAGTGGCCCGAGAAGCCAGGATTTTCTCGGGATTGTGAACGAAGGAGGAAGGGTGTACGCAGAGATGGAATGGTGGACGAAGATTCGTCAACAAGTGGAGGAGGAAAGGGTCTCGAAGCGGGAGGTGCCGCGAGGGACCGGGATCCACTGGAGGACGCTGGAGAAGATGCTGAGCCACAGCAGCCCGCCGGGCTATCAGCTCAGCGAGTCGAGGCCGGAACCGAAAATCGGTCCGATCGGATCGCCGAGATCCTGAAGCAGGACCAAGTGGTGCCCAGGAAGCAGCGCCACAGTGCCAAGCGGATCTTTGAACGGATTCGGGACAAGGGCTACAGCGGAGGCTACACGCGGGTAAAGGAGGCGGTCCGGGAGATCAAGCAGACCCGGCGGGAGGAGTTTGTCCCGCTGGTGCACCGCCCGGGGGAGGCCCAGGTTGACTTCGGCCATGCATTGGCCAAGGCAGGCGGGAATCTCGAGAAGATCGTGTTTTTCGTGATGTGCCTTCCGCACTCCGATGCGGTGCATATGAAGGCGTTTCCGCGGATCTGCGCCGATCATGAAAACGCTGGAACAGGGGAACCACGAACCACGGTCTCATTGTTGCCTTATGTGATTGACACGCCGGGATCCTACTACGTGACGACGAATTTAACCGGAGCTCCAACCCGGCCCGGGATTTCCATAGAGGCGAGTGATGTGACCCTCGATTTGGGCGGATTCACGCTACTCGGGGTGACCGGGGCCCTGGAGGGGATCCTTGCGGGAAACTCGGCGACCCTCAGTGAGTGCTCAGCAATAGACAATGGTATGAACGGAATCTATGTGAACATGGGGAGCACGATCAGCGCCTGCACGGCGCTGGGGAACTCCAGCAACGGGATTTCCGCCGTGCACGGTGGCAGCTCCATTCACGCCTGCACGACCCGAAATAATAGCGGCGATGGAATCGCCACCGCAGCCGGCACGGTGGTCCGATACACGTCAACAAGTAATGGCGACGATGGCATCGATGCATCCTTCTCCAGCCGCGGGACCCAATGCGCCAGCGTGTTCAACCTGGGAGACGGCATCCAGGTTACGTTCGACGGTCGGGTGGCGGAGAATAATTGCGACCGCAATGGAAACATGGGGGGGACAGGGCGGGAATTTACGTCATCAACTCCGACAACCGGATCGAAGGAACCGCCGTGTCCGATAATGATCGCGGCATCGAGGTGGAAAGTGCAGGTAATCTGATCATCCGCAATCGCGCCGCGGGAAATTCCACGAATTTCGTTATTTCCGCCAACAACAAGGTCGGCGTGATTGTTGCCGCTCCAAACAGTAGGGCCATCAGCGGAAGCACCGGAGGAGCGGATGTCGGCTCGACGGATCCCTGAGCCAATTTCACCTTTTAGCCGAACAACTCCACCGCGGTGGGTTCGTTGTCCAGCATGGATCGGACGCAGAATCCCAGTTCCTCCCGCGAAAACGGCTTTCGCAGGAGAGTGGACTTGCTGAAGGCGTTCGTATCCACAAAGAGAGGGTGTTCGCTGAATCCGGTGGTGAACACGATCTTAAAGTCATGCCGCACGTCGCGCAGACAGTTCGCCAGATCGAGCCCGTTCATTTCCGGCATAATGATATCCGTCATGATCAGATCGATGTCGTGCTTTTGCTCCTTGGCGATGATCAGCGCTTCGCGGCCGCAGCTTGCTTCCAGGATATTGTACCCAAGAGCCTTCAGCAGATAGATGCAGAGCGTGCGAAGATCCCGGTCATCCTCTACCAGCAGAATGGTTTCTTCGCCGCGCGGCACTTCCACCGGTCCGATCTCGGACTCCTCGTCGGCCGATCCAACATGAACCGGAAAATAGATTTTGAATTCGGTGCCAGCGCCTTCCTTGCTCTCGACCATAATTCCGCCGTTAAATCGGGTCACGATGCCGCACACCGTCGAAAGACCCAGGCCCGTGCCCTTCCCCTCTTCCTTGGTGGTAAAGAACGGTTCGAACAAGTGCTCGCGGACTTCCTCCGACATGCCGCACCCGGTGTCACGCACACAGAGTTCAACTTGCGGACAGGGCTTCAGCTTATGGACCCGGACCATGTCCGCGGGCAAATCCGCAATACGGGTGGATATATGCAAGTCGCCGCCCGCCGGCATCATGGCGTCCCGGGCGTTGACACCCAGGTTCATGATGAGCTGATTGTATTGGCCGGGATCGATCAGAATTACGTCTCCTTCCCCCACCAGATCGAACGTCAACCGAATATCTTCACCCAGGGTATGGTTCAGGAACTTTTCCATATCCGAAATCATTTTGCTTACGGGAACCCGCTCGGATCTACCGGCCTGGGTGCGGGCGAACGACAGTAACTGCCGGTTCAGGTCCCCTGCCCGTTCGCCGACCCGGATGATCTCATTGATGTCCCCCATCAATGGGTCGTCCTCTTCGAGCTGGCTCTGGACGATCTGACTGAAACCGAGAATGACGGTCAGCATGTTCGAAAGGTCATGCACAACACCGCCCGCCAGGCGTCCAATGACTTCCATCTTCTGAGATTGCAGGAACTGTTCCTGCAGTTTCATACGTTCGGTAATATCGTTAATCATGAAGACGTAGTGGGACACATTGCCATCGCTGTCTTTGATGGGCGCCATGGAGGCGCCAAAGTCCATGACTACGCCGCCATCTTTCAAGCGGTCCCGGTACTCTGAATGCCACTCTTTGCCGCGCATCATGGAGTCCCACAGCGTGGTCAACTCTTCTTCTTCAAGACATCCCGGCTCCAGGATAGACGCAGGTTTCCCTTCTAGTTCCGCTTTGGGATATCCCGTGATGCGGGAATACTTCTCGTTCACGTACTCCACGATTCCCCGCATGTCCGTAATCAGCACTGCGACAGAACTGTGTTCCATCGCCTGGGTCAACTTGCTTAGCTGGCTGGAGGCTCGGTCGGAAAAGCTCAGCTGCCGCGCCAGTTCATCGGTGGCAGCGGACAATGCAGACACATGCTCGCCGGCGAGACGTTCAAACTCGGCTACCCGAGTCGCCAGCACCAGAAAGTAATCCCCCAGAAGCACGCTCAAGAAAAAGCCGGCGGACAGCACCCACCACTCCCACTGGGTACGACTCAGGGCCAGGTAACCGGGCGTTGGAGCAATCGTGGTCTCGATCTCGCGGCCCGCGAATTCAAGCACATGACTTTCATGCTGCCCCAACAAAATGGTCTCGATCCGATCACGGCCCACACCCTCTTCAAAGGCTCCTTCTACGCCAAGCCGGACATCAAAAGTGTAGGGCTCGCCGGACGAATCGTCGATGGTGAGGATGTACTCCAGCCCATCTCTCCGGACGTGAAGAAGACAGTCCGCAAGAAAGTCTTTCATCCAGAACAAGCCCACCAGGTAGCCGACGACTTTCTCTTCGCCGTCAGGACCCGGCGCGATCATCGGGGCGGCAATTTCCATCGCATAGGATTCGTGGCCATTGCGCTTACGCGGCACCGGCTCCAGAGCCTGCACGGAAGCAACGCCGGCGAGCGGGAACGTGCGCGCCGCCCAGTCCTCCCGGCCGGCCGACTGGCTGAAGTACCGGTAGATCCGATCCGGCTGCCCTTCGGCTTCAGGCAGGACCAGCATCAAACCTTCCAGCCCGGGATATTCATCCCAAATCTTTTCGCTGAATCTCTGGAATGCGGTCTCTTCCGTTTGGGGTACGGCTGCCGTGAGGTGCGCCAGGAAAAAGGCGTCTTCCGCCAGTTTCGACTGCAACGTGTCAAGGTTCCGCTGGAACATCTCGGTGGCCAGGCGCGAGTGCATGGAGAAATTATTGTCAATCCGTTCACCTTCCCATTCTCGCACCCGCGAAAAGAAAAAGAACGTCACCGCCATCCCAAGAAGGAGAGTAAGCAGCGCCGGCACCTGATGTCTAAGCGGCACTCTGGGCCACATCAGATACATCATGATCTTGGCTCGAACCATTGATTGTCTTTTTTGTGGAGCCCCTTGGGCATTTTCTTTCGGACTCCCTTACCCCTGAATAAAGGAGCACCCGGCATGCCACCTGCAAAAACGCGCCCCCAGCATAGTTTTTCTTGACAAAAACCGCAGCCCGGACCGAATACCGCTACGGTCTCATCATGATCAATTCATTCTCGGGAACGGCGGGGATCCTTTGGACGATTTGGGGCGTCTCCTTATCGAATGCCAGATGCCCCGAGATGTTGGTTTTGGACGAGGTTTGGGAATTTGGTTTCGATTCCGTGGTTATTCGTAAATAGTTTACGACAAAGTTAGCGAAACAGTTGGAGAGAGGCCTAAAGATCAGCCATTCCAGCCTGACCCCTCTTCCGGCTTCAGGGTGCTCACAGCACCCCTGAAAAGTGGAGCGCTCAGATTTCATGCGATGAGGAGTGGACGAGATGGTTTGTTCCATCTATATTGGTCGATTCGTTTTTCTGGAAACACGGCATGAACAAACTCATTTTAGGCCTGCCGAAAGGCAGTTTGCAGGAGTCGACTTTCGCTATGATGCGAAAAGCGGGCTATACGATTAGCGCAGGCTCACGATCCTACGTACCCCGAATCGACGACAAAGAAATCGAGGCAAGGCTCATCCGCGCGCAGGAAATCAGCCGCTATGTCGAAAGCGGCATGCTCGACCTCGGCCTGACAGGGCACGATTGGATCGTCGAGAACGGGTCCGACGTCGTGGAGGTCGGGGAGTTGATCTACGCGAAACAGGGACTTCGACCAGTGCGTTGGGTTCTGGCAGTGCCGGAGGATTCTATAGTCCAATCAGTGCAAGACCTTCAGGGCAAGCGCATTGCCACCGAAGCAGTCGGCATCTCGCGCCAATATCTTGAGCGGAACGGCGTTGATGCGGAAGTCGAGTTTTCCTGGGGGGCAACAGAAGTCAAAGCGCCGGAACTGGTGGATGCGATCATTGAAATCACTGAAACGGGATCCTCACTCCGGGCAAATAATCTTCGCATTGTCGAAACGGTGCTGGAATCCACCACCCGTGTCATCGCGCACAAAAAATCGTGGGAGGACGTGTGGAAAAGGAGTAAAATCGAGAAAATCGTGCTTCTTTTACATGGAGCGCTCGCCGCGGAGACACGAGTTTTGCTGAAAATGAACGTGCAGGAGCAGGACGTTGGGGCGGTGACCCGTATTCTGCCCTCGTTGCACGCACCGACGCTCAACAAGCTGAGTGATTCGGGCTGGTACAGCATCGAGTCGGTGGTCAAAGAAAAGATTGTTCGGGAGATCATTCCGGAGCTGAAATCAGCCGGTGCGCAAGGAATTATCGAATTGTCATTGAATAAAGTCGTTTCTTAAGCGATAGGTAGACGGGTGAGCAGGAACCATCTCCTGCACGCCAAACACAGGAAGAGGCCAAAGTCTCCATGGGTACCGTAAAAAAATGGCGGAAACGCAAGATGGCGAAGCACAAGCGGAAAAAGCGCCTGAAAGCCGACCGCCATAAGAAGAAATAATCGTTCTACCACCGCGCAAACGAACGTTCCGTAGGCTGTCTGGCAATGATCCATCATGCGGGTTTCCCGTACGATTTCTCGAGTGCTCCTTGTTTTATGGACTGGGATTCTCGCTGGGTGTCAGTCAGCGGATCCTGGTGTTTCCGAATATTCAGAACCAAAAAAAGGGGCTCCGCTGCGGGAACTCAGCGAGGAGGATCAGGTTTTCGCGGAAGTGCTGGCGCGTTACGCCTGTGGCCTGATTCACGAGTATCAGCGTGAGTACGAAGGGGCTCTCGAAAGCTATCTTCTCGCCGTTGAACTCGATCCCGACAACGAAGAGTTGAACTTTCGGATCGCGATGGGCCTTCTGCGGCAAAAGCGGACGAAGGAGGCCATCCGCATTATCGAAGCGGTTCTTGAACGAGACCCAGAGTCCTCTCACGCGTTGTCGGTGCTCGCGATGTCATACCGGATCGCGGAACAACCGGAGCTTGCCAAGGAGGCGTACGAACGTCTTCTGAAAATCGACAAGTCCGACCCCCTTCCCTACCTGGACTACGCTGCTTTTTACGTATTGCAGGGCAACATGGATGAAGCCAGGCGGATTCTCGAATTGGGAGTCCGGGAGGTCAAGAAACCCCTCGATTTATACCTGAACCTCTCCCGTATTTACGTTGAAGATGCGAATCGCGCATCGACTGATGAAGAAGCGTACGCTTTCCGGGAAAAGGCGACCGGCTATCTTGAACAGGCAGTGAAACTGGAAGGCAAAAACCGAGAATTGTTATTTCGGATCGGCGACCTGTACATCCTAAACAACCAGCACGACAAAGCCATGAAGCATTTCCGAACAATTGAAAAAGAGTTCCCGGACGACTTGGGGACCAAGCAGGAGCTGGCATTGCGGTTTCTGGCCGCCGGAGATTTCGATGAGGCAATTGCCACGCTGGAGTCCATCAGCAAGGATCAACCGTCCAACCCTCAAGTGTACTATTACCTGGGTGAACTGTACCTGGAGAATGAGAATTTGGACAAAGCGATCGAGAATTTCCGCCTGTCCTCAACCGCGACCAGGAATGATCCGCTCTCTTACATCCGCCTGGCAATGCTGCTGCGGGTATCAGACGCCGAAGGCGCAATCGACGTTCTTTACGATGGCCTGGAAAAAATGACCGGGAACGGCCGCCTGTCGGAGGAATTGGCCTATACCTACTCCTCTATAGGCAAGTTCGAATTGGCATTCGAATGGTATGCGAAGGCGCGCAAACGGCTTGGGAAAGACAAGAGCGGCCCGAGTTTACACTACCACTACGCGCGCGCGGCATACGAGACCGGCAACCTGGAGGAGGCCCTAACCAACCTCCCCCATGCCGGCGACACCAACTACCTTTATCTCTATTTGTTCTTGAAGGATTCTCTTCCAAACGCGGAGTTGAGCCAGCTCACCGGGTTTTTCGATACATACGTGGAAAAAAAACCTTCCGACCCCGCGGCTCGGATCTGCCGCGGCACCTTGCACAGCTTGCAGGAGGATTTCAATGCCGCGATAGAGGACTTCGAGAAAGCGATGGAACTCGCAGGCACCAGAAAAGAAGCGGTCCCTGTTCTGGATGGTGAATTTTATTTCTCCTTCGCGGCGGCCCACGAAAGACTCGGGAATATCGGCACGGCTGAAAAGTACTTTCTGAAAACGATTGAGCTCGATCCGGCCAACGTAACCGCGCGCAACTACCTTTCGTATATGTGGGCCGAGCACAACATCAATCTGGACCTGGCTCTGGAACACGTCCGGATCGCCCTGGATTCGGATCCCACTAGCGGCGCATATGTCGACACCCTGGGATGGATTTATTACCAGCAGGAGAAATACGAATCGGCGCTACTTGAAGTGACCCGGGCGTCTGAGCTGGTGCCGGATGATCCGATCATAACCGATCACCTGGGGGACATCCTGAGCAAGCTCGGGCGGGACGAAGAAGCCGAAGAAAAGTGGAAGCGGTCATTCGTCCTCGATCCAACCAGCGCGCCGGTGGGGGGAAAACTGACATCCCGGGAAATCGATCTTGATCCGCTTCGAAAACAAGCCGAGGAGCTCAAATCAGCCCGGGAAGCAATAGGAACTGAACCGGAAAGCGCAGCGCCCGCTCTGTCCCCCGACGCCACCATGATCGCAGAGAGTCCCGACGCAGAAAATGGTAAAGAGCCGGCAGAGGATGCGGACGATTTCCACTCCCTGCCGAAAATCGAGGTGCCGGAGTCACAGGAAATGATGCCGGCCGAGCCCGTCGACTCGCCGGACATCTCGATTCGCGAACCGGTGGAAGTTCCGTGACATCGATGACGGCCCGGCTCACTTTCGTTCAACGAATCGGGCACCGGCGCTGTCTACTCTCAGGAACGGCGCACTAACGGACATGTTTGGATCCTCCTACGAGATTTGTCGGATACGCGAAATTCCCATCCGGGTTCATATCACCCTGGTGGTACTTCTGCCGGTAATGGCGATGTTTTTCAGCCAACGAGTGGGACTGCCTCTTCTGCTGAGTGCCGGGATCATGATTCTTTTCTTTTGTAGCGTCGCTCTTCACGAGATGGGGCATGCCCTCATCGCGATGCGGGAAGGATGCGGGGTACGACAGATCCTTCTCCTACCCATCGGCGGCGTTGCGGAGTTGTCTCACATCCCGGAGCGGCCGGCGGCGGAAATCAAGATTGCGGTGGCAGGTCCGATCGTCAGCCTTGGAATTGCGATCGCCACCGGCCTAATCGCCGCAGGTTTCCACCGCCTGGGAATACCGCTGCTTTTTGAAATTTTCGCGATCCTGAGCGCGGTCAACGCGGGGCTGCTGCTTTTCAACCTCTTACCGTCTTTCCCGATGGATGGAGGACGGGTCCTGCGAGCGGTTCTCTCCCCCCGGCGGGGCCGCCTCGAAGCAACGCGAATCGCGGCCCGGATCGGTCAGGGAATGGCGGGACTGTTCCTGGTGATCGGCCTGGCGCAACTCGATTTGGTTCTGGTCGCAATTTCGTTTTTCATCTTCTTTGCCGCGCGGGCCGAGTACCGGTTCGTGCGATACGAGAACATCCGCAAGCGTTATCCAGCCGTGGATGTCCAGGGCCGGCCGCCGCCCCTGGGGTATGAAGACGTGGCTGTCGGCCCTCCCCCCTTCGCGCCGCAGCAAGGCGCAAGGACTGCCACACCGCTGCATCGAAAAAAGGGATAGCCCCCCAACCTACAGTTCCGCGTACACCGCAATGTCCGCGCCGATCGTCTCGGCAACACGTTCGATAACTTCATCCGGTACCCGCCGATTCACCTTGAACCATGCCAGGGATTGGATCGCCTTCGCATCATGCGGATTTCGGACGTCGTCGATGTTGATCCCCGCATCGGCAAGCGCTGCCCCGATCTGGCCCAGAACTCCGGGACGATCCTGGTAGGAAACGATGAAGTTTTTTCCGCTAGGATCGAAGTAAAGCTTATCGAAGTCGTTGATTCGGGAAATCATCACGTTTCCCTCGGCCATGGTGCCGCGAACGCTTGCCCGGCGCAGGTTATTGTCGTCGAACTCAACGACCAGATCGATGGTGATGGAATTTTCATAGCTCTTGGTGACGTCCTCGGTCCGGTTCTCATACTCCACACCCTTGTCCCGCAAATGTTGCAGGGTGGCCGCGTAGTCCATGGAACGCTCGAAATTCTCAACCGCTGCCGCCGCGACGGGAAGAATGAGCCACTCGCTGAAGGGTGCGAGGCTGCCGTAGAAACTTGATGCGATCTGCCTGAGTTTATACGAACGTCCCACTACGCTCCGGCAGAAGTTCGCCACAACATAGGCCAGCTCGCCGTACGCTTCGTCCAAGCCTGCCGGCACATCCCGGTTCACGATGAAAGCGCGGAGCCCCCTGTCGTCATATTCAATCAACTGCTGGGCCGCACGCAATGCCGCATTCCGGTTGGCTTCGACGGTGCTGGCCCCCAGGTGCGGCATCATCAGATCCGCCACGTCGGCAACCGGTTTGGGTCCGGCTTCGTCGGTTGGATACACGTCATTCAAGAATCGGATCCCGCGTTCCCGCTTGGCGGCTCGCAGGTCGGCTTCGTTCACAATACCGGCGCGGGCGCAATTGACGATTGTCGCCCCCGGCTTCAGAAGTTCCAACAGCCTTCGATCGACAAGACCTCGCGTCCGATCGTTTTCGGGCAAATGGAGAGAGATGTAATCGGACCGTTCGAACAGACTCGGCAGTTCGACGAGTTCGACCCCGAGTTCGCGGGCTCGCTCCTGCGTCAGGACCGGATCGTACCCGAGAATCGTCATGTCAAAACCCCTCGCGCGCTTGACCAGGGTTTGCCCGATCGACCCAACGCCTACGATTCCCAGCGCTTTCCCGGTGATCTCCCGGCCCATGAAGTCTTTCTTTCGCCATTCCCCTTTGCGGGTGGAAATATCCGCCGCAACGACGTGGCGGGCGTCCGCAAGCATCATGGCGATGACCTCTTCAGCCACTGCGTTAGCGTTTGCGCCCGGGGTATTCATCACGTCGACGCCGCAGGTTCTCGCGTGCCTGACGTCGATCGTGTTGAATCCAGCGCCCGCGCGCACGATAACAATCAAGTCGGTAAACGCATCAATGATCTCCGCGGTGACCTTCTCGCTCCGAACGATAAGAGCGTGGGCATCTGCGTGCCGGCCCGCAAGTTCCAACAATTCGGCGGTGTCCTCCTGGTGGATCTCGTATCCTCCGTGCGCCTGAAGAAGTTCAACCGCAACGGCATCAAGGCGAGTAGGAATCAGGACTTTTTTTTTCATTTTTTTCTATAGTCCCTGGTGCGGAGAGTGCCCAATAGGGAGCGGAAACCGTACTTCCCTATGGTACAGGACGCAAGACTCCATCGCGTGCATCCACGGGCGCGCTCGTTTTCCCCCTTGACCGGCAACCCTGCCACTACGTAAGTTGCGCCGTATGCGATCTCTCTTCGCGCGACTGCGGGGGGCCTGCTGGTTCCTGCCTATACTACTGATCGCGGCCAACTCCCCGGCGTCGGATCCCTACACGGAGGTCGACGGTGAGAGGAAGCCGTGGATCTCTGTCATCATCAAGCCCTCGGAATCCACTCCGGAGGGGCAACTCGCGCACGCGGATGAGTTGTACCAGGACGGAAAGCTGAAAAAAGCAGGCAAGGCCTATCGCTCCCTCGTGAAACGTTGGCCGCGTAGTCCCGAAGCCGTCAAAGCAAAAGCCAGTTATGCGTCGGTCCTCGTTTCCCGCGGGAAAATCCGAAAAGCCTTCGATACCTATCAGGAACTGATAGAGAACTATGCCGGCAGTTTCCCCTACGAAGAGGTCCTGGCGCAGCAACTAAGGATCGCGCACGAGGTAGCCACCACGAAAAAAGGGAAATTCCTCTTCTTCCCCGGATTCAAAGACCCTGAAACGGCCATTGAAATGTACTCGAAAATTGTGAGCAACGGCCCCCAATGGGAGTTTGCGCCACAGGCTCAGATGAGGGTCGGGCGGATCCAGGAGGAGATAAAGAAATACGATTCGGCAATCGCCTCTTACATGCAAACAATGATTCGGTATCCGGATTCCCCCTTCGCCGAGGATGCCGCCTTTGGCCGAATTCGCTGCCTTCTCGCCCTCTCGGACGCCAGCGTAAACGACATGGAGGTGACAGAGGAGGGGTGGCATGCCATCGGGGTCTACCAGACCAAATATCCGGATTCCCGATTTCTGGAGGATGTCGATCGGATGCGGTATCATTTGTACCGTCGGCTGGCCCTTGCCGCCTACAAGATCGCCCTTTTCTACGACGAAACGGCGTCGAAACCAAGGGCCGCCCTGGAGGAGTATCGAAAAATGGTGAAGCGCTTCCCAAAATCT
>Ga0310342_100002624_pt1 | contig 11596 bp, 12 predicted proteins | sample S15DNA20500_MG_FD_206155 | JGI IMG/M metagenome (GOLD analysis project Ga0310342, IMG submission 206155) | Marine microbial communities from station ALOHA, North Pacific Subtropical Gyre - S1503-DNA-20-500_MG | ecosystem: Environmental > Aquatic > Marine > Oceanic | place: Pacific Ocean: North... | reverse complement strand
CGTGATCGCTCACGACGATCAGAGTCAGGGCGCTCCACAGTCCCCGCGCGTCGAGCCCCGCGAGCAGGCGCCCGAGTTCCGCGTCCTGGGCCGCCAGCTGTTCGGAGACCGCGGGTTCGCCCGGGCCCTTGCGATGCCCGATGGAGTCGACGCCGTGCCACCAGGACATCACGAGCTGGGGCCGCTCCGGCGCGGGCAGATCGAGCCAGCCGAGGATCTGGTCCACCTTGTCGCTCTCGGGGACGGCGCTGTCGAAGGGCACGACCCGCAGGCTCGCCCCGGTGCCCCGCCAGTCGGTCTGCGAGCCGGGCCAGAACATGACTCCCGTCCGAACTCCTTGGCGCTCCGCCGCCACCCACAGGGGTTCGGCCTCGATCCAGTCGGCGTCGTCCGAGTAGTCGAACGAGCCGCGCTCGGGGTCGAAGAAGCGGTTGCCGAGGATGCCGTGGCGGTCCGGGTGGGTCCCGGTCGCGAGGGTCACGTGGGCGGGGAAGGTGTTGGAGGGGAAGGGCGGTACCAGCTGCTCGGCTCGTGCCCCCTCGCGAGAGATCCGCTCGAGCGCAGGGAACCCGCCTTTCCCGAGATCGTCGTGGCGCACGCCGTCGAGCGACAGCACGACCACCGTCGGCTCCGCTGCGGGCGCCGTTCCCGCCGAGACCAGCAGCGCCGCGATCGCGAGCGAGCAGCGGAGGAGATCGCCGGCGCGGAGCGGGCCCACGATCGAGCGCTTCAGCGTCCTGCGGCCAGGACGTGCCACCGCGGCGGATCGGTGCCCGGGCCGGCCTCGGTGACGACGCGGCAGCGGCCGTGGTCGCGCACCACGTCCGCAGCCGCGCGGCGCACCGCGCCGAGGATTTCGGCCAGCAGCTCGGGCTCCGCGTCGAGCAGGTTGGCCCGCGGGTCGACGGGCTCGATCAGCACGTGGCCGGGACCCCGGGGCCGGGCGGGCCGCAGTACGCGCAGCACCGCGGTTTCCTCGAGCACCTCGTCCGCGGTGCGGCCCACGGCGTCCTCGGGGCCTAGGGCGAGCAGCGGTGCCGGTCCGCCGGCCAGGTCGATGCACAGGCTGCGCCGAAGCGGCTCGGGCATCGCCGCTTCGTATTCGTAGTTCGGGTGGTCGATGCGCAGCGCCGCGGGGCAGTCGAGATCCCCGAGGCGCCGCACCTGCTCCGCGTCGAGCGAAAAGCGGATGTACTGCACCGCAGAAATGCGTTCCTCTTCGAGTTGCTTGGCGTCGAAGCGCGCCCGGACCTCCGAGTCACCAACCGCGAGCGTCACGTGCTCGTCGATACCGATCAGCCGGTCGAGTTCCGTGCGGATGCTCGGCGAGTCGGTGATCTCGATAAAAAGGGTGGCTGATAGCTCGTTGGCTCTGGGCACGAGTTCGTTGTAGACGTCGATCTCGGCCTGCACCCGGTCGGGCTCGGAGATTCGTTCGATCCAGCACATCTCCTGGACCTGGAAGCGCAGGGTCTCGCGATCCTCGAAGACCAGCGTCACGTTGTCGCCGATGGCGATGCGTCGATCACGCTTGTGACGAACCACCGCGTCGCGGTAGGCGTCGCGCAGGGAGGAGTACCGGTCGAGACTCGCGATCTCGTCGAGCGCGACGGGCTTCACTCCGGCGCCAGTCCGTAGGCGTCGCGGAGCAACTCCACCGGGTGGACGGGCTGGACACCGAGCCTCTCCTCGATGCGGAGTGCCGAGAGCGGGCAGTCCGTGGCCATGTGATCGGCTTCGGCTTCCGAGAGGCGCTTCAGCATGGCCTTGGCGACACCCAGCGACTCCTCGTGGAAGCGCGCCTGCATCCCCCACGTCCCGTCGACTCCGGAGCATGCGTCCACGAGCACGACGTCGGCGCCGGCGGCTTTCAGCAGCCGCTGCGCGGGAAACCCCACGTTCTGGGTGCGCAGGTGACAGGGCGCGTGGTAGGCGACTCGACCGAGAGGATTCGGAAATTCCCGGTCCAGCTTTTTGGCGTGTCCGAGTTCCAGGAGGGCCTCCATCAGGTCCCGCGTGGCTCCGGCCACCTGGCGTGCGGCCTCGCTGCCGACGAGTTCCGGGTACTCGCGCTTGATGAGGAGCGAGCAGGAGGGCCCCGGCACCACGACCTGGGCGCCGGCCTCGACGTAGGGATGGAGGAGCGCGACGTTGGCCCGCGCGTTCTCGCGCGTACGCTCGAGTTCTCCCGTGTCGGTGAAGGGCATGCCGCAGCAACGCTCGTAGACCACGTCGACGCGCACGTCGCTGCGTTCGAATACCTGCACCGCAGCCCGCGCGACTTCGGTCACGTTGTACTCGCCGGAACAGGTGGTGAAGAGCACCACCCGCCCGTTTCCGCCCTCGGCCCGGGGGCCGCGCTTCGACCACCAGCGCCCGACCGTCTCCGAACGGTAGGTGGGCTGCACCCAGTCCCGGTGCACGCCCACGGTCTTTTCCATCAAGATGCGCGACGCGCGGTTGCGGTTGGCGAAGTTCACGAGAGCCGGGGCGAGGCGCGCGGCCTTTCCGATGAGGTCGGTGCGGGTAGTCGCTTTCCGCGCCAGCGAAACGCCGTCGCGCCGCGTCCGGAACAGCTGTTGACGCCGCATGAGCTTGGGAAAATCCACCTCCCACGGGTGCTCGCCCGGCGTGTAGGGACAGTGGTTGAAGCAGAGCTTGCAGTGGAAGCAGAGTTCGTTGACCTCCTCGAAGCCCTGCATCGCGACGCCCGCGATTTCTTCGTCGGTGGCGTCGATCAACTCGAACAGGCGCGGGAACGATGGGCACAGCGGCAGGCAGCGCCGGCACTGGTGACAGATCTCGCCGACCCGGCGCAGTTCGCGCTCGAGCGACGCTTCGTCGCGGTACGCCGGGTGGTCGTAGCCGAGTTCGGCCGAGGCGTGCTCCGGCGCTGAAACTTTCATGAGCGGAAGCTAACGCGGGGAGGGGGTGCGCGCCCGGAGACGCGCACCCGGGACACGGGTCTAGAGCGGGTCGAGACCGTCGAGGGCCTGCTGGAAACGTCCCGCGTGCGACTTTTCCGCCTTGGCGAGCGTCTCGAACCACTCGGCGACGTCGCTGAATTCCTCGTCGCGCGCGGTCTTCGCCATGCCCGGGTACATCTCGGTGTACTCGTAGGTCTCACCCGTGACGGCGGCGACGAGGTTCTTGTCGGTGGTGCCGATCGGCTTGTCCGTCGCCGGGTCGCCGGCGCTTTTGAGGTAGTCCAGGTGGCCGTGCGCGTGGCCGGTTTCGGCCTCGGCCGTGTCGCGAAAGAGGCCGCCCACGTCCGGGTAACCCTCGATATCGGCTTGCCGCGCGAAGTAGAGGTAGCGGCGGTTGGCCTGGGACTCGCCCGCGAAGGCGTCCTTCAGGTTCTGGTGGGTCTTCGACCCCTTGATTTCGGCCATGATTCTCCTTCCGTACTGTGGCGATCTCCGCCGGGAGGGGGGATTTTGACGGACGCGCCGCGCTAGGTCAATCGTCGCGACGCGCCGGAAAGCCTTCTGCCCACAACGGCGCGCTGAGTCGAGTAGACTGCTGCCCCATGGATCTCGCGACCCTTCTCAATGCCACGCTGTGGCCGGATCTGGCGCTGCTGATTGGTCGCGGCTTCATCGGCGTCTGCTTCGTGATCCACGGGCTCGGGAAGCTCGGGCTCGTCGGCACCGGGAACATGCAGGGTTTCGTCCAGTGGCTCGAAAGCCTGGACGTGCCGCTGGCTCCGATCCAGGCGCGCATCGCCATGCTCTCGGAGATCACGGGCGGCACCTTGCTGGTGCTGGGCCTGTTCATGCGCCCCGCCTGTGTGCTGCTGATCGGCACGATGCTCGTGGCCGGCCGCCTGGGCCACCGCAACGCCGGCTACCTGATCACGAACGAGCCGCCGGGAGCCGAGTACACGATCAACCTGGCGGCGATCTGTTTTGTCTTCCTGCTGCTGGGCCCGGGTGCCTTCTCGCTGGACGCGTTGATCTTCTAGGGCGGGTCCGTTTCAACGACGTCCCTGCTGGCGCGCGATGCGGTCGAGCGCGCGAGCGGCGCCGCGCCGCAGGTCGGCGTCGTCCGGATCCTGGCTGGCGCGCCGAAGCGCCGCGAGAACGGGGTCGGGTGCCGCGCCGCCGACCGCACCGAGCGCCGCGGTGGCGATGCGCCGGCAGGCCGGGTCGGGTTCCGCCGAGAGCGCTTCGCCCAGCGCGTCGAGGACTTCGGCGGGCGCGTCGAGCAGCGCCGTGAGGGCGGCATAGGCGGCGCGTCGCGCGGGGACGTCCGGGTCGCGGGTGCCCTCGAGAAGCGCGTCGGTTGCCGACGGATCGTCGGGAGCGAGTTCCCGGAGGCAGTGACGCGCCATCCGGCGCACCACCGGGCGCTCGTCGCTGCGCGAGAGGCCGATCAGGAGCGGGCGCACCTCGGTGTGGAGCTGGCCGCACTGAACGAGGGTCCGCGCCGCGCGCCAACGGAGCTTGGTGTCGTGAAGCCCGAGTCCCTCGACGAGGGCGGGCAGGCAGCGGAGCCCGGGAGGCTCGAGCCGAGCCAGGGTGAGGGCCGCCCAGAGGCCGCGCAGCGGCTCGCCGGCGTGGAGCGCCGCGTGTAGGACGTCGGTCACGTCGTGGTCACGCGCCAGTGTGGCCAGGGCCTCGGACGCCGCGGCGGCCACCGCCTTCACGGGATCGCCGAGCGCTTTTGCCAGGGCGTCGGCGAAGAGCACTGCCGCCGGATCCTCCGCGGCCGCGCGGCACGCACGCAGACGGGTTTCGGGGTCCGGACTCTTGAGCCGCTCGATGAGCGGAGGGGTCAAGCGCGTCGCCAGCGCGCGGCCAGCGGCTCCTCGCCATCGCGACCGACACGGCCTTCGCGCTCGAGCTTGAGTAGCTGGTTGGTCACGGTCCAGGCGGCGGCGGAGTGGAGGGCCTCGGGGTAGGCGGCGTAGACGCGTTTCACGATGGCTTCGATCGACGCCAGGCCGGCGTCGAGTGCCTCCAGAACCTGTTGCTCCCGCTCGTGCCGGTGGTCGATGTATTCGCGGAGCTTTGCCCGGCCGTCCTCGATTTTCGGGCCGTGGGCCGGGTAGATCACCGTCGGCTCCTCGGCGAGCAGACGGTCGAGAGAGCGCATATAGACGCCCAGGTCGCCGCCGAAGGGTGGGATCACCGTGGTGCCAACCCCGAGCACGTTGTCCCCGGAGAAGAGTGCGCCCTCTTCTTCGAGGACGAAGCAGAGGTGATCTTCAGCGTGGCCCGGCGTGTGGACCGCGCGGAGCGTGGCGCCTTCGCTGCGCACGACGTCGCCGTCGTCGATGGGCTGTACGGTCACCGCGTGCCGCTCGTCCATTTCGGCCCAGGGGCGCTTCGAGACGCGCAGCGCGCCGTGCGTCTCGATGATCGAAGCGGCGCCACCGATGTGGTCCGGATGGCCGTGTGTGAGCACGATCTCCTGGATCCGCACATCACCGGCGTGCTCGAGCGCCCGCGCCAGGATGGGGAGGTACTCCGGGCGGCCGTCGCCCGTATCGAGGAGGATCCGCTCCGGCCCCGTTCCCACCAGGTAGGTGTTGGTCCCGGGCCCGGTGAACATTCCCGGATTCTGTCCGAGCGCCACCACCACCCGCTCCGACCAGGAATCGACATCCGGCAGCGTGAGCCCCATCATGAACGCGGGCGAGGTCTCGGTCATTCGCCCGCCACCGTCATGCTCGACACCCGCAGCGAGGGCGACGCCACGCGTCCGAGCCAGACCAGGTCGTCGGCGATCCGGTCCACGTTCAGGAGCATTTCGCCCAGGTTTCCGGCGATGGTGATTTCTTCGACGGGGTGAGCGATCTCGCCGTTCTCGATCCAGAGGCCCGCCGCGCCGCGTGAGTAGTCGCCCGTCGCCGGGTGGAAGCCGGGCCCGATCAACTCGGTGACGAGCAGGCCCCGCTCGGTCTCGGCCACCAGGTCCTCGAGCGTGCCCTCGCCGGGCTCGAGCCACAGGTTCGTGGGGCCGGCCGAAGGCGCGCCGCCCGGGTAGCGCGTGGCGTTTCCTGTGCTCCGACCGCCGACCTTGCGCCCGGAGTATGAATCGAGGAGCCAACTCGAGAGACGTCCCCCCGTCACCACTTCGGTGCGCCGGGTGGGCTGTCCCTCGCCGTCGAAGGGGCGGCTGCCGAGTCCCCCGGGCAGGCGCCCGTCGTCGACCACGGTGACCCGCTGGCTCGCCACCGCGTCGCCCATTCGCTCGGCCAGGAAGCTCGTGCGCCGGTATACCGCGTAGCCCGTCACGCAGGCGACCAGGTGGCCCAGCAGGCTCGGCGCGGTCACGGGATCGAAGACAACCGGCACCCGAGCGGTCGCCACGCGTTTGGCGCCCAGGCGCCGCAGTGCGCGTGCGGCCGCCCGGCGGCCCACCGAATCCGGCGCTTCGAGTGCCGCGAGTGTGCGCGCCGAGGTCATCCAGTAGTCGCGTTGCATCGCGCCGTTCGCGCGCGCGATCGGCTCCGAAAAGAGGGAGTGCGACGCCGATTCGTACGTGCCCCGGAAACCGCGGCTGTCCCCGAGCGCGACACGCGCGAAGCCGGTGCCGGCCTGCGAGCCCTCGGAGTTGTCGATGCGCGGATCGGCGCCGCGGGCGGCGCGCTCCGCGTCGCGAGCGTCCGCGATGCGCCGTTCGATCCCCACGTTGCGGTCGGCAGCATCGAGGAGTTCCAAGTCCGGAAGGTCGGTCGCGAAGGGCTCCTCCGGGAGACCCGCCGCCGGGTCCGGCGCGGTGGCGCGCGCGAGCGCCACCGTTTCCTCGGCCATGCGGTCGACCGCATCGGGAGCGAGGTCGCTCGTCGAGGTCACGGCCGAACTCAGCCCATCCGGGCGGCGCACCAGCGCCCGGATTCCGAGGGAACGTTCTCGCGCCTGCTTGACGAACTCGATCTCTTCGCCCCTCACGCGTGTTTCGAGCGAGTTGCTTTCCACGAGGAGGGCGTCGGACGCCTCGGCTCCGGCGCGCTGCGCCCGTTCGAGGGCGCGCTCGATGACGTCGGTCGCGGGCCCGGTCAACCCTCGGTTCCCCCGACCGTGAGCCCATCGATGCGAAGCGTCGGAAGGCCGACACCCACCGGCACGCCCTGGCCGTCCTTGCCGCAAGTTCCCACGCCCCGGTCGAGCGCCAGGTCGTTGCCGATCTGGCTCACCCGCAGCAACACGTCGGGGCCGTTTCCGATCAGCGTTGCGCCTTTCACCGGCGCACCGATACGCCCGTCCTCGATCTTGTAGGCCTCGTTGGCGGAGAAGACGAACTTCCCGCTCGTAATGTCGACTTGTCCGCCGGAGAACGACACCGCGTAGAGCCCGTTCTTCACGGAGCGGAGGATTTCGTCGGGGTCGTCTTCGCCCGCGAGCATGAAGGTGTTCGTCATTCGGGGCATCGGGAGATGGGCGTAGCTCTCGCGGCGACCGTTTCCCGTGGGCGCGTGGCCCATCAGGCGCGCGTTGAGCCGGTCGTGGAGGTAGCCGCAGAGGATCCCGTCTTCGATCAGCACGTTGCGGCGGGTCGGGGTGCCCTCGTCGTCCACGTTGAGCGAGCCGCGCCGCTCGGGGAGCGTGCCGTCGTCGATCACGGTGACGCCCTCTCTCGCCACGCGCTCGCCGATGCGGTCGCTGAAGGCGGAGGTCTTCTTCCGGTTGAAGTCGCCCTCGAGTCCATGGCCCACGGCCTCGTGGAGCAGCACGCCGGGCCAGCCCGGACCGAGCACCACGTCCATGGTGCCGGCGGGGCAGGGCTCAGCGTCGAGGTTGAGCGTCGCGATCCGAACCGCCTCGGCGACGAGCGGCTTCCAGGCGGCCGGGTCGTGCAGGCGCTCCAGGTCGAAGCGGCCGCCCATCCCCTCGACGGCAGCTTCCCGGCGTCCGCCCGCCTCGGCCACGATTTGCACGTTGAGACGCACGAGTGGCTGCACGTCGGCCACGAACGTCCCGTCGCTCGCGGCGATGAGCAGGTGGCGTTGTTCCGCCACGAGGCTCGTCATCACCTCGGCAACCCGCGAGTCGAGCGACCGGGCGTGGGCGTCGATTTCTCCGAGGAGGGCCGTCTTCTGGTTCATCGCGACGTCGGTCGGCGCCGTGGCGACGGGGTAGAGGTCTTGGGCGGGGCGCGACGGGCCCGACACGGCGACGCTTCGCGCATCGCCGCTGCTCTCCGAGATGGCGCGGGCCGTGTTCGCGGCGAGGGCGAGGCTCTCCACGCTGACTTCGTCCGAGTGCGCGTATCCCTGGCGCTCTCCGGTCTGGGCGCGCACGCCGACACCCTGCTCGAGGTGACGGTTGCCGGATTTGACGATGCCTTCCTCGAGCGCCACCGCGTCTCGGGTGGTGTATTCGAAGAAGAGGTCCGCGTAATCGACCTCGCGCTCGAGCGTGGCGTCGAGGGTGGTGGCGAGCTGGCGCTCGTCCAGACCGAAGCGGTCGTGCAGGAAATCGGTGGGATCGCGGCTCATGAGGGTTCGTTCCCGGGTGGGTAGATGGACAGGTCCGAGAGCGTAGCAAGCGCCGTCGCGTTCACCGCGTGCAGGCCCGCGGCGCGGGCGCCGGCGATGTCCCGCTGCGCGTCGTCGCCCACGAAGACCGATTCCTCCGGACGCACACCGAGGCGCTCCAGCGCCGTGACGAAGATACGCCGGTCCGGCTTGGCGGCGCCGGCGTCCGCCGGCAGCACCACCGTGTCGAGCAGGGAGAGCAGGCCGAGCCCATCGAGAATGCCCGACAGGCGCCCATCGAAGTTGGAGACGACGCCCGTGCGCAGCCCACCGTCCCGGAGCCGGGTCAGGGTCTCGACGGCGCCCGGCCGCACGCTCCACGCGTCGGAATGCGAGAAGTGGTGCCACAGCCCAGCGAAGAGCGCTTCGAAGTCCCCGGGGCGCTGGGCCGAGTCGGCGGCGCAGAAGGTCTCGCGGACCCGATCGCGCCACCAGGCGCGTTCGCATCCGGTGCGCTCCGCCTCCGAGAGGCCCGGAAATACAGCCGGCGACGCCGCTTCGAAGACCCGCGCGAATGCGTCCCCGAGACGCCATGCGGATATTTCGATTCCGTGCTGCCTTCCGTGGCGTGCGTAGATCTTGCCGACCGGCTCGCGCGTTTCGATCAGCGTTCCCGCCGCGTCGAAGAGCACGGCGCGAATCAAGACCGGCGGCGTCCCGAGTCGTTCAAAGCGGGAGGCGGCCCGAGGCGATGAACGTCGACGGAAGGTCGCGGTCGGCGGAGAGGCCCGCCTGGGTCGCCGACCGGAATTCCGCGAGTCCGGCATCGAGGAACCAGCGTTGCACGTCGCGCGTTTCGAAGCCCAGCCAGTGGACGCCGAGTTCTGCACGCATCCACTCGTGATCGTGGGTCACGAAATCGACCACCACCACCGAGCCCCCGGGCTTCACCACCCGTGCCATCTCCGCGACGGCCTCTCCGGGCGAGGGCAGGTAGTGCAGCACCATGTGCGCGAATGCGGCGTCCACGTCTGCGTCTCCGAGGGGCAGGTCGGAGGCCTCGCCCTGTCGGAGTTCGACGTGCTCGTCGCGCGCCGCGGTGAGTTTGGCGCGGGCGGCCTCGAGCATGCGCGCGGAGTGATCGATGGCGACCACGTCGAGTCCGAGGCGGGAGAGTTCGAGGGCCAGGATGCCGGTACCGGTGCCGATGTCCGCGACCCGAAGCCCGGTGGGTACCAGGCGCGCGAGCGCGCGGGCCCGCAGCGCATCGTCGTCGAAGACCTTGCGCAGCGCGTCCCATTCCGGACCCACCGCATCGAAGAAGTTGCGCGCCCGGTCGGCGCGTGCCTCCATCGCGCGGGAAAGCGCGGCGGAGTCGCGCTCCGTGGTGGCGTCGCCCGCGAGTCCGCGCCGCACGAGCTCCCAGGCGTCGCGCCACGGTCCGTCCTCAGGCAGCTCCATGTGGTAGAAGACGTAGGTTCCGTCGCGGCGGTCGTGAACCAGGCTCGCCTCGCGCAGGATCGCCAGGTGGCGCGAGACGCGCGACTGCGCCATTCCGAGCACCGCCATCAGCTCCTGGACGGCGAGTTCCTCTCGTTCGAGGAGCGAGAGCAGTCGCACGCGGGTCGGGTCGGAGAGCGTCTTGAAGATTCGCTGGAGCTTGTCGGCCGACATCGGGCGAAGGATACGGCGCGCGGCGGTCAGCGCACCTCCGGCGCTCCCGCCGTGCCGCCGATGCTCAGCGTCGACTCTCCCGGGCGGACCACCTGGATTCCGGACCGATGCATGTACTTCAGGACTTCTGGGTCGGCGTCGAGCTCGATCTCGAGGTCGAGGGGGGCTTCCGTCAGCGTCGACGCCGTGCCGACGGTGCCCGTGACGTCCGCTCGAAGCAGCACTCCCTCCAGGTGCAGCGCCTCGATTCTTGCGCGGTGGTCGCCGCCGAGAGAGATCTGGGCCGTGAGCAGATCAAACGGAACGCCACTACCCAGGGGGCCACCGCTCAGGTTGCCCTCGCGGCCTTCGAGGCGCAGCGTGCCCTCGGGCCCCTCGGCGCGGGCCCGAACGTCGACCTCGCCGTCGATCACACCCGTGACCCGCACCTCATGCTCCAACCACTCGCTCGGCAGCTGCGCCAGGGTGATGTTTTCAAGTCGGCCCGCGAAGCCCGGCTCGTCGCCTCCGGTCGCGACCCCCACGACCCGCCCGGCCGGCCCCTTCAGGTCCACGTACACCGCGGGGTCACCGACGAGCCAGGAGCTGGACCAGCCGGCGCGCAGCAGCGCGCGGTCGAAGTCCAGCTGGTTCCCGGTCTCGTCCCGGTAGACGACGCCCTTCCACTCGAGGGCGGGTCCGGTCCAGGTGAAGGCCTGCCGGAATTCGCCGTATTCCAGGTGCGCGCCGGTCGACCGCTCCAGCGTCGCGATGATTTTCTCGCCGAGCCGATCGTAGGGGAAGCCGAGCGCGATGAAGACGAGGGTGAGCAGTGCGCAGCCCGCCGCTATCCCCGCGACCCACCTCCTGTCCAGGCGTTCGTCACTCAACTAGATCGGCTCGAAGGAGGAGACGGTGAATTTGACGTCGAGCAGCGCCATGTCGTCCGGACGCGTCCGCATGCGCAGCGCCTTTACCGTGAGCATCTGGTCGGTGGATTCGATCTCGTGCAGGTAGCGCACGGCTTCGGGCAGGCTGAGCTTTTTGAGGCTCACCTCGACCTTCGTTTCCCGGTAGCGCTCGCTCGCCGGCGCGACCTGGGGTTCCATCGCATCGATCTTCACTTCGGCGCGCCGGGCCAGGCTCTCGAGCGTGGTGCGCAGGTTGCCCCGGACGCCGTTGTGGATCCCGGACTCGACGATGGACAGGCGCCCCCGGACCTCGTCGAACTCGCGGCGCAGGCGCAGTACGAGATCGAACTCGCGCTCGGTGAGATCCACGCGCGCGCTGGCGCCCGCCGCGGAGTCGGTGGCCGGGACGACGACGCCGAGCCAGAGCAGCAGGACGACGAGGAGAGCGCCGACGATGGACACGAGAGCGCGCTCGCGGCCGGAAAGGCCGCGGAAGGTCTGCCCCAGTCTTCTCAGCAGGGCCTGCATCTTTTTCAGCAGGGCCTTCATCCCCGTGTCCCCTCCGGCTTGAGACTGATCGTGACGCTGAAGCGCTTCCCGCCGGTAC
>Ga0310342_100002623_pt1 | contig 11600 bp, 10 predicted proteins | sample S15DNA20500_MG_FD_206155 | JGI IMG/M metagenome (GOLD analysis project Ga0310342, IMG submission 206155) | Marine microbial communities from station ALOHA, North Pacific Subtropical Gyre - S1503-DNA-20-500_MG | ecosystem: Environmental > Aquatic > Marine > Oceanic | place: Pacific Ocean: North... | reverse complement strand
TCAAGCAGTCTACAGTGGAAGATACTTCGGAAGAACTGTGGGACGAGATCATGGACATCAATGGCAAGGGCGTGTTTCTCGGCACCAAGGCCGCTATCCCAGAGATGCGTCAAGCCGGTGGTGGGTCAATTATCAACATCTCCTCGGTGGCAGGACTCATTGGGAGCGCTAATTCCGCGGCTTATGGCAGCTCCAAAGGTGCGGTACGGCTCTTAACCAAGGCCACAGCAATCCAATATGCCAAGGAAGGTATCCGCGCCAACTCCGTCCATCCAGGAGTGATTGATACCCCCATGACTGCACTGAATCTACTTGCGGATGAATCCAGACGCCAGCACTCCGTGTCACGGCATCCTCTAGGCAGGGTAGGGACAGCCGAAGACGTGGCCTACGGGGTCCTTTTCTTGGCCTCCGACGAGTCTTCTTTCATGACGGGCAGCGAGTTGGTAATAGACGGGGGGCTCACAGCGCAATAGCATCCAGATCACGAAACCCGCTCATTATCTACGAAAAACTAACGCCGTGGAGACAAGATTAAGAGACTGGAAAATAAGGTTGCCCTCATCAGCGGCGGCGCCAGGGGAATGGGAGCTGCGGAGGCCCGGCTTTTCGCCAAAGAAGGTTCCAAGGTGGTCATCGGCGACCTTCTAGAAGACGAAGGGCGCAGATTGGAAGCGGAGATCAACGAAATTGGAGGTGAATGCCTATTCGTGCGGCTGGATGTTACCATCGAAGCCAACTGGCAGGAAATCGTCGCGGCGACCATCCAGCGATTCGACAAGCTGGACATCCTGGTCAACAACGCGGGCATCTACCGCACGGAGACGGTGGAAGAGACTGGGGTGGACCTGTGGGGCCAGGTGATGGAGATCAATGCCAAGGGGGTTTTCCTAGGAACCAAGTCAGTTATTCCGGAAATGCGCCGGAATGGTGGCGGCTCCATTGTTAACATTTCATCCACCGCAGGTCTGGTGGGAAGTCGCATGGCCGCCGCATACACGGCCTCTAAGGGCGCGGTCCGGCTGTTCACCAAGTCTACAGCTATTCAATATGCCCAAGAGGGCATCCGATGCAACTCGGTCCATCCGGGCACGATAGAAACCGACATGACAGCCCACCTGTTGGCTGACGACGAACACCGGGCGGAGCGACTCGGACGTACACCTTTGGGGCGCATCGGAAAGCCCGAAGATGTGGCCTATGGGGCGCTATTCCTGGCCTCGGACGAGGCATCCTTCATGACCGGCAGCGAATTGGTGATTGATGGGGGGCGCACGGCGCACTAGCGACCAGTGGTATAGTTCGACAGGCTCACTACGAGCCGGTGAGTACTGCTGGTCCGCTCATCCTGAGCCTGTCGAAGGATATATTTATCCCTAGCCCGCTACCTACCCATGGCGTAGCTGTCGCGCCTCAGGTCCGCGCCCGCGAATAGTGCGCCCCTTTCGCGGTCAATCTCGATAGCGCTCATTGACCCCATTCGGGGAGTCCAGTCGTTCCACACATCAACGTTGTGACCCTTTCGCTCAAGTTCAGCAACCGTCTCCGGATCGATGCGACCCTCAACCCCAACCAGACCAGGGTGATACGCATGGGGCCAGAAAGAGTTGGGGAAGCTCCATGCAGATACCCGGGGCGCTTCCACAGCCTGCTGGACGTCCATGCCGAATTCGGCAACGTTCAGGAACAACTGCACCATGGACTGGCACTGCACGTCTCCCGCCGGGGTGCCGAAGGGCATCCACAATTTACCATCGCGGAATGCCATCGCCGGATTGGGAGTTAGCCTGGGGCGCTTACCAGGAGCCAGCGCACAGGGATGGTTCGGGTCCAGCCACGTCTGGGAGCCGCGCGCCGACATCATGAAGCCCAACCCAGGAACCACTGGTGCGCCGCCGATACCATCGCTGGGGGTGGCGGAGAAGCCGTTGCCCCAACGGTCGACACTACAAATATAGCTAGTGTCCGATTCCAATCGTCCGCTCACCGGTTCCGGATGCGCGGTCTGCTTAGTGGGACGGGCACCACCCTGATAAGCCCAGGGATCTCCAGCCTCTGGCATGCCGGGGCTCGCTAGGTTCGGATCAATCAAACTGCGACGATACGCACTATAGGCCTGGTTGAGCAGCCCTTCCATGGGCACATCCACGAAGTCGGGATCCCCGTAGAAGGCGTGCCGGTCGGCGAAGGCCATCTTGAGGGCCTCAAGAACGGTGTGGATGTACTCTACGCTGTTATGTCCCATGCGCCGAAGGTCATAGCCTTCCAGAATACTCAGGGTCTGCAGTGTTACCGGTCCCTGGCACCACGGGCCGCAGGTGTAAACATCTATACCTTTGTAATTCACCTTCGGAGGTATGTCCACACCGACGTGGAAACTGTCCAAGTCTTCCAAAGAGAGCAGACCACCCTGCTGCTCATTGAACCGAGCCATCTCCTGGCCAATTTCACCTGTGTAGAAGAAATCCCGAGCGGCCTGGATTGCGCCTTCCCGACCTTGAGGCGTGTTGCCGCGCTCGACCTCAATGAGACGCCGGAAAGTACGGGCAAGGTCTTTTTGCACCAGAACATCCCCAATCCTTAGGGGCTTACCGTTGGAATAAAACACCTCGCTGGTGCTGCTCCACTTCTGGGTATCGCTCGCCTGCACCAAGGCTCGATGCAAGGACTCAGGAATTGGGAACCCACCCTCGGCAAGTTCCAATGCCGGCGTAACGACCTGCTCGAAGGTCATGGTTCCATAGAGCTTGAGGGAAGTCATCCAACCATCGGCCGCAGCCGGGGTTACGGTGCGCAGAATACCTGAGGGTATCTCTCCGTTGCAATGTTGGTTGAAATAGTCGATACTCGCCGCCTGGGGCCACCGACCCAACCCGCTGATGCTGCGGGTCTCGTTTTTTTCAGCGTCGTGAACGAGTATGGGAGCCACTCCGCCAAAGCTGGTGTATTGGGGTAGCACCACGTTTAAAGCCAGACCTGCAGCAACTCCCGCGTCGGTGGCGTTACCACCCTGCTCGAGGATGCGATATCCGGCTGATGTGGCCAGATAATGCCCAGTGGATACCATATGGGTGGTTCCAGTTATCAACGGTCGATAAGACCTGATTCCTAATGCCATAATACACCTCCGCAGGAACCTGGAGACCAGGCCCAACAACCATTATTTGTGGGCATCATAGCTTCAGAGCTAATTACAGTCAACTTGAAAGGCGGCCATGGTCAGAACATTTCAGAATGACAGACCGATGCGCCGCTTTATGGAACTCCCGTCAAGTTAGACCCGTCCGGAGAGGCGGAACGCAGTTCGTCACTACACGAAACCGCGCAATTCCACTGCCCGGGCCACTTTTTGAACCCCAAGCTCGAAGGCGGCCTCTCTGAACGTGATATGGTCATCGACCGATTTGCGGTGAACTTCGTGATAAGCCCGGGTCATGATCTTGCGCAACTCGTCGTTCACACGGGATTCTTCCCAACGGGACTCCTGCAAGTTTTGGGTCCATTCAAAATAGGAAACCGTCACACCACCAGCATTCACCAGGATGTCGGGCAAAATGGCGATGCCACGGTCGTTCAGGATATCATCCGCCTCCACGGTAACGGGATGGTTCGCCGCCTCCATAACCAATTTAGCCTTAACCCGGGGAGCGTTTTCCCCAGTGAGCACGTTATCAATAGCAGCGGGTATCAACACGTCGCATTGCAGTTCTAACAACTCGGCATTGCTGACACGATCTCCAGACGAAGAGTCCGGAATACTGAGGCCCTCGGCCTGGCGTTGAATCAAATTATCTATGTCCAGCCCCTGGGGATTGTATATACCGCCTTCGACGTCGCTAACCGCAATAATTTTGCAGCCAGCTTCGTGGAGCAATTTTACAGTCCAAGACCCCACGTTACCGAAGCCCTGGATCACTATATCCAGATCACCTATGTTAAGTGCCAAATCCGAGGCTGCTTCTTGGAGCACATAGCCCACGCCCCGACCAGTAGCGGAATCCCGCCCCAGGGAACCGCCCAATTCCACGGGCTTGCCAGTCACAATCGCCGGGGAGTGGCCGTGCAGCATTCCATAGGCGTCCATCATCCAGGCCATGGTCTGCGCGTTGGTCCCCAGGTCAGGAGCCGGAATGTCCCTATTAGGAGCCAACAGGTGCTCGATGTTGATTGTGTAGCGGCGGGTCAACCGGTTCAACTCCGACGTGCTCAAGCGCGATGGGTCACATTGCACCCCACCCTTAGCACCACCGAAAGGCAGCCCGACCAGGGCGTTTTTCCAGGTCATCAACGAGGCCAGAGCCCGAACTTCCTCCTGGTCAGCCAGGGGATGGTACCTGACTCCACCCTTATACGGGCCTCGAGCCCCGTTGTGTTGCACCCGATATCCCTTAAACACCTCAACACGTCCATCATCCATTCGTACTGGAACCTGAACCGAGAGTTCACGCCAGGGGAAACGTAGCATGTCCCGTAGGCCATCCGGCAATCCTAGCCGGTCGGCAGCCCGGTCGAAGAATAGGTTCACCTCTTCAAAGGCTGTTAGCTGCTTGTTAATTAACATCGTCCATCTCCCCTTCACAATTGAGTAGGTGGCTGTTAACCGGCAATGGGGAATATTCCTATTCGGATAGAACATTATACCGAGCCAGGATCTCAGGAACATCACAGGTCAGGATTTTGTAGGCATCACATGCCATTGGTGCAGGGTTTCGACCTTAAACGAAATCTTAGTTAGTTTGATGCGAACAAGTTCCAAGCGGACCACTTTTGGTAGAATTGGAACCGTCCAAGTCCAAAGTGGACAATGATAAGCCATCCCTGGCTGGGGCTTAGTGTTAAAATTAATATTGCCCATCTAGTGATGGGCTGGGCACTCGCCACCAATCATTCGGGCAATTCAGCAGCAGGGATGTCAAGAGCATGCTATTCGAAGTTGAAGTAATCGCCCATGGGAACAGCCCCATGGAGCTCAACCGGGTCTTCGACCTAATCTCAGACCCGAAGCCAATCAACCGCGTGTTCACCGCAGATCCTCTAGGCAATGATTGTTGGTGCGAGGTAACTGGATGGAGCGAGTTCGGACAATCCCCGGCATTTGCGGCCATGTCAGAGGACTCGGGTGACGGTGTAATACTCCTTGTATACGGCGCCGATGATGGAATCCGATTGAAGCGGGTAGATTGCCAGGAAAGCTGGCAATTGACCAGCGGCAATCAGTGGGGCGAGCCCTGCCTGATGCTGGACAAGAATACGCAGGTGGAATAAGGCCCTATCCGCGGATAGTTGGCCAAGTTAATCCTTGTCGGTCTCCTAACATTGTAAGGCGGCTATAATTTCACCCAGTCCTTTCCGATATTCTTCGACCTGATCAGATCCGCGGAAATCCACGATTCTGTTCTTACGTAGAGTTTCGCACAGATCGTCTTGGCGGCTGTAGAGGGAGTCGTCTACCGCCAAGGTCACCACTCCAGTGTGACCCGACTCGGTCGGCCTTTGGGCGAGTTGCTCATAAAATCTCCAGCCGAAGGGGCTATCGAGAGAGTTTTCAGAGCAGACAAGTATCATTTGGTCACAATACGTAAACCTCTGATTCGCCGGGAAAATGCCATTCGAGCGCAGGGCATTCTCTTCGTCGATCATCAATCGCCAGCAAGCAATACCTTCAGACCTGAGATCACTTTCAAGGCGATTTACTAAGTCCACATCCCCAATGGAACTAATCAGCAGAACCCGCAAGTGATTCTCCGTAGATTCCCTTAAATGCTCCTGCATCGCTATGATTGACGGCGATACGCCTGCCTGTCGCAAAAAGAGCTCTGGAATCCCACCATTGGACCTAGTCAGAGTGTCCAACCCAATAATACTAGGCCCTAAGTGCCTCACTAAATCCAAGCGCAAAGCTTGGCTCAGATCACAATCGGCAACCAGAGTTAATTCGAACATCGCCTCTGAGAATAAGGTGCGGTTCAATCTGGTGCGAATCAGAGACGTTCCCCTGAAGTCTGTCCTCGTAACATTGGCAACGTCCAGATTCGCACTAGTCAACTTTGCTTTGGTCAACAACGCGCCGCTCAGATCAGCCCAGGACAGGTTCGCCTCGGTTAAATCGGCACCTGCCAAATTGGCATCCCTTAAATCGGCGTTGGAGAGATCGGCGTGAGACAAATCTGCACCTTGCAGGTCAACACCCTGGAGACAACTGCCACTCAGGTTGGCTCGCACTAGGGCCGCGCCCATCAACTTGGCACGCCTCAAATTGATCCAAGATAGATTGGCTCTCGAAAGGTGGGCAGCACGCAAATTGGAGCCGCCCAGGTGAGAGCGACTGAGATCGGCATCGGTCAAGTCGATGCCGCTGAGCTCATCGAAAGCCAAATCAACATTGGGAAGTTTTGCGCGGCTTAAATGCGCCGAGGAAAGATCCAGCCGTTCACGACTCCGATAGTGCTGTTCTCTCCAACGCGCGATTGCATGGGGACCCAGTCTTGCCAGGGCGGCGTGCTGCGGATTTGCCAAGAAAGACTCCTAATAACCGGCGCGGGAGCGCTACAACTCTACTCGCAAGGGTTATATAAATGTTGACCCAAGTTTGAACCTCTGGTGCAAGGGATTGCCAGCTATTCGGAAACCACTCTCGGGATCAGATTAATGTTGTTTACCCAAACCAGCTTGAGGCTATGGGCCGGTGAAGGCAGGCATGACATCCTTTGCAAATATGGATAACTGCTCCTTGAATTCCAACCAGGGCATCCCTTCCGGCCACTGCAAGACCATGTCTTCCAAACCCGGATATTTGGCTTCCATACCCCGCAAGTAGTCCACAAACTGGCCAGAAGTACCGCAGAACCAGGCCTTTTGCTGCACACCGTCTTCAATACTCGGAACCCTTACCGGTGCGCCTGGCGTTCCCCAAGGTCGGCCCTCCGCATCTGTATATCTGACAAATCCGAACGGGGCGAACCACTTGTACCGTTCATCATGGTAGGGACGTACGGCATCGACCGCCGCTTGCTGCGATTCCCCAATGTAAAATCCAACTCCCAGAGCCATGTCTTGTCCCCTGGTCAACGTCCGGCCAACCTTAGCGGCCTCATCTCTATACGTGTCAAATAGCTGGTCAGCCAGACGTTCGCCCGTGAGCGCAACCATGCCCTTGATACCCTTCTGAGCAATGTAGGGTAATGTACGGCCGCTGGCTATGGGTTGCCAGATCTCTACAGGTCGGTTGACAGGTCTAGGCACCAGGGTGATATCTTTGAGTTGGTACCCGCGATATGGAACGTCTGCGGGTATGGTGTAATGGTTCCCATGGTGGCTGAACGATTCCTCATTGAAGGCCTTGAAAATAATTTCCATCTGCTCTTCAAACAGCTCTTTGTTGGCGTCGTTATCTATCATGGGAGAGCCTAAGGTTTCAACTTCTCTGGTTTGGTAGCCTCTGCCTACCCCCAAGATGAGGCGCCCTCCAGTGAGAACGTCCGCCATGGCAAAATCCTCGGCCAAGCGGAGCGGATGCCACATGGGCACGATGTTAAAACCCTGTCCGAATTTGAGTTGCTTAGTCTGCCCCGCCAGATGAACTCCCAGTAGGATCAGGTTCGGAAAAACTTCGTATCCCTCTCTCTGAAAATGGTGTTCTGCGGTCCACATGCAGTAATATCCAAGTGCATCCATATGCTTGGCTAATGCTACAGCGTAGTCATAGCCCTCGATCAGCTTCTCATTGGGGTAGCGGCGCTCGTCCGCTGGCGTACCGTCGGCACCAACGTTTTCCAATCCGATCTGCCCTACATACAGAACCGAGAACCGTTTGATCATTCCACCATTCTCCAGGAAGGTCGTTTTATCCAGTCAAACTGGATCAGATTAGGCTGACCCATGGCCTATAGTGCGGCCCATTATAACACGGCAGGTACGTTATCATAGGTATACCTATCACAGGTCTCTCCGCGTACAAGAGCAGTTCTATAAAGCGTTGCCCCGGTTCCTGTTTCAACCCTTGACAATCCGGAGTACCGATATAGGCGCCAAAACTCTTACACGGTTACCAATTTCAGGTAACATGAGCCAGGGGATGACCCGAAGCATGGCCATGGCCATCGGATTCCGAACATCTAGGACGCGTGCGATAGCCCGGCATCCCCAGGTCCGTGCAATGGCACCGAAACCAACGGCGACGGCGAAACCAGCAGTCCCGTTATCACGAGCACGGCCATTATCAGCCAACTGGAGTACCTCGTCAGGACCTCAGCCGCACGGTCTGCCACACCATTTCCGCCGACCATTAACGTTTGATCGCCCAGGATACCATTTGGTCCTCCATCCCATAGATCTACCTGATGAATTATGTATGTTACGAAACAGGCGTTAGCCCCGCGCACCTGTTGCAATATGATGCAAGTTACGCTGTGAGCTAATATAATCTCATTGCCACTGGCAAAGGCCAATTTGGCCGAATATCCGACCATTGGAGGGGATATGGACCTAACGTTAAAGGACAAAGTGGCCATGGTTACCGGCGGAAGTCGGGGATTGGGCCGGCAAATAGCTTTCACGTTGGCAAGAGAGGGTTGCAAAATCGCTATCTGTGCCCGGGATGAAGATCAGCTTAAAAAGACCTTGGCCGAGCTAACCTCCCATGGGTGCCACGCTGCGGGCAGCATCGCCGACATGGTCAATGAGGATGACGTCGCCCGATTCCATCAGGAGACCATCAACACATTGGGCCATCCGGACATCCTGGTAAACAACGTGGGAGGCCGACGCGGATCAGCGATATTCGAAGAGACCACCATGGAGCAGTTCATTGAAGGGATCCATGTCAACCTGATCAGCGCCGTGAGGCTTTCGGCATTGGTACTGCCCCATATGAAATCGGGTGGCTGGGGCAGGATCATCAATATATCGTCCATCTACGGTCGGGAGCATGGCGGATCTATAGATTACATGACGGGCAAGGCGGGGCTAATCGCCTTCTCCAAGCACTTGGCCCTCCAACTCGCCTCGACCGGCGTATTAGTCAACTGCGTGGCACCCGGTTCCATTGATTTTCCAGGTAGTACCTGGGACAGGTTCCAGCAGACTCAATCTCCGGAAGTGGTCGCGGAGTTCATCGACCGTAACCTGCCCATGGGGCGTTTCGGCTGGCCTGAACCCATCGGGGAGATGGTCGCATTCCTGGCTTCAGACCGGGCCAACCTCATCACCGGAGCCTGTATCAACGTGGACGGCGGGCAGTCCAAATCCCTGTTCTAAACCAGCGATACAGCACGGCCAATCTCGTACGTTATATCAGGGATATTTGAATCAGCTTCTAGGGTGGCTGAGACTTCCGATGAACTCCTGCCAAGTGGCCACGCACTTTTCCGGATCCGAATGCTGTACATATCCAGTGGCACCCGGTATCTCAGCCAAATGCCCATTGGCCAGCAAGCTGGCCATGCTCAGAGCACGATCCGGGGTGTTCATAGTACTATCCTGTCCCACCATCACAAGGGCAGGTGTGTTTATCTTGGACAGGATGGGCGTCAAGTCCTGTGTGGACAGGTAGGCGAGAGTTTCCATTACAACCTGGGCGGAGGTCTGCATCATCTGCTCGGCGTACCACTGATGGTGGGCAGGGTCGCCGTGGCCAGGTTCGATACGCCGGTCGGCAGTCTTGCGCACCCAACTTTCCACGCCTTCCTCCTGCACCAACTTGTAATATTCCAAATACGTCGGCACCCCCACGAAGTTGTAGGGGGACGTGCAGGCGGTAATGGTGTGCAACCGCTCCGGATGATCGTAGGCCAACTGGAGGGCGATGGTCCCGCCAATCGTCTCGCCGATCAGATGTGCCTTGTCTATCTCCAAAGAGTCCAGCAGGTTGAGTAAGTCGGTGCCGAAGCCGCTCAAGGACCAGTCGTAGCCCTGAGGCGGAACATTTGACCGGCCAAAACCCCTGGCATCCACACGTATCACCCGATACTGACGAGCTAGCAACGGAACCCACGCATACCAAAGACGGGAGTTTTTGGCATTCCCGTGATGCAAGACCACCGTCTCTGGTTGACGCCAGGGATCAGTGTAGTCATCGTCCTCGTAATACATTTCCAGACCGCCATTCAACCTTGCTATTGGCATCAGTTATCTCTCCTTATAAAATTCACTCGGACGCTGATCACTATGGAAGGTACGCGAAGGGCCACCGGCTATTGAGTTAAACTCGCTGAGAGTCACCGCCGCAATTCGGTAATTCAATTACAAAAGTGAACCCACAAACGCAACCTGGATGACGATCGCCGTCTGGTTACCAATAACTTTCATGGTGTGTCCTCGACCGGTCAGATCTTCCCCAAGCCCCACATCTCACGCATTGAACAGGTGCATCGACCCATCGCTAAGCCCAATCTAAACATAGCGTTCCAGATAGATCTGGTACTACCGACCCGGGGCCGAATGGAAATCAACGGGACAGTCCCAAGTACCGCAGGCCAGAACTGAATGCCAGGCGCCGACTGCTTGGCCGTCCGCTGCTCTAATTCGGAAACTTGCACATAGATGAGTGATGAGTTCCAGATCTTGGCCGTGGGACTCGCCGTCATAGATGCTGTAAATCCGAACCGCCTTAATGGAGCCTCCACGTTTCGACAACCCGTTACGTAAACAAAACATTTCGATGGATGCGAAAAAGATTCCTCAGGTTACCGCATAATAGCAATGCAAAAAACGGAGGTCAATTTCACTGGCCGCTATGGGAAATCCTAAGGAGGATTGTTTGGATTTTACCATCACCCCAGTCCTCTAACAGATGAAACGGGCGGCAACTGTTCTTACTCGCCGCTTCGTTGCCCAGTAGCGCATATATCTTGGATGCAGCAGCCCGCGCACTGGGGTGTTTTCGTGCATACTTCCTTGGCATGACGATCCAGCAGGGCATGGTACTCATTAAATAATGTGACATCGCTATCCAGGCTGGAGTGAAACAATTCCTGATATCTATGATATTCATCGCCACCCCCTAACGGCTCAACTCCGACTCTTTCCAAGATACGCTTGGTATAAGAGTCGATGACAAAGGACGGCTTCCCAGCTGCATAAACTAGAATATCGTCGGCAGTCTCCGGACCAATGCCGTGGATAGCTAGCAACCGTTGGCGTAGCTGCACAATATCCTGTTTGGACAGGAAGACCATCAAATCGCCGTAGTTGTCGTACACATGAGCGGCAAAGGCCTTCAATTTTCGAGCTTTGGTATTGAAATACCCGCTAGAGCGTATGATAATCGCCAACTCCTGCTGGGAAATACCATGGATGGCTTCCAACGACCAACAGTTAGCTGATTTCAGTTTGGAGATTGCCATCTCAACATTGGACCAGGCTGTTGATTGGGTGAGGATCGCGCCCACAACCACATCAAACGGGCCGTCTCCCGGCCACCAACCCTGGGGCCCATATGCTCGGTAAAGCCTGTCAAAAATCATGTTAAGCATTGGCTTCACGCATTCTGTATTAGTTTCTGAGTGGCCAACGTAATCACATCTATAGAGTTCAATTATGAACGCTTCCCTGTGCAAAGTGCCAGATATCTTTCGAGTAAAGCCAGCAACTATAGATTTTGG
>Ga0310342_100002622_pt1 | contig 11603 bp, 11 predicted proteins | sample S15DNA20500_MG_FD_206155 | JGI IMG/M metagenome (GOLD analysis project Ga0310342, IMG submission 206155) | Marine microbial communities from station ALOHA, North Pacific Subtropical Gyre - S1503-DNA-20-500_MG | ecosystem: Environmental > Aquatic > Marine > Oceanic | place: Pacific Ocean: North... | reverse complement strand
GACCACTGGTGGTCGCCCTCACGGGTGGATTCAATCCGTGGTTCGATGACAGGACGGCCGCAGCAGGACTGGAGCAGGCCTTCCGGTCGGTGCCGAATCTTGAAGTCATCGTGACCGGCGGCGGGCTCACAAACTTCTTCACTGACGGCTGGGCCCGATTCGAGGCGTGGGCCAACCAAAGCCCATGGAAGGACCGCATTGCGCTGCCAGGCTGGGTCCCTCACGGGGAGCTTCCCGAAATCCTGGCGCCGGCACATGTGGGCCTCTGTCTGGACACCCCAGGACCTGAGCCGGAGCTGGGCAGTCGGACCCGACTGCTCTTTTTCATCCAGATGGGGCTGTTCCCCGTGGCTACCGCCAGCGGCGAATTGGCCCGGGAGATGGCAGACCGGAAGGAGCTTGCCGCCGTCTCGCCACAAGACCCTGCCCACCTGGCCCAGACGCTGGGTCAGATCGCCAGCCAGGCCGGTGCACCCATTCAAGAAGCGGTACGGTCCGCCCAGTCGCGCCTGTCACGCACCTATGCCCCGGCGCTCCTGGCCGCCCCGCTGGTGGAGTGGGCTGCAGCACCGACACGTACCCAGCCAGCAGTGCTTCCTGCAGCGATCCTCGCCGCGGAGCTGGCGCAGGACAGGGATGCGCTGGCGCAGGTTCATGCCTCCCCCACCTGGCGCGCGCTCTCTCTGCTGCACCGGTTCGTGCGCCGAGACTGAATGCCCTCCATCGAGATCTCTCCAGCACGCCGACGCGCCATCACTGCAGCGCTCCTTCTGGGCACATTCCTGGCCAGCCTGGAGGTGATGGTCGTCACCCCAGCGGTACCCGTCATCGTGGGCGAGCTGGGCGGCGCGGGACTGTATCCCTGGGTGTTCACCGCCTACATCCTCAGCAAGGTACCGATGATGCCCCTGTACGGTCGCATGTCCGACCGCCGAGGCCGGAGAGATACCTACCTGCTGGGCCTGGCCATCTTTGTGGCCGGGTCCGTCGCATGCGCCATGGCCAACTCCATGGAGGGGTTGATTGCGGCCCGCACGCTGCAAGGAATCGGTGGAGCGGCGCTGATTGTGCTGACCGTGACCATCTTCGGCGACCTCTACCCAGTGGCGGAACGAACCCGCATGCAGGGGTTGTTCTCCCTGGTCTGGGGCGTCTCCTCCCTGCTGGGGCCCTTGGCTGGCGGCTGGATGACGGAGATGTGGTCCTGGCGAGCCGTCTTCTGGATCAACGTAGTGCCCGGGCTCGGCGCAGCCCTGACCATTGGACTGCTCGTCCCCCGCGGGCTCGGTCGCCGCCAGACCAGCAGTACCAAGGGCGAGATCCGCACCCTGCTCCGCGTCCCGACCCAGCAAGCCATCCTGGCTTCGGGTCTGTTCATCGGTGCCGCGCTGACCGGAGTAATCGCCTACCTGCCAGTGCAGATTCAGGCGGTCGAAAACGGCAGTGCCATCGATGCCGGTCTCGCCATTATTCCCTTGAGCCTGGCCTGGACCACCACCGCCGTGGTGGCCGGCAGGCTGGTGAATACGCTGGGCTTTCAGACCCTGGTACGACTCGGCGTGATCACCTCCACCGTGGGCGCCATCGCTGCAGCCGAGTGGCCCGTCACCCAGGTGGGCCTGGTCCTGTTCGGGGTGGGCATGGGCTTTACCATCTCTGTCTTCAACGTGGCCTGCCAGGAGACAGCCCCTCCGAGTCTTCGGGGCACAGCGACCTCATTGGCCATGGTGACGCGGAGCATCGGTTCCGGGGTCGGGATGGTCGTCTTTGGTCTGCTGGCTGGCTTTGAGCCTGGAGTCGTAGACTTCGCCAGCGTCCCCGACCTGGCCGACTCGATGGGTGGAATCTTTGAGTCCATCGCCCAGTGCATGGCACTCGCCGCGCTGATCGTGCTGATTCGGCTGCCGCGAGACACAGAGGACGCCGTGGCTCAGTAGGCCACCAGGGTGAACGCGAAGCACATCTCCTCGTCCGTTCTCTCCCCGTAGAAGGTATCGATCGGCGGATCGTGAATGAGGTCGGAGTTCGAGGTGGAGTTGTTCCAGGTGCACTCCATGGTCAGCGCATCCCATTGCTCCACGCGCGCCGGCTCTTCATAGATGTACATCTGCTGGTTGTCGAAGTCGTACTGATCTGATTCTGCCAGGCACTGCCGGCCGGCCTCGCCATCCAGCCACATCCGGTAGCCAGCGCCCAGGATGTGCATGTGCGGGAACGTCCCGATGACATCGAAGGAGTAGGGCAGCGGAAAGGTGAAGCTGGCCGTGTACGCCTCGTCACCAGCCGGAATGCGGAAGTCGGTGGGGCCGAAGGGAATCATCAACACGCTGGTGTCCACAGAGACAGCCGTCCGGAAGGCGTAGCCCGTCTGGTCGGAGAGCCCGATGGCGTCCGGTCCTCCCTGATAATAGTGAATCTGCAAGACGAGCCTATCGGTGGGCGTAATCGGCATGCCCAGCCCTTCCTCGTAGATGACCGGTAGTCCACCGGGTGCCCAGCCAGCAATCAGTCCTGTGATCCCATCTGCCATGCCGCTCCCGATGCAGTCATAGCCATCAGCCCCAAGCTCACTCTCCTCGATCTCTGAATAGGACTTCCTGAAGAGCACGATGTGATGGATGATGTCCCGTTCATCCAGGATGGGCGCCAACGCAGTCACATAGAAGGTCTCTTCCTGTCCCGGGTCGATCACGAAGCAGCGGTACTCATTGCCCGGGTTGGCTGGGTCCGAATAGGTCGGCGTGTACGGGGCCGGAATGTAGAGCTCCATGTCCGGGTCACTGAGTTCCGTCTCGATGGGCGGCACCTCCACCAGACTCTCTGGATCCCCCGCTGGCTGGCCCAGCTCGACCCAGCGGGCAAAGGTGTCCCGCTCCTCGTCATCTACTGCGAAGTGGTCGTGGCCCTGATACGGGCGGCAGTCGGGATCTGCCACTGGTGGCGGCATCGTTCCCGCCGCAAGCTCGTTGAGGATGATCTCGGCCATCGCATCCACATTGTCCTTGTCGGTCAGGTCGCCAGTCCCCTGCCCTCCGCTGTGGTGGCACCGAGCACAATGGGTCTGGATGAATGGCGCGATGTCCGTGTAGTAGGTGGGATCCCCATTCGGACCGCCTGTGTCTTCTGACCCCGTGTCATCGCCCCCGTCACTGCCCGTGTCATCGCTCGGTGAGCCTACGGGCTGGTTCCCAGATGTCGCATCATCCGTCTTGCCTCCACAGGCAAAAACAACGGCCAGGGCCAAACACATCAACGGAGGACGCATGTCGAGTATCTCCCTCAGGGTGCCTGGTGGCGGTGGTCAGGCGGGCAACTTAGCATCGAAACTGTTCACCCGGGAGGGTGTTGTCAACCGCTGAAGAGGTTCTATCTTGCATCCCTTCTCCCGTATTTCTCTCGCCGCGTGTCTGTGGGCGGGGTGTCATGCCACGCCGCGCGGTCCGTCCGACAAGCCACGGGACACCACCGATACCAGCGGAGATTCTGGCGTTCCACCTGGGGAAACCGTCGATCTGGTGGTGCCCGAAGACTGGGTAGAGTCGTCGGCAGAGGCGGACCCTTTTCTGGACCACCGGCCCGCCGAGGTCGACTGCGATCCATCGGGCTTCCACCCCGAAGATGGCATTTTCGAGATCGAGACCGAGCTGTGTGCCTACGCCAGCCTGGTGCAGGGCAGCCGGAGTGACATTGCGCCAGGAGACACACTCAGCCTCCTGGTCTTCCACAGTGCCCTCGCCGCACCCGAGCCAGCCACCGCCCACGCAGCCATAGTGCTGGATGGACGCGTGCTCTGGGAGGAGGAGATCCCAATCCCCGCCGCGACGGAGATCTACGCGACAGAGGTGACGGCAGCCCGCGCAGTACCGCAAGGCAGTCCGATCGTCTTCCATGTGCACAACCATGGGGCCAACAGCTGGAAGCTGGGCCACCTGCGCAGATTGCGCGACTAAGGCACGTCCTCAGCCGGGAACGCCGTCCGCTCCCCGGTAAACGAACCCGTCCCGCTCATCGCGCAGTTGGAGAATCCATAGACACCGCTCATCTCGGTATCGGTGTGGCTGGCGGTCTGAAGGATGCCCGCGCACGGGCAGTCTCCGGCGCACTGGGTCCAGATGTGGATCTCTCCCTCCTCGCTGGACCGCCACTCACTGATGGCCCCGCCACACGAGAGGAAATCACAGGATCCATCGATGGCCGAGTACCGGCCCTCGAAGAAGACCTCCCCCGGAGAGAAGCACGCATCGAAGTGGCTCTGGAGGCCGTCGTTGTTGGTGACCAGCCACCGCTTCCGGAATGGCTGTCCGTAGAAATGTTTCTCGTTGAAGTTGGTCGACCCCGTCGACCCGATGGCGATCTCTGGCACCAGAGTCAGCCGACTGTCCGTGACCGAGAAGGTATGCCGCACCGGTAGTCCATCATCCCGCTCCATCCACCACGGTATGCCCGACTCGCAGTCCGTCTGCTCCCCGACGGTGATGGACAGCACGCCAGAGACGAGCGCTACAATCCCCTCCACAGCGCAGGATCCTTCAGCGTCCCGCCAGGTCCACTCCCCGATCGACATGAGGCCGAACGTACCTCGGCAGTCGCTCCACTGGCCCGCAGGCAGGCCATCGATGGGGGGCGGCGGGGGCACGGCGGTGTCCGGAGCTCCGGAGTCCGTGCGGACCGATCCAGAGTCTCCTGTGGGGGTCGTCGTCGCGGTGTCCACAGACCCCTTGTCCTGCGGTGCCTTGTCGGCGGAGCAGGACAAGAGCGCGAGTACACCCAAGGGACGAATCCAATCCATGAGCGCAGGCTACCACCGACGCTCACTGATCGACACCCTTCGGCCAGCCTCCTTTACGAGGGTCGCTCGCCCCGCGGTAGACATCCCCACCGCCACGGATGACCTGCACAGAGGAGTAGAAGTCCTTGATGGTCACACTGTGGCCCAGGGACTCCAGCACGCTGATGGTGTCTGGCGAGGTCCCCACATCCACAAACAGGGTGTCCGGCGCCCACTGATGGTGCATGCGAGGCGCGCTCACCGCCTCGGACGGGTCCATGTCAAAGTCGATCAGGTTGACGATCACTTGAAGGGTCGAAGAGATGATGAACGGCCCGCCGCTGGCCCCCACCACAATCCGCTCTTTACCGTCCGGTGAGATGAGGACCGTCGGAGACATGCTCGATAGCGGGCGCGCACCTGGCGAGACGGCGTTGGCCTCACTTCCGACCAGCCCGTAGTGGTTGGGAACCCCCGGACGCGCCACGAAATCATCCATCTCATTGTTCAGCAGCACGCCGGTCTGCGGCGCCACCACCCGGCTCCCGAAGGACGTGTTGATCGTGGTGGTCAGCGCCACGGCGAGGCCATCGCTATCCAGTGCACTGATGTGTTGGGTGCCGCCGTCCACCCCCGGGTCCACAGGGGTGCCATAGTGGTCCGAAGCGAAGGTGCGTGCCGGGTTGAAGTCCGCTCGGATGGCGTCAATCCGATCGGCGGAGAGCAAGCGCTCCATCGGAATCTCCACCCGGTCCGGATCTCCCATGTACCGAGCCCTGTCCGCAAAGGCGTGCTTCATGGCCTCCGCGATGCGGTGGTAGAGCGCTGCACTATGCGCCGGAGCGAGTGGCTCACCCTCCAGGGCCGCGAGGACCTGCAGCAACACCACGCCACCCGAGGATGGCGGAGGCATGGTGATCACCGTCCAGCCCCGGTACTGCCCGACCACTGCTTCCCGGTCCCGGGGTGTATAGGCCGCCATGTCCTGCCGAGTGAGGATTCCGCCGGCTTGCTGGACCGCAGTGACGATGTCATCCACCACCACACCTTTCTGGAAGGCAGCCGTCCCCTCGTTGCCCAGGGCAGTCAACGTATGCGCCAGCGGCTCTCTACGAACCCACTGGCCCTCGGTGGGCACGGAGTCCATACCAAACAGCGCCTGACTGATGGCTGGCGCCGCATCCCCGGCGCTCTCGAGGGCCGACGCCAGATGAGGGCCCACAGCAAAGCCCTCCGCCGCCAACTTCACCGCAGGAGCCACCACATCTTTCAGCGGCAGGCGACCATATCGCTCGTGCAGCGTCACCAGACCAATCGCCTCACCGGGCACCCCGACCGCCAGGCCGCCGATGCGGCTGGCATCGCTGGCCGCTGCATCCACGTACATGTCGCGGGTCGCCGCTGCGGGCGCGACCTCCCGAAAGTCCAGCACCGTATGACTGCCATCGGGCCGGACCACCACAGCAAAAGCACCGCCACCCAAACCGCTGCCGGCTGGCTGAACGACACCCGCCGTGAGGCTTGCCGCCACGATGGCATCCACCGCATTGCCACCCTTGGCCATGATCTCGGCGCCAGACGTGCTGGCGAGCAGATGATCCGCAGCCACCATCCCCCTGGTGCCCACGGCCGGCGGCGGAGCCGCAGCCAAGAGCAACGTCCCCAACAACGCCAGAGACATCCATCGGTTCGGTCTCATGTCGCCCACACCGCGACATATACCACAGCTACCAGGACCTGAAGCGCCCAGCGTCGCCATCCTGCCCGCAGTGCACCCGCAGCCATCAGCGGGCCCAAGCCGCCCACCGCCAGGCCTGCGGCCAGCCCGAAGCTGGCGCCTTGAATCTGCAGCGACATGGCCCTATCGAGGACACCCAGGCCGCAGACTGCAGCAGCGGTACCGTCGGTCAATGCCGCGAATACCGCGCCCACCACGGTCAGTCCGGGAGCGCCCCAGGTACCCAGCTGCTCCCCGATATACTCCAGGCCTGTCGCTGCCATCTCTGGTGTGCCGCCCGCAATGGCCATCAGCGCGAGGGCGATGGCCACCACCATCCAGCACAGGTAGCCGAGGTCCACGCTCCCCAGACGGCTCCTGACCATGATCAGTCCGCCGACCAGACCGACTCCGACCGCCCAGTAGTCCGCACCAGGCACACAAGCAGCCACAGCAACCAGGAGCACGAAGAGGCTGCGCAGGTAGCTGCCAGGGACCAGGTCCTTCACATCTTCTCTTCTCGGCGCAGCCATGATCGCCAGAAGCAGGCCCAGAGGCGCCAGGAAGAGCAGAAGATCGGGGTCTCGATGCCCAAACAACACAAGAACGGGGTCTCCGAGTCGACCGATGAGCCCGCCACCGGCTGCGGCCAGTGCAAGGCGGGCCGCACCGGACCTGGATCGGGCGCTGGCAGAGAGAAGTGCCGCCGCCGGGATCTCTCCGAGGCAGGCCCCCATCGCCATGGCGACCAGGAGCGGCGGGCCGACCAATGCCATGGGCCCGCCTGCGCGAAGCACCGCACCCAGCGCCACCCACATCAGCAACAAGAGGAGATCCGGTCCCAGACCACTGGCCGCTGGCAGAGCCCAGAGGTCCGACCACGCCAGCGCCTCCACGCCCACCCCAGCGAGGAAGGCCCCCGCCCCGATCAAGAGGGCTGCAGGAATTCGTCGCCGCCAGCCCGAGACCAGGCCGAACAAGACCAGCGGAAGCACCGTCGCGACGATGGCCATGACGATCGGTGTCATGACGCGTTCCGATCCACCCGACGCTCCACCGGGTTCTCCAGACGGCCGATCCCCTCGACCTCCACCGCAACCACCTCTCCAGGCTGCAGCGGCCCCACACCTGAGGGGGTGCCGGTCGAGAGAATATCTCCCGGCTCCAGGGTCATGATGTGGGAGACAAAGGCCAGCAGGGTTGGCACGTCGAAGATCATGTCCGAGGTGTGTCCATCCTGACGCAGCACCCCGTTCACCCACGCCCGGATCCGAAGCGCACCGGGGTCCACATCCGAGACGAGGACCGGCCCTACCGGACAGAAGGTATCGAAGCCCTTGGCCCGGGCAAAGACTCCATCCGCCCGCTGAAAGTCACGGGCGGTCACATCGTTCACGCAGGTGTAGCCCGCCACAAATTCCAGGGCCGCCTCCTTCGGAACACGACACATCCGTCGTCCGATCACCACGCCAAGCTCCGCCTCGTGGTCCACCCGCTCGGTACCGGGTGGGATGGCGATCGCCTCCCCTGCCCCGATGAGCGCCGTGGTCGGCTTGAGGAAGACCTTGGGCACCTGAGGGATCGGCCGGCCCATCTCCTCGACATGACGACGGTAATTGCTACCAATGCCAATGATCTTGGTCGGGCGGTGAGGCAGGAAGTCCACACTCATGAGCTCAGCGTATCCTCGAGCATCTCGAAACACTCCGTAGGGTCCGCAGTAAACAGGAGCAACCCGCGCCACACCCACCGCTGCCATTGGTAGTCGTCGATGCGCCCCTGGGCCACGGCCAGATGACACCGGGGCAATTCCCCGCCATAGCAAACGGAGAGGTCATCGAAGATGCTCTCGAACTCCTCTTCGTCCGGTCGATAGCCCGCAAAGAGAATCGTGTGGGAGCGGATCACCTTGCGCAGGGCCTTCTTGAGGTCTTCACCCAGCGATGTGCCGGGTCCCACCCGGAGATGATCGGGAGCCTCGAGCCCCCCGCGCCACTTGTAGATGATGGTCTTGTCCGGTTCAGGTTCCGGCAGGGGATCCCCTCGATACCGGATCTCCACCGTGCGGCCCTCGCTCTCTGCACATCGCTCGAGGAGATCGTCCTGGCAGGTGGTGTGGATGACGGAGAACTGCGCGAGTACGGCACGATGAGCATCGGTCGGGGCTATGTCCACGCAGCCGATCTGGGCCCGCAGCATGGCCACCAGGCCCTCCAGACCATGCGCTTCAGCATAGATCTTTGCGCCATCCGCGACCGAGGCCGTCACTGGCGTAGGTCTGGCTCCCGGGCGGAGCTTCGGTCGGGTCCAGCCCAGCACCTTGGCCAGCGCCTTCCCCGACGGGTACTTCCCGTCGCTCGCCTCCACCGCCTCGCCAGAGAACCGTGAACCCACAAACACCGTGCACGTCCCACCTCGAACCGCCTCGATGACGGCCACCGGGAGATTCACATGCGCTCCACAGCAGCCACAGCTGCCGTGAGGGCCGCACGGTCTCGACACACCGCCCCCACCTGGGCCACAGTCAGTGAGGCGATCCGCGCCCCCAGGTCACCGCATTGCTCCGGCGACCATTCATGGCTCAATCCGTGGAGGTATCCCGCTGCATAGGCATCTCCCGCCCCGGTGGTATCGACGGCATCCGTGGGGTGGATTCCAATGCGATAGGTCTTGCCTCCGGTGCGAACCAGAGAGCCCTCAGCCCCCAGCTTCACGATCACGTGGTCCACATCCTCGGAGAGTTGGGCCAATGCCTCCTCCGGGCTACCGCCGCACAGGGCCTTGGCCTCCTCGGCATTGAGGAAGACCACATCCGCAAATTCGACCAGGAGATGAAGCAGCGCGTCCTTGCAGATGCCGATGACAAAGGGATCGGCCACATCCACGCTCACGAGGATCTCCGCCTGGTTGGCGATGGCCACCGCCTCCATACAGCGGGAAGCCATGGGCTCTCCCAGCATCAGATATCCGGTGACGTGGAGGATTCCGGACTCCCGGATTTGCTCGTCAAAGGTTCCCAGGCCCGAGAGATGCACGGCCGCGCCGAGATCTGTGAGCATGGTGCGCTCTGCATCCGACCGGCTGATGAGCGAGAGACACTTGCCCGTGGCGTACTCATTGGTGTGCTGCAGCGAGTGGTTCCCACAGGCCTCCGTCATGGACTTCTCGTAGAGCGCGCCAAAGTCATCTGCACCAATCTGGCCGCAGTAGCGTACCTGACTGCCCATCAAGCCCATGGCTGCCACCGTGTTCGCACACGACCCACCAGACGCCATCTGCGCGCCCATCGCCTGGACCCTGGACCACACTTCCTGCCAGCGCTGATCATCGACCGGCGTCATCTGTCCGCGCACCAGCCCGTACTCTGAGAGCAGCTGTTCATCATCGAGTTGCACCAACACATCGACGATCGCATTCCCGAGCCCCACAGCGTCATACCGTGTCTGCACGTCCCCTCCTGGGTTTGGCACTTCAGGTAGCCGGGCAGGTCTCGAGACGCCACGGCTCAACAGTTGGCTCCTCTCCGGTAAGCTGCGTCTATGGCTCCGGTCCGAAATCGACGCGCCCACCTACTGGCCGCCATTTTCATCAGCCTGGTGGGCATCTGGTGGTTCATCGATGATGTCCCCTGGGCGAACCTGAGCGAGACGCTGCTGGATCTAAATTTGGGCTGGGTGGTCCTCTCGGCCGTGGTGCTTCTCGGGGAATTCTGGATTCGCGCGTTGCGGTGGAGCGTCCTGCTTCGGCCCCTGGGGACCCAGGCACGCTTCGTCGATCTGGTGGCCGCGACGGTGATCGGAGCCGGTGTCAACACGATGCTGCCCCTCCGTGCCGGTGAGATCGCCAAGCCCATCGTGGCCACTCGACGCACTGGCTACCCACTCTCCAGCGTGATCGCGACCAATGTGATGGAGCGGGTCTTCGATCTGCTGGGGCTGGTGAGCATATTGCTGCTGATGGTCATCCTGCTTCCAGAGGCGCCCGAGGATGAGCTGGTCCAGAACCTGCGCTTCTACGGCATGCTCTTGGGCATCGGTGCCATGGCCGGATTGGTGTTCTTCATCGTCCTCGCTGCGCAGCGAGACCGTTTTCGCGCCCCGCTGGTGACCATACTGAGGCGCCTGATGGGTCCTGCGAGCGCGCCCATTCTCGGGCTGTTCGATGGCTTTGTGGCGGGGCTGAGCAGCTCCAGGGACCCCAGGTGCCTGATACAGGCCGCCCTGCTGTCGGTCCTGATGTGGGTCAACGGGGCGGGCGCCATCTACCTGCTCTTCCTGGCATTCGATATCGAGCTCAGCTTTGCACATGCCTGCTTCACCGGGGTGGCCATCGCGATGACCGTGGCGATTCCACAGGCGCCAGGCTTCATCGGGGTCTTCCATGTCGCCATGGTGAAGACCATGATCCTGTGGGGGGTCGGCGCCGCCAAGGCTGCGGGCTTCGCGATTGTCTTCTGGGCCGTGAGCTTCGTCCCCGTCACCTTGATCGCGCTGGTCGCGCTGTGGCGAGAGGGACTGAGCCTGGGGGAACTCTCCCCCTCTGGACCACACCAGGATTCGGACTCATTGGGTCCGGATGGTCACCATTCCGCCGAGAGCGCCGCTACAGAAGCGTCAGGAGACTCTCTGGCGGGCGACCGACCACCGCGCGACCCCCCACCACCCCAATCGGGCGCTGCAGGAGCCGAGGATTGAGGGCCATCAAGGAGATGAGCTGCTCATCGGTCTCATCACCGCTCAGTCCAGCCTTGTTGGCATCCCTGGAGCGGAGCACATCCCGGGGTCCAACGCCCAGCTTGCCGAGCACCTCTCGGAGCTCCGACTCACTCAGCGGATCCTGGGTGTACTCCCGGTAGGTGTGCGCCACACCATGTTCGTGGAGCAAGGCGACCGCCTTGCGACACGCGGTTCAGGTACGGGTGCAGATCAGCAGCATGTCTACTCCTCCGGGTTGTGCCACAGCCCAATGCAGTTGCCTTCGGGGTCCCGCACGAGCGCAAATGCACCCACGCCGTCCACATCTGTGGGCGGAACGATCACCTCGCCGCCGTTTTGCTCCACCCGGGTAATGGCGCCCACCAGGTCATCCACGGAGATGTAGACTGCCAGGTAGGCGGAC
>Ga0310342_100002620_pt1 | contig 11605 bp, 6 predicted proteins | sample S15DNA20500_MG_FD_206155 | JGI IMG/M metagenome (GOLD analysis project Ga0310342, IMG submission 206155) | Marine microbial communities from station ALOHA, North Pacific Subtropical Gyre - S1503-DNA-20-500_MG | ecosystem: Environmental > Aquatic > Marine > Oceanic | place: Pacific Ocean: North... | reverse complement strand
CTGTTCTACGAACTGCTGCAGACCGACGATCCGCTGGCCTGGCAGGACCAACAGGCCCGGGCGACACAGCGCGGTTTCGTCGCCCCCGAATCGCTGCCGCCCTCGGCCACCTAGCCGCTCAACACCGCCGGATCAGACACGAACCGGGCGGCCGTCTGCCGATCGATCCGTCCCTCGCCCAACAACCGACGGACCGAATCATCCAGCGTCACCATTCCCGCCTCACGCCCGGTCTGGATGCAGTTGTCGATCGACGGCAGCTTGCCCGACCGGATCGCGCTGGAGATCGCCGAATTGGTCAGCATGATCTCCAAGGCCAGCTGCCGCTTTTCACCGGGCTGGACACTCGGCAGCAGGTGCTGGCTGACGACAGCCCTCAGTCCCAGCGACAGCTGGGCCCGGATCTCGCTCTGGGCGTCGCTGGGGAACAGGTCGGCGTAGCGAGACACCGCCCCCTTGGCATCCCGCGTGTGAACGGTCGAAAAGACCACGTGCCCCGTCTCGGCCGCCGTCAACGCCATCTGGGCCGTCTCACGGTCACGGATCTCACCGACCAGGATCACGTCCGGATCCTGTCGCAGGCCGTATTTCAGGCCATCGGCGAACGACCCGACATCGACTCCCACCTCCCGTTGCGTCACGACGGTGCCCGCACAATGCGGAATCACGTATTCGACCGGCTCCTCAACGGTGATGATCCTCCGCCCTCCCTCGTGATTGATCAGGTCGATGATCATCGCCAGCGTGGTCGACTTGCCCGACCCGGCCACCCCCGAAATCAGCACCAGGCCGTTGCGGAACTGCGACAACCTGGTCGCGATCTCGGCCGGGAACCCGGCCCAGTCGAGGCCGGGAATCTCGACGGGGATCAGGCGAAAGCAGGCCCCCGCCGCCCCGCGGCTGAAGAACAGGTTGGCCCGGAACCGGCGTGATCGCCCATCCACCTCCAACTCGAACGAGAAATCCAGGTTCTGATCCGAGAGGAACTGCGCGTGGACGCTCTCCGGGCACAAGCTCTCAAGCAGGCCGGCGGTCTGATCCGCTTCCACCACATCGGCACTGATCGGTTCCAGCGAGCCGTGAATCCGCAGCACCGGGGGATAACCGGCGACCACGTGAAGGTCCGACGCTTCGGATTCGACGGCCGCCACCAACCAACCTCGCAGAGGTTCGGCACAATCAAGGCTCGTCACGGTGTTTTCGGACACGGGTGTCGTCATGGAGTCGATCCGGAAGAGTTCGACCTCGCCGACCGGGGTCTGAACTGGAAGGCGTACAGCTGGCAATCCCGCATGTGGAATCTCAGCCGCACCGGAGTGCCGGCCAGACGTGACACGTCAGCGGACTTGCGCCAGGAAACCGGCATTCGCACCGAGTTGCCGTTGATCGGACGCGCATCGGCTCGTGAATAGCCCGGTATGGGCAGGCCATCGGCATCGAGCAGTTCGACCTCGACCGAACCGCCTCCACTGGCCTCGACGTTCAACTCCAGCCGATCACCACGGAACGTGACGGCCGGAGTGGTCAACACACCGCCATCGAGTCCGGCATCAGCCGAGACGAATCCGTCGAGCCGCAGCACGGCCCGGGCGATGCCACTCTGCTGCTTGCCACCGGGTGAAGCGGGATCGATCTGGCCGTCGTGGTCCCGGTTGCTGCCCGCGTAGTAGATCCACAACTCGTCACCCATCCGGATCGGATTCGGCATGGCCCAGACGTAACGGGAGTCAAACGCCCCATCACGGCCGTTGGCCATGAACGGCCGGCGGTCGCCCATTCGTCGGAACTGCCGCCCGTCGCGACTGATGGCCAGTTGCACGTCAAAGTTGGCCGGCCCCAGGCCCCGCCCGAAGGACCGCTTCTTCCAGTGCCAGTGGGCCTGGGACAACATGATGGTCACACCGGGGGCTTCCTGGTACGGGAACACACACGCCCCGTAGAAATCGACCGGGGGCTGCCGCCCGGGAGTCTTGTGCGTGGCTCGATCACGAGCATCTGGAGCCATCACGATCGACTCGTTGACCCACTTCCCGGTTTTCAGGTCGTCGGTTTCCAGACGACGGACCGTCCGGAAGCGACGGACCTCATCGCTGTGGTGGGCCCAGTAACGAGTGAACACCGCGTACCGCTTCACCGCCGGATCCCAGTAGACGATGCTCTGGGTATCGTGCCCACCGGGGCCGGGATGCGGCTTGGAGAACAGTGTCCACTTCAGCCCGTCGGGTGAACTGTGCATGTGGAACTGGCCAGTGGGATAGACCTTGGCCTGGGTCTTGTACCGGTGCTCGGCCGGTGCCCGAGAGTCGATCCAGACGGCACAGCCTCCGATCTTGTCCGGCAGCACGATGTTGTTCTGCTTTGATCCTTCCAACGCGTGCAGGCCGAGCTTCGGCTTGACGAAGTGCACCCCGTCGGTCGACTCGGCATAAGCCACCATCCGCAGGTGGTCGTAGGGTCCGGCCCCGGTCCGCTTGATCAGGTCGTACCAGACGCGGATCTTGCCGCGGTCCTTGACGACACTCGAGTAGACCAGGACGTGGCAGTCCTTTTCCCAGGGCTGGTCGGCAGTGATCAGCACGCGGCCGTCCCGCCGCGGCGAGTGCATCGACAACGTCACGTCCCGGCTCGACTCGACCAGGTGACGATCAACAAACAACTGCTTGCGACTGCCGACATCAACCGCCCGAGGAGCGACGTTGGACGGGGCAGCAGCCAACACGGGTGTTTCCGCGAGTCCGGCCAGCGCCAGCAGCAGCAACGTGATCTTGTTCGTGGTCATCTCGGCTCCACTGGTTCAAAGCCGCGCCGGTGCCCACCGACTCTCGGCAACGTTCATGGGCATTCGTTGAGACGTTCAGGCCAGGAGTTCGGGAACCACCTGCCCACCGATGTCGGTCAGTCGCTGGTCTCGACCCTGGAACCGATAAACCAGTTGTTCGTGGTCGATGCCCAGGCAGTGCATCACGGTGGCCTGAAGGTCGTGGACATGCACCGGGTTCTCGACGACGTTGTAACCGAAGTCGTCGGTCGCCCCGTGAGTGACCCCGCCCCGGATCCCACCGCCGGCCAGCCAGGCGTTGAAACACCGCGGGTGGTGATCGCGACCGAACGTCGCTTTCAGTGTGCCCTGGCAATAGGTTGTCCGACCGAATTCTCCTCCCCAGATGATCAGCGTCTCATCCAGCAGCCCGCGCTGCTTGAGATCCTTCAGCAGCGCCGCGGTCGGTCGGTCGACCTCCGCGCACTGTTTCGGCATCCGGTTCTTGATGTCGCTGTGCATGTCCCAACCACGCTGGTACAGCTGCACGAATCGAACGCCCCGCTCGATCATCCGTCGCGCCAGCAGGCAGTTGTTGGCAAACGACACCTTGCCGGGCTGCGTCCCGTACAGTTCGTGGATGTGCTTGGGCTCGCCGGAAAGCTCCATCATCTCCGGCACGCTGCTCTGCATGCGGTAGGCGAGTTCGAACGAGTCGATCCTCGCCTCGATCTCGGGGTCACCCACCAGTTCCAGCCGTCGCCGATTCAGGTCGTTGATCCCCCGGATCAGCCGCCCACGGGTGCGTCCGTCGATCCCGCTCGGGTTCGAGAGGAACAGGACCGGATCACCCTGCGACTGGAACTGCACGCCTTGGTGCCGACTGGGCAGGAAGCCGCTGTGGTAGTAGCGGGAGATGACCGGCTGTCCCTTGGTGCCGGAGAGCAGCACGACGAAGTCGGGCATGCTGCGGTTTTCGCTGCCCAGGCCCCACGAGACCCACGAGCCCATGCAGGGGCGGCCCGGACGGCCGGCACCCGTCTGCAGCATGTTCACCGCCGGATCGTGGTTGATCGGTTCGCTGTGCAGCGAGCGGACAATCGCGATCTCGTCGCAGACCTTGGCCAATTCCGGCATGTGCTGGTTGAGCACCTGCCCCGACTCACCGCACTGCCGAAACGTCATCGGCGAGGCCGCGATCTGCAGCTGCTTCTGCTTGCGGGTCATCAGCGTGATCCGCTGCTTGCCACGGACTTCGGCCGGCAGTTCCTGGCCGTTGAGCGCGGCGAGTTTCGGCTTGGGATCGAAGGTGTCGATGTGCGAGGGACCACCGGCCATGAACAGGTAGATCACCCGCTTGGCCCGGGCCGGAATGTGGGTGGTCGACAGGGAACCCGGCCGGCGACTGCTGGGAGCCGCCTGCAGGTGATCCTGCAGGAGACCCGCCAGCGCGGCGGCGCCGAGTCCACCCGAGGTTCGGGCCAGGAAACGGCGTCGAGGTGAAACGTGGCCGAGCCGATTCGCACTCAGCGGCAGAACGGGTGATGTCATGTCATTCAATCCCTGGTGATCGTCTCGTCCAGGTTCAACAGCACGTTGGCCAGGCTGGTCCAGGCCGCCAACGTGGCCACGTCGAGTCCCTTGGAATCCACCGTGCCCTGCGACACCAGCGCCTGGGCCGCCTTGGTGTCCTGGCGGTAGTGCTTGAGTTGCGACTCGAGGATCTCCCCCAGGATCCTGTGTTCGGACTGGTCGGGTCGTCTCCCGACCACCACCCGGAACGCGTGGTCCAGCCGCAGCTTGGCCGACTTGTCCGCCCCCCGCAACACGCGAACCGCCAGGCCATGGGCCGCCTGCACGAACGTCCGCTCGTTCAGCGTCACCAGGGCCTGCAACGGGGTGTTGGTCCGCGGCCGCTGCACGGTGCAGGTTTCACGAGTCGGTGCATCGAAGATCTGGAAGCTGGGATAGGTGGTCGTCCGTCGCCAGAAGGTGTAGATCCCGCGTCGATACAGATCACGGCCGCTGCTCTGCGGCCACTTCCAGCGTCCCTTGTCGCTGTAATACCCCTTGGGCTGAAACGGGTAGACGCTCGGTCCGCCAATCCGGTCGTCGAGCAATCCACCGACAGCCAGCGCCGTGTCGCGGATGGACTCGGCACTGAGCCGGAAGCGGTTCTGTCGGGTCAGCAGCCGGTTGTACGGATCACGGCGGCCGATGGCCGCGTCGAATCGCGAGTCCTGGCGGTAGGTGGCTGACATCACGATCCGCTTCTGCAGGGCCTTGACGTTCCAGCCGATCCGCATGAACTCGACGGCCAGCCAATCCAGCAGACCCGGATGTGTCGGAAACTCACCCCTCACCCCGAAATCCTCAGGAGTCCGCACCAGCCCGGTACCGAAGAACCGGGTCCAGAGCCGGTTGACCACCACGCGAGCCGTCAGCGGATGTTCGGGATCGACCAGCCAGCGAGCCAATCCCAGGCGATTTCTCGGAGCGTCTTCGGGCAGCGCCTTGAAGATCGCCGGCACGTTCGGCTCGACCTTGGCGCCCTTCTGCTGGAAGTCGCCTCGCAGCAGCAGAAACGCCGGGCGTCGCTTGGGCATTTCCTTCATGACCATCGTCGACGGGGTCAGCGTCTTGAGCTTGGCCTGCCGGTCGGTCAGCGTCTTGTGCCGCTCGTTGAGTGGAGTGAAGACCTTGCGGGCCGGCGAGTAGCCGAAGCGGATGAAGTGGTTGGCAAGAGTTGTCTTCTGCTTGGCATCCCGCTCACCGGCCTCGACATTCAGCAGGTTGCGAATCTCCTTGGGCAGCTTGTCGATGAGATGTTTCTTGGCGTGAACTTCCCAGTCGGGCTGCTTGCCGAAATACCCGTCGTGGTCCTTGCCGGTCGGCTTCGGCTTCGGCGGCGCGGCACCGTCGGGTGCACCCGATGCCGGCGGCTTCTCACCCGAGGCCGGCTGGGGCAGTTTCACCTTGGCCAATTCGGTGGCGATCGTCTTGTCGAGCGTCTCGAGGTCTTTGGTCAGTTGCTGCGACTCGACCTCCTGCTGCGGAGTCGACAGAACCAGCAGCGGCGGCAGCGGGATGTCGTGCCCCTGGGCACCCTTCTCGCCGTCGACGCTGTTGAAGAATGCGTAGAAGCTGTAGAACTCCTCTTGCGAAATCGGGTCGTACTTGTGTTCGTGACATTGCGCACAACCGAGCGTCAGTCCCATGAAGACGGTGCCGGTGGTGCTGGCCCGTTCCACCGCGTAGACCACCTGGAACTCCTCGGGGTCCGACCCACCCTCTTCGTTGTAAGTCGTGTTGCGATTGAAACCGCTGGCGATCCGTTGAGAACTGCTGGCATGCGGCAACAGGTCACCGGCGACCTGTTCCAACGCAAAGCGATCAAACGGCATGTTGGTGTTGAACGCGTTGATGACCCAGTCGCGATAGAGCCACATCGATCGATCACTGTCGTTTTCGTACCCGTTGGTGTCTCCGAAACGCGCCAAGTCCAACCACGTCTGCGCCATCCGTTCGCCGTAGTGCTGGGAACTCAGCAGCCGGTCCACCAGCCGTTCGTAGGCGCGGAGACTCTTGTCGGAGAGGAACCGGTCGATTTCGCGTTCGGTGGGCGGCAACCCCGTCAGGTCGAACGTCAGTCGGCGAATCAGCGATTCCCGGTCGGTGGCCGGTGAGGGTTTCAGCCCGGCCCGTTCGATTCGAGAGAGCACGAAGCGGTCGATCGTGTTGAGAATCCAGTCCGATCGCTTCACCCCGGGGACATCGGGCCGCACTGGAGAAACAAACGACCAGTGCACCGTGTAGTCGGCCCCCTCGGATATCCATTTCTTCAGCAGTTCAATGTCCTTGCCGGTCAGTTCCAGCTTGCTCTCCGGCGGCGGCATCCGCTTCTTCGGGTCCTTGCTGGTGACCCGCTTGATCAGTTCACTCTGGTCGGGACGGCCCGGAACGATCGCCGTTCCAATCGCGCTTTTGGGGCGGTCCAGACGCAGGTCGTTGTCGCCGTTGAGCCGACCGGGACCATGACATTTCAGGCACTTGTTGGCCAGCAGCGGCCGGATGGCCCGGGAAAAGTCTATCCCGGATTTCGCGGCAGGCTTGTCGGCGGCCGGCAACAGCCCCGACGTCATCAGCCCCGCGAGGGTGACAACACCGGCCATGAAGTTGGGTCGAGCGAACAAACCAGGACTCCAATCGACGAAGACCGACTCTCTGAACCGGCGAAGCATCCAGTATACGGAGTGGTCCGAGCGAGGCGAATGCCGCGACCGCACGAAGCGAGCGTGTGGCTGTTCATCGGGACTGGAATGTCCAATAATGCCCAGCCAACAGAGTCCTCGCCGCTGGATCGCTGAGACCGATCCGGCGGGTGTTCACAGTCAGAAGGAACTCACCATGATTCGCTTCCCCAAGCGGCTTGTTGGTTGTCACAACTCGTTCGTCTTCGCATTCGCCCTGCTCGCGATTGTCCTGGCCGGCCCGCTGGCCGCACAGACAACCGCCTTCAAGGACGTGACGGCAGTCGCCGGTCTCAAGAGCCCCAACGGCCCCGCCTGCTGGGTGGACCTGGACAACGACGGCTGGGTGGACCTGTGCACCACAGGCGGTGTCTGGAAGAACGAGAAGGGCAAGACGTTCAAGCGGGTTGCCGAAGTCCCGACCTCGGTGGCGGCCGATTTCGACAACGACGGACTCGTGGACCTGTTCTCCTGGTCGGCCCGGAAGCTGTATCACAACGACGGCAAGATGAAGTTCACGGCGGTCAAGCTGCCCGAACTGCCGCCGTCGGTTTCCCGAGGAGCGTGCTGGGGAGATTTCAACGGCGACGGATTCGTCGATATCTATATCGGGGGCTACGAGGACTGGGGCAAGGGAATCACCTGGCCGTTCCAGGTCCTCATCAGCCAGAAGGGCAAGTCGTTCAAGCTTGCCCTGTCCAAGAGCCAGACCCGTGCCCGTGGAGTCACGGCGTGCGATTTCGACCAGGACGGTGACCTGGACGTCTACGTCTCCAGCTACCGTCTCCAGCCAAACCTGCTGTGGCTCAACGACGGCAAGGCCGCCTTCACCGAATCGGCGAAGAAGTTCGGAGTGATCGCAACGTCGAAGGGTTTCGGAGGCGGGCACTCGATCGGATCGGCCTGGGGCGACTTCAACAACGACGGCCTGATCGACCTGTTCGCCGGAAACTTCGCCCATGTGGACGGACGGGGAGATCAGCCCAAGTCCCGATTCCTCCAGAACCTCGGAGCCAAGCAGGCCTACAAGTTCAAGGACCTCGGCCCCTGTGGCGTGCATTACCAGGAATCGTATGCAACACCCAGCGTCGGTGATTACGACAACGACGGAAACCTCGACGTGTTCTTCACGACTGTCTACGGCACGGCGTCGTTCGGCCGCAAAAACAACCCGGTGTTGTTCCGCAACGACGGTGCCTTCAAGGTGACCGACGTCAGTGCCAAGGCCGGAGTGGCCGGACTCCCGCCGACCTACCAGGCTGCGTGGGCCGACTACAACAACGACGGAGCACTCGATCTGATCAGCGGCGGGAAGCTGTTCCAGAACACGGTCAGCAAGAAGGGCTGGCTGGGGGTGTCCCTGCGGGGTGACGGAGCCAAGGTGAACCGCACGGCGGTGGGTGCCCAGGTGAGGATCACGATCGGCAAGAAAATCTACACCCGCCAGGTCGAGGCCGGCACCGGCGAGGGGAACCAGAACGACATCCGCCTGCACTTCGGCCTCGGCGACCACAAGGACCCGGTCACGCTCGAAATCCTCTGGCCCGACAAGAAAAAGCAGGTGGTCAAAGACGTGGCTCTTGGACAGATCGTGACTTACACCTACGGTGCCACGAAGTAACGACCGCGAGACGACACCGCGACGATCCAGGCAAGGTCACCCACAAGCGAGGGGACCGTGACAATCAGACCAGCGGCCCAATCGCTGCTGCTGACAGCCACAACGCTGCTCAGCCTGGCCACGTCCCTGGACGCCGCGGAACTCTACGTCGTCCGCGATGGCAGGCTGGTTCATACAGCGCTGGACTGGCCCGAGGGCATCACGCCCGAGCGTCCCTACATCCCCGGCGACCCGTTCTGGGGCCAGTGGGTCCATTGCGCGGGAACGACCAGGGATGGCCTCTATGATGTTCCGCTGGTGTTCGAGGGCCGCAACAATCATTCGCGGTTTTCGACAGCGAAATCGGCCCTGGGAGACTGCGAGTTCAGGGTGGTCTTCTCCTGCTCGGTCCACCTGAACCGGTTCCCGAATATCACCATCACCGACCGCGGCCAGCTGCGTTTTTCGGGCAACGGGAGCCAGGTCTGGATGAGCGTCAGCAAGAGGTCTCTTCCGTTGAAACCGTTTGCAGCCGACTGCGCCAAGAACCCGTACGACGGCAAGCTGCACTCGCTGGCGGTCAAACGAGCCGGCGACAAGATCTCTTTCTTCTACGACGACAAGAAGCTGAACGAGCAGCCGATCGATCCAGACGTCAATCTCCACCTGTGGTTCGACGGGCTCAAGAGTGCCACCAAGCTCGCCAGCATCAAGCTGACGGCCGAGAAGTTTTCCGACAGGCTGACAACGAACTTCAAGTCGGCGGCTCCGATCGAGGTGATCTTCGACGGTTCCGGCAAGCCATCCCGCAAACCCGGCTCGGCGGCGTCGTATCGCATTCCAGCCCTGGCGGTCTCCGGGAAAGGCACGATCCTCGCCTTCGCCGAAGCCCGCCGGCTGAACGGGCGTGACGTCGGCGACATCGACACGGTTCTCCGTCGCAGCGAGGACCACGGCAAGACGTGGGGCCCGGAGATCGTCGTCATGGACGACGGGAAACACTCGGTGAACAACCCCTCTCCGATCGTGGACCCGGATACGGGCCGGATCTGGCTCTTCATGGGACGGATCGACATCGCAACGCTCACGCAGGGCTGGAACGCGCGTCGATTCGTTCGCCAGTTCGTGACCTTCAGCGACGACGACGGCAGGACCTGGGCCAAGCCCAGGGACGCCAGCAAGACCATCCGCGACCAGTTGAAGCCCGGCCGCGAGATCGTTCTGCCGGGTCCCGGCGCCGGCTTCGTGACCGGTCGTGGCAAAACGGCGGGGCGGCTGATCGTGCCGATGAACTACACCACGGGTTCCGCCCACTGGGTGGCGGGTGTTGTCTACAGCGACGACCACGGTGTGACCTGGAAGCCCGGCGGCGTCCTGCTCTCAGGCGGTGTCGCCCTGGGCGAAGCCAAGGGAGTGGAATTGACCGACGGATCCGTTCTCTTCAACGGCCGCACCCCGAACAAGCTGCGAGGCCTGACGGTCATCCCCGACGGCGGCACAAAGGACACGACCAGGTTCAGGCATGCAAAGGACCTGCCCGATCCCTCGTGCCAGGGGTCGGTGGTGCGTCACTCGTGGCCCGAGAACGGCAAGCCCGGCATGATCCTGTACTCCGGTCCCGGACTCGCCACCGGACGCGTCCAGGGCACACTCTGGGCCAGCTACGACGACGGCAAGACCTGGCCCTGGAAGCGGCAGTATTACCAGGGGCCTTCGGGCTACAGCGACGTCGGTGTCCTGCCCGACGGCCGTGTGATCGTGCTCTTCGAGAAGGACGGCAAGAGCAAGTTGGGCTTCACGGTTCTTCCTGCTCCGCCCCCCGCGGCGGCAAGGTGACCGGGACATGCTCCGTGTCACTCGGCTGACCGGAAACCCGATCGATTCATGACGCCCACAAGAACTCCTCGCGGATTCGTGTGTTTCCTTTAGCCGTCATCGGTCCGCACCCTGACCTGTTCGCCAAAACCAAGATGATCTCGGTCCGACCAGTCGGGCGTATCTTTACGGTTGGAGAAACTGAGACAACACTGGCCCCCGACGGCCTCCACGATCTACCTTGATAGCACAGGTGGCCCAAGACCGTGTCTCTTTCGGGGCCGGTGCCCACGCACAGCAGTCGTCATCCCTCCAACATCTCTCCGGCCATGAACTCCATTCATTCTCGGTCTCCGACAGGTCCCATCTCGCGACGCTCGTTTGTCACGGCCTCCCTGTCCGGATTGGGCACGGTTCCACTGGGACATCTCCTGAGTGCCGACGAAGGCCGGCCCCCCGAACGGCCGACCAAGAAACTGATTGGCTGGGGTTCCGACGTCGCCTATCCGGCCAAGGTTCAGAACACGATTCGCCAGGTTGAGGAACTGCCGCTGGACGGGATCGTCTTGAGCAATTTCAGTGGCAAGAAGGCCGGCAAGGACTTCACGTTTGACTGGGAGTGTTTCGGGAAACAGAAGTTCGAGCGTCAGGATCTGGCCCCCATGATTCAGATCCTGGCGAACACGAAATTCGAGCGATTTACGGACAACTTCCTGAGATTCACAGTGCAACCGGGAGACTTCGACTGGTTCGATGACTTCAGCGCCCCGCTCCACAACGCACGCCTGTGGGCCGGAGTGGCCCGGGAGGTTGGTGCCAAGGGCTGGAAGTTCGATGTCGAGGACTACAAGGAACGGCTCTTCATCTACAGCAAACAGAAACTGGCTGACACGAAGAGCTTCGAGGAATACGCCACTCAGATTCGGCACCGCGGACGGCAGATGATGGAGGCCATCCAGTCACGCTTCCCGGACATCGTGTTGTTGCTGTCCCTGGCCCACAGCTACGTGAACCGGACTCCGGATGCCGGTCGAAAACTGGCCCAGCTGTCCTCCTACGGGCTGCTCCCAGCCTTCATCGACGGGTTGATCGAAGCGGCCGGCCCCCGTGTGCGAATCATTGACGGCCAGGAACAGGCATACGGATACCTGACGACCGAGGACTACTTCCGAGGTTTTCACG
>Ga0310342_100002619_pt1 | contig 11607 bp, 10 predicted proteins | sample S15DNA20500_MG_FD_206155 | JGI IMG/M metagenome (GOLD analysis project Ga0310342, IMG submission 206155) | Marine microbial communities from station ALOHA, North Pacific Subtropical Gyre - S1503-DNA-20-500_MG | ecosystem: Environmental > Aquatic > Marine > Oceanic | place: Pacific Ocean: North... | reverse complement strand
CTGTGCACGCTTGCCCTCTGGTCGCCGCTTGCCCAGGCCGAGTCGGCTTCGGAGCCGCAGTCGCTCTTCGAGCTGCTCGAGATGGTGAAGGGCGGCCTCGAGGTAGAGCGGGTGGAGAACATCCGGCGCACCGAGTCGTTCGAGCGCGCCAAGGAAGACCAGGCGCGTCTGCTCGAGGAGGCCACGCTCACGCTCGCGCAGAAGGAGGCGCTCAGCCTCGAACTCGAGACGACCTACAACGAGACAGAGATCGTCCTCGCCGAGCAAGAGGAGCGCCTCGCGGAGCGGCTCGGCCAGCTCGGCGAGTTGTTCGGCATCGTGCGGTTGATTGCCACGGATACGAGTGGCCAGGTGTGGGAGTCCCTCACGAGTTCTCAACTCGGGCCCCGAAAGGATCTGCTCGACAAGCTCGGACGCAGCAAGGAGCTGCCCTCCACCGAGGACCTGGAGCAGCTGTGGTACGAACTGCAGCGCGAGATGACCGAACAGGGCCAGGTCGTGCGATACACGGCGCGCGTCCTCACGCTCGAAGGCAACGTGGAAGATCGGGAGGTCGTGCGCGCGGGACCCTTCAGCGCGGTCTCCGACGGACGCTACCTGCTGTGGGAGTCCGCACAGGAGAAGCTGATCGAGCTGACTCGGCAGCCTCCCTCGAAGTACGTCAACACGATCGCACCCTTCGAGGCTTCCGAGGGAGGCATGTCGGTCTTGGCCGTCGACCCCTCACGCGGCCAGCTTCTGAATGCCCTCACGGAGACGCCCGACACCTGGGAGCGCGTCCAGCAGGGTGGCTACGTGGGAGCCGTGATCATCGTACTCGGCACGCTCGCCTTCCTGCTCGGGATCGTCCGTTGGACCGCGGTGACCCTCACGAGTCGCAGGGTGCAGCAGAGCGCCCGCCCGGACGCCGGAAATCCGCTGGGTCGCGTACTGACGGTATTCGAAGCCAACCAGGATGCCGATACCGAGACCCTGGAACTGAAACTCGACGAGGTGGTGTTGCGCGAGTCGTCGAAGCTTCTGCGCTTCCAGTGGCTCGTCAAGACGGTGTCGGTGCTGGCTCCGCTTCTCGGGCTCCTCGGCACGGTTACCGGCATGATCCAGACCTTCCAGGCGATCACGCTCTTCGGGGCCGGCGACCCCAAGATGATGGCGGGGGGCATCTCGGAAGCGCTGGTGACCACGATGTTGGGCCTCATGACGGCGATCCCGCTGGTCCTCCTCTATGACACGCTGTCGAACAGTACGCGGCGGGTGATGGAGATCCTCGACGAACAGAGCGCAGGCCTGATCGCCGAACGCTCCGAGAGGGATCGTGTTCGATCTTGAGGCCATCCGCGCGGTCCGCGACTTCGTCGAGCAGGGTGGCAACGTCCTGTTGGTCATCGCGTTCGTCACCGCGGTGATGTGGACCCTGATCTACGAGCGCTTCTGGTACTTCCGGGTTCGCCACCGTGGCGAGAGGGAACGGATCCGGGTGCTGTGGCGCGCGCGCGCGGAACACTCTTCCTGGCACGCGCACCAGATCCGACGGATGCTGCTCTCGCAGGTGCGCCAGAAATTGCAGCAGCGTCTCGGGCCGATCGAGACGATCGTGAAGTTGTGCCCGATGCTCGGCCTGCTCGGCACGGTGACCGGGATGATCGAGGTCTTCGACGTGATGGCTGCAGGCAGCGGCAACGCCCGCGGCATGGCGGGCGGCGTCTCGAAGGCCACTCTGCCGACGATGGCCGGGATGGTGGCCGCCCTCTCGGGGATGCTCTTCAGCATTCAGTTGCGCCGTTTCGCGAGGGACGAAGGCGAGCGGGTGGCGGACAGCCTCGAGATAGGGCGCTCCTAGCCCCGTGGTCGCATGAATGGCCTCACGCTCCTTTCTCGCAGCGATTGCCTTGGGCAGCCTGACCGCCTTCGCGCTCTTCTGGGCGATGCAGGCACTGATCGGAGTCAGTGGCGAGCTGCAAGAGCAGGGTAAGCGCCTGACCGTCGACTTCGTACGGCTTCGCAAGGACACGACGCCGCAGTTGAAGAAGCGAGAGCCGCCCAAGCGGGAGAAGCCCGAACAGCCGCCTCCGCCTCCCGAGATGAACATGGCCCAGAACATGAAGCCGAACGAGGCGGTGGGAGACATCATCCCGATCGCCGACACCGGCGTGGAACTCGCGAAATCGACGAGTCTCGGCGTGGGCGGCAGCGATCGTGACATCGTTCCCCTGGTTCGGGTCGATCCCGACTACCCGCCTCGTGCAAAGGAGAGAGGCATCGAGGGTTGGGTCGAAATCGAGTTCACGATCACGAAGGTCGGTACGGTGAGGGACGAGCGCGTGCTTCGTTCGCATCCCCCCTACGTGTTCGATCGCGCAGCATTGCAGGCCGTTCGCCGCTGGCGCTACAACCCGCAGATCGAGAATGGGGTCGCCGTGGAGCACGGAGGGCAGCAAGTCCGTTTCACTTTCGAAGTGCCGAGGGGTCGGTGATGGCACGAGCCGCACTCCCGATGCTGCTGCTTTCGCTGATCGTCTTGCCCGGAATGTCGACCGCAGCGGATGCGCCCGAAGAGCCGGCGATCGATCTGGCGCGGCTGGACGCGAGCCGGAAGGCCAGGCAGTACCAGCACCCCGTGAACTCACGCGTCAACCGGTATGGAACGGCCGCGATGGAAACGCTGTCGGGCGGCGATGCCGAAGCTGCCAAGGTGCTGCTCGAGAAGCTCAACCTGAGGCGCCTCAACCCCCACGAAAGAGCACAGGTTCACCGGCTTCTCGGCTACATGGCTTACCAAGTCGGGGACCTCGAGTTGGCAGTCGACCGCTTCGCGCTTGCCCTGGACGAGGAGATCTTCAGTCTCAGGGACGACGTCGAACTGCGCTTCAACATCGCTCAGCTGCACGCGGCCCAGAGCCAGTGGCGCGAGGTGATCGAGTCGCTCGATCGTTGGGCTCGCTACGTCGAGCAGCGATCTCCTCTCTCTCATTACTTGATGGCGATCGCCTACTACCAACTGAACGAGCCCGGGCCCTCGATCCTTCACGCGGAGAAGGCCGTTGACCTCGCTTCCGAACCGAAGGAGGGCTGGCTGCAACTGCTCGCAGCTCTCCACGTGAAGAACCAGGACTACAAGAGCGCCGCACCGGTTCTGGAAGAATTGGTGATGCGCTTCCGGAAGAAGGAATACTGGTCTCAACTCTCCCTGATCTACGGAGCCCTCGACGATTTTCAGGGCTCCCTGGCAGTCCAGCAGATCGCGTACCTGCAGGACTTTCTCACGGAAGACAAGGAACTCCGGCGGCTGGCCCGCGGTTATCTCTACAACGAGTTGCCCTACCCGGCGGCCCGCGTCCTCGAGGAGGGAATCGCAGGCGGGGCGATCGAGCCCGACGCCAAGGGCTATGAGTTGCTGGCGAACAGCTGGATCGCAGCTCGCGAGTACGACGCCTCTCTCGAGCCGCTGCGGCAGGCCGCGGACCTCTCCGAGGAGGGCAACCTCTACGTCCGTCTGGGGCAGGTTCACATGCAGCGCGAGGAGTGGAGTGAGGCCGTGCGTCTCCTGGGCAAGGCGATTGCCAAGGGCGACCTGAAGGAGCCCGGGAACGTCCATCTGCTGCTCGGCATCTCGCACTACAACGATGCAAGCGTCGCTCACGCTCGCGCGTCGTTCGCGCGAGCTCGCAAGCATGAAGACAGTCGCGGCCAGGCAGACCTGTGGATCGAGCACCTCGAGAGGGAGGCGCAGCAGGCGGGCTGAGGCGAGTTTGTGGCGGGCTCGCAGCGGCGGTCTATCTTCACCTCGTTGCAGACCTGACGCGGAGAGCCGATGAGGGAAGCCGTCCTTCTCTCTCTAACCCTGGTGTGGCTCGGCGTTGCCTGCGTGACGCAGGTCGATGTCGTCGTCGACGAGAGCACGGATTTCTCGCAGCTGCGGACCTGGGCCTGGCTTCCCCCGGGTGCTTCGCCCGAGATGGGAGTCGATGCACCACACCGTGACGCGGCCGCGCTCCACGCGCAGCTGGGCCGGCTGGTCGAACGAGAGCTCTGGGCCCAGGGGTTCGAGCGAGCCGACCGGCCCGACTTCTTCGTTATCTACCAGCTCGTTCTGAAGCCGAGAAGGGTGACCGTCGAGGTACCCCGGGCGCCGTACCTGCTGCTGAGCATGAGTTCCGCGCCGTCCTACTGGATCGAGGGATCGGACGAGCAGCTACGGGTGTACGAGGATTTCCGACTGGCGATCGGCTTACTCGACGAATCCGGTCGTGTGCTCTGGCGTGGCGTGATGCAGCGGAAGGTGGAAGACGGCAAGGGACTGTCGCTGGACGCCGCAGTCGCCGATCTGCTCGAGCGCCTGCGGTCTCCCGGATCCGACCATGAGGACGATCGGCAGGGGAGGGAGTCGGATGCCCCCGAGGAAAGCCCCGGCGGCTCACCGCGCGTCAGCCGGGCACTTGTTCCAGCCTTTGCGCCCGATCCGCTCTACGGATACCGTTCACGGCCCTCCTGATCTCGAGAGGTTCCGGTGCGACGAAGACGACAACAAGAAGTGGAAGAGAGCGAGGTCAACCTGACGCCGATGCTCGACGTCGTCTTCATCATGCTGATCTTCTTCATCGTGACCGCTTCGTTCGTAAAGGAGGCGGGTATCGATATCACCCGGCCGCCGGCTGCGACTGCCGAACGCAAGGAACGCGGCAACATCCTGGTCGCCATCACCAAGGACAACCAGATCTGGATCGATCGCCGCCAGGTGTCTCCGCAGGCGCTTCGCGCGAACATCGAGCGCTTGCACGCCGAGAATCCCCAGGGCTCCGTGGTGATTCAAGCGGACGAGAAGTCCGAGAACGGGCTCTTGGTGCGGGTCATGGACGCAGCGCGACTGGCCGGTGTCAGCAGTGTCTCGCTCGCAGCCGAGGTCATCGAGTAGGGATCTGGCCGATCGGCCGGGTGGCTACCACTCACCGAGCGGACGCACGTACACATTCTGCGCCGGCTCGGTCACGAATCGCCGCCAAGCTTCTTGGATGCTGTCCCAGCCGTTCGGGGCCGTTACCAGCGCGGCGGGAACGAAGAGTCCGACGCCGACTGCAGTCGTTACGAGCCCGAGGGGCCGCAGGACGGTGAGGTCGAAGGCGGCTCCGGCGTAAAAGGCCAGGTCGGTCTCGGCTCGGGCGCTGGCCGGAGCCAGCAGCGCCACGGCGAGCACCAGGATTGCGCTGTGCCTCCGCATGCGGCGACTCTATCACAGTGCCCATTTTCGCGGATGCAAGGGCTCATCTCGGACTACAATTGCATTCATTCGCTTGGCGAGGATCACGACATGAGCGCGCCCGAATACGCCGTCATCGACGCGGACACGATCGAACGCTGGGACGAGGAGGCCGACATCGTCATCGTCGGCATCGGGTCGGCGGGCAGTTGCGCGGCCATCGAGGCCGCCGAAGCCGGCGCGAGTGTCTTCGTCCTCGAACGTGCTAGCGGGGCCGGCGGGCTGACAGCGTCGGCGGCCGGGCATCTCTACATGGGCGGCGGCACCCGGGTGCAGAAGGCCGTCGGGATCGACGACGCCGTCGAGGACATGTACGAGTACCTCGTGGCGAACACGCCGGAGCCCGACGAGGCGAAGATCCGACTCTATTGTGATGAGAGTGTCTCGCACTTCGACTGGCTGGTAGAGCAGGGTGTGCCTTTTGAAGACAGCTATCACCGCGAAAAGAACGTCGTCCAGATGACCACCGAGTGCCTGATCGAATCGGGCAACGAGGCGGCGTGGCCCTTTAACGAACAGGCCAAGCCGGCCGCGCGCGGCCACAAGGTGGCGATGGAGGGCGAGGCCGGCGGCGCCAAGCTGATCGAGGTGCTCGTGGCGCGTGCCGAGAAGCAAGGCGTTCGCATCGAGTGCGACGCGCGGGTGACCGGCCTGGTGCGCGCGGGGGACCGCATCGTGGGGGTCTCGTACCGCACGACCGAGGGCGAAAGGGCCGCGCGTGCACGGAAGGCGGTGGTCCTCGCTTCGGGACAGTTCGGTATGAACCAGGATCTCATCGACGAGCGCTGCCCGCGGCTCGCCGACGAGCGCATCGAGAAGCAGGGCGGAACCTTCGACGACGGTGTCGGCCACCTGCTCGGGGAAGCGGCGGGCGGCGTGTGCGACCACATGGACGGCGCGCTCCTCACGTCCCCCTTCTATCCGCCCGAGCAACTCATCTATGGCATCCTCGTCAACAAGCACGGCAAGCGCTTCATCAACGAAGACTCCTACCACTCGAAGACGAGTATCTGCTGTACGGAGCAGCCCGACGGGGTCGCTTACCTGATCGCCGACGACTCGTTCTTCGCCCAGCCGCTCTTCCAGTGGCAGCCCCTGGTCGACGCCTGGGCGGACGTCGAGGAGATGGAGCGTGATCTCGGGATGCCCGAAGGCTCTCTCCAGAAGACCATCTCGGACTACAACGCGTTCGCATCGAAGGGCAACGACCCCGAGTTTCACAAGACCGCGAAGTGGATGAAGCCGCTGACGAACCCGCCCTATGCGGCCCTCGACATGTCCGTCGGCAAGGCGAACTACGTCGGCTTTCCGCTCGGCGGACTGCGGGTGACGATCGACGCGCAGGTCGTGCGTCCCGACGGATCCGTGATCGAGGGCCTCTACGCGGCCGGGGGCTGTGCGTCGAACATCGCCCAGGATGGCCTCGGCTACTCGAGCGGGACCTGCATCGGTGAGGGGACGTTCTTCGGCCGTCGCGCGGGTCGTCACGCGGCGAGCCTGGCATCTGACTGAAACACCCTATGAGAGCCCTGCCACACGGGCCCAGGAGGACCCCCCATGAAGATTGGATTGATCCCCGTCAACGTCGGCGTGCAGACGCCGGAGGCGATCGTCGCCGTCGCGCAGAAAGCCGAGGAGGTCGGGATCGAGTCGCTTTGGACCTTCGAGCACGCCGTCGTTCCCCTCGACTACCAGTCGAAGTACCCCTATAGCCGCGACGGCAAGATGGGCACCACGCCCGAGACGAACTTCGTCGATCCGCTGATCGCGCTGGCCCTCGTCGCCGCGAACACCGAGCGCATCCGGCTTGGCACGGGCGTCAACATCCTGCCCCAGGTGAACCCCCTGCTCCTCGCCAAACAGGCGGCGAGCCTCGACTTCGTATCCGGTGGACGTTTCATGCTGGGTGTCGGGATCGGCTGGCTGCGCGAGGAGTTCGACGCCATGGGCACCCCCTTCGAGCGGCGCGGTGCCCGTTTCGACGACTACATCGACGCCATGCGAAAGGTCTGGTCCGAGGGCGTCGTCTCGCACGATGGCGAGTTCGTGAAGTGGAGCGGCTTCAAGAGCCACCCGCTTCCCGTCCAGGATCCGTTCCCGGTCGTCATCGGTGGATCCAAGGGCAAAGCGTTCCAGCGCGTTGCGAAGTACGGGCAAGGATGGTTCGTGCCGACCAGCAGGGCGGACGATCTCGAACCTCTGATCGCGAAGCTCGAGGAGGCCTGCGAGGCCGAAGGCCGCGACGTTGCCTCCGTCGAGATCACCGCCATGTGGGTGCCGGCGATGGAGGGAGTCGACTCGGTGGCGCGTTACCGCGACATGGGGGTCGAGCGACTGGTCGTTCCGGTTCCCGCACTCGGCGGCAATCCGATCGAGCAGCTTCCGCGCTTTGCCGACGAAGTTCTCACAAAGGTCGCCTAGCCATCACTCGCCCGTAGGGATTTTTGCCAAGGCCCGCCGCTGCTGTGTGCCCTCGGTGCCGGCGAATCTGGAGGCCTAACAGAGCTCTCGGAAGAGTCGCTGCTGCACGGCGGTACCGACCATGACGAGTTCTCCACCTTGCGGCAGCAGGGTGCTCGCCGACGGGTTCGTCAGCGATTCTCCGTTGCTGCGGATCGCAATCACGTACATGCCCGTCTTGGCGCCGATCTGGCTTTCGCCCAGGCTCTTGCCGACGAGGGTCGCCGGGATCGGTTGCACGGCGATGTCCGCGCCTTCTCCCAGAATCACCACCTCCCGGTTCTGAACGATGGCGAGCAGGTTCTTGACGGCGAGGCTCGTATGACTGAGGCAGAAATCTGCCCCCGCTCGATGGATGGCCTCGAGATTGTATTCGTGAGTGATACGGCTGACGATCTGCGTTTCGGCGTTCAGCTTCCGGCAGTAGACCGCGAGGAAGATGTTGGTTGCATCGTCGTTGGTCGTCAGTACGACGGCCGGTGCGTCGGCGATCCCCGCCTCGGTAACGACGTCGATGTTCGAGGCGTCCCCGATCATGACCCGATCGGCCACCCGCTCGAGTTGGTCGTGTAGTCCTGGGTTCGCGTCGACGATCGTGACGCTGGCACCGCGGCTCCGCAGGGCCTCGGACGCGGCGCAGCCGACATTGCCGCCACCGATCACGAGCACCGGGCGTTCGCTCGGCTCGTAGATGACGAAGAATGCGTCGAGTTCGCTCAGCTGCTCCTCGGTCCCGATCATCACGGGAACGCTGTGCTCCGAGAGAGGCGTGTCGGGGCCCGCCGAGAGCAGGTGTCCTCGCTCCCAGACACCCACCACGGTGAGACCGGTCAGCTCTCGCAGCCGTGTCTCGCGTACTGTGCGACCCGGAAGAGAAGTTCCATGGATCGGAAACTCGGCGATCACCAGGTCGTCGAAGTGCCCGATTCGGTGAGCGTGGCGCGCGCCGACGGCGACCCGGTTGGCGAGGTGCACCCCCAGATCGCGCTTGATGCCCAGCACATGATCGGCGCCGCTGAGTTCGAGGACGTCGATGGAGTCGAACTCCTCAACCAGTGCTGCAATCGTGACGTCCGGGGCAACCTCGCGTGCCGTGAGCGTGATGTTCGTGTTCTTCGCGTCGCTGAGATTCGCGACGACGAGCCGCGCGTCGCGCGCGTGGACGCTGTCGTAGGTCGCCCTCGCTTCGGGTGATCCAGCGATCACGGAGATGCCGTCCGTGTGCAGGTCCGCGGCGACCGTCGGTTCGGCATCGATCACGACGTAGGAAATGCCGCTGCTCTCGAGGTACGGGATCAGTCCCTGGGCGATCTCATCGTATCGGCAGAAGATCACGTGGTTGCGGATTCCCTGCGCGATCTTCCGGGGTGCCCGCGTATGCAGCTGGGCCTGGAGCCAGGGTGCATAGAAGGACTGGATGAACGTGAACGGCAGAACGATCAGCAACAGGATGATCCCCGAGAGCAGGACGAGGATGCTGAAAGCGCGCCCCAGATCGCTGTGGAAGGTGATGTCTCCGAAACCCAGGGTGCTCATCACCGTGAACGTCCAGTAGAAGCCCGTGAGCCACGTGTGCTCCTGGCCTTCCTGCTCCATGATGACGTGGAAGAGGAGTGAGTAGGCGACGATGGTGGCCGCCAGGATCATCACGTAGGCGGCGAAGCCGCGCAGATTGCGCCGCGCCTCTCGCTGCGTGAGCAGGTATGCGAGCTGTGAGGGCAGGAACTTCACGTACCAGACAGTACCGAACGTGGAGGATCGTCCCGTAGGGGCCCGGCGTGGCGCCTCAGACGTCGACGGTGAGCACGCGGATCATGTCCGTGCTGCCGGACTGCTTCGACAAGCCCGCCGTGACGATCACGACGTCACCGGGCTCGACGTAACCCATTTCTTTCGCGCGCTTGATCGCGTAGGCGATCTTGTACTCGTCGTCGCCCTCGTCCTGGCAGCGCAGGGCGGTGATTCCCCAGTTCATGCAGAGGCGCCGCTCGACGTGGGCCGACTCGGTGACGGCCAGGATGGGACAGGGCGGCCGGTACTTCGAGATCATCCGCGACGTGAAGCCCGTCTCGGTGAGAGTCAGGATCGCGGCGGCGTTCAGGTGGGTGGCCATCGTGTGAGCGGCCTGGCTCACCGCCTCGCTCACCTCGTTCTCGGGATCCGGGCGCACGTTCTGCAAGTGGCCGTACTCGGGCAGAGACTCCTCGGCGTGACGCGCGAGCGTGGCAATCGTCTTCACCGATTCGGCGGGGTGGGCACCCACGGCAGTTTCCCCCGAGAGCATCACCGCCGAGGTGCCGTCGAAGATGGCATTGGCGACGTCACTGGCTTCGGCGCGGGTCGGCCGCGGGTTTCGCTCCATCGAGTCGAGCATCTGCGTGGCGGTGATGACGGGCTTTCCGTTCATCACCGTGGTGCGGATGATCTGCTTCTGGACGGCAGGCACTTGCTCGACCGGGAGTTCCACGCCGAGATCACCGCGAGCGACCATGGTTCCATTCGCGGCGGCAACGATTTCGTCGAGGTTGGCCACGCCCCGGCCGCTCTCGATCTTCGCGATGATCGGGATTTCCGAGCCGTTGCGGGCAAGCACGGCTCGTAGCTCTTCCACGTCGCCGGCATTTCGGACGAACGACGCCGCGACGTAGTCCATGTCGTGTTCGGCGGCGAACACGAGGTCCTCCTCGTTTTCCACACCCATGGAGCCGAACTGGAGGTCGGTGTGCGGAAGGTTCACGCCCTTTCGGCTGCGGAGGGGGCCGCCGCGGTCGACCCGGCAGACGACCGCGTCTCCTTCGACCGCTCGCACGGCCAACTCGATCGTTCCATCGTTGATCAGAATCGGGTCGCCTTCCTCGACAGCGCTCGCGAGGCCCGCGTACGAGACGGAGACGCCCGGGCGCGAGTCGGACTGACCCTCGGGCAGCAGGACGAATTCGGAGCCGTGCTCGAGATCGATCAGGCCGTTTTTCACCTCTCCGACCCGAATCTCGATGCCGCGGGTGTCGAGCATGGTCGCCACGCTGCGCCCGGTCTTTCGGCACGCCTCGGCGAGACGATCGAGGCGCCCCTCGTGCTCGGTGGGTGAGCCGTGGGAGAAGTTCAGCCGGGCCACGTCCATGCCGGCCTCGATCATCGCGACGAGGGTCGAGACCTCGTCGCAGGCCGGGCCCAGGGTGGCGATTACCTTGGTCTTTCGAACTCGCCGTGTCATCGCGAAGGTTCGCTCCCCGGGGCTGAGTCCCCGTGGTAGCGGGCGCCCGGGGGCGGGTCAACGGTGATGTAAGATCGCGGCTGCCTTCGGGAGGAATCGTCGAATGAAAAGGTGGGGGGGTGGCGCGCTGGCCTTGGTTGCGTTGCTCGCCGCCTTGGCATGGTTCAACCGGGAAGAGGTCCTGCTGACGTTGATCGATCGCGCGGTGGATCTAGGGATTCCGGTCGGCCCGAATCGAGACATCAGTTGGGATTCGGGCCCCGACCCAGCCGGGCGGGCTCCTGCCGACCGGCCCCCGAACATCGTGGTCATCCTGGCCGACGATCTTGGCTGGAACGACCTGACCTTCGGCGGCGGCGGTGTGGCCGGTGGATCTGTCCCGACGCCCCACATCGACTCGCTCGCCGCGGAGGGCGCGAACTTCACCTGGGGCTACGCGGCCAATGGCACCTGCGCGCCGTCGCGGGCGGCGATCCTGTCAGGCCGCTACGGGACGCGTTTTGGCTTCGAGTTCACACCGACACCGCCCGGGATGATTCCGCTGGTCAGCCTGGTCTCGAGTCGCATGCCGGGCAGGCTGCGTGCGCCCGTCATGCACGACGACGCCCCGGCGGCCGAATACAGCGACATGGGCATGCCGGCTTCGGAAATCACCCTGGCCGAACTTCTCGGGCAGGCC
>Ga0310342_100002618_pt1 | contig 11608 bp, 7 predicted proteins | sample S15DNA20500_MG_FD_206155 | JGI IMG/M metagenome (GOLD analysis project Ga0310342, IMG submission 206155) | Marine microbial communities from station ALOHA, North Pacific Subtropical Gyre - S1503-DNA-20-500_MG | ecosystem: Environmental > Aquatic > Marine > Oceanic | place: Pacific Ocean: North... | reverse complement strand
GGACAACCAGCACCGTCGTAGATGGTGATGGTGGTGTCGATGTTGGTGTCGTTGCAGGTAGAGAAGCTAGCGACGCCCGATGCGCTCGCAGACCACTCATACCAGATGTCGTTGTACTGGTGGCCGGAGTTTTGGCCTTCCGAGCCGGTCGTTGCACCATTGCTGTCCCAGGCGTGGACGCCGGAGTCGCTGATGGCCGGAGCCGACGCGCAGTCATCTGAACCGTTGACGCCAGCCGCAATGCTGCCGCCAGTATTCCAGAGGTTCGGGCGGTACCTTTGATCCTTGACGATCTTGGTCTTTTTGGTGACCGGCTTTTGAGCCGGCTGGGGCTTCCGTACCGGAACGCCCCTTTGGCCACTACCGTTGGTAGTAGCAGGAGTTTGAGCCATCGCGAGGCCTGCACAGGCCATGACCGCAAAAGCGAGTGTGAAGGGTTTCATGGGAATTTCTTGATGAGGTTTGAGTGTGGATCCAAACAAGCCGGAGCGGAACCACACGTGTCGTTCCCTGCCCGACTGGCGCCTTCACGGAGAACCGTTAGACGCCACTAGTTACTCCAAGACTCACCCAGAACTCCGAATCCGGCAATGCGTATTCTTGTGCTTTCTTTGTTACCCCCTCTCATGTCCACGAGGGGGCCGGAAAAGGTTGTACCTAAAGGCTTTTCACTGATTGGTTGGTCTTCTGGTGAGGCGCGGGTCAAGACAGGTGAGAGCCCTGAGGAGGGCCTAAAAAGAGGCGGGCGGCCCCCCGCTTGGGGGAGCCGCCCGCTGTTCTCAGCGCTCGAGGAATCCTCGAGCGCTCACATGGCGTTGATTACGCGCTCCAAGTCAGCTCGACACCGTTTGACAGGTTGAAGAGCGAACCGCAGCTCGAGGAGGCCGGGTCGCGGTACCAGTTCTGGTAACGCTTGACGTCTCCAGCAGCGCATCCACCTTTCACGGAGATGCTCAGCGAGGTCGCTGCGTCTCCGTTGGCGTCGGGGAAGCGCACCTGCAGGCGGACCACACCACCACCAGCACAGCGGAGGCCGTCACCGAAGGTGATGCCGTCGCCACTGTTGATGGCGTTGTTGCCCTGGAAGAACAAGCAAGGCTGGTTCGGGAGCAACTGGGTGGAGCTCAGGACGAGGGTGTCGCCTGAGATGCTCGCATCACCAGAGCAGGAGAGCGTGGCGCCGGCACCAGAGCCGTTCGCGCAACCCTCACCCGGGTTTGCGTTGTTGCCGCAGGGGCACTGGGTCGAACCAGAGCCATCACCAGAGCAGTACACCGTGCAGGGGCCGCCGGGGGCGCCCGCGATGGCGGTGTCGAACGTGCCGGCGCCAAGGCCAGCAGCGCTGAACGAACCGAACTGGATCAGGTAGGTGGTGTTGCTTGTGACGCTGAACTGGATCTCCGACTGGAGGCCGCAGGTGTCATCGTTACAGGCGAGGATCGTTCCCGGTACCGGCGGGCAGGCGCTGGGCCATGCCGCGACCTTGGTGTCGAGCGTCGCGCCGCCGTTGCAGACGGTGACGTCGGCGAGGCCGGTGGCGTCCGCAGTCCAGGCGTACCAGATGTCGTTGTTCACGGCGCTGGTACCGAAGGCGTAGCAGAGAGCTTCGCCCTGACCATCAGTACCCGTCGTGGCCGATGAAGACCCGGTCGAGTTCCCAGTGGTGTCGAAGTTGTGGGTGCCAGAGCCAGAGATCGCGACCGCGCCACTACACTCGTCTTGCGGGTGCGGCGTCGGGGGAGCCTGGTTCGAGATGTCGAGGGTGCCAGTTCCGCCGGGCGCGCCGGGGAAGCTACCAACCTGAAGGATGTAGGTAGTTCCGGTGGTCGCCGGGAAGCTGATTTCGGAGGTGAAACCCGCGCATCCTGTGAAGTCATCGTTACAGGCAAGGGCCGACCCAGTGGGGCAGCCACTTCCGGCGTAAGCACCAAGCTTCGTGTCGTACGCAGCGTTGTTGCAGGTCGAGACCACGCAGTTACCGGTGAAGTCGGACGTCCAGTCGAACCAGATGTCGTTGTCAACAGCGGATGAGCCGAAGTCGTAGCAGAGGTACTCGTTCTGACCCTCAGCACCGGTCGACGCCATGCTGGTGTCGTACGCGAACTGCCCTTGGCCCGCGAGGGGGTCGGGGTTGCTGCAGTTGTCGTTCCCTGAGGGGGGCGCGACGCCGCTGATGGCGATGCTACCAGTGCCACCAGATGCTCCGGGGAAGTTGCCAACCTGGATGGAGTAAACCGAGCCAGCAGTAGCGCTGAACCCGATCGAAGACTGGAGCCCGCAGGTGTCGTCGTTGCATGCAAGGGCGCTACCAGGTGAGGGGCATCCGCCGCCGGGGTACGCCCCGATCTTGGAGTCACTCGAAGTGCCGCCACAGGTTTGAACGACGACGCTCTCGGTCGAAGGTGCAGTCCAATCGAACCAGATATCGTTGTCGACAGCGGAGGAACCGAAGTCGTAGCAGAGGTACTCGTTCTGACCGTCCGCGCCAGTAGTGGCGAAGCTGTTGTCGTACGCGAAGCTACCGTAGCCGCTGATCGCGTCAGCGCTGGCGCAGTCGTCGTTACCGCCGCCGCCGCCGCCGCCACCGCTCTCGCTGATGGTGATTGCGCCTGTTCCACCGGTCGCACCGGGGAAGCAGCCGACCTGGATCATGTAGCTCGTCGCCGCAGTGCAGCTGAACGAGATCTGCGACTGGAGTCCGCAGGTGTCGTCGTTGCACGCGATGGCGCTACCAGCTGAGGGGCATCCGCCGCCGGGGTAGGCACCGATCTTGGTGTCGACGCTCGTGTTGTTGCACGATTCGACGATCGCGGTACCCGTGGTCGCTGCGGTCCAGCTGAACCAGACGTCGTTGTCGACGGCAGAAGAGCCGAAGTCGTAGCAGATGGACTCGTTTTGACCGTCAGCGCCTGTGGTGGCTGCTGAGTTGTCAAAGTTGAAGGTGCCGGCGCCAGAGATCGGCACGGCACTGTTGCAGTCATCGCTTCCGCCGACAGACACGTTCATGTTGGTCATAAACTTGGTCTTGAGCGAAGGCTTTTGGGCCGGCTGCTGGGCGGTCGCGGTGCTCGCGCCGAACAACAGACATGCGGCCAGAATGGTAAATCTCATGGGGAGAACTCTCCGGTGGAGTTGTAATTCCTGTGTGTGGAAAGGGGTTCTAGAACCGTAGGCACCACGAATGCACGGGGGCCCGCTAAAGCCTTCCCATGCGGTGACTACTCGATTGAATGATAGCCTGACAATCTAGTTCGTGGGAAGACGGAATGAGGGATCCCTTTACACCCCGTATTTTCAGCCTAAACAAATGCAATGGCAGTGTTTGGGGAGGCCAAACCAACCGCCGAGAGGCTTGGACGTTTACGGGTCAGCCAGGGTGCCCTTCAATCAAACAAATCAGCTTAGACCCTGATTTTGGCCCAATAGGGGGGGGCAGACCCGGTTTAGACCCCGGAAGAGGCGGTGGACCCATCTGGGACCGCTGCAATCCCAGCTCTCCTGCTTGAGTCATTGCAGGGAGGAAAAGAGTAGGCGGGGTCCGGTTTACCCGAACCCCGCCTTCTCTCTCTGGAGTCCTTCGCAAATGAGTGCCGTGCGAAGGAGGTTTTGTGTGTGCGTATTAGATAGGCCGACGTATGCGGCGGCGGAGGTCGGTGACCTCATCAACGACGGGATCCTCTGCGGGTGGTGGTACCCCGACGTCGAGGGCGCGAGCGCAGGACGGGAACTGGACATGGGCCGCGATAGAGGTCGGGAGGAGGGTCCCGAAGGCGGAGGAGCTCTCTAGCACGCCGTCTAGCGCAAACACTTGGACGTCTCCCGGGCTCTGCAGCTGCAGAGCGCCTGTGCTCTTGAAGTGGCCAGGACTGAGGCTCGTGACCTCCAACCAGTGCCCGCTGAGGCCTTGGGCGGGGAAGCGGAACGCGAGTCGCCCCCAAGCGGGGATGGGGAGGTGCAGGACCGCAGCGCGGTCCGCGCTCGCAAAACTCAGGACGAGGGTCTCTTGCGAGAGGTTCTCCGCCTCAAGGGTGTGTTCGGTGATGTTGCAGCTGAAAATGGGGTCCTGAGAGGTGAACTCAGGCGCTGCGGCGAGAGAGAGGAGTAGGCTGGTGATGAGCATGGTTTCTTCCTTCTACAGGGAGCCGACGGGCTCCCCGTGAAGATCAGATATCGACATCGTGCTAGCGGCCCTTGAGGGCCCCAGACGCCATGCCCGCATGCGGGACAGTTCTTTTTGCCGGCGCGAAGCGATGCTGCGCTCCGGGCGCTCCCCTCAGCGAGTCCGTCACCGAAAAAAATGACGTAAAGCACTGTAAAAAATAGGCTTAAGGCCTATTTGAGCAAGGGTGGGCGCTCAGTGGCTCAGGGCCTCAGTCTCTCCCGAAAAGCTGGAAGGCAGCCCAGTCCTTGCTCCCGGCTTGCCTGAGGCGTCTGCCCGCGTTCCTCACAGCCGCAGATGGGGGCATTTTGGCGAGGAGCGCCTCATGTAGGGCGACCCCAAAATCCCTCGCCGTTCCATCGGAAACCGGCCAGTGAGTTGCGACCACGCCGCGGGTGCCTGATTCGAGGAAGGCGCGCGAGAAACCCAGGACCCCTTCGCCGTCCAGCATCTGTCCGCCGGCGCTCTCGCACCCCATCAAGACGACGAGCTCTCTCGCCCCCGGGGTCACTTGGAGGTCGCAGGTAGAGAAGGTGCTGCCTTCGGCGAGCTCCCAGGCTGGGCTGGGTCCCGCCTCCGTATCCACCCACTTCACGTGGGTCGCGATGTGGAGGCATGCGTCTCCCTCGATCGCAGAGATCATCGCGTCGCGGTTCATCGCGGCTCCTTCCAAGACTTCGCACGGACGACGCTCGCTGATCTGTCGCAGCTCGTCGAGCGCCTCCGGTAGGCGGGTGCCTCCATCGAGCCCCGTAGGCGCTCCAGCGAGGATCCAATCAGGGGCTCTCCGCGCTGGCTCACCTGGTTGGAGCGCAGGGAGGCCGGGGAGCGTTCGAAGGGTCGCTGCCTCAGCGAGGAATCCGACGCCCGGAGGATTCGACCGCGACACCCGCAGCGCGCTCACCGGGAGGGACTCGAGCGGACCGTGGGTGAGGAGCATGAGACCCTCTCCCGTTGACTTGTGGAGGAGCTCGAGGAGCGCGCTCGGCAAGAGGCTCTGCGCGAGCTCGGAGCCGTAGCGCTCTGCGTCTGCGCTGCTCCCTTCACGCAGCGCTTGAGTCAGGCGGCCGACCGCGCGCTGCAAGGTGCGCCTGCCGTAGGGGATCATGAGGGAGTCGGTCTGACCCTCGCTCCCTACCCAGATCGCGAGCCCCTCGTCCGGTCCGAGGGCCCAGGTTACCAAGCCCAACTCATAGTTCGCCGCCCAGTTGAGGAGGTCCGTCTCTTCCAGAGCGCGGGCCTCTTGGCGGAGACTGCGGGCTTGTATCTCCTCGATCGTTTGCGCGGCGAGCAGCGGACGATCGAGATCGAGGTAGGTGCGCGCGAGAAGTTGGACAGCGTGGAGGCCGAGGGCCTCTCCGCCGAGGCTCGTAGTCTCTTCGAGGGACGATCGAGAGGCGAGGCCCCGATCCAACTCGAGGGCACGTCGGAAGGCGCTCTCTAGGGAGACCCGCGCGAGGTCGGGGCGACCGGCACGGTAGTGGTACTCGCCGGAATAGATGTCTCCGGTGTCGAGGAGCTCATCGGGCAAGCCAGAGACCCAGCCCTCGCTCAGGAGAACGGCTAGCTCGGAGAAGAGTAGCTTGGTCTCTGACTCATCCGCCTGAGGCAATCGTCGTAGGTTCAGGTACGCACGCAGGAGACGAGTCCGGTCGCTGTACGTGACCCCGTTCTCCAAGAGCGCACGTGCGCGCTCGAACTCTCCCGCGCGAATGAGGACGGTGGCTTCTAGATTTCGTGCTTGCCGCCGCAGCCTCGGGGAGACGAACGCGTCCACGTCTAGCGCGTCTTGTCGATCGAACAGGGTCTCTTTGAAGAACGTGAGTGCTTGGTCGGGGTAGCCCTCATCGAGGAGCCAGGTGACGGCCTCTTGAGTCCATGCCCACCACTCCTCGAGCTCTGTGCGGTGTGGGTCGTGAGCGAGCTCTCCCCACTCTTTCAGGAGCCGTTCGCGCTCCAACCCTGTGCCGGTGCGGTCGGCCACCCGGACCAAGGTGCGTAGGAAGAGCGACTGATAGAGCGAGTCTCCGATCTGACGAGCGAGCTCGAGCCCCCTCGCCGCCTCCTCACGAGCTGCGCGGAGGTCGGAGGTGAGGAGGTGAGCTCGAGCCAAGACCTCCAGAGACTCAATCTCCTGTTCGTAGAACCCGACGCGCTCGTAGGTATCGATGGACTGTTGAGCCAGGGCAGCGGCGAGCTGTGGATCAGAGCCATCCCCGTTCCGGAGATGGAGCTCTGCGAGGATGCGCCTCCCGTAGGCAGCGGGGAGGGGGTCTTTGAGAAGGTCAAACTCTTGGGTGAGTGTTTGGATTGTGCGCAGAAGGCTTTCGCGCTCTAGAGAGGGGTCATCCCCATAGGAGTCGAGGGCCGCTTGGATCTGGTCAATCCCAGCGCCACCCACCATCGCTTCCAGGTTGTTGAGCGAGGTCAGGTGTCGGGTCACCCGCGCTGCGTCTTGGCGGTCGCAGTCATCTCGGATTCTGACAGCTAGCTCGAGGAGCGCGCGCTCGTCGAGGTCCTCCCCGCGGTGCAAGCGTCGGAGCCCCTGGCGTAGCTCCTCCATTTTATCTGTACAAGCGGTCCCTGCGGCGGCGACTGGGTTCGTGGTGGAGGTCGGGGGAGGAGCTGTCGGAGTCGCTGCTCGCGGGGATCGCCCTGGGAGGCTGCCGATCGCAGCAGCGATGACGAGCAGGCTGCCTGCGCCGATCAGCAGCAGAAGCTCAAGCGTGAGGCTCCTCCTAGGTCGGAGAGCTTCCTTGAAGTCGCCCCGCGTCATAGCGCGAGGTCAGTCAGCCGAGGTGACTGCTAGGTAGCGCTCAGCTTCGTAGGGGCTGCACTTACCATTACTGACGAGGTAGCGAGTCAACTCACGTGCGTCGGCGAAGTGGTGTTCGTCATCAAGCGCCTTCACGGCTGCGACTGTTTCACCTAGGTGAAGCACGGCCGCTTCGAGCTTACGATCAGGACGTACGTCGAAGTTTTTGAACCCGAGCTCTGTCGCAAACCCGAGCTTGTCGTAGGACTTGGCTACCCAGAAGTACTTCCCAGGCTGGAGCGGGGTCGGGAGCTTGAGCGTGGGCTCCGTGCCTTTGAGATCTGCGTAATGCAATCGCTGTAGTTCAGCGTCATCCAGGAGGGCGGGGTGGTTCCCGAGGTATACCTTCACCTCGTAACGAACGTCACCAGACTTAGGGACGATCTCGAAGAAGAGGTCGCCGAGTCGTGGGAGCCCAGGGAGGTCCTTGGTGCGAGAGAGGACGTGGTTACTGGGGGTGACCATGCGTTCGGAGGTCCCTCGCATGACCACTGGGCTGGGGAAGCTCATCGGATCCTTGCCGAGGACGGAGGAAGGCCAACCGCTCACCATGAGGACAGCGAGGAGGGACGCAGCCACGAGGAAGGGCACGTGTCGTAGGCGGGAGCGACGGACCGGGGACCGCCCATGCACACGGCGAGAGGACCGCACGCCTCTCGGGCGGGGAGCGGGCTCGAGCCGCGAGTCGGGGAGGGGGCTGTCGACTACGATCAAGGGGCTAGGGGGTCGCTCTCCGAGCTTGCTGACGAGTGCTTCACACTCAGCGCAGCCCTTGATGTGTTCCGCCAGTTGGACCTGACGAGCGATGTTGAGCCTGGTCGGTTGGATCTTCTGTCCATAGTCGAAGAGATCCTCAGCGCTAGGGCAGGCGCTCTCCAGGCCAGGCTCCGTCTCGGTCGTTGGGAAGGGCTCGGTGAGCCAGGCCTCGGCGAGTTGAAGCCGATGGAGCTCGGTGCGCGCTGCAGGGTCTGATTCCAGGAGGGCCATCTCTGTCTCGTCGAGCTCGTCGTAGCGCAACAGACGTTCGATGATCTGGGCCGAGAGGACCTCTTCGTCAGGGGGGGTAGGGTCGGGTTGGTCCATCAGGCTCAAGGGTCAGCCAGCGAGGCCGACTTCTCCTTTCAACGGGTTGTTGTTGATGAGCAACCTTCGCAGCGAGCGCTTCGCGCCGTTCAGTCTGTACTTGGTCGTCTCGAGGGTCAGAGAGAGGCGTGTGGAGACTTCGAGCAGGCTCAGCTCGTGGAGGTAGCGCAGCTCCAGGAGGTTTCTCTCCTGGGGCTCGAGACGCGTCAAGGCGTTGCGCACCTCACCGGCGATCTCAGCGTCCGCTGCGACCTCGAGAGGGCCGGGGTCTTGGGTGTTCTGCTCCGGGATAGCCTCTTGGGGAAGGCGGTTACCCGGTGCTTGGCGAGCCTTCAGGCGGCGCTGCATGTCTACGCAGCGGCACCAGGCGACCCTGTATAACCAGGTGCCCAAGGCCCCGCGCTCGGGGTCGAAGTGCTCACCGTCCAGGCGCTCCAGGGAGTACTTCAGGAGCTCCTGCAGGAGGTCGTCACGCTCGAGATGCCGGCCAGCGAACTGGCTGATGCAGTGGTGGAGGAGGGGCGAATAGCGCTCGAGGAACACTTCCATGGCCTTGGGATCTCGTCCCTGGAGGCCACGTACCAGTTCCACTTCTTCCAATGTCTTGTCGGATTTCATGGGGATCGTCGGGCGCAGATATCTGCCCCCGTGCATGGCTTCTTTTCGGCCCGGAATCCCCCCAGCGACCCCCCATGAACAAGATCCAGGCCCGCCGTCCCTATCTCGCTCCCCCTTTCCGCCGTCAGTACGCTGACAGGGGTTCAGGTTCATGCTGGTTTCCCACTAGTTTCCTACTCAAAATAGGGCTCCTGACGGCCAAGAGGTCCTCTAGGAGTTCCTCTTCATGGTGGGGAGGTCCTCAAGGGCTGCTTTTTGAGAGCCCTGATCCAGCCTGCTTTATCATGGCACCTTCCTTCGCTCCCCTCGCAACAGCCAAGACTTCTCCCACTGCCTCATGACCGCAGTCCTCGTCAGCGCCTGCCGAACACCCATCGGGACCTTCCAGGGGGGCCTCAGCCCGCTCACGGCCCCTGAGTTGGGCGCTCTGGCTGTGTCTGAGGCAGTCCGGAGGGCTGAAATCGAGCCAGACCACGTAGAGGAGTGCCTGATGGGCAACGTCCTCCAGGCTGGGATCGGGCAGAACCCTGCGCGTCAGGCGGCCCGCGGGGCAGGCCTCCCAGACGCCATCGGTTCGACGACCATCAACAAGGTCTGCGGTTCAGGTCTGAAGAGCGTGATGCTCGCAGCGCAGGCGATTCGAGCGGGAGATCATCACTGCTTGGTCGCCGGAGGAATGGAGAGCATGACCCGCTCACCTTACATCGTCCCCCAGGCTCGCGATGGCGTCAGGCTGGGCCACGGGGAGCTCATCGACTCGATGGTCGGCGACGGTCTCTGGGACGTCTACAACGACTTCCACATGGGGATCACTGCAGAGATGGTCGCAGAGAAGCACGACATCTCACGCGCCGCCCAAGACGGCTTCGCGGCAGAGAGCCATAGACGCGCGGCAGAGGCGACTAGCGACGGTCGCTTCGACGCAGAGAAGTTCAGCGTCAACGTCCCCCAACGGAAGGGCGACCCCGTTCCTTTCATCACGGATGAGAACATTCGTGAGGGTATGACAGTGGAGTCGATCGCGGGCATGCGCCCTGCCTTCAAGAAGGACGGGTCGGTCACAGTCGGCAACGCCTCATCGATCAACGACGGTGCCGCAGCGCTCGTCGTGATGAGCGAAGAGATGGCAGCTGACCTCGAGGTCGCTCCGCTCGCGCGCGTCACGGCTTACGCGACCGGCGGTTGCGCGCCGGAGTGGGTGATGATGGCTCCAGAGCTCTCGATACAAAAGTGCGCCGGAATGCTCGGTATGGAGCCAAACGACTTTGACCTCCACGAGATCAACGAGGCCTTCAGCGCCGCAGCGCTAGCGCTCACACGACGTCTCTCGCTTGATGCGGAGAGAGTCAATGTGAACGGCGGCGCGGTCGCGCTCGGTCACCCGATCGGTGCTTCAGGCGCTCGCGTCCTGGTCACGCTACTCCACGCCATGCAGCAGCGCGATGCCCAGACTGGCATGGCATCGCTCTGCCTCGGCGGAGGAAACGCAGTCTCCCTGGCCGTAGAGAGGATCTAGAGGTGACTGACGAAATTCACGACGAGGTCTGCGTCGTAGGCGCGGGGACTATGGGGAACGGGATCGCGCAGGTGTTCGCGATGAACGGCAGCCACGTCTCACTCGTCGACCTCGACCCCGAGGCGCTCGCCCGCGGGCTCGCAACGATCGAGAAAAACCTCGCGCGGGTCGTTAAGAAGGGTGCCATCAGCGAAGAGGACGCCACTGCGGCGCTGGGACGAATCTCGCAGGGATGCTCGCTCTCCCTCGCTGCTGAGTGCGGGCTCGTCGTCGAGGCTGTCGTCGAGAAGAGCGAGGTGAAGGCGGCGGTCTTCAGCGAGCTCGACGGGATCTGTGGACCTGACGCGATCCTAGCCTCAAACACATCCTCCATCTCCATCACTGAGATCGCCTCAAACACGAACCGACCAGCGCAAGTCATCGGGATGCACTTCATGAATCCCGTCCCTGTTATGAAGCTCGTAGAGGTCATCCGGGGCGCTGAGACCTCTGATGAGACCACCGCTCGGGTCGTGTCTTGCTCCGAGGCCATCGGAAAGGTCCCCGTCGAGGTGAACGACTCGCCCGGGTTCGTCTCGAACCGTGTGCTGATGCCGATGATCAATGAGGCTGCTCACTGCCTCGCAGAGGGAGTGTCCACGCCCGAGGGGGTCGACGCGGTCATGAAGATCGGGATGGCTCACCCCATGGGCCCGCTGACCTTAGCCGACCTCATCGGATTGGATGTCTGCGTCGACATCCTCGAGGTCCTGCGCAAGGGGTTGGGAGACGACAAGTACGCGCCGAGCTCTATCCTGCTCGAGAAGGTCTCGTCGGGTCACCTAGGCAGAAAGAGCGGGAAGGGCTTCTACGACTACGAGTAGTCGAGTGATCGCATGGACTTCGAACTGAATGAAGAGCTCGTGATGGTGCGAGACATGGCGCGCGACTTCGCGGTCGGAGAGCTCGACCCGCGCGCGCGCCAGCACGACGAGCAAGGGCACATCGACGAGGAGGTCTTCGGCCTCATCGGGGAGCTGGGCCTGTGGGGGTTGACCATCTCTGAGGAGTACGGTGGCGCAGGGATGGGCAGCCTCGCGCTCTCTCTCCTGCTCGAAGAGCTCAACCGCGCCGACGCATCCGTAGGCGTAACGCTCTCCGTCCATAACAGCCTCGTCAGCGCTCCGATCTCGAAGTTCGCTACAGAGGCGAAGAAGAGCGAGTGGTTGCCCAAGCTGGCTACCGGTGAAGTCCTCGGCTGCTACTGCCTCACAGAGTCGAACGCAGGCTCCGATGCGGCCGCTTTGCAGAACCGCGCGGTGCGAGATGGGGACGACTGGATCATCTCCGGGACCAAGATCTGGGTCACAAACGGTGGCCTGGCGTCCGTCGCGATCGTCTATGCGAGGACTGATGTGGACGCCCCCAAGGCGAAGGG
>Ga0310342_100002617_pt1 | contig 11611 bp, 10 predicted proteins | sample S15DNA20500_MG_FD_206155 | JGI IMG/M metagenome (GOLD analysis project Ga0310342, IMG submission 206155) | Marine microbial communities from station ALOHA, North Pacific Subtropical Gyre - S1503-DNA-20-500_MG | ecosystem: Environmental > Aquatic > Marine > Oceanic | place: Pacific Ocean: North... | reverse complement strand
ATCCGGCCGAGCGAGCGCATCCACGGGATCATCACCGACGGCGGGCAGGCACCCAACATCGTGCCCGAGCGTGCGGTGGGACGCTTCTACGTCCGGGCGCGAAACGCGAAGGAACTCGAGCCGCTGAAGGAGCGAGTCATTGGCTGCTTCCGCGCGGGCGCCGAAGCGACAGGCACCGAGGTGCAACTGAAGTGGAGCCCGGTCGATTACCTCGCCATCCGCTTCAACGCGCCCCTCGCCGAGAGCTTCCAGACCAACGCGGAGAGCCTGGGGCGCGACTTCGTTCCGATCAGCCAGCTGCCGTCGCGATTCGCCGGCAGCACCGACATGGGAAACGTCAGCCACCGGGTTCCGTCGATCCACCCGATGATCGCCGCCGCACCGCCGCACTGCACGATCCACAATGCCGAGTTCGCAGTGCACGCGGCTGCCGAGATCGGAGACGCGGCGGCCCTCGACGGCGCAAAGGCGCTGGCGATGACGGCCCTCGACTTTCTCTTCGACGCCGATCTGCGGGAACGCACCCGCAACATCTTCGAAGCGTTCTCCGAATAACCCGGTCGCAACATGCAAGCGATCCACGAGAGCGTGTTCGTCGCACCCGGAGCCCAGGTCTACGGCCAGGTGACGATCGCCGAAGGGGCCTCGCTCTGGCCCAACGTGGTGATTCGCGCCGAGGCCCAGGAGGTGGTGATCGGACGCTATTCGAACGTGCAGGACTTCGTGATGATCCACGTCGGCTTCGGCCACCCGACCCGGATCGGCGACTTCTGTTCGATCACTCATCACGCCACCGTGCACGGTGCAACCGTCGGAGACGCTTGCCTGGTCGGAATCAACGCGACCCTGATGGACGGCGCAGTCATCGGAGCCGGCTCGATCGTGGCGGGTGGCGCCTTCGTGACGGAGGGCAGCGAATTCCCGCCGGGCTCGATCATCGCGGGGATCCCGGCCAAGCGGATTCGAGAACGGGACATGGCCCGGCCGAACCGGCTCAATGCCTGGCAATACCACTGGAACGCCCAGGCCTACCGGCGCGGCGAGCAGCGCGCCTGGGTGGGGCCGGCCTACGAGGCTTGGCTCGACGAGATCCGCGCTGCCATCGACTGCGACGCAGACCTCGAGCGCTGAGACCCCTCGGCGGGTCGCTCGCGCAGGCGACAGGAAGCACTTGACTGCGAGCCGATCACTCTGTAAAACTAGCGATAGTTAGTTTTATTTGGAGATCGCGGTGCCTCTATCCACTCCCCATGTGGCCACGGACGCCCTCCCGGGCGTTCGCCGGGGCGAGAAGGGCCGACGAACCGCGGAGAAGATCCTCGACGTCGCCGAAGAAGTGTTTGCCGAGAAGGGTTTCGAAGGCGCCACCCTGCGCGACGTCGCCGACCGGGTCGGCATCCGCATCCCGAGCCTCTACAACCACTTCGCGAGCAAGGACCAGCTCTACGCGGCCGTCCTCGAGCGCGGCATCGGCCCCGTGCTGCAGACCCTGGCCACGTCGGCCGCCGACGACCAGCAGAGTCGCACGCGCATCCTCGCGGATACGCTCGCGGTGCTGGCCGAGCGCCCCAACCTGCCGCGCCTCGTCCTGCACGAGACTCTCGCGGGCGGACGCCACCTGCGGAAGATGCTCGAAGAGTGGCTGGGCCCCGTCCTGCTGCAAGCCCAGCAGCTGGTCGAGAGCGGCCCCGCTGCAAGGCGCTGGCAACCCGAGCAACTGCCCCACCTGGTGCTCGCCATGTACAACATCGTGGTCGGCTACTTCGCCGCAGCGCCCATCTACCGCGATCTCGACGGCACCGACCTGCTGTCGCCCGAGGCACTCGCGCGCCAAGCCGAATTCATGCAGAGGCTGACCGAACTTCTGTTTTCGCCGGACGAACTCGAAGATCCCCCCAGGAGACAATGACCGTGAACCTCGATATCGAATTCTGCGCCGCCGAGAGCTGGGACAACCAGATGCCCGAACGTGTGCGCTGGCTGCGCGAGAACGATCCCATCTATTGGAGCGAGAAGGATCAGCTGTGGGTGATCTCGACGTTCGCGGATGTCTCCTACGTCTCGAAGCACCAGGATATCTTCACGTCCGCGCTGGGCGTGCGCCCGGCTCTGGACGCAAAGCTCGGCCTGATCGACGAGGCGGAGCCTCGCCACGGACAGCTGCGCAAGCTGATCAATCGGGGATTCACACCCCGGATGGTCAAGAAGCTCGAGGTGGCCTTCCGAGAGATCACGAAGGATGCCATCGATGCAGTCGCCGACAAGGGGGAGTGCGACTTCGTCACCGACATCGCTGTCCCGTTGCCCCTGCTCCTGATCGCCGAGATGATCGGTATTCGCAAGCAGGACCGGAAGCGCTTCCACGCCTGGTCCGATGCCATGATCGCGGGCGACGGCAACATGGACAATCCCGAGATCATCGGAAAGGCCGGTGCCGCCTACGTCGAGTACTCGCAATACGTCACCGAGATCATCGAGGAACGGCGGAGTGAGCCCCAGGACGACCTCGTCAGCATCCTGGTGGGCGCCAAGGACGAGGGTCTCCTGCAGACCTTCGAGGATTCGATGGCCGGAACGATGCCTGGCAGCGAGGCCAGCGCGCTCGCGAACGACGAGTTGATCAAGCTGCTGGTGCTGCTGCTAGTGGCCGGAAACGAGACGACTCGCAACGCGTTGGCAGGCGGCATGCAGCAGTTGATCGAGAACCCCGACCAGCGCCAGAAGCTGATCGACGACCCCTCGCTGATGCCGTCGGCCTGCGAGGAGATCGTGCGCCACGTTTCCCCGGTCCACTCTTTCGGCCGCACCGTCACCGAGGACACGGAACTGCGCGGTGTGCCCATCAAGCAGGGCGAGAAGGTGCTGGTCCTCTATCCGTCCGCGAACCACGATCCGGCGGAGTTCGAGAATCCGGACAGCTTCGACGTCGCTCGCAACCCACACCACGTGGGCTTCGGGGTCGGAAACCACTTCTGCCTGGGCGCGAACCTGGCCCGGATGGAGTTGCGCGTCGCCTTCAGCGAGTTGCTGCGCCGGCTGCCGGACATGCAGTACAGCACTGGCGGCCCGGTGATCGTCCCCTCTTCTCTGGTGCGCTCGTGTACCGAGATGAGGGTGAAGTTCACGCCCGAGAGCTAGCGGGGCGCGATCCCCCGAAACAGCAGATCGACACCCGCGCGAATCGATCGCTGGCAGGCCTTGCCACTGACGAGGCCATTCGCCCAGGGGAGCCTCGCTCCCTGGGTGATGTGGAACAGGGCAGACGCGGCCTCGAGGACATTGGTGTCGAGGACGAGGTCCTCTCGCTTGCGGCCCATCTGCAGGATCTCGGCGAGCAACCCGATCGTGCGGTCATTCAGGACCAGGGAGCGTCGCGCCACCCGCGCTTCAGGACGCGTGGCCGCACGCAGCGCGATCATCGTGAGATCCCGATCCGCGACCAGCAACTCGTGCTGAACGTCGAGAAAGTGGTGGACACGCTCCCGGGCTGGGCGCATCCGGTCGTCTTCCTCGCGAAAGCGCTGCCAGGCCGTCTCCTGGATCGCCTCCAGTTCGTCGATCAGGAGTTCTTCCTTGCTCTGCACGTGGCGGTAGATGGAACTGGCGCCCATGTCGGCTCGCTTGGCGATCTCGCGCAGGGTCGCGCCATCGAAGCCCTTCTCGCGGAAGAGTTCCATGGCAGCCGCGCGGATGCGCTCGCGGCTCTTCCGCCCTCGAACGAGCCGGCCGTCGTCGTCGCGAAGTGAACTCTTGCGCTTCGAAGTCGTCGAGCGGGGAGGTCCGGCGGAAGCAGACATGTGCGCGGACAAACTCGCAAACTCCCTCGAAACCGCCACTGGCCAGGAAGCGCGAAGGCCCGGCCCCCTTTTTCAGGAGGTCGGGCCTTCTTGCTCCTAGGGCCCCTTCCCGTGGGCCGCTCCTCGACAGGCGCCACGACCCCAGAACCCTCGAAACGGGACAGAGCCGGGGCAGCGAGAGACACCCCAGGACATCAGCGACGCTTGTGGGGCTATAATCCCACGATTACCGGGGGCAGGTCAACAAGAACCCGGAGAGCTTGCGTCAGTGCGCTCACAGCAACTTCTCCGGGTTCTCGAGCTTCTCCTTGAGCCGCTCCAGGGCGATGCCCGCATACATCCCGTCCTCGATCCGCTCGTCGTAGGAGTAGTTGACGTTCATGACCTCGACGCCGTCGTCGCGCCGACCGAAGCCTCCGATCACGCCGAACATCGAGCACGTCCCGTACTCCCAGAGGTGGTGATAACCGGCCCCAAGGCCTACGGAGCCCAGGTTGGCGACGAACAAGGAGGTGAACAGCGGATCTTCTTCGATCATCCGCTTCGTCAGCAGGTTGAGGTGATTGGCCCTGTCGAGAAGCCAGACCGACGCCCTCACGACGAACGGAGGGAACTCGAGAGCCAGCTTCATCTCCTTGTCGCTGCGGTTCTGCTGACCCTTCCGGCGCGCTGCCAGGATCTCGAGGATCCCGTCGACCATTTCTTCGAGGCTCTCGTCTTCGAGAAAGATCCGCTTGACGGTCACCACCGGCGCACCGTCCAGTAACTCCTGCTTGGCACTGAAGGTGATTGCCAGGTGGTTGCGCTGCCACAGCCGGCTGCCGACGACGAAGCGGTTGATGCCGGGCCGTTCGTGGATCGCGAGAGCGGCGGAGCGCAGGTACAGGTGAAAGAGAGTGACTTGGGCGTCCTCGGGGCGCCGGCTGTTCATCTCCGCGAGAAACGCCTTGGCGCTGTCCAACTCGATCTCGGTCTGGTAGAGCACGAGCGAGTCATTGCGCCTCGGCGATATGAAGGGCATGAATCTTCGCATCCGGGAAAGGTCGCGGATGCGTTCTCCGTCAGGACGTGTGAAAAACATCGGAGCCCTCACCTCGGATGGGGAGCGCAGAGGCGACGCGACGCATGCACCAGACGGGTGTCTCGAGAACCTTCAACTCGAGGTCGACCTGGAAACCGACGCGCTGGTAGAACGCGACGTTCTCCATCCGATCCGTCTCGAGATAGCTCGGCAGGTTTTCCTGCTCGATCGCGGCGAGCCAGTGCTCGATCAACCCGAGGCCAACCCCGTGACCCTGGTGGAGTGGGTCGACTCCGAGCAGCGAGAGATACCAGTGCGGTTCGACGGGATGAACCTCGGCGAAGGCCCTGGAGACTTCGCCCCAGCGAGTCGAAACCCGGATTCCCTGCCCCAGCAGAGAGCGCAACTGCGCGAACAGGCCGGCGGGGGGACCCGGGAAGCGTCCGGGCGGCACGGCCACTAGCACCCCCGCAGGGCTTTCCTCACGTATTCCCAGCAAGACTGTCGAGTGGCCGATCGTGCTCCGAAGCGCACCGCGCATGCCGTGAACGACGGAGCGCAGCCGGCGTTCAGGACCGCCACCGATCACCGCACAGTTGAGCGGGTTGTCGCGAAACGCCCGAGCGAGGATCCCGACGGCCGTCTCCTGTGCCGCGGGTACCAGCGGTTCGATGTGCAGGTCTGCGGGCATTCGTCGATCAGGGTAGCCCCGCGGGTGGAGTCAAGCAGGTCGGCGGACGACTCGATAGGGAGTAACGGGAGCAGGGGACGCGCGTGGAAAGCAGCACCGAGGGACAGCCGCAAGCCGGGCAGCAGGAGCCGGATCTCTGCCGCATCAGCTACCGGGATTCGCTGGGCGGCGAGAGCACGATCGTCGTCCGAGACCGACGGATCTGCGTCGGTCGCGCGCCGCACTGCGATCTCGTGCTGGCAGACGAGAGCGTCTCCCGTGAGCACGCGCAGATCCGTCGAACGGATGACGGCTGGGTGATCAGCGACCTGGGCAGTAAGAACGGCCTACGGATCGACGGCCGGTCGACGCGTCAGCAGCGACTCCGGAGCGGCGACTGCATCGAGATCGGCGCCTCCCGACTGCGGGTCGAGATCGGCGCGCGAAGTGCCATCGGCAAGCCGCAAGTGGTCTTCCAGCCCGATGCGGCAGGGCGCCGCGCCGAGGTACTCGACATGGACCGCCTCGAATCGCTCCTGGATGCCTCCCAAGACCGCAACGTCTCGCCTGTCCCGCCGGCTCTCGACCACGGAGCGGTGTCGGAGTCTCGCGAGCGTCCGCTGGCCGTGGGCCAGCCGGTCTCGATGGAAGAGTTCGCGGGCATGCTCAGTCTCTTCCGCCAGGCCGCCGAAGCGCTGCTCACCTGCGAGAGCCTGCACGAGACCCTCGAACAGATTCTCGAACTCGTCTTCGACAACCTGACGGCCGAGCGCGGCGTCATCTGCCTCTACGACGAAGAGACGGACACCACCGAGCCCAAGGCGAGGAGAACACGCCAGGGGATTCCGGACGAGCCCATCGTCATCAGCACGAACATCGCGAACGACTGCATCAAGCAACGGCAGTCGCTGCTGGTGAAGGACGCGAACGTCGACGCGCGCTTCGGTGGAGCCGACAGCATCGTCGCCATGTGCATCCGCTCGGCGATGTGTGCGCCGCTGTGCCGAGACGGCCGCGTCGTCGGTTTCATCTACGTAGATCAGCAGAGCGAGTTGCAGGCGTTCACGTCGGCTCAGCTGCAGACCCTCTCGACCCTCGCCGTCCTGTCGGCCGTGGCAGTCGAGCGAGCGGCTCTCCGCGATGACGTCCGCCGCGAGCAGGACATGCGCGCACGCCTGGCACGCTACAGCTCCCCCTCGGTCGTCGAGCGGATCATCCGAAATCCGGATGTCGTCGAGCGTGGCATGTCCGCCGAGGAGGGCGAAGTCACGGTCCTGTTTGCAGACATCACGGGCTTCACGCCCCTCGCCGAGCGCTTGCCGCCACGGGAAGTCGTCGGTGTCCTGAACCAGATCTTCGAGCGGCTCACCGAGGAGGTCTTCGCTCTCGAGGGCACCCTCGACAAGTTTCGTGGGGACGGCATGATGGCCTTCTTCGGCGCACCCCTCCCGATGCCGGACCACGCGGCACGGGCCGTGGAGTGCGCGCTGCGGATGCAGGAGCGCCTCGCGGATTTCAACACCGAGTTCAGTTCGACACGCGCATTCGAGATGCGAATCGGCATCAACTCCGGCCATGTGATCGTCGGCGACATCGGATCTCCCCAGCGCAAGGACTACACGGTGGTCGGCGACGTGGTGAACACCGCGAGCCGTCTCGAATCGTCGATTGCCGAGCCCGGCGAGGTCGTGATCGGCCACGCCACCTACGAGCGCATCCACGACCGATTCGTGTGCAAGGCCCTCCCCGAGGTCTTCGTGAAGGGCAAGCAGAAGCGCGTGCGCCCCTACCAAGCCATTCGCCGCACGCGCTGAGCCACCGCGGGCGGGCCTGTATTCGGCTATGCCGGGCGACTATGCTCTCGCAACATGAGCAACGAGACGAACAACTCGATCGCCAAGCGCGGCGAATCCTACCTGGTACAGAACTACCGGCCCCAGCCGATCGCACTCGTGCGCGGACAGGGGTGCCAACTCGAGGATGCCGACGGGAAGCGCTACCTCGACCTGATGGGAGGCATCGCGACGGCGGTGCTCGGCCACTGCCACCCCGCGCTCGTCCGCGCCCTGGACGAGCAGGCGCACAAGATCTGGCACGTTTCGAACCTCTACACGACGGCACCGCAGACGGAGCTGGCCGAGCGCCTCGTTCGGCACTCGTTCGCGGACCGGGCGTTCTTCTGTAACTCCGGCGCCGAGGCCAACGAAGCTGCTCTGAAGCTGGCTCGCCGCTGGCACCGGGACCGCGGCGACGATCGCTACGAGATCATCGCCTTCGAAAACGGCTTCCACGGCCGCACCCTCTTCACGGTGAGCGCGACCGGCACACCCGCGTATTGGCAGGGCTTCGAGCCGCTGGTGCCCGGCATCCATCACGCCCCATTCGGCGACCTCGCGGCCGTGGAGGCACTGCTCTCGCCGAAGACCGCAGCAATCCTCGTCGAGCCCGTCCAGGGGGAAGCCGGCGTGCATCCCGCGCCCGACGGCTTTCTACGCGGCCTGCGAGAGTTGGCGGACCGCAACGGCTGCCTGCTGATCTTCGACGAGGTGCAGACGGGCATGGGGCGCACGGGAACGCTCTTCGCGCACGAGCAGCACGATGCCGCGCCCGACATCATGACCCTCGCGAAGGCTCTCGGCGGGGGCATCCCCATCGGCGCGATGTGCGTCACCGAGGCGGTCGCGACTTCGCTCGTCCCGGGCAGCCACGCTTCGACCTTCGGCGGCAATCCCCTGGCTGCCGCGTGTGCGTGCGCGGTGATGGATGTGCTGATCGAAGAGGGCGTGCTCGAGCACGGCCGACGAATGGGCAGCTACCTGGGCGAGCAACTCGACAAGCTCGCGGCGCGCCACGCCGACCTCGTCGTCGAGGTGCGAGGGATGGGACTCCTGCGTGCCGTCGAGCTGAGATCGCCGGTAGGACCCGTGGTCGACCGCTGTCGGGAGGAGGGCGTCCTCGTCATCACTGCCGGCGAGAAGGTCGTAAGACTGGCGCCACCCCTCGTGATCGAGCAGTCACAGTTGCAGGATGGGCTCGACGTACTCGAGAGGGCCCTCGCCGCAGAGCCGGGGTGAGCGTGCCCGGCCCCGGGTTGCAGTCCGCTCGCTGATCAGCCGGTTCGTGCCAGGGCAAAGCGCAGCCAGAGCACGACTACGCAGACCACGGCAGACATGCCCGCCAGCGTCGCGCGCTCGCCGAAGGCATCGCCCAGGAAGCCCACGGGCAGGCCGACCAGGCCGAAGCCGCCGAACGCCATCATCGTGAGCGCCATGACGCGCCCGGCCAGTTCGGGCTCCGTCGCGCGCATCACCACTGCCATCCCCAGCGCCTGGAACCCACCGCTGCTTGCTCCCAGCACGAGCATCGCGAGGATCGCCATCTCGAAACTCGGGGCGAAGGCCAGCATCGCGAGCGAGATCCCGAAGCCGAGACCCAGCGCCGAGAAGATCGTGACACCCGACGCAGAATCGGCCTTGCGGGCAACCACCAGGCTTGTCACGAGGGCGGCAACAGCAGACAGGCTGAACAGCAAGGACACCGACTCCGCCCGACGCCCGAGCGCATTCTCCACCAACCCCGGGAGCAGGGTCACGTGCGGGAAGCCGAGCATGATGACGAGCATGAAGAGGAGTACGAGCAGGCGCAGGCGGCGGTGGTCGCGGACGTATCGGAGACCGACCAGGATGTCCTCGAGAACGTGCGTATCCGCGGCGTTCGATCGCGGGGGCGAGTGCGGCAGTGCCAGAACCGTCAGCAGCGAGACCGCATACAGCGCGCCCATCACGAGATAGGCGCCGGTGGCACCCGAGGCCGCCCAAGCCAACATCACACCCGCCAGCGCCGGGCCAACCGTGCGCGACGCGTTGTTCGCGACGCCCGAGAGCGCCACGGCGTTGCCACGCAGCGCGTCGGGAACCAACTCGACCACGAAGGCCTGTCGAGTCGGCCCGAGGAACGCGAAGGTCACGCCCATCAACATCGATCCGATCGCCAGCCACGCCACGTGGATCGCGCCGCTGGCCATCACGCTGGCAAGGCCGAAGAAGACCACCGTGGTGAGAAGTTGGCAACTCGCGATCACCCGGCGCTTCGACAGGCGATCCGCCATGGCACCGCCGAAGGGGCCCAACAGGCACATCGCCGCCCCCTGGGCGAAGACCACGAAGCCGACCGCCGAGTTGCTTCCCGTGAGGCGAAACGCAACGACACTCTGCACGACGGTCGACATGAAGAACGCCAGGAAGGCGAACAGTGTCCCGATCCACAGGATGCGGAAGTGGCGCACCCTGAGCGCGGCGAAGGTCTCCTGGATCCAGCCCGATCGCTCCTGTGCGGGGGCGCTAACGACCCTTCCAGGCGGGCTTGCGCTTCTCGGCGAACGCCCTCGGACCCTCGATGAAGTCCTCGCTCTTGATCATCTCGCGGATGCCGTCGTACTTGCCATCCATGGCCGCCTCGATCGTCCCATGAGCCATGCCCTGCATGGCCGCCTGCTTGCTGGCCCGCACGGAGAGAGGCGCACACTCGCAGATCTGCTCTGCCCAATGCCTCGCGGTCGCCATCAATTCGCCGGCTGCAACCACCTCGTTCACGAAGCCCAGGTCGCGCCCCTCCTGTGCCGAAACGCGGCGACCCGTGAGCATCATCCCCATCGCGTGCTTCATGCCGATCTGGCGTGGAAGCCTGTGGATGCCGCCGGCCAGGGCTGCCAGACCGACTCGCGGCTCGGGCAGCGCGAAGGTCGCCTCCTCGGAAGCGATGATGAGGTCGCAAGCCAGGGCGATCTCGAAACCGCCGCCCATCGCGACGCCGTTCACGGCTGCAATCACGGGCTTGTCGCAGTCGTAGCGCGCCGTCAGGCCGCCGAAGCCGCGAGTGGGCACCTCGATGCCCTGCATTTTGCCCTCGGCCTGGAACTTGAGATCGTTGCCCGCGCAGAAGCCGCGGCCATCGCCCGTGATGATGGCCACCCACAACTCGGGATCGCCCGCGAACTCGTCGAAGATGTCTCCCAACTCCGAATTGGCCGGGGGATGGAGAGCGTTCAAACGATCGGGGCGATTCAGGGTGACGGTGAGGATGCGACCATCCTTCGCGACCTTGCAGTACTCGGGCATGTCGTTCTCCTGTCCTGCGCGCGTGCGCTTAGCCGCGTCGCTGCCGGACGGCTCCGGCGAGTTCGTCGAGCACGGGTACGGTTCGTTCCCAACCCATGCAGGCGTCCGTGATGCTCTTTCCGTAGACGAGCCCATCGGCTCCCGACTCCTGGGAGTGTTCCTGGTTGCCGTCTTCGAGGAAGCTCTCGAGCATCACACCGAACACTTCCTGGCTGCCTTCACCGATCTGAGCGGCCAGATCGTGCGCGACCGCGGCCTGCGCTTCGTGACGCTTCCCGCTGTTCGCGTGACTGCAGTCGACCATCACCTTGCGGGGCAGATCGGAGCCCTCGAGTGCATCGGTGACTTCCTTCACGGCCTCGCGGCCGTAGTTCGGACCGCTGCTGCCGCCGCGCAGGATCACGTGACAGTCGGAGTTTCCCATGGTTGCCACGATGGCAGCGACGCTCTGCTTCGTCACCGACAGGAAGTGATGGGGATTGGCACTCGAGCGGATCGCGTCGATGGCGATCTGCACGCCGCCGTCGGTTCCGTTCTTGAAGCCGACCGGCATCGAGAGCCCCGATGCCAACTCGCGATGTACCTGGCTCTCGGAGGTGCGGGCGCCGATCGCGCCCCAGCAGATCAGGTCGGCAATGAACTGCGGCGTGATCGGGTCCAGGAACTCGGTGCCTGCCGGCAGACCGAGGTTGAGGATGTCCAGCAGAAAGCGACGCGAAGCCCGCAGGCCCTCGTTGATCGCGAAGCTGCCGTCGAGATGGGGATCGTTGATGAGTCCCTTCCAGCCGATGGTGGTGCGAGGCTTCTCGAAGTAGACGCGCATGACGATGCACAGGTCATCGCGATGCCGGTGCGCGGCCTCGGCCAGCCGGCTCGCATACTCGAGGGCGGCGCGCGGATCGTGGATCGAGCACGGGCCGACGACGACCAGCAGCCTGTCATCCTCATTCCGCAGGATGCGCGTGATCTCTTCACGGCCCCGGACGACGACGGCCGTGTCCTCCTC
>Ga0310342_100002616_pt1 | contig 11612 bp, 12 predicted proteins | sample S15DNA20500_MG_FD_206155 | JGI IMG/M metagenome (GOLD analysis project Ga0310342, IMG submission 206155) | Marine microbial communities from station ALOHA, North Pacific Subtropical Gyre - S1503-DNA-20-500_MG | ecosystem: Environmental > Aquatic > Marine > Oceanic | place: Pacific Ocean: North... | reverse complement strand
CACGTCGGCAAAGACATCCTCGCTGCCCTTAAGAACATCGTCGGCGGCGAGATGCACGAGTACTCCAAGCTCCTCGCAGAGACCCGCGAGCAGGCCCTCGATCGTATGCTCGAGGACGCGCGAGGCATGGGCGCCGACGCAGTCGTCGCGGTGCGCTACGCATCCACCGCCATCAGCCAGGGCGCTGCTGAGTTCCTCGCCTACGGCACCGCGGTCAAGCTCTCCTGAACGGCGAGCCCCTAGCCGTTCAAGAGCAGCCCGTCGCGGTAGAAGCTCAACATGCCGGAGCCCTGCTCAAGCTCGTAGGTCTGCCCTTCCACTTCGAAGGAGTCGCCGCGGAAGAAGAAGTACGTCCCGTCAGGCAACACGATCTTCATGGGGGCCTCGAGGTCTTTGAAGTGGAGCTTGATCTCATCACCGGGGAACTCATCCAAGTCGACCTTGACTCCGGCGTCCTCAAAGCGGATCGAGAGCTGGCCCTTATTGACCCGGAGCTCGCGATCGATGGTGTCCCCCTCGGTTCTCTTTAAATGGATGACCCGGTCGAGGGAGAAGGTGCCGAGGAAGTCGTCGGAGGGGTCACTCTCCTCTTCCAGCGCGGGCTCAACTTCAGGGGATGAGCTGCCAGCTTCGGTTGAGGCGCACGCCGCAAAGAGCACACAGCTCGCAACGAGGAATCTCAGCACGCCAAGAAAATAACGGAACGAGCTAACGGACGACCTCATCGCCACTGGATGAAGTCCTCCGGCCCCTTGCGCGAGATGTTCGGCACCTCACATCCCTCCGCTGGGTAGCCCACTGGGATGAGCAGATAAGCTCGCTCGTTCTCGGGTCGCTCGAGGATCTCTTCGAGGAAGCCCATGGGGCTCGGAGTGTGGGTCAGCGTCGCAAGCCCAGCCTGGTGCAGCGCCGCCAGCAAGAAGCCGGTGGCGATCCCAACGGACTCCATGACGTAGTAGTGCTTTCGCTTGGCCTCGTCCTCCAATCCATAAGCCTGGCGGAAGACAACGATGAGCGCGGGAGCGTCCTCGAGGAAGGGCTTGTGCTCGTCCGTGCCGAGCACTTCGAGGTCCTTGAGCCAGTCCTCGCCCATGCGCCATTCGTAGTTCTCGTGCTCCTCTGTCTCTGCCGCCTCACGGATGCGCCGCTTGAGCTCTGGTTCGCGCACCACGACGAAGGACCAAGGCTGCAAGTTCGCGCCCGAGGGCGCGCTCCCCGCTGCCAGCAAGCACTCCTCGAGGACGCCCTCTGGGAGCTCCTCCGTGGAGAAGTCACGCACGCTGCGACGATTCTCAAGCGCCGCACGAAAAGCACGCGCTGCAGCGACGACCTCCTCGGGCTCCCTTCGGTCGAACTCGAGGGAGACGAATTCGGGTTCACTCATGCCTCTCAAAGTACGGAGTCCGGAGGTCTCCGTCATGAGCGAGGATGCATCGGGGCTCTCGCGAGCTAGGATCTCCTTGTGAGACCGCGAGAACTTGCCTTCGCTGCCCTCTTGATCCTGGTCCGTGCAGCGCTCATCTGTTGGATCTTCATGGCGCCCTTCGCCTGGATCCTGAGAGACGGCCTGGGCCCTGATTCCGTGGAGAGCCACGGGTGGGAGGCGCTCTGGCACGCCTTCACCTTCCTGAGCTGGGGACCCATCCTCCTGGCACTCTTGATGGCTAATTGGCTGTGCAAGAGCCGGGCGCCGCGACCTGAGACAGGCTGGCCATACCTCTGGGTCGTGATCGGATCTGTCTTGGTGCTCGCCAGCGCAGGGGCGGTGTTCTTCAGCTACTACGCCCAATCCGACCTCTGAAACGGCCCTGGCAGCACCGAGAGAGGCACTCTCAATTCATGGGACGACACCGGCTAGAGAGGCGTCAAAATGGCCACGCTGGCGTCACATATGAACCCCCCTAAGGTAAGCACGTTCTATAGAGCGAACAGACACCCCGAATAAGCATGAACCTCCTCCTCGCCCTCCCTCTCCTCCTCTCCCCTGCGGCACCGCTCCCCCAAGACGTTGACCCCTCCGCAGCGACCGTCGAGAACATCTCGAAGTTCGATCTGAAAGGGACGATCGACGCCTCGGTGCGCTGGATGCGTGCGAGGCAGTCGGATGACGGGAGCTACGAGGAGAGGGTGATGACGACGTCGCTCGTCCTCTTGGCCCTCGCCGAGTCACCGCGCCACTACCGGACCACAGACGGTCCCTTCGTCCGCGACGCCGTCGAATACCTCGCCAGCCGCCAAGACCCGGAGACCGGACAGATCTACGACCCAGACTCGGACCAGCTCGAGGCGATGACACAGACCATCACGGCCTGGATGGCGCTCTCCAAGCTCGGGGACCCGCGCAGCCTCTCCATCGCAGAGACGATCGAGTCCTATCTGGCGAGCCCGCCCAGGTTCCCAGCGACAGACGACGCCCTCGAGGGCGCCGTAGAGCTCGTCCGGCGCCACCTCCCCCACATCCGAGAGGACGGTTCATGGAACGGACCGGGTGGTCCGCTCATGGCGACCGCAGAGGGTGTGATCGGTCTCTCCGAGGCGTACCGCATCGTGAAGGCGAACGCCCCCAAGGCAGGCCCTGGCGAAGCGAGCCTCCTGCCAAACTTCGACCCAGCAGACCGCGCGAAGACCGTCTCCGCCATGCGACGTGGCGCGAGTTTCCTCGTCATGGTCTCCGACGGCGAGGGCCGCTGGGGTCCGCCGGAGGGGCCAGACGCCGGGATCACGGCCATGGCGCTCGGAGGCCTCCTCTGCGTTCCGGAGCCGCGACCGCGAGGCATCCAAGCTGCGATCGACAAGGGTGTCGCATGGCTCGCCTCTTTGCAGGACGCAGACGGCTCGATCCATGACGGCAAGCTCAAGAACTACATCACCTCCGCAGCAGTGATGGCGCTCGCCCGCGCCGGCCGCGAAGAGGACGCACCGCGAATCGCCAAGGCCCGTGACTTCCTGCTCGTCCTTCAGTCGGACGAAGGCGAGGGCTACTCGGAGGGCGACCTCTTCTACGGGGGAATCGGTTACGGCGGCGACGAACGCCCGGACCTCTCGAACCTGCAGATGGCCCTCGAGGCCCTTGCCGCAGCAGGCTTGGAGAGGGGCGACCCCGCCTATGAGCGCGCGCTGAGGTTCCTCGAGCGCACCCAGAACCGCTCAGAGTCCAACGACACGAAGGTCGTGCGCGACGGAGTGACGATCCGCGCGGGCGACGACGGCGGCGCCGTCTACGCGCCTGGCGACTCGAAAGCGGGCTTCGTCACCCTCGCTGATGGCACGAAGGTGCCGCGCTCCTATGGTTCGATGACCTACGCGCTCTTGAAGGGTCTGGTGTTCGCTGGGCTGCCCAAGGACGACCCGCGCATGGAGGCCGCATGGAGCTGGGTCTCTTCTCACTACACCCTCGACGTGAACCCAGGCTTCGAGGCGAGCGAGGACCCAACCGCCGGGTACCAGGGCCTCTACTACTACTTCCTCACCATGGCCCGCGCCCTCGACCTCTACGGCGCGGAGACGATCACCGACCCCGAGGGCACCGAGCACCCCTGGCGCTCACAGGTCTGCGGTCGCCTCCTCTCTCTCCAGAATGCTGAGGACGGCTCCTGGATCAACACCAACTCGCCCCGCTGGTGGGAGGGCAACCCCCTCCTCGCCACGAGCTACGCCCTCCTCACCCTCGACGCCGCCCTCCCCAAGGCTGAGTGAGGGACGCGCCTTGCAGCGCTGACCTTTGATAGGGTCTTGCCATGCGCAAGGCCCCCCTCCTCTTCGTCGCCGCGGGAGTCATCCTCGCGGCCTGTGAGCTCCTCCCCAAGGCACCACCGCGCTCGGCGGAGGACCGCCCCAACGTGGTCGTCATCTACACCGACGACCAGGGCTGGGCCGACATCGGCACGCAGGGGGCAGTGGGCTTCGAGACGCCCAACCTCGACCGGCTCGCGGCTGAGGGGACGCGCTTCACGGACTTCTATGTCGCGCAGCCCGTCTGCTCGGCTTCGCGCACGGCGCTCCTCACAGGCTGTTATCCCAACCGCCTCGGGATCCACGGCGCGATCGGGCCGCGCAACACCCACGGGATCCATGACGGTGAGACGACGATCGCCGAGGTGTGCAAGTCTCGAGGGTACGCGACGGCGATGTTCGGCAAGTGGCACCTCGGCTATCAGGCCCAGTTCCTCCCCGCCAACCACGGCTTCGACGAGTCCTACGGGATCCCCTACTCGAACGACATGTGGCCCTGGCACCCGGCCTACGCGCACTTCTCTGACCCCGTCGAGAAGCGCAAGCGCGGCTACCCGGACCTCTTCACCTTCGAGGGAACCGAGATCTCGGACCCGGAGGTGACGGGGCCAGATCAAATGCGCTTCACCACGGACTTCGGTGACCGCGCCGCCGCCTTCGTGCGCTCCCACGCCGAGGAGCCCTTCTTCCTCTACCTCGCACACCCGATGCCGCACGTGCCGCTCTTCACAGACGAAGACTCCATCGGTCGCAGCGAACAGGGCGCCTACGGCGACGTGATCGAGGAGATCGACGACTCGGTCGGCAAGGTGCTCGACGCCCTCGAAGACTGCGGGATCGCGGGGAACACCCTCGTCGTCTACGCCTCGGACAACGGGCCCTGGCTCAACTACGGCGACCACGCCGGAACGACCGGTCCCCTGCGCGAAGGCAAGGGCACTACCTTCGAGGGCGGGGTGCGCGTCCCATGCCTCGTGCGCTATCCCGGGAAGGTCCCCGCCGGCCGCGTGAGCCGCGAACCCTGGATGACCATCGACCTCCTGCCCACGTTGGTCGGCCTCGTCGGCGCCGAGCTGCCGGAGCGCACGATCGACGGCATGGACGTCTGGCCGCTCCTCTCCGGTGAGCCGGGCGCGCGCTCGCCGCAAGAGGCCTACTTCTTCTACTACCACCAGAACCACCTCGAGGCGATGCGATGTGGACCCTGGAAGCTCCACTTCCCCCACGGCTACCGCTCGATGGTCGGGAGGACCCCCGGCTCCGGCGGGACGCCGGGCGAGTACGAATACAACGTGAAGACAGGACTCGAGCTCTACCACCTCGAGGACGACATCTCCGAGTCTCGAGACGTCGCTGCTGAGCGCCCCGAGGTCGTCGCGAAGTTGTCGGCGATGGCCGACGTCATGCGCGGACGCCTCGGTGACAAGCTCACCAAGGTGAAGGGGACCGAGAACCGCGCGCCGGGCAAGGTCAAGAAGTGAGCGAGCCCCTGCGCCTCTTCCGCGTCCCTGCGTCGACCGGCCCGCGACTCGTGGTCGAACTCGACGGCGTCTGGTACGGAGCCCCGCCGGAACACGAGCCCCCCGGCACGAAGGCCGAAGTCCTGCGCGGCTTCCTCGCCGATGGCGGCCTCGTCGAGTGCGAGGCGCCCGGGGCGGAGCTGCTCCCCGCCGTGGACCCCGCGACCGTGGGCAAGATCCTGTGCCTCGGCAAGAACTACCACGCCCACGCCGCGGAGTTCGGGGAGGAGGTCCCATCGGACCCGCTCTTCTTCACCAAGCTCCCCGAGACCCTCACCGGTCATGGGGCCATGGTCCGGGTCCCGGCGCATTACACCGGCCGCTACGACCACGAGTCCGAGCTCGCCGTCGTAGTCGGCGCGGGCGGCGCCGACATCGCCCTCGAGGACGCGCTCTCCCACGTCGCCGGATACACCGTGGCCAACGACCTCACCGCTCGCCACCTGCAGGGCGCAGACCGCAAAGAGGGCTGGCCCTGGTTCCGCTCCAAGAACTTCCCCGGCTCATGCCCCATCGGCCCCTGCTTCGTCCCCGCCGGCGAGCTCGACCCCACGGACCTCGCCATCACCTGCCACGTGAACGGCGAACTGCGTCAAGACTCCCGCACGAGCCTGATGGTCGTCCCCATCGACCGCGCCATCGCGCATCTCTCGACCTACCTCCCCTTGAACACGGGCGACCTGATCCTGATGGGCACACCCGCCGGGGTGGGCCCGCTCGAAGAGGGCGACCTCGTCACATGCGGCATCGAAGGGATCGGTGAGCTCAGTTCCACGATCAGACGCTGAGCCGAGCCTCATTCACGAGGAGGGGCGCCACTGAGCCGACGGCGCAAAGCAGTTCGTCCCAAGCTCCCCCGACCCCTTAAACCGGCTTCGAGATGGACTTCGGCCAGGTGAACTGGCGGTGGCCCTCGATGCCGCCCAGGAATCCGAAGCCCGACTGGCGCGCGCCGACCCAGGGGGTTCCGGGCGCGCCGCCTAGGTACTGATTGATGCCGACCTGACCGGCCTGCATGCGGGCGGCGACGCGCGCGCCCCGATCTGTGTCACCGGTGAAGACGTTCGCTCCCAGTCCGTAGGGCGTGTCGTTGGCGAGGCGGACGGCCTCCTCCTCGCTCCCGTCGAAGGTCGAGAGGGAGACGACCGGACCGAAGGTCTCATCGTGCGAGATGCGCTGTTCTTCAGCGACATCGGCCAGGACCGTCGCCGGGTAGTACCAGCCGGGGCCATCGGGACAGCTGCCCCCCATCACGAGGCGCGCGCCCTCTTCGACCGCGGAGTCGACCTGCGCAACGACCTTGGCGCGCTGCTCCTCGCTCACGAGCGGGCCCATCTTCGAGTCTTCCTCGAAGCCGTCACCGTGCTTCCACTTCGCAGCGAGCGCGGAGACCTTCTCCTCGAAGGGCGCGGCTGCCGACTCTTCGATGTAGACGCGCTCCACCGCGCAACAGACCTGGCCCGTGTTGCGCAGAGAGTGACGCACAGCGCAATCGGCGGCGGCGTCGAGGTCCGCATCGGCGAAGACCACGAGCGGGTCCTTACCGCCGAGCTCGAGCACCAGCCGCTTCAGCTCCTTGGAGGCGCTCTCCATGATTCGCTTTCCGGTGTCTCGGCTGCCGACGAAGCCGACCATGTCGATGTCAGCCGCGACGAGCTCAGCGCCGGTCTCTCCAGCGCCGTGCACCAAGACCAGGACATCTTCAGGCACACAGGCCTGGATGATCTCGGCGATCGCCTGCCCGGTGAGGGGCACGTGCTCAGAGGGCTTGAAGACGACCGTGTTCCCCGCCGCGAGGGCGGGCCCCAAGATCTGCAGGGGCATCCCCACCGGGAAGTTCCAAGGCGTGATCGCGGCGACGACGCCGTGCGGCATCCGCACGAGCTGGGTCTCGTTGCCCTTGGTCTTGAAGGTCTGCGGAGCGAGCGCCTCTTGGACCTCCTCGAGCTCCGCCGTCACCATCTTGGTGAAGCCCTGGATCTCGGACTTCGCGTCGCCACGCAGCTTGCCCATCTCGCGGGTCGCGAGGTCAGCGAGCTCATCGGCGCGCTCGGCGAGGCCGTCCGCCACACCTGCGAGGACGCGACAGCGCTCCTCGAGGCCCAGCGCCTCCCAGGCGGGCTGCGCAGCCCGGGCGCGGGCCACCGCGGCCCGAACCTCGTCGGGCCCGGCGCAGGGGATCTCGGCGATCAGCTCACCGGTCGATGGGTTCAGGTTCTGGATGCTGGTCATGCTTCGTGTCGTCGTCATTGCTCCCTCATATTAGCCAGCCACCGTCGATTCCGAGGTCTTGCCCGGTAACGTGACGAGCAGTGGCCAGGAAATGGACTCCGTGGGCGATCTCCTCAGGGGTGCCGGCGCGGCCGAGCGGGATCTTCGCATGCAACTCGGGGTCGCTGGTCGAGGCGTGCGACCCTTCGTGCGGCACGAGACCGGGAGAGATCATGTTCACCCGCACCCCATGCTCCGCCTCCTCCTTGGCAAGCGATCGGACGAGGACGAGCAGGGCGCTCTTGGCGGCGGCGTAGGCGGCGGTCTGCGTTCGGGCCCCCAAGCCCCCGAGGCCTGCGGTTCCGAAGAACAGCATGGAGGCGTCCCCGTCTTCCGCCGCCGCCCGACGCAGGGGATCCCGCACGGCGTCGGCCAGGTCGCGAGCGCTGAAGAGGTTGCTCTCGAAGAGGGCGCGAAAGGCAGCAGAGTCGCTCTCCGCCAGACTCCCCTCGGAATAGTCTCCGACGGCGTGGACGACATGCTGAAGCTCTCCGTCGATCGCGAGGACGGCGTCGACGAGCCGCGACGCAGCGCCTGCCTCGCACAGGTCGGCGCGATGGACACGGCCTCCGAAGCGCTCCTCCAGCGCGGGAACGCGCTCTTCCGACGAACGCCAGACGACGTGGACGCGGAAGCCCTCTTGGGCGAGACGATCTGAAGCGGCCAGCCCCAGTCCCCGGGCGCTACCGGTAATGAGGGCGACGGGGCCGGACTCGGACGGGGGGCTCACCCCCGGAGCCTAACAGGTCTCGCTCCGTGCTATTCGAGGAAGCCGAGGCGCGTAGGCGGCCATAGCCGCACGTCGACCTTGCCCTTCAACAGATCCGCCGGGACCTGGCCGAACTCGCGGCTGTCCGAGGAGTGCGGTCGGTTGTCGCCCAGGACGAAGAAGTGCCCCTCCTCGACCAGGGTCATGAAGTAGCTCGTGCGATCGATGTCCCTGACGTAGGGCTCTGCCATCGCAACGCCGTTGACGAAGACCTCTCCGGCTCGAATCTGCACCTCGTCCCCCGGAACACCGATGACGCGCTTGATGTAGTCCAGGCTCGGGTCCAGCGGGTAGCCGAGGACGACGATGTCGCCGCGCTCGACGGAGCTGAACATGTAACTGAATCGATCGATGAGAATGCGGTCGCCGTCCTCGATCCCGGGCCGCATGGACTGTCCACGAACGATCGAGAAGTTGAACAGCAGCAGCCAGGCCAGCAAGACCACGAAGGCCGCCTGAAGCGCGGCCACAGCAGCCCGGATGACGCGCATGGCAACCATGGGGTCCACCGGCGGGCGGGCGGTCGTTGCCGGGGCGCCCGGGAGCACGATCGCGCCCCCCTGAACATCGAAATCGCCGCCCCGGAGCTTCAGCTCATGGGCGTAGCGCCGAAACTCTTTAGCAAGTTCGTAGGGACTCCTGTCATCAAGGGTCCTATTCCTCTCTTGGCGTGTGGGGGCCATCCCCCAAGCAATCGGCAGGCACTCGGCCCGTTCTTGACCGGGCTTTCCCTAAATATTGATTCAGGAGTCGACCCTTCCCAGAAACAGGCCCCAACCCATGGTGTAGCGGGCGTTGACCTCGCTACGGGGGTTCAGCGCCACCTCCCCGGAACCCTGGACCCAGCGGTAGGCGTCCACCCCAAAGGGCCCGAAGTACGCGGCCTTCCTCAGGGCGCCGGCGACCAGGAAGGCAGACTGGTCCAGGTGTGCGGCCTCGGAAGCTGAGATCTCCCCCTCCACGGCAGGCCGACAAGCCACCCACGCGCCCCCCTCATCGCACTCCTGAACGAGGGGCTCGTGGATCTCCACGGACCCGTCGCGTCGCAGGAGCCCGTGAACGACGAACTCGCAGTCGATCTCGACTCGTGGCTCGATCTGCAAGCCCCCTTGTCGGAGGGATGCCTCGACCCAAGCCACGTCCGAGGCCGTGAGCGGCCCAGGCCCCACGCGACGCTGCCCGCGTCCCGCCGCGCCGAAGGCTCGCTTCAGGAGCCAGGGCACGCGCCGCCTGCGAAGGACCTTGCGCACCCCGGCGAGATCGACCACGAAGGCTGCGCCCGGCAGGGTCTGCCCCATCGCAGCGCTGAAAGCCCGGTCGTTCACCTCCCTCAGAACGCTCACCGCAGGGGCCTCCTCCGGGATGGCGCCGGCCGCCTCCAGGAGCGTGATCGCGTTCGGGGTCGGGCACCAGGCGCGTCCCATGGTTCCGGCAGGCACATGAACACCCTCCGTGACCAGGAGGTCCCCATGCTCCAGCAAGCGCTCGGCATGCTTCGAGATCTTCCCGAGCAGCTCGGCCAGGGCAGCCGGCGGCTCCCAAGGCCCCGGGGACGCCAACTCGAAGTCGGCGTCCAGGTTGAGCACCCAGGCTACCGGGGCGCCCACGACTCGAGCTCCTCGAGGAACGCGTCCTCATAGCCGGCGCGCCGACGCGCCGTGTGGTTCATGACCGGTCCCTTCATCAACACCGGGGAGAGCGGCGCGGGCAGGCGCTCACGCCAAGCCTCGAAACCCTCCTCGCCGGTGAACTCAGCGAACCAGCGCCTCGCAAAGAGCACGTGCTCGATCTCCTCTTCGCCAACGACCTCCTGCAAACGTGCGCCCTCCTCGTCGCCGACGGCGCGGAAGCGCTCGGCAAAGACCGCCGCGTGATCGAGGTTGGCGCCCTCGAATCCCAGTCCCATGACGGCGCAGAAGCCGGCCGGGCCCTCGCTCGCCGGGACTCGCTCCCAGAACCAATCCCTCACCCCGAAGTCCTCGATGGAGAACCCGAGCCGCTCGATATGCCGACGGTACATACCCATGTGTCGGATCTCGTCCGTCGCCAGCTTCACCAGGCCGCGTCGGAAGGCCTCCGGAGTCCCGGAATGGACCAAGAGAGCCCAGCAAAAGAGCTCTGCGGCCTGCAGTTCGTGATGGTGGAAGGAAGCGAGGACCCCCGCTCGCACCTTCGGCTCCACCAACGCTCCCGGCCTGGGCGTCTTGGGCGCCTTTTCCAGGACCTCGAGCTCTGCCGGTCGGCCAGGTCTCAAGCTCTCATGGAGCCCCGCGGGACCCACCCAGCCGCTGAACTCCGCGGGCGGCGCCGGGGCCTGCAACTTCTCGCTCAACAACTCCGAGGTCAAGAACCCCCAGGCCCAGGCCTCGATCCCCTCCCGCGGTGCTTCCACGACGCGATGCTAGCGCAGTCGGGGCTCTCGTTCCCGAGGATGAAGACCGGAATCTCTGTCCCGGCGCAACGGATAATGATGCCCGGAGGCTCGCTCGGGGCCCTCGGCGGATCCCGGAGGCGCTCCCGCGCGGTGTCTCCATTGCCTCCCCCCAATTCCGGGTCTAGAGTGGATTCAGAGGCCGGTTCCATGCGTCCGAGTCCGAACGACCTCTCCTGACACCCCCCTGGAGTAAGCCCCGTGCAAGAGCTCAACGTCGAGAAGACCTGCAACGTCCTCAATCAGATCATGGAGTACGAGCTCGCGGGTGTGGTGCGCTACACGCACTACGCGCTCATGGTGACCGGCCCGCATCGCCTGCCGATCGTCGAATTCATGCAGAATCAGGCGAGCGAGTCACTGACACACGCCCAGCAGGCGGGTGAGATCCTCACCGGCCTCGGCGGCCATCCGACCCAGGGCATCGCCGAAATCGAAGAGACTCATCTCCACGACATCTACAACCTCCTGCGCGAATCACTGACACACGAGGAGACCGCGACCAGCCTGTACGAGGAGCTCCTCGATCTCGTCAACGATGCAAGCGTCTACATCGAGGAGTACGCGCGCCAGATGATCGGACAGGAGGAGCTCCATACCCTCGAGCTGCGCAAGATGCTGCGTGATTTCGAGCCGGGCTCGGCCTCCTGAGGACTCCGGCGCGCTCACCCCGCGCGATCCCTCCCTACGTGATAGCGTGGTGAGCGTGAGGCTTCACATTCCGACAATCCGGGTGTTTGTCCTGTTCGCGGTTTTCATCGCGCACTCCTCGCCCGCCCCTGCGCAGCTCCAGCGGGTTCATCGACCGCGCTACGAGCTGGTCGAGATCCCCAGCCTGCACCCCACCGGCTACGCCTATGCCGGCGGCCTCAATCAGCGCGGCGACGTC
>Ga0310342_100002615_pt1 | contig 11618 bp, 9 predicted proteins | sample S15DNA20500_MG_FD_206155 | JGI IMG/M metagenome (GOLD analysis project Ga0310342, IMG submission 206155) | Marine microbial communities from station ALOHA, North Pacific Subtropical Gyre - S1503-DNA-20-500_MG | ecosystem: Environmental > Aquatic > Marine > Oceanic | place: Pacific Ocean: North... | reverse complement strand
GCCACTTTTCTATCTGCCAGTAATGTATTACCCAATTCAGGAGGACGATCGCGCCACGGGGTTCCTCATGCCGACCTATGGTGCCTCGACTGTCCGAGGTCAGTCGATTAGTAACGCGTTTTTCTGGGCGATCAACCCAAGTCACGACGCAACCGTCTTTCATGACTGGTTCACGTCAACCGGTCAGGCGGTAGGCGCGGAGTATAGAGGTGTTTTCGGTCCAGCCTCGCAAGCTAACTTTCGGACTTATCTGCTTAACGAGCGCGAAACGACGATCAAGGACCAGTTCAGCTTCGGAGGCGGTGAACAGTGGGTCCCCGGCAGGCGCAGCTTCGACGTACGTTCAGACGGACAACACCGTATCTCTGACGCAATAATGGCCCGCGGTTCGATTAACTATTTCTCAGATATCACAGTTCAACAAACCTATCAAACGAACATCTTCGACGCCTCTAACCGATCCAGAGCCCTCGGTGGTAATGTAACAGGTTCCTGGGGTGCCTACACTCTCAGCGGCACTGGGGACTTCAGCGAGACGTTTTTTGGGGCGAGTGCGTCCAGCGTCTACGGGGCCAGACCGCGCGTCTCATTCAACCAAGCTGAGCGACCCCTGTTCGGCTCACCGGTTTATTTCGGCTTCACGAGTGAATACGCCAACCTTCAACGGCGCACACGATTCGGTGGTGGCGATGAGATTGACTCGGGACTGAATCGAGTCGACGTGAGTCCACTTATCCGGATACCCTTCACTCGTTGGCCGTTTCTAACCCTGAACTCTTCGGTCAGTTGGCGTCAAACTTATTGGACCGAAAGTATCGACGAGCTAACGCTGAACCAAGTGAACAACGGAATCGGGCGGGCTTTCGCTAGCTTCCAGAGCCAAATCACCGGTCCGGTGTTCATGAAGGTCTGGGACACACCTGACAGTAGCTACTCGGAACGGATGAAGCACGTAATCGAGCCCTGGATGAACATCCAGCGAATCACGGCGGTCGACAACTTCGATCAAATCGTACAACTCGAAGGCACCGACTCAACCGTCGGCAGTGTGACGCAGGTCCGCTTCGGCCTAAACAACAGACTCTACGCCAGACGATCGGAAGGGGGAGAAGCCTCCGTAGCACAAGAAATTCTCACCGTCTCGCTCATGCAGAGCTACTACACGAACGCGAACGCCGCCAGATTTGATCGACGGTTCCAGACAAGCTTTCAGGGCACGCTGCCCAGTAATTATTCTCCAATCTCGTTGATCGTGCGGTCGAGCCCGACGAGCGAGTTATCTGGCACATTCCGTGCGGAGTACGACACGGAGTTCGGGGCTTTTCGTACCTTTAGTACAGAATCTAACATTGGTATCGGTGGCTGGTTGCACCAAACCGCTGGCTGGAGCCAACGGCGTTTCATCGATGGATTACCAGGATTTAATAATCCCAACACCCTTGACCATTACCTAAACTCGTACACAAACGTGAGAACACCTGGAAATAGGTTCGGTGGGGTCTACCAGTTCAACTACGATATTAAGCGCAGCCGACACCTGCAGCAACGCATGCTTGCTTACTACAACGCACAGTGCTGTGGAATCAGCTTCGAGTACCAATCGTTCAATTTCGAGGGAATAGGCTATCGGGTACGTGTTCCCCGGGATCGTCGTTTCAACGTCACATTCACACTGGCAGGACTCGGGACGTTTTCCAACATGCTTGGCGCATTCGGCGTGGGGACGGGTGCGGGGCTGTGAAGGGCCTCGTCCTAAGCGGCGGCAAAGGCAGTAGGCTGCGGCCACTGACCTACACAAGGGCCAAGCAACTCGTACCGGTCGCCAACAAGCCGGTATTGTTCTACGGCATCGAGGCACTAACAGCCGCAGGAGTCCGAGATATAGGTATCGTTGTCGGCGACACCCGTGAGGAGATTCGCGCCGCAGTGGGCGACGGGTCTCGCTGGAATATCGACGTAACCTACATCGACCAAGAAGCCCCACTCGGACTGGCCCATGCTGTCTTGATCAGCGAAGCTTTCATTGGCAAAGAACCATTTGTCATGTACCTGGGCGATAACTTATTGAACAGAGGCATCACCAATTTCGTCGAGGAATTCGTCCGTACCAAGCCAGCAGCTCAAATCCTATTGACTCGGGTTCCGGACCCAAAAATGTTCGGCGTCGCGGAACTTTCCGGCGGAGAGATCGTGCGTCTGAGCGAGAAACCAAAGGAACCGAAAAGCGATCTCGCCCTGGTCGGAGTTTACATGTTCGGGCCGGAAGTGTTCGAGTCGGTTAAACGTATCACCCCAAGTGTTCGGAATGAGCTCGAGATCACGGACGCGATCCAGGACCTGATTGACCGCGGTTGCACGGTCCGCCCGCATCTGGTGGAAGGTTGGTGGAAAGACACGGGCAAGCTGGACGACATACTCGAAGCAAACCGCCTAATCCTGGAAACATTTGATCGGCTGGTTGACGGAACTGTGGACGGCGATTCTCGAGTGGAAGGTAAAGTAGTCGTAGAAGACGGTGCTCAGATTGTGGGATCAGTCGTACGGGGCCCAGCTATCATCGGGGCCAACACGAGGATTGAGCTTTCCTACATTGGTCCCTACACCTCAATCATGAACGACGTGGAGATCAAGGGCTCCGAGATAGAACATAGCATTGTGATGGAGGGAAGCGTCCTCAGCGAACTCTCCAGCCGTATCATCGATAGTCTTATCGGACGTAACGTCCGCATCTATCGACAACCGGTCAAACCGTCAGCTTACCGCTTCATGCTTGGTGATAACTCGGAGGTAGGGATTCGCTGGGAGTAGGCCTAGAAATAAAATGGTGGAAGTGTTGGTTACCGGTGGCGCTGGCTTTATCGGCAGCAACTACGTTCTGCAGGCACTCACAAGGTGCCCTGACTGGCGAATTACCACCCTCGACAAATTGACCTACGCGGGACGCCAAGAAAATCTGCGCGGCGTTGTGGACAACCCCCGACACCGGTTCATCCAAGGCGACGTGACTGACGCGTCCATCGCCGAACCACTCGTACACGACGCCGAAATAATCGTACATTTCGCTGCCGAGACCCATGTGGACCGTTCACTGGATGACGCCGGCACCTTCATCACCACGGACGTGTATGGAAGCTTCGTGCTTCTTGATGCCGCCAGAAACGCCCCCCGCCTGAGACGCTTTGTGCAGATCTCTACGGACGAGGTATATGGGAGCGTCGAATCGGGCTCGAGCAACGAAGATGACGAGATAAAACCACGCAACCCATACGCGGCTAGCAAGGCCGGTGCCGACCGATTAGCCTACAGCTACTGGGCCACCTACGGCGTACCCATCATCATCACCCGAGCATCGAACAATTATGGACCGCGTCAATTTCCAGAAAAGCTTATACCGTTGTTTGTCACCAATGCGATTGATCAACAGCCACTACCCCTTTACGGTGACGGACGGCAGGTCCGAGATTGGTTACACGTCGATGACCACTGCCTTGCGCTCAACCTTCTCATCGAACATGGCAAGAATGGCGAGGTGTATAACATCGGAGGCGGCAACGAAGAAACAAACATCGATCTCAGTAACCGAATCCTCCAGCTTCTCGACCGGCCCCGCTCGCTCCTTAAAACGGTCCCGGATCGGTTGGGCCATGACCGCCGCTACTCACTCAACACAGCCAAGCTTCGGGAACTCGGTTGGTGCCCCAAGAACCCGTTCACCGAAGGACTGCGCTCTACGGTCAACTGGTATCGGGACAACGAATGGTGGTGGAGACCGATCAAAGACGGAAACCCGGAGTATCGTGAGTACTACCAGTCGCAGTACGGCAAAAACGGACACCAGAAGGCTTAGTCTGGAGAGTTGAATCCTTAAGTCTCGATACGGTAAACGTACGGCTAATTAAGGCGCGAGATTCCGTTCTGTGGTATCCGACACGATCCTCATCACTGGGGCCGCCGGCTTCGTCGGTAGGCATTTACTCCACTTGTTAGGTCAAAATAGAGCCACTGACGCAAAGCTTGTCGCGTGGCGCCGACCCACCTCTTCTGAAGAAGAGTCGACCCCTCCAACCACTCCGGATGACGGCCGTGTAATCTGGTGTGAAATCGATCTACTAGACCCTGCGGCTGTGTCGTCCGCGATTGGTGAGACCAGACCTAACCGAATTTATCATTGTGGCGGTGTTGCGAACGTTGGGGATTCTTGGTCCAACAACTACCAGACTTTGCGCACCAACGTCCTCGGCACCGAAAACCTAATCACAGCTCTACGGGACCACGACGTGCCCGCGCGGATACTCATCCCCGGCTCAGCTCTCGTCTACCGTCCGTCGACCTCCGCGATCACCGAAAAATCGCCGGTTGGCCCTGTCAGTCCCTACGGTCTAAGTAAGCTGGCCCAGGAGATGCTTGCACTCGCAGCAGCCAAGCAGGACGGCATAACGGTACTTCTCACCCGTTCGTTCACACACGTCGGCCCTGGACAGTCATCTTCCTACGCCATCTCAAGTTTCGCGGAGCAAATCGCTCGCATTGAGAAAGGTAGAGTCAAACCGGTAATACTGGTTGGGGACCTCAAGGCACGTCGAGATTTGACGGATGTTCGGGATACGGTACGTGCCTACCAACTCCTCATGAACCGTGGCACACCCGCATTTCCACTTAACGTCTGCTCCGGCAACGCGTATCGGATAGAGGAAGTCCTCGAAGAACTTCTAACCAAGACGTCAGCCAACGTTTCGGTCCGCCGAGACCCAAGCCGAGAACGACTGACCGACTACCCGCTACTGTTGGGTGATCCGTCCAGGATCAACCGGGATGTCGGTTGGTCACCGGAGATACCCTTATCCAAGACCCTATTAGACCTATTGGAATACTGGCGAGCTGCGATCGCGAAGCGGGAAAGACTGTCCCCACCTGGTATACCTCCAGGGTGAGTAGTCGTGGACTATCAAACTCGCATCCCCAGTCATGCCATATGGAAAACACGTTTTCGAACTGATGCAGATCTGTAGGTCAACCCTAATCACAAGCAATCGTCTCTACAATTAATTCCGCCAGAAGCGCGGCCCGCCAGGTCAATGAATCTATGTCAATATGCTCGGAGAGCGCATGTGGCCCTGCCCCGACAGCACCTAGACCATCAAGGGTAGGTATACCCAACGCAGCAGTAAAATTACCATCCGAGCCACCACCAGTACCGCCCTCCCGTAGTTTGTGCCCGAATTTGGCAGCGATTCCACGCGCGCGTTTGTAGAGACGCTCCACGGTATCGGTCCGTTCCAGCGGCGGGCGTTCGAAGCTACCAGTCACTTCGAGTTCTGTGCCCTCTATAGTGGGCACTCGCTCACGCACTATCGCCTCCACCTGTTTAGCCTCCTCTGCCGTGGTCACACGAATGTCAATGGTGGCAAGGGCTTCCTCCGCAACCACGTTAGGATTGGAACCGCCGCTGATCACGCCAACGTTGACCGATATACCAGGAGCCAGGTCACGCACCCGTTGTAGACCGACAATTTGGGCTGCAAGTTCGTGGACCGCACTCGCGCCCTTGTCTGGCTCCACTCCGGCATGAGCGGCGACACCACGCACCTTTAAATGGAACTCGCCACAGCCTTTACGCATAGTCTTCACTCCACCACCTATCAGGGCCGGCTCAAGCACGAACACGGCACGGCTCCGCTGGGCTTCTTGTTCGACCAATGAACGAGAAGTGACGCTTCCACGTTCTTCGTCGGTTGTCCACAGCATGACCACTCGATCGGTGGGTGGAGCCACAGTCATTAGAGCCCGCGTCGCCAGCATCCCAAGAGCGATGCCACCCTTCATATCAAGCACACCTGGTCCAAAGAGACAACCGCTCCGAATCTCGAGTGGCATCCTCTCGATCTGGCCTCTCGGCCAAACGGTGTCAAAGTGTCCGAGAAGTAGCACCTGATTCTCACCACACCCGAACTCAGCCCGCAGGTGATCACCAGCTTCCTTCTGCCGGAGACGCGTAACCACACCACCAATGTCTGCAATTCGGCGCAGAAGCTCCGCACCGCACCGATCCACTGCCACTTTATCTGTAGTAGGAGATTCGAGACGGGCCAACGCTATAGTTGTCCCAAGTACCCATTCATGCTCAGCCTCGCAATAGCGGAGGAAATCCAGCGCTTTAGACGAAAATGCAAGGCCTTCTCTCTGGGTATTCATATCGATAGAAAGGTTTCCATCCGCCTGGCCCCAGCTTGCACGGTACTGGCACGACCCTCATAATGTGAGCGTGGATTCTCGCAGGTTATTAGCGGTCTGCCTGTTCTTAGTTGGCGCAGTAACGGCTTCAACGATGGCCGCGGCGGCCGGGTCCATGCCGCGGCAACAACAGCCGGTCCCTCGCCCGTTTCCCTCTCCGAATGATACGGCGAAAGACCCGGTCGAAACCCCTGTTGAACGTTCCGCCCTGGCTGCATCCACCCAGGCCGCCGGGGCGCTAGAGGCACCAACGGAGGAAATGCTCGGCCTACCAATCTATCCGAGCGCCCAGTTCATCACCTCGTATGACGCCGGCCGCGGCCAAAGATTCTATCTATTCGGAACCAACCTAAACTTCCAGGAGATGGTGAGCTATTACACCCTGGTCCTCGATGAACGCGGTAACCGCGTGTTTGATGCGCCCGCCACCCACACGTTTGAAGTTGGCCGGTTCCGAGAAAACGAGATGGCCTTCCCACCTGGCGTGACAGTCAAGGACTACACTTGGAACGGGTCGGACGGTTACCTGAACCTGACCGGAGAGGGACCAGATCGGTTCAAAACGATTATTCAACTGGTTACCCAACCGCCAGATCAGACAGGCCGCTAACGGTCCTACTCTCTGCTCCTGACGTATATTTCCTGCTCCCTACGAAACTCTTCCGACTTTTCGCGCATTCCAGCTACCAAAGCCTCGTCCTCATTGACACCCTTACCAGCCGCATACTCACGAACCTGCTGCGTCAGTTCCATGCTACAGAACTTCGGGCCGCACATCGAACAGAAGTGTGCGACCTTCGCGCCTTCAGCTGGGAGGGTCTCGTCATGGTACGCGCGAGCTGTCTGCGGGTCCAGTGACAGATTAAATTGATCCTCCCAGCGGAACTCGAACCTCGCTCTAGAGAGTGCATCGTCCCAAACCTGAGCTCTCGGGTGCCCCTTGGCGAGGTCAGCTGCGTGCGCTGCAATTTTGTAGGCTATAACACCAGCCTTAACATCGTCGCGATTAGGCAGCCCCAGATGTTCCTTGGGGGTCACGTAGCAGAGCATCGCGGTGCCATACCAACCGATAACACCGGCGCCGATGGCCGAGGTAATGTGGTCGTACCCCGGTGCAACGTCGGTGGTCAGCGGCCCCAGGGTATAGAAGGGAGCCTCGTCACACCAATCTAATTGGTTGTCCATATTCTCTTTGATGAGGTTAAGCGGTACGTGACCGGGGCCTTCGTTCATGACCTGGACATCATGCCCCCAGGCAACCCGGGTTAACTCTCCCTGGGTACGAAGCTCGGCAAACTGCGCCTCATCATTTGCGTCGGCAATCGACCCCGGTCGTAGACCGTCACCGAGCGAAAATGAGACGTCGTAAGCTTTCATAATCTCGCAGATCTCGTCAAAGTGCGTGTAGGTGAAATTTTCCTTGTGATGTGCCAGACACCACTTTGCCATGATCGCCCCACCGCGGGATACGATCCCTGTCAATCGTCGTGCCGTCATAGGAACATAGGAAAGCAGTACGCCAGCGTGCACTGTGAAATAATCCACACCCTGCTCGGCCTGTTCGATCAATGTGTCACGGTAGATCTCCCAAGTCAGTTCCTCCGGCCGACCATCGACACTTTCAAGTGCCTGGTAAATCGGCACAGTACCAATCGGCACCGGAGAGTTGCGAATGATCCACTCGCGAGTCTCATGGATGTCCGGCCCGGTCGATAGATCCATAACCGTATCGGCTCCCCAGAGGGTAGCCCATCGTAGCTTTTCGACCTCTTCCACAACTGACGACGACACTGCAGAGTTCCCGATATTGGCGTTGACCTTGACGAGAAAGTTTCGGCCGATAACCATCGGTTCGAGTTCCTGATGGTTGATATTGGCCGGAATGATGGCACGACCACGAGCCACTTCGTCGCGCACGAACTCAGGGGTAAAACCCTCACGTAATGCCACGAATTCCATTTCCTCGGTTACGTTGCCACGACGTGCGTGATGCAATTGGGTAACTCCCGCCTTACCACGCAGGACCTGACGTCTCACCCCGGGCATCGCGACACTAAAAGCGCTGTCGTCCTGATGCACGTACGATTCCTCAGTGACTCCACCCCTATCCTTGATCCAACTTTGCCTAAGCTGTGGAATCCCCTCTCGAACATCGGATCCGGGCGGTCCACTCGTGTCATAGACCCGTAACGACTGTACGCCCCCAGACAGAGTGATCTCACGCATCGGTACACGCACACGGTTGCCTTCGACAAGTACTTTGCGGGAACCGGGGAACGCCTCAGCGAAGCTAGCGGTAGGCGGAGAGGACATCGATATGGTATCGCTCATGGTGCGCACTATAGCATGCGTTATTGCTGTAAATAGAACCAAGTACTGGTCAACCTGCCTATAGTAAGATGCCCGGGACGGAGCCTCGTGACGCTACTTTTAACCCCACTCGCAATCGCTTTTGAAAGGAACTCATGGCCCCGATCACCAACAGCACGGTGAACACCGAAAACCGGACGCTGGCTGAAACAGACCCGGCAATAGCGAGAGTATTGCGTGATGAAACGATCCGTCAGAACTCAGGATTGGAGCTGATCGCATCGGAGAACTTCGCCAGTGCTGCAGTGCTCGAAGCGGGAGGTTCGGTGCTCACGAACAAGTACGCCGAAGGTTATCCAGGCCGACGTTATTACGGCGGTTGTGAGTTCGTGGACGTTGCTGAATCGCTAGCGATCCAGCGAGCGGTCGAACTCTTCGGTTCTGACCACGCTAACGTTCAGCCGCACTCAGGTGCACAGGCGAACATGGCGGCCTACTTTGCGCTCATCAGGCCGGGCGATACTGTGCTTGGAATGAACCTTGCGCATGGTGGGCATCTGACGCACGGACATCCTCTTAACTTCTCCGGGCAACTCTACAACGTCGTGCCGTACGGTGTTCGACGTGACGACCAGCGAATTGACTACGATAACTTAGAACGCCTGGCCCGTGAACACACCCCGCGGATGATCATGGTTGGCGCGAGTGCATATCCTCGATTCATCGATTTTGCCCGTATCCGAGCTATCGCTGAGGAGGTTGGAGCGTTCACGGTGACCGATATGGCACACATCGCCGGCCTGGTCGCCGCCGGAATCCACCCGACCCCTATCCCGCACTCCGATATTGTGACGACCACAACCCATAAAACACTACGCGGCCCACGCGGAGGTATGGTTCTATGTAATGAGGCGCACGCCAAAACGGTGAACAAGGCACTATTCCCAGGAATACAGGGTGGACCACTGATGCACGTAATAGCCGCCAAAGCGGTCTGCCTTAAGGAGGCTAGCGAGCCGGCTTTTGCCAATTACCAGCTACAAACCGTGAACAACGCGGCACGACTCGGCTCGTCGCTTAGGGACGTCGGCTTCGAGCTAGTGAGTGGCGGCACTGACAACCATCTAATCCTCGTGGACGTCTTCTCCCGCGGGATCACGGGCAAGACGGCCGAAGCTGCGCTTGGCAAGGCAGGAATCACTGTAAACAAGAACGCGATACCATTCGACGAGAACCCACCGATGATAGCCAGTGGCATCAGGATTGGTACGCCTGCCGTTACGACCCGCGGGATGGGAGATTCAGAAATGGATCTGATCGCCGATTACATAGCCCGCGTACTTGCAGCGCCAGAGAATGACGGTGTAGCCACGATGATTCGCGTGGAGGTGGAATCACTATGCAAGAAATTCCCGCTGTACCAAAATTAAATACGGTAGCGGCACCAGACACTAAAGATCACTACGTGTTACCAAACAGAATAGGCCTAGACGCCGCGCGCGAAAAACTAGGGCGCCGCACCAGCCATCGGAAGTGTTTCTCTCCCGATCTGCTGGCAGTTAGCCCCCTCACCCATAAGCAGTGCGTCAACTAGTTGGTTCTATCCTCAAGAGACCAGTCTCATCTCCCCCCGTTCGGACGTAGAGATAGAGGATCTGGAATTCGCTCGACGGGCCGATCTTGCTGAGCCGAAGTAGGCATGACAAACCCAAGGAGAATGAATTCAAATGGACAACCAACCTGCCCCACTCAACACAGGGAACCAACCACGTAAAATCCTGGAGTTCTTTTGACTCACTGCCGGCCAGTTCGCAAGCGAGACGTACTTCCACCGACCTCCGGTGGTCTAAACGGAACGTACCTGACCAGCCGACGCCGACTGATTTCACCAGCGTAGATATTTCCTGTGAAATCTACTCCAAGAAACTCGATCCCGGCGCCGACATCTTCATCATGTTGAGGAATGAAATGGGTTACCCACGACTGTTCGCTTTTGAGATCACCGATCCGGATGCCTTTCTCCCAACCCAGGTTACTGCGCCACTCGTCCGGAGGACCGGACCGGACCATACCAGACAGGCCGTCACCCGCGTAGAGTATGTCGTTACGGTCGATGAACAAACCACTCGGCTTACCGTAGTGTGTCCAAATGTAGAGCAATCTTCCTTCCTGATCGAAAACCTGTATCCGGCTGTTTCCCCGATCCGCCACGAAGACGCGACCCTGAGAGTCCATCTTGATGTCGTGCGGATCACTAAAACGACCAGCCTCTTTGCTCTCAGAGCCAACACCGCCACCGACTTCCAGTAGAAACCTACCACTACTCGTGAACTTCACAATGCGGTTGTTGCCACCTCGATGACCGTCCGACACCCATATGTCGCCGTTGGGAGCAACCACGACCCCGGACGGCCCGTTAAAGTGGCCGGGGCCATCCCCCCAAACCGCCGCCTCTCCCAGCCTCATCACGACATCGCCCTGCTGGTTGAGCTTCAAAACCTGGTGTCCCATACCCATGCTCTCACCTAGCGTCGCTCGACTGTCCCCGTGAGAGCCACCTTCAGTCACCCATAAAAAACCTTCGCGGTCCAAGAAAAATCCATGAGGAAACGCGAAGAGCCCGCCACCAAAACTATCAACCAGGTTACCCTCAAGATCAAATTTCATGATCGGGTTCAAGTCTGTCCCGGCGCACTGATTCGCCCCACACCGGTCGAGGATCCATAGATGCCGTCCGTCTGGATCCGGAAATACCCCGCTCACTGTACCCATAGCTCGCCCTACCGGTAACTTCTCCCAACCGAAAGTAACGCGATAGGGATTGGTCGTGGAAGACTGCGCATACAGCCGATCGCCAAAAACCAACGAGGCCGAGGCAGCGACTACCGCAAACGTCCAACAAAACTGATGAGTGCGCGACATCAAGCTCTCCTTCCCCACACACCTGGGGCTACGCAAGAACGCGCCTTTTGGTTCCTCGCAACCCAGGCACAGCACCTGATACAAACGACTCGAAACGGTGACCATTCTACGACGTGCAGCTCTTCAGCGCGCCCCTATAACATTGGCGGGCAACC
>Ga0310342_100002612_pt1 | contig 11619 bp, 8 predicted proteins | sample S15DNA20500_MG_FD_206155 | JGI IMG/M metagenome (GOLD analysis project Ga0310342, IMG submission 206155) | Marine microbial communities from station ALOHA, North Pacific Subtropical Gyre - S1503-DNA-20-500_MG | ecosystem: Environmental > Aquatic > Marine > Oceanic | place: Pacific Ocean: North... | reverse complement strand
CCTCGCCGAAAACCTAAGGTTTCCTGTCCAAGGATCATCCGGGCAGGGTTAGTCGGCCCCTAAGGTGTAGCCGAAAGGCGAAGCCGATGGGAAACAGGTGAATATTCCTGTACCACCAGTAGTGAGTAGAGCAGGGACGGAGAAGGGTAGGTGATCGGGCTGTTGGATATGCCCGTACAAGCCAGTAGGTATTGGGACCGTAGGAAAAAAACGCGGACCCAGCTGAGAGGTGATGTCGAGCCCGTAGGGCGAAGTCATTGATCCCACGCTTCCAAGAAAAGCTGCGTACTACGTTGAATTACTGGTGACCGTACCGCAAACCAACACAGGTAGGTGGGTGGAGAACACTAAGGCGCTTGAGAGAACTCGGGTTAAGGAATTAGGCAAATTAACACCGTAACTTAGGGATAAGGTGTGCCTCTAGTCAGTGAAGGGACTTGCTCCCGGAGCTAAGAGAGGTTGCAACAAAGCAGCGGTAGCGACTGTTTACCAAAAACACAGGACTCTGCTAAGCCGCAAGGCGATGTATAGGGTCTGACGCCTGCCCGGTGCCGGAAGGTTAAAAGGCGTTGTTAGGATTTATCCGAAGCAGCAAATTGAAGCCCCAGTAAACGGCGGCCGTAACTATAACGGTCCTAAGGTAGCGAAATTCCTTGTCGGGTAAGTTCCGACCTGCACGAATGGCGTAACGACTTCCGCACTGTCTCGACCCGAGACTCAGTGAAATCGACATTGGGGTGAAGATGCCCCATACCCGCAGAAAGACGGAAAGACCCTGTGAACCTTTACTCTAGCTTGGCAGTGGTATTCGATTCAGTTTGTGTAGGATAGGTGGGAGACTTTGAAACCGCGGCGCCAGTCGTGGTGGAGTCAACCTTGAAATACCACCCTGATTGTATTGGATGCCTAACCCCATTAAAATTGGGGGACATTGTCTGGTGGGGAGTTTGACTGGGGCGGTCGCCTCCTAAAAAGTAACGGAGGCGCACAAAGGTTCTCTCAGCCTGATTGGAAACCAGGCGCAGAGTGCAATGGCATAAGAGAGCTTAACTGCGAGACTGACAGGTCGAGCAGATGGGAAACCAGGTCATAGTGATCCGGCGGTTCCGTATGGAAGGGCCGTCGCTAAACGGATAAAAGGTACTCCGGGGATAACAGGCTGATCACGCCCAAGAGTTCACATCGACGGGGAGGTTTGGCACCTCGATGTCGGCTCATCGCATCCTGGGGCTGAAGCAGGTCCCAAGGGTTTGGCTGTTCGCCAATTAAAGCGGTACGCGAGCTGGGTTCAGAACGTCGTGAGACAGTTCGGTCCCTATCTTCTGTGGGCGTTGGAGAGTTGAGAGGAGCTGTCCTCAGTACGAGAGGACCGGGATGGACGCACCTATGGTGTTCCGGTTGTCGCGCCAGCGGCATTGCCGGGTAGCTACGTGCGGAAGGGATAACCGCTGAAGGCATCTAAGTGGGAAGCCCCCCTCGAGATTAGCTCTCCCTGAAGGGCCCTGGAAGACTACCAGGTTGATAGGCTGGGTGTGGAAGTACAGCAATGTATGGAGCTAACCAGTACTAATTGCCCGTTCGGTTTCCTTTAAGACACAGTCGTGTGTAAGATACAGCGTCGACCCCATCCCTGTGCGTACTATTTCGTTCGCCAGCGAGTGAACGATCATATTTTGGTCGGTGAGGATAGCTAGGAGGTCACACCCGTTCCCATTCCGAACACGGTAGTTAAGCTCCTTGGCGCCGATGGTACTGCAGGGGTGACCCTGTGGGAGAGTAGGTGATTGCCGGCCATTTCTTTAGAGCGCCCCAGAGGCTTTGTCCTCTGGGGCGTTTCTACGTCTGGGTGCAGCGTGTGGCTGGCTGGTCAGTCATCTGTTCGGTCGGACAACTGAGCGTGAATCCACGCCATTCGTTCACCTATGATCTTCTCGGCACCGTGTGCGGTCGGGGAGTAGAAGGTCGTGCCGTCGAGCTCCGGCGGTAGGTAGTCCTGAGCCACAATGTGGTCGGGGAAGTCGTGGGGGTACCGGTACCCCTCTCCGTGGCCCTGGGCCTTTGCGATACCTGTGGGGGCATTCCTCAGGTGCTTGGGAACGGGAAGCGGGCCGTGCTGCCGGGTGGCGGCGAGTGCTGCATCCATGGCTTTGTAGGACGCATTCGATTTGGGTGCTGTGGCCAGGTAGGTCACCGCCTGACCGATCAGAATGCGGGCCTCTGGCATGCCGATGAGGTGCACACCCTGCATGGTGCTGACGGAAAGGCTGAGGGCCCGCGGATCGGCATTTCCGATGTCCTCACTCGCGAAGATGACCAGACGCCGGGCCACGAACATCGGGTCTTCGCCGCCTTCGAGCAGACGTGCTGCCCAGTACAGGGCGGCATCGGGGTCTGAGCCTCTCAGGCTCTTGATGAGCGCGCTCGCGATGTCGTAGTGGGTGTCGCCATCCTTGTCGTGCAGGAGATCTGGGCGGCCGAGGATGTCGGTCACGGCCTGCAGGGTGATCTGTTCACTTTCTTCCATGCCGGCCGCGATTCGCTCGAGGACCGCCAGCGCTCGCCGGGCATCTCCAGCGGCGTACCGAGCGATGGCCAGGATGGCGTCGTCGGGTACCTGCAGCTTTCGGGTACCCAGTCCACGCTGCTCATCGTGCAAGGCGCGCTGGAGAACCGCAGTGAGCTGGTCGACCTCCAGGGGCTCCAGTGTGAGCAGCCAGCTGCGTGACCTCAGCGGGGGAATGATCTGGAATCCAGGGTTCTCGGTGGTGGCGCCCACCAGGACGACGGTGCCGTCCTCTACGTGGGGTAGGAGAGCATCCTGCTGCGCCTTGTTCCATCGATGGATCTCATCGATGAACAGCAGCGTCCCTCGGTTCTCCATCTTGGCCATGTCTTTGGCCTGCTGGAGGACCTGCCGGAGATCCTTGATGCCATCCATGACCGCAGAGAGCTGCGCGAACCTGAGGCCGCCGATTCCCGCGAGCAAGCGTGCCATGGTGGTCTTTCCCGACCCCGGAGGCCCCCAGAGCAGCAGGCTGGGAATTCGTCCGGCCTCCACGGCGGAACGAAAGGGCTGGCCCTGGCCGAGCAGGTGGTCCTGGCCCACCACCTCGTCGAGTGACTGTGGCCGCATGCGCGCGGCGAGTGGGATGGTGTCCATGGCCATGAGTGCCTATAATCCAGCCATGCGGGTTGCTGTGATCTCCGATGTCCATTGTGCGGGTCCAGATGACCCCATTCAGCAGGACTTTGTGGGCTGGCTGGATGGCCTGAATGCGGACGCCCTGTGGATGCTGGGCGACATCTTCCACTGGGGCTGGGGCTTTGGCGGTGGAGTCCAGGGATCGGTTCAGCCGGTCGTGGATGCGCTGATGCGTGCCCAGGACCGAGGTGTGAGGCTGCTATTTGTGGGCGGCAATCACGACTTTGCTGTGTGTTCCGTACTGGCATCGCTGGACATTGAGGTGCGCGGTCCCCACACGCGGGATGTGGACGGGCGAAAGGTGTTTGTGGCCCACGGGGATGAGGCAGATCGCACCTGGGGGTATCGACTGACCCAGTGGGTGCTGCGCGGGATGGTATTTGGACTCCTGATCCGCTTCATGGGAGAGGTGCGGGGCTCACGCCTTCTGGCACGCCTGGCCGGAGACCAGAAGACCGATCTGTTCCGGGAGTCCGACCGTCGGGCACGGGACTGGCTCAAGACCCAGCTTGTGGGTGGCACTACGCTGGCCATGTGCGGACACTTCCATCTGGCGTGCAGGGAGCACCACGATGCGGGTGAAGTCGTGACCCTCGGGGCGGGGGGGGAGCGTGCCGCTGTGTGGCTGGTAGACGGAGCGCTTGTTTAGAGCGCGACTCTGGCCAGGGTCTCGGTGTCTTCGAGCAGACGACCCGCACCCAGCGCGGCACAGCGCCGCGGATCTTCAGCGATCACGACTGGCAGGCCGGACTGATCCCGGATGTACCGATCGATACCGCTGAGCAGTGCGCTTCCACCACACAGGACCAGACCTCGGTCGACAATGTCGGCGGCCAGCTCAGGGGGGCTCTCTCTCAGGGTGCTCCGGAGAACCTCCACCACCATGCTGAGCGGCTGGGCCAGGGCATCGGAGATCTCGTCACTGGAGACCTGAATCTCTCGCGGGATGCCTGTGCCCAGATCCCTGCCTGTGATTTGTGTGGTTCGTGCCTTCTCGCCAGGTGAGGCACAGCCTACCGCCAGCTTCAGGTCTTCAGAGCTTCGTGCTCCCACCAGCACATTGTGCTTGGCCTGGACCCACTCGGCGATGGCCCGATCAAAGTGATTGCCGCCGACCTGGGTGGACTGGGTCACGACGATGCCCCCCAGGCTGACCAGGCCCACCTCGGTGGTGCCGCCGCCGATGTCCATGAGCATGTTGCCCACGGGCTCGCTGATGGGCATATCTGAGCCGATGGCTGCTGCGATGGGTTTGCCGACAAGGTGGACGTCTCTAGCACCTGCGGAGCGCGCTGAGTCCTGGATTGCGCGGCGCTCGACATCCTCCAGCCGATGCGGCACGCATACAACGATCCTCGGCTTGACCAGCGGCTTGCTGCCCAAGGCACGCTCGATGGCCGTGCGGAGCAGCGCCTCCGCCAGATCGAAGTCCGCGATGACACCATCCTGGAGCGGGTGTACTGCCGTGATGTTCTCGGGAGTGCGGCCGACCATCTGCTTGGCTTCATGGCCCACCGCCACCACACGTGAGGATCCCCCTGCACGCTGGACTGCGACCACGGATGGCTCATCCACCACGATCCCCCGACCGCGGACGTAGACGAGTGTGTTTGAGGTGCCGAGGTCGACGGCAATATCGTGGGACAGCGCGCCCAGAGCTTGGTCAAACACAGCTATTTTTCGATGTCGTCGAGGAGGTTCTTGCGTGTCTTGACCTCCTTGTATTGGCAGGGGTTCCCGCGGGCATTCCCAACCTTGAGCGCGACTTTTTCGGCTCTTTCTCTCAGAGACTTATCCGGGGAGCTCTGCAGGACGTGTCGGGTTTCGGCGTTGGTGACGACGACCACCTCAAACTCGGCGGTCTCGCCGCCCTGGACGTACTCGATTCGAGAGACGTCAGAGAACGACACCGTGATCACATCGGTCTCGTTGGCGGTCTTGTGTGCGAACAGGAACTGCTGGGTCTCGTAATTATCGAGCGCATTCGAGGCGCTGATGTGGTTGTTCACATACCAGAACACGCCGGCGCCCATGACGAGCATAGTCGCGATGAGGGTGACCAGGCCCAGCATGCTGTTCTTGGACGTGGACGCCTCTTTTGTGAAGTCGTGGAAGCAGTGTTTACAGCGTGTGGCGACGACGGGGACGTCCTCGTTGCAGCTTGGACAGGTCATGGTCTCCATTGAAACTCCCTGGCTGGTGCCGCTCAACATTGCGCCAACAACGGCCTGGCGCGCCTGGAAACATAGCGCACCCAGGGGTGGCTCGCTGCTCTATCCGTCGTGTTCGTCCCCGTCGGCGGCCTTTCGGGCCAAGGGAGCGAGGAGCATGGGCAGGTACATCGGCACTGGTGAGCGGGGCTTGTACTTGCGATAGCGCTTGTAGACCTTCTTCCCCGCCTTGAGCACGCGATCGATAAGGGTGGGATCTGCCTGGGCATCTACCCCCATCATCTTGGCGAATGCGCTCAACTCAGCGGCAGGCAGCTTCTCGAGGTCCTCCCGGTCGTATTCGGAGAGCGGCAGGCCTTCTCGCTGGGCGAGCTCCTGGAGCTTCAGGACACATGCAGAGAGCAGCTGGGCTCGGTCGATCTCATCTGGGACCACTACGTCCAGCTCGATGCTCAGGTCCACCAGATCGTCTTCGGGAGCCTGTGCGAACATGGCGAGTTCATGGGCGTTCAGCAGGATCGTCATTCCGGCCTCGTTTAGCGGTCTCAGAGAGGACTATGGCATAAGAGTTCACCACTCAAAGGGTGGAACATGTTTCGCTGGCCCATCGCCATCGTGCTCCGGCTCCTGGCACTGCCCCTGCGGCTGCTGCTGGGGGCGCTCCGGCACTTTGGGCTCGGACGCAGTGCCGTCGTTGAATTGGTGGTCGGTGGACATCGCCGGCGAGAGTCGCTCTCCGAACGGATGAGGACCCTGAGGGTGCTCGACCAGGTGGCCGCAGATCCGCGGATACGCGCCGTGCGGGTGGAGATCCGTTCCGCTGGGATGGGGCTGGCCGCACTTCAGTCCTTGCGACAGGCGCTCGCCAAGGCCCGTGATGCAGGCAAGCACGTCGTGGTGCGCATGGACGCTGGTGATGATCGGATCATGTACCTGGCCAGCGTGGCCCATGAGATCTGGATGCCGCCTGGCAGCGAGCTTTATCTGACCGGCATTGCGGCGCCGATGATGTTCTTTGGCCCTGCCCTGCAGCGACTGGGCCTCACCATGGAGGTCGAGACGGCGGGGATCTACAAGAGCTTCGGTGAGCCGTACTACCGAGGCTTCCCTACTCGTGAGAACCGCGAGGCCACCCAGATCATGCTGGAGGATCTGCATGGCCACATCCTTCAGACCATCGCAGCCGGTCGTGGGCTCGATGCCCCGGTCGTCGAGGAGGCGATGGCGACTGGCCCTATCAGTGCGGATCAAGCCCACGCGCTCGGCCTGATCGACCATGTGGGCTACCCCGACGAGTTGGACACAGCGATGGAGCAGGCGCTCGGCGGTACTCCGCGGGTGCGAAGCCTGGAGCGATATCGAAAAGGTCGCCGTCTGCTGGACTGGCTGGGTCGGCTGGGACGCTTCGCGCCAAGGGTCGCACTCGTCTACCTCCAGGGTCCCGTGGTCGAGCGGGCTGAGCGGGTGGGCCGCGCCCGCCGGATGATCGCCTCGGATGAGGTGGTGCCCATCCTGGACGCGCTTCGGGAGAATTCCCGGATCCAGGGGGTGATTCTGGTCGTAGAGAGCCCGGGTGGTAGTGCCCTGGCCAGCGACCTCATCGCCCGGGCTGTGGAGCGACTGGACGCTGAGAAACCAGTGGTGGCCGCCATGGAGAGCGTCGCAGCGAGCGGGGGCTACTACATCTCTGCGCCGGCTCGGGAGATCGTGGCCCGCAGCACCACGCTCACCGGCTCCATCGGAGTCATCGGTGGCAAGGTGGTGGTCGGCGGTGCGCTGGACGATGTGGGTGTGCACACGGAGATCCTGGGGCCGGGTGCCGATGCGGGCACAGGAGGGCCCTTCCGGCCCATGACCACGGACCAGCGCCGCCGCTTCAAGGAGAGCCTTCGGCGGGTCTACGACCGTTTCATCGACGTCGTCGCTACCGGTCGAGATCGCACCGACGAGGAGATCCTGGCTGTGGCCGAGGGGCGGGTCTGGACAGGCCGACAGGCGGTGGAACAGCACCTCGTCGACCACCTGGGTGGACTGCCTGCCGCCCTCGAACGGGTCCGGGAGCTGGCAGACCTGGGGGACGGGGAGATCCGTCGAGTGGAGCGCCGCTTCGATCCGCCGCGGTTCAGCATGCTGAGCATGGTGCTCGGCCGTGGCTCATCCCAGATGCCTGACCCCGTCAGCCTCGCGCTGGGTGCCCTCGGCCCTGCGTGTCACGTGGTCGAGACCTTGCGTACATCTCCACTCAAGGCACTGGCGATGGAGCCCATTCCCTGGGATCCACATGCATGGGAGTCCTGGCGCTAGTCTCCGTAGACGTAGCGATAGGTCTGCAGGAACCCCAGGACTCGTCCCACATACTTGCGGGTCTCCGTGTACCCGATGTTCTCCGCCCACAGGTCGCCTGCGGGAGGTTCGGGCCAGGCGCTGAGCCAACGGGTGACTGCATCTGAGCCACCGTTGTAGCCTGCGATTACGAGGGGCAGTCCGGGCTGCACACCGGCATCGCCGAAGGTCTGGGCCAATTCTGTCAGCTCCGTAGTACCCAGCGTCGCGTTGTAGGCCGGCTGGTACAGATCGTCTTCCGAGTAGGGTCGGGTGGGCCAGACCTTTGGATGGAGTCGCTCGGCCAGCTCGGGCATCAGCTGCATCAACCCTCGCGCCCCTGCTGGTGAAGTGACCCCGGGCTTCAGGGCACTCTCGGCGGTCATGATCGCAAACGGCAGGCTCCCCGGGAGGCCGGCAGTCATCGCCAGGGCCGAAACCCGATCCCCGCTGGGGCGGGGATGGCAGGCCTGCTGAGCTATCGGGTCTCCGCCCTTGTGTGCTGACCTGCAGTGGGGCCGTGCGAGCGCTTGTGCCGTGCGGTAGCTGCCCGCTGCGATCAGCGCGTGGGCGAGTGCCAGCGCGCTGTCCTTGCCTGCCTTCTTGGCCGTGGTGGTCAGCCCTTCCAGGTGGGGGCGCGCCCAGGAATACAGGCCCACATGGCTCAGGGCCGTGCCTACGTCCCAGGCCACGCCCTTGAGCGCGGCCGTTGGAGCGGGTGGCGCGACGGTGGCTTTCCGGGCCCAGGTCCGATTCAGTCGATTCGCCGCAAACCAGGCATAGCCCGAGCTCGGCCAGCGTTGAAGGACAGTCTGAAGGTGGGCCTGTCCCACTGTTGGTGCGCCGCCGTCCTCCGCAAGACGGCCCAGCCAGTAGGTCGCGCCCGCGCTGTACTTGGGATGTCGGCTGGCAACCTCCACCAGCCTCGCCTTGGCGGTCGCCGTGTCTCCATTCCTCAGCGAGGCCATCGCCCGGAACCACCGGGCCTCGGTGACATACCGGCCTTGGGGGTAGCGCCGCAGGTAGGTTCCCATCAGCTCCACAGCCTCGTCGAGATGCCCCGAGTCGTAGGCGGTGTAGCCCAGCTTCCAGGTGGCCATCTCTCTGCTGGGGTGACCCGGCTGGGCCATCTGCTGATACTGGGTCATCGCGCCCGAGTAGTCTCCGGATCTCAGGCGAGCCAAGGCCAGGCGCAGCTCCTCGTCAGCGCTTCGGGAACCCAGCGCTGCGGTGATCGTTGCGGATCGTTGGTAGTCTCGCGCCTTGAATGTGGCCCTGGCCAGTGCCCGTGGTCCTCGCGCTGCGTGCCCTGCGCCGAGTTTCTCTCGCAGCGCCAAGGCATCCTTGTAGCGGAACAGCTTCTCCAGGGTCTTGATGCGGACCTCGACCAAGGCGGTCGAAGCGGTGGGAGGTGCACCTGCGGACACGAGCTTGGCCGCCGCAGCTTCCGACCACTTGCTCGTAGGATTGTGGGTCCAGATCGTCTGCCAGACAGGTATCGCCCGGTCCGTCGCGCCTCTGCGCACGGCGGTATCCGCCAGCCGCCAGCGAACCTCGGCGGGGTCGAGGCCACCAGGTCGGGGTAGGCGCCCGGCGATTCCGAGCTCTCGGGTCAGCAGTGCGTTGAGTGCCGTCCTGGCACCATCGAGATCCTCGACCTCTACCAGGGCCTGGGCCAGCCAGAAGCGAGCCTGGCCTCGCACAGGCTCTGCAAGGCGGGTATCGCCAAGGGCGGACTGGAGGGCCTGGACGGCATCGAGGGGCTGCGCGCTATCCAGCAGCGCCTTGCCCTGCACGGCCATTGCATAGGGGCGCAGCGGACCGGGCCCGACTCCGGAGAGGTGGGCAATGGCGAGGTCGGGACGATCGAGTTGAATGCGACACCAGGCCAAGGCCAACGCAAGGGCACCTGTCGGGGCCTCGACATCCGGGGCGTTCACTGCGGATGTGCAGTCTCCCACTGCCAGTGCGTCGGATGCCGGCGGGGCCGCCTGCCCCACGCCACAGAGCAGGAGTCCAGCCAGGGCAGTGAGGCTCTTCCGGCCCATCAGTAGCTGGTGTCCAGCTTGAGGTAGAGGCCATCCATGGATCCCAGTGGAATGCGTCCCTCGCCTGTGATCCCGAAGGCGTATCCCAGCCGTGCGGTGCCCAGGCCGCCGTAGCCGAGGACCGCCTGTCCCCTGAGCTCCAGGCCCGTACCGATCATGGTGCGCGGCAGCAGGGCATCATCCCCATCCGGCAGCTCCTGGAAGGCATAGCCGGCATCCAGGAATGCGGCAGCGGAGATGTATCGGGCAAAGAAGGGAATGGTGCCGATGCCTCGGTCGATCCACCACACGGGCATGCGGTACTCCAGTGAGCCCTTGTAGAACCAGTCACCGTAGGCCGCACCGACATTGAAGCCACGCAGCGCGCGGTACTCATCGGGCAGGGTGTACAGTCCACCTTCTCCGAAGTTCCCACCCAGGCGGTAGGATCCGTAGCGGGTCTGATCTCCGATGCTGCCTCCACCAGCCAGCTTGGTTGCAATCACGTGATCATCGAACCACGGGACGCTCAAATATTCCCGCCACTCTCCACCGAACTGCAGCTGTGAGAACTGTACCGGCTGATCCTGCTCATCCAGGGTGTAGCTTCCCAGGAGTGGACTTCGGAGCTTGCCGTTGAAGCTGAGCGCTGTTCCCTTCTCTGTGGAGATGGCTCGGCCGTAGCTCTTTCACCTGCCGTAGCTCCAGCCGCCGCCCAGTGATGAGAGGAAGCCTCTGGTCGGCAGGGTCTGCCGGTAGATCGGGAGGCCCTGCGCCTCCAGCTCCGCCAGGGGGACGAGCGGCGTTCGGTGGGTGCCGGACCACCGGGCATAGACCGTTCGGTAGGCGTCGAGTGGGTAGGCCACGGATGCGTAGGCCTTGGTCCGCTTGTCCCAGTAGGCCTGATCGGTGATCTCGATGCCCGGAATCCAGGTGCCGCCATCGATCGGCGGGGCGATCTCCTGGTACATGTCGCCGTAGCGGACCGTGTAGCTGTAGGCGCCCACCGCAAAGACAGGCAGATGCTGGTTGTAGGCCACAGAACCGCCCCAGCCCAGGTAGCTGTTCTCCACCCGGTACGAGGCAAAGGCCGAGTAGCTCCACCTGAGCAGTGTGTCCCAGGCCGAGGTGCCGACGTAGGCCTTGAAGCCTGGCCCATAGGTGATGGTGCCCATCGGGCGTAGATAGCGAGGCGGGAAGAGGATGGGCAAGGGGTTGTAGCGGCTGACCGGGTACGAGAATGAATAGTCTTCCTCCTCTGGTGCCTCGTCATCCGTCTCGCTGACCCCCTCGGTCTCGGGGCCCGCATCGGGCCTGTCCCAGCGCCCGTCGAGGCCGGGGATGGCAGGCCAGGCCTGCATCGCTCCACCCCAGCCCTGGAGGCCTGGGATCTGGTGCATCGGCACGGATTTGATCTGGCCGTCTGGCAGTCTGCTGGCGTCGGCTTCAGGCGTGGCGTCCGGGTCCTCCTCCGTCGCCTTCGGCACCAGGTCCTCTCGGGCTTCCTGAGGCGGTAGTCGTGCTGGCAGACTCGAGGCCACTGTCTGGGAAAGCGCGCCGCGGTCCGTGAGTGGCGTGGGCAGCATCCCGCGGTCCCACCAAGCAGACCGCGCCAGCGGCATCCAGGCGATGTCCATCCCGTTGTGAGAGAAGCTCTCGAAGCTCATCCACTCCCCGGACGGATGCGGGGCGGGGTGAAACACGCCACCGACCACATTGGTGACCTGCCACAGGTGCTCGGTCTCGAGCTCTACGGCATAGATGTTGAAGATGCCAGAGCGGTCTGAGGTGAAGTAGAGCATGCGCCCATCGGGGGACCATGCGGGGTCACCGTCCAGGGCGAGATCCTGGGTGACTCGTCGATAGGGTTCGCCGTCGGCCGTAAAAATCCAGATGT
>Ga0310342_100002611_pt1 | contig 11619 bp, 13 predicted proteins | sample S15DNA20500_MG_FD_206155 | JGI IMG/M metagenome (GOLD analysis project Ga0310342, IMG submission 206155) | Marine microbial communities from station ALOHA, North Pacific Subtropical Gyre - S1503-DNA-20-500_MG | ecosystem: Environmental > Aquatic > Marine > Oceanic | place: Pacific Ocean: North... | reverse complement strand
TCTTGTTACTCATGTTGATCTCTTCTTGGGGTTTTGGGTTTTCCATCGAATTGCCAATCATACGCCTGAATAAAGGTGAGTGCCATAGGAAAGCAGGCTCCTGCCAAAGAGCAGTTTCAAAGTCTACTTGCCACGTAGCGCCGGGTGGTCGTAGTCTGTAGACGCTTTTTTTTAACGTTTTTGGGGCCCGTAGCTCAGTTGGTCAGAGCAGGAGACTCATAATCTCTTGGTCGTAGGTTCGAGTCCTACCGGGCCCACCAGCCTACGCTTGAAGCGCAGCGTAGAGCGTAGGCTGCCACGCCGTAGTCTTCCGTGAGCACTCGGGGGGAGGCGGGCTTTCAAGCATGTAGCGCCTCGAGACTCCGGCTGGGCATGCCGACCGCTGCCCGCGATTTTCGTTCGATTCCATTTGCCTCGCCGGCGCTTACTCTCTACGATCTCCAGTCATTGGGAGTTGTTTTACTCCCCAAAGGGAGGTATTGGATGAATAGGTTTTTTGTAGCTCTTATTGCATTATTCTCGATTTCCTTGATTGCGGGTTGTGGAACGGCAGGGACTGATTCCGTGTCAAAAGCCATGGCCCCATCGGAAGAGATGACGGTCGAGGTCGGGTGCTTCGGTTGCATTTATAATGGCGAGGGCGCCTCCGGATGCCAGACCGCCGCCAAGGTCGGCGATCAGGCGCTGCTCGTGGAAGGTGTCGATTTCAGCGCCCACAATAACGGTCTCTGCAAAGCGGCCAAGCAGGCGAAAATTACGGGCAGGGTCGAAGGCGGAGTCCTCGTCGCGGATAGCATTGCCATCGTCGAGTAGAAGCGATCTTCATCGCTGGTGCCGCCAGGCGTGCGATACCGCCAGGAAACCGTTGCGAGAGCTCTCTGCCTGGCCCGATCCGTAGACATCGGTCGGCGTGAACTCCAGGTGGATGGCACGCTCCAGTACGAAGTGGTAAGAAATGCCTTCTCGTGCCAGGGCGAGGTCGAGGTAATAGTTTCCTCCAAGCAGTGGCAGGTCGTTGACTTCCAGCTCCAGGGTGCCCGGACCTTCCACTTGATCTAGTGAATCGCCGGTGTTCCGTACGATGTGGTGGTTCTGAAGATTTCTTCGCCCCATTCCGATTTGCAACTGACGATGAACTCGGCTCCCATGAAACGCCGTTCCGCGACATACTGAATTCGCAGCAGGATGGAGTTTCCTGTCTTCAGGTCGCGCGGAACTTCACCATTCTTGCTCAGGAGTGCAATCGATTCGATGGCAAACCCGGCCTGGTGCGCGCCGGAGAGATTTTTCCTGATGTGGACGGGTCCGTTCTCTTCGCCGAATTCGCCTTCATCAAGATAGGATTCAACCGCAGTGTCAGCCGGTCCGTTGTAGGTCAACTTTCCGCCTTCCAGGAGAACCCCCCGGGAACAAAGTTTCCGTACCGCGGCCATGTTGTGACTCACAAATAGCACGGTGCGGCCGCCGCGCGCGACGTCGGACATCTTGCCAAGGCATTTTTTCTGAAAGGCGACGTCACCTACGGCCAGGACTTCGTCCACGATGAGGATTTCCGGCTCAAGGTGCGCCGCGACGGCGAAGGCGAGCCGGACATACATTCCGCTTGAGTACCGTTTCACCGGCGTATCAATGAACTCTTCGATCTCGGAGAATGAGACGATTTCGTCGAAACGGTCCCGGATCTCCGTTGCCCGCATGCCGAGGAGCGATCCATTGAGAAAAACGTTTTCCCGACCGGTCAACTCGGGATGAAATCCGGTGCCCACCTCGAGGAGGCTTGCGACGCGCCCCCGGATTCTCACCTCTCCGCGGGTCGGTTCGGTGATTCGCGATAGAATTTTCAGCAAGGTGGATTTGCCCGCGCCGTTTCCGCCGATGATGCCCAGGACTTCGCCCTCGCGAACGTCAAAAGACACATCGTCAAGTGCCCACAAGCAGGTCGATGTTGCCCGGGAATTTTCACCTTGCCGAAACCATCTAAACGGCGAGGTTACCGCGTTCACGATTTCATCCCGGAGACTTCCGCATCCGGCGTGCTCTCCGATTTGATATCGCTTAGAGAGTCCTTTGACAGAAACAATCGACATAACTAAATGATGTCCGCGAGGAATCGTTCCACCCGCCTGAAATAATAAAGGCCGGTTACCAGCACGATGACACCCATCGTGGCCGAGATCCCGAGTTCCGGCCAGGGGATCGGGGCGTGACCGATCACCGCGGGCCGGAACGCCTCGATCACGCCGGCCATTGGATTCAAAACGAGCAGCCAACGGAATGAGCCCCCGATCATGCTCGCTGAGTAAAAAATCGGGCTGGCGAACATCCAGATCAGAATCACAAAGTGAACCGCGTACTGGATATCCCTGAATCGGGCATTCAGCGCAGAGAACCACAGGCCGAACCCGGCCGCGTTCATTACGGTGAGCAGAATAAGGAACGGCACGAGCAGGATACCCGGGCTGATGGGAAGCTGGTACCAGAGGATGAGGACTACCAGCACCGCGAACGCGATGACAAGGTCGATAAGCGCGGAAAGCGAAAGACTCAGGGGAAAAGCATTCTGGGAAAATAGATTTTCGTGATAAGCCCCGATCCCGCCACAAGGCTGACCGTCGATTGGCCAAGCACCGAGGCGAAGTAATTCCAGGGAATCAATCCGAGCAACAGGAAAACGGGGTAGGGCATGTGTTCGGATTTCATCCCGATGCGTGAGAATACGAACGAAAAAATAAGCACCATGATAATAGGCTGGAGGGCTGCCCAGGCAATCCCCAGAAGCGTTTGTTTGTATCGTACCTTGAGATCGCGCCAGGTCAGGAAAAAGAAGACTTCGCGAAATCCCCAAAGTTCTGCCACATTCAGAGGCACGAACCCGCGCCGGGGCCGGATGACCAGCTCGTCTGCTTTCGGCGTCTCCATCAACCGGAATTCGCTCGCAATAGTGAACTCATTCTAGGTCCCCGGAATCGTGGTTTGTACTGCCTCCAGCGCCTCTTCGGATGTAATCGCTTCCATGCATCGGATGGTTTCGAACTTACAGGGTCTCAGCCCGCAGGGCGAGCAAGGTTGTGGCCGGGTCAACACGGACTCCCGGGGCCCGTAGGGTCCCCACTCCACGTTTGAGCTTTGGGAATGGCGGATGACGACCATAGGAATCCCGAGCAGATTGCCGAGGTGCCGGACGCCGGTGTCGACGGTGACGATTCCGTCCAGACCCCGTAGGGTATCGAGCAACCCACCAAGAGAGGTCCCGCCGATTCGGTCTTCGAAAGGCAATCCGAGATTCGACAGCACGTCGCGGACGCGTGAAGTGACCAGGGAATCATCTTTGCCGAGCAATACGAACGTGGTGAGCGGCCGGTCCTGGGCCACGCCACGAACGAGCCCGTCCCAGCGTTCGGGCGACCAGATGAATCCATGTTGGGCTTCAAACACGATGCCGATTCGTTGGGTGGGGACGGAGTGGCGAACAGGCGGGTGCCGCTGATACCACCACGAGTAAATGGCTGCCCCGTCCAGATACGTGTCGTCTCCTGACAGCGCCGCCAGCAATGCGCCGGCTCGTTGATGACTGCGATAGGTAGGCTGGTATTCGGCCGGATGGGTTAACAGGAACCCCAGGCCCTTGTGATTCCACCCTACACGAACCGGCACCCCGGCTTTTCGCTGGGCGAGGTGAGCAGCATAGTACCGTTCGGACCCCGCGCTGATGCTCGCATCCAGAGACAGGGGTTTAAGAGCCTTGCTGATCCCCTGCACTCTGGATCGGAACGAGTCCGTTTCCAGCCCGGGCGGAATCGTGGTCACCGGCACGTTAAAGTAGCTGTAAACGTCCTCGTAGGCCTTGTGCGCATAGAGAAACACTCGGCATGAAGGATATTGAGATTGAAAATAGGCAATGTAGGGAAGAGGGACCACCACGTCGCCCATGTGGGTGTTGCCTACATAAGCAATACGTTCTCCCGAGAAGCCTCCGGGTTCCGGCCTGGATGAGAAGACGGCATCCAGAGATCGGAGGGCCCTCAGAGTCAGGCGTCGCGAAGCCGTGTTCTGGATCAACAGATCCTGTTCGACCTCATTCTGGGCGGGCGTCTGGTTGTTCACACGTAATGAAATTTTCGCCGCAAGGGCCACGTGAGGAAATTCACTGTCCAGCGCTGCCGGGGGGAAAGTCCGTCGCGCCAGCGTTCGTCCAGCTTCAACATAGTTTTTCCGGGCGAGAAACGGTCCGGGTTGCCGGCCATAGCATGGTTCCTGAGAAAATCCACTGAATTTCCATCGATAAAGGAAAGGTCAGGCGATTCGAAGCCGCAGAAATTCATGATATGTCCCACAACGTCTTTTGGATTGGTGACAAGGTCTTCGTAGCGGACGTGAATACAGCGCCCTTTCAATCGCCCGAAATTCCAGGCTGCTGCCATATATGCGCGGTTGAACCCCCACGAACTCTCCCAAATTGATGCGGTCGGCAGATAGCTTTTTGGCTGTAGGTTCGAGTATGCCGAACCTCGTGGATCCCGCGTCAAATTTACCAAGTATACTTCGACTCCGTTGATCTGGTTCAGCGTAAGCGCATAGCTGGACGATTTCGATGAATCGATAATGACGCGGCTTTGCGAGTGACGCGCCAGAGAGCGGTAGAGTGTTTCAATTCGTCCCAGGTAGGTATTGTAGCGGGTCTGGTCCCGCTCACCGAGCCAGCGACGGCCCATGCGCAGCTGATCGTGGAGCTGGATGGTCTCCAGTACCTGCTGTTCGCTGAATTTTTCCAGCGTGTCCTCGATCACCGGCTTCCATATTGGACAATCCCACAGCAGTTCGCCACAACCGCACTGGTTCGTTTTGTCTTTGTAGTAATTCCAGAAAAGCCGGGGTTCGCCAGCGCCGAAACACCCCGGCACCTGGCCAAGAATCCTGCAGGTCAGCGTGGATCCACTCCGGGCCGTGCCGGACACGAACACGACCTTGATGACATTCTCGCTTATCATTTCAGAGGGGAGCTTACCACAAATGGCACAAATTGGGAGGCCACAACCTCCTAATATTATAAACTATATCATCCGTCATCAGATTTCCTGCTCTCACTGGGACAGTGATTGTCATTTGACGTCTTTCCCCCATCTGCCGATTTCGAATCACCACGGGAAAAAGGCAACAATTTTTCCCCAATTTTGTGAATTTCATGTGCTTCCTGAAGGAGATTGGGCAATTGCTTTTCCTTAAGATCAAGGATTTTCAGTATCTCACTTGGGGTAAGTACGCGGCGGTTTCTGTTCGCTTGATTCGAGCCAGTCCGACGATTTCTTTCGCGTTTTCCTCTACTGGCTGAACAGGAACGCTTCTTCGACGCACTCGAAGATTTGCGCGGTTCTCGTACTCTCGCGACTGGATGTTCTCTTTCTGGATATAGTGTATTGCTGCCGCCATCTTCAAAATAGATCTTAAAGCGTCGGCAAGCTTTGTTTATGCGTTCGTCATTCTGAAGCATATCAAACAATTCTTCCTCTTCATCGTTCTCCGGCTCCCAACGCCAACGACTAAAAATGCTGTGGTCTTTTCCCGTCAAGTTCTTGGTGGGCATGCCAGCCGGGAATAACACAATCCTATTGATTAGCGTCGACAAGGCATCGCGAAGGCGCATTCTGATTTCAATGGACTCTTCGTTTTCTTGATCCAGTTTTTCCAATAGTTCTCCAACATTCGCGATCCGATCAGCCGCAGATTTTGAAGCAAGCATTTCGTTGGATAGTTCCGTCTCAAGTCTCGATCTTTCTTCCTCATGCTTGGCTTTCGATTTCAGAAGCCATAGAGTCAAAAAACTGGAACGAAGCCTACGTCCTCTGAATTCAGCAGGTTGAACATTCATCACACGCCGGATCTCGGCCGATCTCGGGGCGCTAACGGAGGATCGTGTCGGGGGTGACGATTGTCGTCAGCTCCATCATCGTCTTGCGACCCAGGGCCTTGCCCTTCACGGCCAGCACACGCCGTTGGTTGTCGGTCAATAGAATGCGTTTCCTGCCCAGTTTATCCATGAGCGCCTGGATCTCGGCGTTCTGGAACTCGATGATCTCCTGTTGCTGGCGGTTGACCCAGCCGCACAGAATCAGGAAGAAGAGTTGCCAGGGGCGTAGGTCGAAGTTCATGAGAGACCAGTCTACCACGGACACGGGCCCCATCCGGTGTGAGACTGAGCTTGCCGATCAGCTGAGATCGGGAGATGCTGACCTCAGTAAGTCGAAAGGAATTGGGTATTTGCAGATCGGCTGAGTTTTTTGACCCTACGGGCTCGTCCTTCGCGGCGGTTTTTTTTATCGGGCTTCTTTCGGGTCGACGGCGTAGGAAAAATACAAATGAAGGAGCCATCGGCTCGGTTGAAAGGATGACTGGGATATGAGAAAGCAAGTTCAGGTCGTAGTCCTGCTGTGTGCGGTCATCGTTCTCCTCTTCATGAACGTAAGACAGTGGGGCACAATCCAGCGACTGGAACAGGAGGTGGGGAGTCTATCTGCGCCTGGGTTACAGCTTCCATCCCGGACCCAACCGAGCGCACTACCGCCTCTCGTTCAGCGGGCCGTCCCCATTTCACGTCCGCCGCTCGCATCCCAGGCGCGCCGGGCTCCAGTTGCCGCGGAGCCTCCAAAGCCGTTGGTGCAGTCCCCGCCGGCGTTTGAAGCGATACCCGGCCCCGGCGACGCAATCGCCGAGATGTACGATCTACCCGAAGTGAAGGATATGATTCGGACGCAACAAAAAATGATGCTGGATCAACGGTATGGGGAATTGTTCGATAGCCTTGATCTCAGTGAAGATACCCAGGCAGCACTAAAAGAGCTGCTGACAGTGAAATTGACGGCGGGAATGGATAGCGGTTTAAAGCTGATGGAAGGAAAAATGTCAGCCGAAGAGTACCAGCGGAAATTACAGAGCGTGGGGCGGAAACTCCAGGCCGCGGAAAACGAGATCCGTGAGCTGCTCGGCGAGAATGACTACGCGTACTACGAACAGTTTGAAAATACCCAGATGGAGCGAACCCAGGTGGAGATGCTGAGGCAAAATCTTCCGCCGGAACGTCTTCCCACCTGGGAACAGGAAAATGACCTGATTCTCGCCATGTACGAAGAGCGCACCGAATTCGTTTTCGATGTGCCCGAACTCGAACACCCCGGTCTGGGCGTATCGGGAATGAACGAGGAGCAGATCCAGAGCCATCTCGACGAAATGGATCGTCTTCACGAGCAGTACCTGGTTCGCGCGGCAACCATCCTGGATGAAGAAGCTCTGGGGGCTTTCAGCAACAGCCTTCAGCAGTGGCTTACCATGCAGGAAATGTCTCTCCGTATGGCGGCTAAGCGACTTCCGGCCACGGCCGCCACGAACTAATTGACAGTCTGATTGACGTTATTTTAGGCTGTAGCACAGCAGTAAGACTGGATTTACAAGATCCAGGTCATCCATTTCCGAAGCTAATTGTGCGGGGGATTCACTACCACCAAGGTGGTTGTTCGAGCGTCCTGTGTCGAAGGCACTGGCCTTCGCAGGTGGTAGTCTTGTGTGTGCTTTTCACGATGGCCGGTGCTGAGGCTTCCATCATCAACGACCCCGTCAATGCGAGTGAGTTCCGAGTCGGAAACTCCCGATGCAAATACGGAAATACCGGCGTAGGGATATCCGTTCGGCCCTTCCCAATTGTGGCTGCCGCCAAACACTGTGGGTGCGTTAAAGACTCTGGGCTCAATGTCCTGCTCGATTTCCGGGGCGCTGGGAAGTTCCTGGTGGGAATCGTTGGGGTAACTGCCGAAGTCCATGGCGTACATCGCGAATGCGTGTCCGAATACCCGGCCGGAGGTTATTCGCAACGCGTATGCCCTGGCTAATCGTTCGAGCGCGGACAAAGGAAGGTAGAGCTATGACCGCGATCAAACCGATGACCGCCACCACGATCATGATCTCAACCAACGTGAATCAGTCTTTCCGCTTCTGCTTCATGTTCCGGAACACTGAACAGAATGTACCCTACTGAAGGGTACACCGTTTAGCATTTGTGCGGACGTGGCATTTCGAGGCCTTTTCTCATCCGTTCCCATGCACATCACCCATTCCGCTCGGCGGTTCCGGCTGTCCCCATGGCATCGTCATCGTCGGTTGCGTGGCATGGTGATCACCTCGCGGTGGCTTGGGTGCGGAACCAAACTCTTCGATCCATCTCGCCAGTTGACGGCCAGTTTCTTTTACCGCCCGTTCGCCCTTTTCTTTCGTTGCCAGTGACGCTTCACCGAGCACACCGCTATCCGAATAGCTGGCCGTCCAAGATGTGATAGGGGCCGGGCCGGCCCCGAGAAGGTCTGTCCAGAAAAAATCGGAGTTGTTCTTGTTGTATTCTATATCCCCGTCCGAAATTTTATCTGTCCGGACATTGTCTTCGTCGAGATACATATACATGGACGTTTCCAACTCACCCGCATGAGCACATCCGCCCGGGAATTTACTCTCTCTCCATGTCGCATAAAATTCCTTGTCGACCGCCATCAGGGACCACCAGCAAACCGCGCTGCACTCGGCATCGGTTTCCAGGTTGATTCGCCGGGAGGCGAGATCGAGGTTTGGCCAATTGGAACCGTGCCCGTTCAGCAGGATTATTTTTTTGAATCCGTGGTAGGCCAGGCTTTTCCCTACATCCATGATCATCTTGATGAAATGTTCATAGTGGATGTTAATGGTCCCTGGGAAATCCATGACGTGGGCCGTATAACCGTGGACGATCGCCGGCATCACCAGAACCTTGCCGGGAACGGCGCGAGCCGCCTCCTGCGCAACACCTACGGGGCAGACGACATCCACATCCAATGGAAGGTGTGCGCCATGTTGCTCTATGGATCCAATCGGTACCACGACTACTTTTTTCGATTTCACGGCCTCGTTGATCTCCGGCCATGTCAGCTTCTCATATCGCCACGGTTCGCTCTTAGGCATTAAATCGTCTCCTCAGGTTATATCTGTTTTGCGAGTTCGTTTATCCTGCCGAATTCAGGGCTCGGGGATAAGCGGGCGAATGAAATTTGGAGTGCGGTGTCGCCGCTTCGCTCTGCCCGCGCACTCCAAAACCTCTGAACCCCAAATCCCGCATCAAGTGCGCAATTCCTTCACGATGCGCTGGCAACCCTCGAGGTAAATCGTCACGTCAACGCTGAAGAGCATGTACCGTACGCCCAAGCCCAGGAGCCAACGCCCCATTTCCAGATCCTTGGCGAATGACCCGATGCACTTCCCCGCTTTATTCGCCTTTTCGCAGGCGGTCTGCAGCGCGGCCTCCACGGTGGGGTGTCGTACGTCGCCGGGCATCCCCAGGGATTGCGAGATGTCGTAGGGCCCAAGGAAATATACGTCGATCCCGTCGACCTGGAGGATCTCATCCAGGTTGTCGAGTCCCCGCTTACCTTCAATGTGCACGATGATGCAGGTTTCTTCATTTTGCCGGTCGGTGTGACCCGGCGTGCCGTCTTTAAAGTAGTCCCCGGCCCGGGTAAATACGGAGAGGCCACGTTCGCCGAGCGGAGAATACTTCGCGGCCTGGATTAACTCCTTCGCGTCATCCACGGTGTTGATCTGCGGCACCTGCACTCCGGCGGCGCCAATGTCGAGTGCCCGAAGGATGAGTTTTTCGTTATTGTCGGAGACGCGCACGATGGGCGCGACCCCGGTGCCGTCCGCTGCGATGACCATATTGGTGACGGTTTCCATCTCGAGCGGTCCGTGCTCGGTATCGATCATGCAGAAGTCCATGCCGGCATAGCCCAGCACATCGACAAGCACCGGAGACGGCACGATCACCGAGAGGCCGATGACGGTCTCCCCTGATTTCAATTTCTGTTTGAACTTTCCGCCATTTGTCATGGTGTGGCCGCCTTATTTTCAAGCTCCGGAAGAAGCTGGTGTATTGCATCGAGCAGGTCCTGCTCGCGGGGAAGGATCTCTTTTTCCAACGCCTGGGAAACCGGCATCGGGGAATCTTTTGACGTGACGCGCAAGACCGGGGCCTTGAGTTCCGCATGCGCAAACTCGCCGATTGTCGCAGCGACTTCCGCCGCGAATCCGCAGGTCCGGCATGCTTCGTTCAACACCACCGCGCGGCCGGTCTTCCTCACGGATTCAAGAATTGTATCTGTATCAAGCGGCTTCAATGTTTGTGGGTCGATCACTTCGAGTTCCACCCCTGCGCGACTCAATTTTCGTGCCGCTCCCTCGGCCAGGCGAACCATGCGCCCGGTGGCCACAATCGTCACGTCCGTGCCTTCCCGTACCACGGCCGCTTTCCCGATGGGGACAACCTCATCCGGTCCCGGAACCGTCCCCCGGATCGTGTACGAGCGGCGGTTCTCCAGAAAGATGACCGGATTGTCATCACGAATTGCCGCTTTTAACAAACCTTTCGCCGCGTACGGATTCGACGGCATGATTACGACCAGTCCGGGAACGTGAACAAACCACGCCTCGAGGCTTTGGGAATGCTGCGCGCCCATGCCGATCCCGCTACAAATCGGCGCCCGTATCACGACCGGGATCCGCACCTGTCCGCCGGTCATATACCGTAGCTTCGCCGCATGGTTCACAATTTGGTCCATGGCAATCGTCATGAAATCGGAAAACTGAAACTCAATGACCGGCCTCGCTCCCGCCATGGCGCCGCCGATGCCCGCGCCCGCAATGGCCGCCTCCGAAATCGGTGTATCGATGACACGCTGCGGGCCGAATTCATCCAGCAATCCTTTAGTCACATCGAACAGTCCGCCGATTTTCCCGATATCCTCACCGACAATATAGACGGAAGAATCGCGTTCCATCTCTTCGCGCAGCGCCTCGTTCAACGCTTCGGAGTATGTGATTCTGCGATTGTCGTTCATGTGCTGATTCTTCAGGTCACCTTTCGATCTGGTGGTTGGGCGCGCCCATCAAACATAAATGTCCTTGAATGCTTCGGATGCCTCCGGCATGGGACTCTCGGCCGCGAAGGTTTCTGCTTCGTCCATCAAGGCCCGGATGCCCGCCACCAGCTCTTCATCCGAAGATGAATCCAGCAATCCGTTTTCAAGGAGGATGCCCCGTGCCTGTTCAATGGGGTCTCTCTGCTTCCAGGATTCCACCTCTGCCGATGGGCGAGGATCGGGCCTGGGGAAGACGGAGTGCCCTTCCCAACGGTAGGTCTGGCATTCGATGAGACTCGGCCCGTTCCCTTCCCGGGCGCGATCCACGCATTCCCGTGCTGCCCGGAATACCGCTTGCACGTCATTTCCGTCTACTGCAATGCCGGGGATAGAGTATGCCGCGGCCCGATCCGCCACCGAGGATACCGCGGTCGTCGATTCGAAGTCGGCGCTCAAAGCCCAGTAGTTGTTTTCACATACAAAAACGTTGGCAAGCTTCTGGACCGCGGAAAAATTGATGGCCTCATGAAACGAACCCTGGTTTGCGGCACCCTCGCCAAAAAAGCAGGTCACGACCCGGTCGAGGCCAAGGACCCGGCTTCCCAGGGCCGCACCGACAGCAATAGGAATTCCTCCGCCTACAATGCCGTCCGCACCCAGCATTCCCGCCTTCACATCCGCGATGTGCATGCTGCCG
>Ga0310342_100002610_pt1 | contig 11619 bp, 23 predicted proteins | sample S15DNA20500_MG_FD_206155 | JGI IMG/M metagenome (GOLD analysis project Ga0310342, IMG submission 206155) | Marine microbial communities from station ALOHA, North Pacific Subtropical Gyre - S1503-DNA-20-500_MG | ecosystem: Environmental > Aquatic > Marine > Oceanic | place: Pacific Ocean: North... | reverse complement strand
CTCGCTTCAATCGGTTCGCGCCCTACCATTCGCTACTACTGTTTCAAGTGCTACATGAAGGGGGGTCTTCGATGAGCGCCACAGCACCCTCAGACGAGGCATGGGCGGCACTCTGCGCCCAGGTAGCAACCCTTCAAGCCGACCTCGCTCGCGTCAGCTCCCGCGTCGAGGTTCTTGAGAACCGACTCACCACTATCGAACAGGAGCCGACCTACGATCCGGCAGACCTAGCCGAGTTAGCCGACGAGGTTCGCGCCCTCCGCCAGTACGTCGCCACACGCGACGACATATCAGAAATGAGGCTGATGTGAGCGTGATCCCCTGCTCGCACTCCCCCTCAGAGGTCATAGACGTGACCGACATTCTCAAGCACCACCACAAACTCAAGAAACGCTGCCTCAAGTGCGGCATGGTGTTCGAGCGATGGGAGAGGAGAACATGAGAGTCTTAGTCGCCTGTGAGTTATCCGGCGTAGTCCGTGATGCCTTCATCGAGCGCGGCCATGACGCTGTGAGCTGCGACATTCTCCCCACCGAGCAGCCTGGACCCCACATACAAGGCGACGTTCTTGAAATCCTAGACGACGGGTGGGACTTGATGATAGCTCACCCTCCCTGCACCCATCTAGCGGTAAGCGGGGCTCGCTGGTTCAAAGACAAGGTGGAGGAGCAGAAGGAGGCGCTCGACTTCGTAAGAGTCCTACTCGATGCACCGATCCCGATGATAGCCCTTGAGAACCCCGTCTCGGTTATCTCGACTCAGATACGCAAACCCGATCAGATAGTGCAGCCGTATTGGTTCGGTGATGAGGCGACGAAGACGACCTGCCTTTGGCTCAAGAACCTCCCTCCTCTCGAACCTACTGATATGGTAGGCAAAGGCGAGCGCCACATCACCAAAAGCGGGCGTAGCCTCCCGAAGTGGTACAACCTCCCTCCTAGTCCTGACCGAGCGAAAATAAGGAGCGCCACTTTCGCAGGTTTCGCAAAGGCTATGGCCGGTCAATGGGGATGATTCCCCATGACTCGCCGCATCGACTACGCAGACCCGGCGGTGATAGCCGATGCCCGTCGAAAGCTGGCTGAGATGTACCAGAAGGCCGACACGCGAGGGCGTACCGAGATAGGGCGCGGGCTCGGCTACTCAGGCAAACCCGCGAACATACGCCGATCCGTCCGAAGGCTGTTTCGCGCTACCCTCAGTGTGGGCGACAAGAGGATCGTCACTTCGTACTTCAAGCCCTACGTCACCGATGAAGACGTGTACCCCTGGAAGGGGGAGATACCACCATTCACACTGGACTCCTCCCCTGTCTTTGATAGAATTAGTAAAACCTATGTCGAGCCCGGATTCAGGATAATGAGCTACGTTATGCTGGTCGGATCGACAGACACGATATTCACTATGGCGGGGCATATCAATTCGCCTGTGACCTCGACCAATATGAGAGCCCTTTTTGAGTCATACAACGAGGAGGTGGCCGACACCTTCCTCCATCCTGAGAGGTTCATCAAGAACCCCTCTCGAAGACACGTTATCGCTATTGCGTTCAGTGCCGCCGGGATAGACGCTCTCCTCAAATTACCTCAATTCGAGGGGTTGGAGCTTCCGCGTGAGCCGGAGGCGTTGTACGACATCGTACTTCGCAGCACTCGATACCGATTTGTCGATGATAAACTACAACCTCAGACTCAACCCACCGGACGACCATTACCGTCTCGTCCGAAGGGACGACAGAAGACGGTCATTCAGTATATCAATCGCGCACACGCGCAGAGGGTGAAGTGATGGTGATGGAACCGGAGATAGGCCAGTGGGATCGTCACCGAATCATGGCGAGCAAACCCCTAGCGCCTACGGGCATACCCGTCTTCGTATGGGACATAGAAACCTGGGGGCTCGATGCTACCGCCTTTGCATTCGGTTGTACCCATAACGTCAACACTGGCGAGGAGCGTACCTTTTTCACGAAGGAAGCCCTACGCGAGTATCTTGAATCCGAAGCCCCCTGCATAGTCTATGCTCACAACGGAAGCAGATATGATACCCTGTGCCTGTTCTCCACTGATGAGCTTTACAACGCCGACAAGATAGCCAACGGGACGAGAATCTATCAGATCAAGGTGAACGATGTTCAGTACCGGGACTCGAAACACCTGCTCAATCTCCCCCTCTCCGACATAGCGGTTTCCGTCGAGATGGAGAAGGGTAAGACTCCCCAGGCTTACATCGACGGAACCCCTCGACCTATCACCGAGGAGGATATAGAATACTGTAAGATGGACTGTCGGATACTCGCTGCGGCGCTGAAACGGTTCAACCGGCTTTTCACTGACCTCTGCGGGATGGCACCGGGATCGGCGGAAACACCCCTGACCGTAGCCAGCATGGCCTACCGGATATGGTGCGAGATGGAGGACTCATGGCCGGAGCATTGGACATGGACTGATGCCCGAAAGAGAGTCAGGAAGATGGCTTCCTGTCGTGCGGTTCACAACGAGCTGTTCAGGCTCGCGGAGCATGGCGGAAGGGTGCAGGTGAATCGACCTCCCTCTCATCCGGGTGAGATTGGTTGGAATCCCCTCATTGTTCAAGACCTGATCTCCTATGATGCAAACTCGCTCTATCCCTCGGTCATGTACGATGAGTTATTCCCTGACCTCACTTCGATGCGTCTGTACGGACCCTCCTACGGAACCCTTCGCTCACTTCTCGCGTCGGACTCTATCGTGTGTATGGCTGATGTGAAGATACTCGCTCCGCATGATGGGATACCTGCGATGCTCCCCGGCAGCGACGAGGAGAACCGCAAGAATTGGACCGTTCGTGAGTACGAGGGTTGGTTATGCGAGCCCGAATTGAAACTCGCTCTCGAATTGGGCTACGTCATAGAGGAGGTGCGGAACCTGATCGGGGCGCGTGGGATACGTCCGTTCAGAACCTATGTCCGGCGGCTGTACGACCTCCGCATGGAGATGAAGGCCAAAGGCGATCCCGCAGCCGCATTATGCAAACTTTTGATGAATGCATTATTTGGAAGGTACGGCATAAAATCGACACCCATGAGAATCGAGGGTGACGAGCAGATTCAGAAGGCCCAGGGTAGCGAGGACTTCCATGAGAGGTACGAATTGAAGTTTCACGACGGAGCTGTGGGCGACTGGCCGTACCTGCTCGACTATGGAGCCATGAGGCGACCCCCTGCTTCACAGTGGTTCGGGTTCTCCTCCTTCATCCTCTCCTACGGGCGCGAACGCCTGATGCGCGGCATTCTAGCCGCAGGGGATGGCTTCGCATACTGCGACACCGATTCAGTCCACATGAGCGCAGACAAGGCCGCAGACTTCGAGGCGGCAATCCCCATCGGTGATGACCTCTCGGAGTGGAAGTTAGAGACTCCTGAACCGATCCCGACAGCAATCTATTACGAGCCGAAAGCCTACGTCCACTTCGACGGGGAGGGTAAGCGCATTCTAGTGAGGCATAAGGGGGTCCGGGTCAAGGACGACAAGGGCGAGTACCTGCCTAACGCTGGCGACCTCACCAAAGAGCAGACCCACCGAACAGTCGTCTCGCTCTACGAGGGACTCCGCCGGGGTATCACACCGGGTACTCCCCTAGTCACCACCAAGCGAAGCCGGAGGTTCTATCGTGAGGAGACTTAGACGACGCGCTATGGTCCGACTCGAATCGGAGCGCATACTGCGTGGGCGTGGTGAGCTGGCTGCTGCTGATCTCGTCATGCACCTAGAGAAGCGGTTGGTGTACCAGTTATCCCCTCGCAGCGTCAGTCGGCTGTTGCAGGGACACCCGCGCATCATCAGGGTATCGCGGGACAACGGACCCTCGACCTACCGGGTTCGGAACCCCTAAGAGCCCTGACCCGTCGGGTGATGGCGTGGGTTTCCTCTCCGACTCGGTTGTGCAGGGCGAGATTGACGACCTGCTCGCTTCGGCTGCAACACCTTCGAGCAGGTTGATGAGCCGCCTAGTCTCCCTGGGATGGCGACCGTATGACGGGGAGGTGCCCGCACTCCTCTATGGGATGGCACTATTCGTCCGAGCCTACAATGAGCAGCGTGACCTCGGCTGTGAAATCGAGAACAGCCTCGACCTCGCCTACGCCACTACGCTCAATCATCCTGTTATCTCAAAGTTAGTAGCCGCCAAGACGGGCGCGGCTCTCGACGCGGCGGCGGGGGTTGAGTGATGGCTCGCTTCAAGTTCGTTCAGAAGTGGATCGACTCAAGCCCGCTACGGGCTCGCTGGTGGGACCACGACTGCCCGGAGTGTGAGAACTCCGAGCTGATGTTCACCCTCGTCGATACGGGTCCGAAGGTCAAGCGAGTCTCTTGTTACCAGTGCGGGTGGGAGGTGACGGCATGACCATGCGCGATATTTCCACGAAGTACGAGGACACCGATCACGAAGGGACGGGTGAGTATGTCGAAGCAGGGGATATAGTCGCAGCCTTCCACGCCGGACACCTGGCATTCCACCACGCGCTCAGGCGTATGAAGGAGGACTTCGGTGCGAGCGAGGAGGACGCGCTCTTTGTGTTGTTCCCACCGATGGAGGATGATGACGAATGACCGACGAAGAACCTGAGAAGAAGACTTACAAAATCGTCTATCAAAACGAAGACGTGCTGATCCTGTTCAGGGACCGCAGCGCAGATGAGGAGGAATGAAGGATGGGACGATACTCAACCAAAGTCACCGACGACGAAGGCAACACCACATGGGAAGCTAGCGACGGGAAATCCTACAAGACCAAAGCCGGAGCCTGGAAGCACTCGAAGTCAATCGAGGTTGACGGAGCCACCGTTGAGCCGACCATTGAGCCCGAAGTGGTGATGGAGGAGCCGGAGCAACCGGCGACAGACTGGCTCGACTTCGACCAGGACTACGGCGAGGCTCCCGACCATGAAATCATCCCCTCCCCTCTCAAGAAGCTCAGACCTGCCTCGAAGAAGCGGGGCAAGATGAGTAAGAAGGAGCTTGAGGCCATCCGAGAAACCAACACGGCAATTCTGAAAATCGGCTATCGCAGCGGAGATTATTTTCTCACTAAGTACCGCCGGGTGATGCTAGAAGACCCCAAATGCGATCCGGTGACTCACTCCGAGTTAGATTATGAGTGGATCAGCGGCATAACCGAGGAGGCACTGGCAGACAGCGGCATAAGCATAGGCGCGGCGATAGGTCCGGTACAGGTTGCCACCGTCGCTAACGTATATTGGTTCGGAGCGCCGATCCACAGGATTCACCAGGAAAGCGAAAAGAGCCCGTTCACAGGCCGAGCAGGGGGCGCTGTGGGCAGGTTCTTGGAGCGAGTGCCGGTATTGGGGCGATGGATTAAGAACAGGCGGCAACCCGCCTACGTCATAGAGGACTTCGGGGGTGAGCAAAATGAGTGAGATGGATATATACCAGTTAGCTCAAATCATCGGTCTTAGAGGTAATAAGAACGAGGGTGAAGGTGTGGATTGGTTGAAAGGAGTGCGTGATGCAGCATACGATTTGAGAGCCGATTTTGCGCGTGAGCGTTATGATAAGGAACGAGAATGGGATATAGTGCATGAAGAAGCCGAGCGTAAAGTACCGCTTTGGACGAATCAATTATGGGAGGTATGGGTTGATTTGTCGGGTTGGGCTTTTGACGAAAGCCATTATCGTGATGATCCCACATTATGGTCTGACGATATTAACAATATCCCGCGACTTGACCTTTACCAAATGGCGCATAGGATATTCGCTGAAATAGTGATGAAGGGGTATACTCCCCTCCCTGATACTCGGTGAGATTGATGCCCGGTTTCTTCGACATAATCTTCGGACAGCCGGAGCCTGAGCCGGAGGCTCCTAAGCCGAAGAAGGTTAAGAAGGCGAAGAAGGCGAAGAAGGTCGAGAAGCCCGACAAGGGCGAGAAGGCGAAGCCGTTCGTCCATCCCCTCAAGACCGAGAACGCTCGTTTGAAGGCGGAGCTTGAGAGCCTCAGACAGCCGGAGCCCGAAGTCAAAGAAACCAAATCCGTTAGAGGTTCGATGAAGGATATAAAAGGTGAAGATTGATGAGTGGATTTACAATTGATGAGAAAGACTTCTATGAAACATACAAACACACCAAAGTTAGAGGATATGTCGATTATGAGGGAACCTGGGACGATGATGAGGGTCGAGCGCGAGAATTGGGGCAGACATGGATCGTCTATAATTACACCTTGACCCCCTCCGAAGGCGGAGAGAAGGCAATTTACCGTGAATGCAGTTCCGAGTCTGAGGCAATTGCCATCGTTAGGATGCTGAACAGTATTTTCGAGAGTTTTGTTACAGTGGAGTTCGATCTCACTAAAGAAGAAATAGATGAGGGTCAAGAAGAAGTGATGACTTATGAACATCAGATTGTGACGTGGGCGTATGCCTAATATGCTGAATGACCTGTACCTGCCGGATCAGGAACGTCTCACTACGATGGTCGTAGGGCGTCCGGGAAGCGGAAAATCATTTTTCCTCAAGCACACGATTCGGGACTACATGAAGCGCAACACCGACAAGAATCATCGCCTTTGCTACGTTTGCCCCAAACATGAGATGCAACTGTACGACGACAAGGCACCGATAGGGGTGGACGAGTTGGAGAAGCACCTTCGGAAGAACCGGACGGCTGTGGTATATCCCGACCCGGACTTCGTGGAGGCGGAGGTTGACTACTGCATCGACACTCTTTTCGCCATCCGTTCAGCCAATCCCGACTTCACCTGTACGGTTGTCGTGGATGACGCGCAGACTTTCATTCAATCGCGCAGAGCTGCGAGTCAAGCGTTCAGGCGACTGGCACTCACCGGGCGCTCGAAGGGAATCAGATTCGTGGCTGTCTCACATCAGATGGTCTTCTCGAAGGATTTGGAGGGATCGACCTCATACATCGCTTTCTTCTCGATGCCGGTCAAGCTGTATCACCGGGACGCTATGGTGCGCTACGGCTTCGATCCCGAAGGCTTCCTAGAGTCGATGAGCGAGAAGCCGTACTCCTTCGTGTGGTTCGACGTGAGCAGCACCCAAGGCAGACTGATGAACCCCCTTGAAGTCAAGGAGGGGTCGCGGGCGGAACCCAAGCTGCGTCAGGCTTGAAGTGGTTGCACTCATGGCAGAACCAGCCTACTGCCTTTCGAGAGGCTGAACCTGGGAACCTGCACTCGGTACGGTACATCAGAACCTCACAGTATCCGCAGCGTGTACGCGGGCGCGTGGGAGGATTCGCCATACTGAGAGGCCGATTACCCCTTACTTATGAGGGTTCGGATACATACACCCTGTTATATGGGTCAGGTATTCGGCGGTGGGTCAATGACCTTCTTTAACAGCGTGATGGGAGGATTCGGTGTGGCCGCCGGAGTCGTTACTGTATTAGCTATCAGTAATGGGCTTTCGACGTACTTATTCGACGGACAGACCATCACTCAGAAAGTAGATGCACGACTCGGTAGTGGGGGATCGGTTTGATTCCACTACCTCGACCAACTATGGACGGCCTATTGGACTACGCCGGACTTGCAATCGGACTCTCGATTGGCTTCGCTATCCTTCGCGGACCTGCGGCTTCCGTCGAGCAAGCAATCAGCAAGAGGTGATTGAATGAGTCAAGGCGTGAGATACACTTTGTGCGAGAGCAACTCGACTGACGTGCCGATAGCGGCTGCTGCTGCTAACTTCAACAGGGGTTTCAATATCCCAGGCGGCGCGGTTGACGAAATTGTAGTCCGTTTTACCCTAACAGGTGTGACGGCTGGCGACATCGACGCGGATTTCCCTAACCTGATTAACTCGCTTCGACTGATCCTCAACGGCGAGACTGTCTTCGACTTCGTAGCTGGCTACTCAGCCGCTACGCAGAACAGCCCTTCGACCCTCGGTTATCTCCTGAACAGCCTCGGACCCGGACGCAGCCTAGAGCTGTGCGACACCGGGACCACTACGGCAAAGGAGGCTTACCTACGCATTCCAGTCGGACGCAACATCGCCCCAGGCATCAGTCGTCTCGAATACAGCGTCGGCTTCAACGCACTGGCTAACGCTGCGACTTCGGGTACTGTTCAGTGGTGGATCAGGTACAACCCCGCCATGCAGACGACTACGACTGTCGGAGCAGCAACGACGGCGACCTACGCGAATACTACGCAGCAGGTTGTTGCACGAGTCCCACAGAACGTGCCAGGAACACTAGCTGGGATTCTCCTCCAAAACGACGCAACGACGGACACCGACATAACAGATGTGAGGATCGTGAGCCAGTCAGATTTCAGCATGGACGTCGATATGTGGAGAATGCTCGCAGGCGATCTAGCGAACGGAATTATGTTCGCTGATGACGACTTCCTAGTGGCTAATGGCTACCTGACCTTTGCACAATTCTGCTCAGGTTCGGTGTTCATTCCGCTATACCAGCTCAGCCTCGCAGACGACCTTCGTATGCAGGTGACGGCTACTACTGCCGGAACACTCAGCATAACACCAGTCATCACTTCACCAATCGCAGGGAAGCCAGCACCGGCTCAGGTACAGACCGAGGCGGTTCCGACTAACGTGGCAAAGTCAGTCCTGACTTCGAGCGGCGCATCAAACTGAATGTGCAGAGGAGGGGCTAGATATGAGCGAAGGGGATTGTACCCCGCGCTCACAGTCGCTTGAGGTGAGACTATGAGGTTCATTCGGATTGCTACGCTTGCAGAGAACGATCCACACGCGATAGATGTAGGGATAACCAGTCCCGGTAAAATCATCATCAACAACCAGGGCGCTAACGACATTCTGATCGGACAGGACCGTAGCGACGTGCTGGCTGCTACGGCGAGCCAGTACCTAACACTGAGCGCCGGGGTAATGTTGGTGTTCGATGTGAGCGAGATGGTGGGCTTCCTCGGACAGAGACAGATGCTATGGTTCAACGCTACCGGCGGGGATTCGACCCTCGAAGTAGCCATCCTCGGAGTAGATCAGTGAGGGGCTGATTGAATGAGTGGCCCAATCATTCCTCCTCTCGAAGTCACCGAGGTTGACGGTTCGCCCGATGGTAGGCCGATCACTAAGATAATCGTTTCAAATGGCGATTTGACGATCTCCGGCAGAACAGCAACAATCGACACGTCAGGCTCAGGCATGACTAGCTTTTGGGCTTCGGGTGATACCGGGGTCGCTCAACCCATAGAGGACGGCAACACTTTGTTGCATGAGGGTGGAACGGGCATATCTACGGTAGCGAGCGCTACCGACATCATTACATTCAATTTGGATGATACCGCAGTTAGCGCCAACTCCTACACCAACGCCGACATCACGATTGATGCTCAAGGACGCATCACCGCTGCTGCCGATGGGACCAGCGGTAGTATGACTTCCTTCGACGTGGCAGGAGACACAGGATCGGCTCAGACGATAACCAACGGCAACACCCTCACCATCAAGAACGCTGCCGGTGGCGCGATCAAGACCGTCGCCCAGGCTACGGACGAACTCACCATTGACCTCACGGTATCGGGAGTCACCGCTGCCGCCTACACTCTCACTAATCTCACAGTCGATGCTCAAGGTCGGATCACCACAGCGAGCAACGGGACTGTGGAGGGAACGGCGATCCTCTCGACGGGTGAGACAGGAGCGACGAAGTTCCTCCGCGAAGACGGTGATGGAACCTGCTCCTGGCAAGCGGCTGGTGGTGGGGGAGGAGGCAACGATTTCAACGGCGAGCTAACTCAATATGATTGGGACGGTGACGGGGATGCTGTCCGTGTGTTCTGTATGGGTCCGTATGGAACCACTACCCGCGCCATCGGAGCGACTTGTGTGCAGACCGAGGAGATAGGATTCTTTGCCTTCATAGTACCCAATACAGGCACTATCTCAGCCTGTGATTTCTACGTCACCGGAGACTCCGGGGCTTCGGGCGCAATCAACGTAGGATTCTATTCGGACAACGATGGGGTGCCTGAGACTTTCCTCGGAGAGTTCGTTATGGCTACCACTTCGGGCGGACAAATCACACAGACCGTTTCTTCGGGTGGGTCTATGGGTTCGTCTATCACAACAACGCGAGGGGATCAGCTGTGGATTTCGTTCTTCGGAGATACGCTCGCATCGACACCGGACTTCGGGACAATCAAACTATCAACAGAGGGGTCGGGGCCGATGATGACCGCCACTTATGGGTCGGCTGCTCCGTGGAATTGTATTCACAGAACAGGCTCAAGCGGCAACGCCACTATCACCGATTACACCCTTCTATCTCCCGTTTCTCTCGACCCGATCAACCTGGGGGTGAAATGGTGAATCGCTCCTATACCGTTTATGCTGGCTCGGAGATAATCGAAGAGGGGATGCACGATGTCGAGTGGGCCGACCTGCGCGACTATCGAACCATGCTGCTCGACGCTTCGGACTGGCGAGCGACAGGAGACAGAGAGATCGGTGATGAGTGGCGTGAGTATCGGCAGCTCTTGAGGGACTTACCCCAGGACTGGCCGGGGGATAACGCCAACGACGCCTGTGATAACTTTCCCACCGAACCGGAGGACTGAGTATGCCTGACGCAACACCAGCGACGAACCGCGAGAGGATCGTGCGGGTCGAGGATGATGTGAGCAACCTTGAGACGAGGGTATCAGCTCTCGAAGTCATGCACATCGAACACATGGCGAAATTAGACATTCTAATCAAGATGGGACGAGCGATCATGGCGGTCGCGGCTGCTACGCTCGGACTCGAACTCGGAATCGAAGGGGGGATTGTGTGACTCAAGAGGATTGGATCGTTCTGATTATCATAGCTGCATTGTATTACAGGAGCAAGTGAGCATGCCCGTAAAGAAAGTGAGGGGCGGCTGGAAGGCTGGCTCGTACGTCACCAAGGGCAAATGGTTCAAGCGCGTCTATAAGACGAAGGCAGCAGCAGAACGAAGGGCTAAGACCAGTAGCCGGCGCTCTAAGCGCGTGAGGCATACGAGGAGGCGGTACTGATGGCTAAGAAGAGAGATCCCGTAGCCGAGATGAAGAAGGCTGTTGAGGCGAGTGGAAGGATGATGAAACAACAAATCAAACGAGGCTGGAATCCCGTCACTCAAACCAAATACAGGAGAAAGAAGTGAATGCCAATCGACCCAGGCTTAGGAGGATGGGCTGCGCCGGTCCCGGTTGACCCGATCCTCGCTCAAGAGCGCCCCTACATCGAACCTATCAGCTCAGGACAGCCGGGGCAGATCATCCCTGAGCCTGTCCCGATGGTGCCGAGTGTGAGTTATTCGAGTGTGGCTAGGGTGGTTCAGGCGTACCGGGATAACATCATTTCCTATAACCAGGCGTATGAGATTCTAGTGAGCCAATTTGGATTCTCAGGGCTCGACGCTACTGATGCTCTCGGTGTGGAGATGGAGGCTATTCTCGATCCCGACATCCCGGCTCCTGAGAAGCCCGATGTGCCAGTTAGTGAGCCGGAGGTTAGTGCAGCTAACGGAGGGGGAGTCGTGAGCCCTGGGGTGTCGCTGTTCGAGGACTTTCAACTGGTGGGACTGCTGGCTGTGATCGGTGCGGTCTATCTTTTCAAGAAGCAGGGGTGAGATGATGGCGAGA
>Ga0310342_100002607_pt1 | contig 11625 bp, 11 predicted proteins | sample S15DNA20500_MG_FD_206155 | JGI IMG/M metagenome (GOLD analysis project Ga0310342, IMG submission 206155) | Marine microbial communities from station ALOHA, North Pacific Subtropical Gyre - S1503-DNA-20-500_MG | ecosystem: Environmental > Aquatic > Marine > Oceanic | place: Pacific Ocean: North... | reverse complement strand
CGGCCGGCGTACGTGAGTTTGTCAAGGGTTGTAATTAGCCAGTCTGTGTGCGTGTTGATTGCGTAACGGACGAAGTTGCTCCCAATAAAGCCTGCGCCTCCCGTGACGAGGACGTTAACCATCCTTCCGGGTCCAGTCGTACGGAAGGGTGCCATGTGGCTCGATCCGAAATTCGTCGGGGTCGTCGTAACGGTAGGGTTCAGTCGGTACGTTGACGACTAGGGCAGGCTCTGTCCCGATGCATTTCCACCCGTGATAGACAAGGTTCGGAACTTGTACTAGCGTGGGGTTTTGCTTGCCGAGGAAGAACTCATTGACCTGCCCTTCGGTTGGTGAGCCGTCCCTAGTATCAACCAGTACCAATTTCACCATGCCAGACACGCAGGCAAAGTGGTCGACTTGGTGTTGGTGAAAATGCCAAGCTTTCACTACGCCCGGATAGGTTGCAGACACGTAGACTTGGCCGAATTTTGTAAATAACTCATCGTCCGCCCGCAAAATTTCCATCAGCCAGCCTCGTTCATCGGGGATTTGACGGAGCAGTTTGGTTGAGACTCCATCGATGAGTGTTTGCTTCTGCAAACCTTTGTATTTGGGGGGGGCGGTGTTTTTTTGAGTCATCGATAATTCTACGAGATTCCTACTTCTGATCGGTCACCGAGCATAAAACGTAATGCAGCAGGCTTGGCTGGGTACCGACTAATTGTGACATTGCGTCCGATGAGGCTATCTGTGACCCGGTCGGTTAGCCCTGTAATCCGGCTCCCCTCCATCACGATACTATGTTCGATCTCCGAGCCGAGGATCTCCACGGCGCTCATAATTGCGGTGAACGGTCCGATGTAGGCATCCCGAATCGTTACGTTGGCTCCGATGATGACCGGGCCTCTGATAATTGAGTTTGCAATAACGGCTCCTGTTTCGATCACGACTTTACCTTCGATGCGCGAAGAGCTATCAACTGTGCCGTCGATTTGTGTGTCGAGTTGGTCGAGGATTAGGCGATTAGCTTCCAAGATGTCTTCGAGGCGACCGGTATCTTTCCACCAACCATCGACAATATGGGGTCTGACGACCAGTTTGCGGTCGATCAGGTCTTGAATAGCATCGGTAATTTCAAGTTCATTTCGAAGGCTCGGTTTAATACGTTTCACCGAGTCAAATACGTCTGGTCCAAACATGTACACACCGACGAGTGCGAGGTTGCTTTTTGGCTGCTTCGGTTTTTCGACTAGCCTAATTACCTGTTCGCCGTCGATCTCGGCTACGCCGTATTGTTCCGGGTGAGGGACCGGCGTCAGGAGGATTTGCGCTGCAGGCTTTGTCGCTTCAAATTCTTTGACGAGTGGCACGATTCCTTTTGCAAGCAGGTTGTCGCCGAGGTACATCACGAATGGGTCCTTGCCGAGAAACGGTTCGCTGATGAGCACCGCGTGAGCGAGTCCACGTGGCGCGTCTTGCGGAATGTATGTGATCGTGACATTCCACCGAGCACCATCACCCACGGCCGATTCGATTTCATCACGGGTGTCACCGACCACAATTCCGATATCGCGGATGCCGGCTGCGGCTAGCGTTTCAATTCCGTAGAACAGAACGGGTTTATTAGCGATCGGAACCAATTGCTTTGCACTCGTAAAGGTGAGTGGTCGTAATCGGGTACCTTTGCCTCCACTAAGGATTAGTCCTTTCATACTTGTCCCTGATCACTATACTTGCTGCTGCATGAGCGGTCACGAACGCTACATGCGTGAGGCGCTGATTGAGGGCAGAAATGCGCTTCTCGCGGGCGAGGTTCCTGTCGGATCCGTTGTTGTTGCCGCCGATGGTCAAATTGTGGGTCGGGGGTTTAACCAACCGATTGCTGCGAATGACCCGACCGCCCATGCTGAAATACAGGCCTTGCGTGAGGCGGCACGGCTTCTGGGCAATTATCGATTGAACGGTACTACGCTCTACGTCACGGTTGAGCCATGTCCGATGTGTGCTGGCGCCTTAATACATTCGCGGGTCGACAGGTTAGTGTACGGTACGCACGAACCGAAATCTGGTGCGGTGTGTTCTGCAATGCGGATGTTGGATCATCCTGCACTGAACCATCGAATCGAAATCGTTTCTGGTGTTCTTGAGAACAAGTGTCGTGAAATGATCCAGGACTTCTTTGGCGAGAAGCGGCGCATACTCAAAGGTTAAACTTAGGGAGCACCGCTAACGGAGAGGTACCGAAGTGGTCGTAACGGGGGCGCCTCGAAAGCGTCTTGTCGGGTAACCGGCACGTGGGTTCGAATCCCACCCTCTCCGCCATCTTTTATTCCAGTAACGTCCCTTAGTTTCCAAATTAGCGGTCCAATGGGGACAGGTCCGTTCCCGCGCTCAGAGAGCTTTCAATCGTAGGTAGGCCACGACGCTGTCCCAATCCGGATACTGAACCGATCCGAACAGTAGATGCTCCCCGCCAAAGCGATCCGCGCCGTTCGCGGTGCGATCATCAATGAGGAAATCGCCGTGATTCAGGTGCTTGTGATGCGTCAGGATGAGCCGCTTGTGCGCCACGGTGCCAAGATGCCGTCTGACCCACACCGCTTTGTCCGACCACCCGGAGGGATTCTCCCACGGGGCCGTCGATAAAATGTAGGTGTCGAAGAGATCCGCCAGTACGTGATACGCCTCGATGGCCCCGGGCATGGGTTCCATCAACCCAAAGATGCCGGGAACTTCGTCCAATCGCCCGTCGAATTCCTGCTGGACCTCGGGTGACAGATGCGGAAGGGCTGAGACAAAATTGACGAGAACGCCGTCCATGTCCACGTAGAGTCGTTTTTTTATCAACATAATGGCTTCTCGCTCGATCTCAACCGGGGCTGCAGAACTAATATTATGCTGGGTCGTAACGGGGACAGTGTAGAAGGAGATGTGAGAGATGAGCCGACGACAGTTGGTGTGGTCAATGGCGTTCGTGTGGGCGGCCCTGTGGCTAGCGCCGACTTCTGTCGCCGGTCAGAACTCAAGGCCAGCATCGGATCCCACGGCGGTCAGAACGACGTGGGGCGATCCGGACCTGCAGGGCATCTGGTCGTATGCGACGATCACGCCGTTACAACGACCTGCGGCGCTGACCGAGCGAGAGTTTCTAACTGCGGAGGAGGTGGCAGACCAGAACCAGCGCGAGGCCACCCGGGCGTCGTCCGAACGCCGCGCCGAGCTCACAGTCGAACGCGATCTCGCGCTCGCCTACAACCAGGTCTGGTGGGACCGTGGCACGTCGACCGGTCGCACATCGTTGATCGTGGATCCGCCGAACGGCAGGTTGCCATCCCTGACTCCCGAGGCCGAGGGGCGGCAGGCTGAGCAACGGGAGTATCGCCGCGTGCACCCCTACGACTCCTGGGAGGACCGGCCTCTGCAGGAACGCTGTATGACCTACCAGCGCGCACCGCCGGTGCCGTCCGGCTACAACAACACGTATCACATCCTCCAGACTCCCGGATACGTGGCGATTTTCAACGAAATGATCCACGATGTGCGCTTCGTCCCGCTGGACGGGCGCCCGCCGATCGACGAACGCATCCGCCAGTGGAACGGCGACTCGCGCGGCTGGTGGGAGGGCGACACACTGGTCGTCGAGACCACTCACTACCGCGACAGGACCACGTGGCGGGGGTTTCCGGGAACCCGAGCGTTGCGTGCAGTCGAGCGTTTCGCGCGCATCGACACCGATACCATCGACTACCGCTACACGATCTACGACGACGCGACGTATGTAAGCCCGTTCACCGTTGAACTGCCCCTGACTAGCCCTCCCGGCTACGTCATCTACGAGTACGCCTGTCACGAGGGCAATCACTCGATTGCCAACGTGCTGGCCGGTGAGCGTGCCCTTGAGCGGGCAGCCAAGGAGGCCGCGAACGGAGTGCGGTAGGGAACGACTTCAGGGTGGAGATTAGTGACCGTGAACGTGGGACCGCTATCGGCAAGCGTGCGCTCCTCCTCCCCTATAGCTCCCCGCATGCGATCAGAAACCGGCTGATCAACGAGCCGAATCGCGCTCTCGATTTCGGCTGGGCTGAGGTGCATGCACCGTTGCGTCGTACGCCTGACATCGTATGCAGGAACCGTTCAGGTGTCGGGAAGTTCATGTCATTCGGGTGTATAACAGTGGTCGACCGCAAAACGACACTTGGAATGAAAGGAGCAGCACCATGCAGAAACAGGTTCGTTCACGGGTGAGCGTACTTCTCGCCATCACGGCGCTCGGTGTTTTCGCGATGTTTATCGGTGGGGAATCTTCGATCACGGCTGCTGTGCAAACCCGTTTCGTCGGAGGAGACCCGACCCGACCGGATTCCTCCGACATGCGCGCCCTTCGACTCCATTTTGAAGCCGGGGCACGCTCAAACTGGCACAGTCATGCGGGCTGGCAGATCATCGCCGCAGAAGAAGGGCGGGGCCGCACGCAGGTACGGGGAGAGGCGATGGTGGAACTCCTCCCAGGCGGTTCGCCAAACTACACTGCGGCTGGTGTGGTGCACTGGCATGGTGCCGCTCCTGATGAACATGTGGTGCAACTCACCTTCATGGGGGGACCGTCTGGGGCGGACTGGTTTGAACCAGTTAGTAACGGCGACTACCGAGGGCAGTAGATATCATCTAGCGGCAGGCGGTTCAACGGGGACGGGGGTGAGTTGCGGAGGTGCATGTTCTGAACTCGTTTAAAAAAGTTAGCAGCCACATCGTTGCGCTCAAACGCTTGCCACCCAGAGTCTTGTGCTACGGCAGAACTGGTAAGAGCCAGTACGCAAAAGCCGACGCTGCTAGTTATCCGGTGCATTGGGATAGCAACCTTCATGTGCGCCAAAAAAAGCGAAAAAATTTGCACACCAAGACAACTTGGGTACTCGGTCAATTCTCCGACGATTCAAGACTCGCGCGCGCTTTAGCTCCGTGGTAGCATGGTTTTGGCTATGGGAGGATGGTGACCATGTCGTGGCTGTTCAAGGTGACAAGTGGAATGGGGGTCGCGATTGCGCTAGGCAGCCTTTCACCGCACGTGGTCCATGCCCAGGCGGTATCTAACATAGCATCGCCGCAGGCATTTGTGGATCAGTACTGTGTCACGTGTCACAGCGACAGAAGATTTCAGAGCGGTTCGGTGCCGATGTCACTGCAGGGACTCGACATGGGCGAGGTTGGCGCCCACGCGGAGTTATGGGAAGAGGTGCTTCGACGAGTGCGAACCGGGATGATGCCGCCCGCGGCGGCGCGGCGACCCGACAACACCACACGCGACACCTGGGTCAGTTGGCTAGAAACGGAACTAGACCGCGCGGCCGCCACCCATCCGCCTCTTGGGCGCCCGATGACGGCGCATCGCCTTAACCGGCTCGAGTACAAGAACGCCGTACGCGACCTGATCGGGCTCGACGTGGATGTCGAGGCTCTCCTCCCGCCGGATGACGCGGACGCCGAAGGCTTCGACAACAACGCAGAGGTGTTGTCGGTGTCGACGACGCTCATGGAGCGCTATCTGACGGCGGCCCGGCGGATCAGTCAACGCGCACTCGGCGACCCGACCGCGGCGCCTCGAACCCACACCTACTCGGTGCCCCAGCTGGAGTCGCAGGACGATCGCACGAGCGACGATCTACCGTTCGGGTCGCGGGGTGGTCTGGCCGTGCGTCACTACTTTCCGCTCGATGGGGAGTATCTGTTCAATATCGGTCTGCGTCGCAACTTCTACAACTACATCCAGGGCCTCGGGAACGTGCCGCATCAGCTCGATGTGCGGGTGGATAAGGCCCTGGTCAAGACGTTTATGATCGGTGGCGACTTCGCGGGCGAGCGGTGCGCGTGGAGCTACTGCGGCTCCGGAAGCGGCGGGTACCCCGAGTGGGGTGAGTACTCGGTTAATGCGGATGAGGAGTTGCTCGTCCAGGTGCCGGTGAAGGCGGGGATGCGGCTGGTGGGACTGTCGTTCGTCCGGCGGCCCGCGCTGGACGAAGGGGTCCTTCAGCCTCCGCCGAGCCCGGCGACGTTCGGATTCAGCACCAACGATATTCAGGACGGGAATCCGGCGGTGCTCCGGGTGGTGATTCGCGGACCGTTCGACGGTCGCGCGCCAGTCGACACGACGGCCCGACAGCAGATCTTTGTCTGCCATCCTGACGACGGCGTGGACGAGTCGGCGTGTGCGGAGCAGATCGTCAGCAATCTGGCGCGACGCGCGTATCGGCGACCCGTGACGCCTCGAGACGTGACCGCGTTGCTGAGCTTCTACGAGGCGGGGCGGCGAGCGGGCGGATTCGAAGCGGGCATCCAGGCGGCGCTGGAGTTCTTGCTGACCGACCCGGAGTTTGTGTTCCGCGTCGAACGCGCGCCGGCGGCGGAGGTCGAGCCGGGCGTCGCCTATCGCGTAAGCGACCTCGAGTTGGCGTCCCGGCTGTCGTTCTTTCTCTGGGGGAGCATTCCCGACGACGAACTGCTCGATGTGGCAGAGCAAGGGCGGTTGAAGGAACCGGCGGCGCTGGAACAACAGGTGCGACGAATGCTGGCCCAGCCGCGCGCGAGGAACACGCTGGCTGAAAGTTTTGCCGGCCAGTGGCTCGGGCTGCGCCGGCTCCGGAATGCGTCGCCGGACCCATCCGTGTTTCCCGAGTTCGACGAAAACCTGCGCGTCGCGATGCAGCGGGAGACGCAGCTGTTTCTGGAAACACAACTGCGCGAGGATCGCCCGCTGGTGGAGTTGGTGACGGCGAACTACAGTTTCGTTAACGAACGTCTGGCGCAGCACTACGGGATACCCAACATTTATGGAAACCATTTTCGGCGGGTGATGTGGCCGGATGACCGGCGGGCAGGCCTCCTGGGACAAGCGAGTATTCTGACGCTAACCTCGTATGCGAATCGCACGTCGCCGGTGTCGCGCGGTAAATGGGTGCTGGAGAATCTACTCGGGGTGCCGCCGCCTGAGCCGCCGCCCAATGTGCCGGACCTGAAGGCGCGTGCAGAGGGCGAACCCCCGACGTCGATGCGCGCGCTCATGGAGCAACATCGAAGTAATCCCGTCTGCGCTTCCTGTCACCGAATGATGGACCCGCTGGGGTTTGCGCTGGAAAATTTCGACGCGACCGGGCGGTGGCGCACCACCGAGGACACAGGGGTTGCCGGCGAGCTTGGGCCGACAATCGATCCCTCAGGGGTGACGCCGGATGGCAGCGAGTTCGACGGGGCGAACGGCTTGCGGCAGATCTTGGCAAGCCGGAATGAATTTATCGGGACGTTGACTGAACGGCTGGTCACCTATGCCGTCGGTCGGCGGCTGGAAGCGGCCGACATGCCGGCGGTCCGGCGGATCCAGCGCGAAGCCGCGGCACAGGAGTCACGCTGGTCGGCCGTGATCTTGGCGATTGTTAACAGCGAACCGTTTCAGACGAGGAGGATAGGCTGATGATCGTGACAAAGAAAATGATCCCGCGGCGGACGATCCTACGTGGTGTGGGCGCGGCGGTCGCACTGCCCTTCTTGGACGGAATGGTGCCAGCCGCAACGGCGCTGGCCCAAACGGCGGCGGTGCCGACGAAACGTCTGGGTGTCATCACCTTTCCGAACGGCGCTCCCGAGGAGTACTGGACGCCGAAGACGGCTGGCTCCGGGTTCGACTGGACACCGAGCTTGAAGGCGCTCGCACCGGTGCGGGAGCACGTGCTGGTCATGACCGGCCTCGACAGCGTGGGTGCGGAACCGGGTAGTGGCACGACCCATTCGCAGGCGGCGTCGGCGCTGCTCACGGGCGCCCGTCCGAAGCGCACCACCGGCGCCGCGCTCGAGCTGGGCATTTCGATGGACCAGGTGGCGGCCATGACGGAGGGCTTGGGGCGTGAAACCCAACTGCCGTCGTTGGAGCTCTCGCTGGAGGGCGGCGACACGGTCTACGGGGTAGCCACCTGCGACGGCGGATTCAGTTGTGCCTATCTAAACAACTCGTGGGCCAATGAGACGACGCCGATGCCCCGCGAGACGAATCCCCGGATCGTTTTCGAGCGATTGTTCGGCGATGTGCAAAACACAAGTGTCGAGGCGCGCCGCGCGCGCATGAAGCAGCAGCAGAGCATCCTCGACGCGGTCCTCGACAAGGTCGAGCGTCTGGAAGTCGGGCTGGCGTCCTACGACCGACGTAAGCTCGACCAGTATCTCGACACCGTCCGTGAGATCGAACGTCGGATTCAGCTGGCCGAACAACGCGCGGACCAGGATCTGCCGGACGTCGCCTCCCCGGCCGGGATTCCCGTGTCGTACGAGGAGCATGCGCGATTGATGTTCGATTTGATGGCCCTGGCCTATCAAACCGATATGACCCGCGTCATTACGTTCATGGTCGGCCGAGAGGAGAGTGGCGTTACGTATTCGCAGCTCGGCATCTCCGACCCGCACCACCCGCTCAGTCACCACCGGGACAACCCGGAGAAGCTCGAGAAGCTGGCGCGGATCAACGCGTATCACATGCAGCTGTTCAGCGACTTCCTGGTCAAGCTGCACGCGACGCCCGACGGCGACGGCTCGTTGCTCGACCACGCCATGTTCCTCTACGGCGGGGCGTTGCGGAATTCGAACAAGCACACGACCGAGAATCTGCCCATCGTGGTGGCCGGCGGCGGGGGCGGGGCACTCAAGGGTGGTCGTCACGTGATTTGCCCGAAGGGCACACCGTTGACCGATCTCCAGTACACGATGCTACTAAAGCTGGGCGTCCCGGTGGAGAGTTTCGGCGGGACGCAGAGCGCGATTAACGAACTGTCGAGCCTGGCCTAAGGCTTCTAGGAGGATCCGCATGACGCGGCGTAGTAAGTCAGCGGTGATGGTGGCGGTGTGGCTCTGGGTCGCCGGCGTGTCGGCGGGCGGGGCAAACGACCAGCTGATCGACGCGATCAAAGGCCACGATCACGAGGCGGTGCGTGCGTTGCTCGCACGGGAGGTCGACGTCAACGCCCCCGAGGGGGACGGGGCGACGGCGCTGCATTGGGCGGTCGAGCGGGACGATGTCGACATTGTCGAGGCGCTCCTTCACGCCGGCGCCGATCCGAACACCGCAAACGACTACGGCATAGTGCCCCTCTATCTCGCCTGCACCAACCGGAATGCGACGGTGGTCGAGAAGCTCTTGGTCGGAGGAGCGGACCCGAACGCGGCGACTTCGATGGGTGAGACGGCCCTCATGACCTGCGCGCGGACCGGCAGTGCCGACGCGGTGGCGGCGCTGCTCGACCACGGCGCGAGCAACGTGAACGCCACGGAATCCTCGCACGGGCAGACGGCGCTGATGTGGGCGGCGACCCTCGAGGATCCAGACGTGGTGCGGGTGCTCCTGGAGCACGGCGCTGATGTCGGTGCGCGTTCGACCAGTCATCTCCTGCCCGTCAGCCTCGGGACCGGCGATGCCTTCGGCGCACCGTTCATGCAGCCCCAGCGGGGATCGAGCCCGTTGCTGTTTGCGGCTCGGCACGGCCGTATCGACAGCGCACGGCTCTTGCTTGACGCGGGCGCCGACGTGAACGAGACGGCGCCAAATGGCGAGTCGGCCTTGGTGAGGGCCAGCTTCAGCGGTCAGGGGATGTTCGCGGCGTTCTTGTTGGAGCGCGGCGCGGATCCGAACGCCGCCGACGCCGGGTATACGGCTCTGCACACGGCCGTGTCGCGGGGTGATCTGGAGCTGGTGAAGGCGCTGTGCGCGGGTGGGGCGGATCCGAACGCTCGCATCACCCAAGGGAGCCTGCAGCAACGCAACCTCAATTGGTACGCCTTGTCTGGCTCGTTGGCGGGGGCGACGCCGTTTTGGCTGGCAGCCAAGTATGCCGAGGTCGACACCATGCGGTTTCTGGCCGCGAACGGCGCCGACCCGTTCCTCTCACCCGAAAACGGGAAGTCAGCGCTGATGGTGATTGTGGGTGACGGCTGGAATACGCGATCCATGAACCGCCGCGACCAAGGGATTGGCGTTGATGCGGCGCAGCGGCTGCTGGCCGCCGGTGAGCGCCCGACATGGGAGGCGACCAAGTTGGCGCTCGAGTTGGGCAGCTACGTCAACGCGACGGATCCGAATGGGAACACCGCGTTGCACGCCGCCGTGCGACTCGCGTATCCGTCGGTGGTCGACCTCCTGGTTGAGCACGGCGGGGAGCTGGACCTCGAGAACGACGAGGGCACGTCGGCGCAGGATCTGATGTGCCGTGATTCGGCCGGGCAGCTCGTCCGTCGGTCACGCACTGGCGCCTCGTGTCCGGAGTAGCGAGGGTTACGGTTCAACGGCACATTCGCCGTAATACTGCTCCGGCCTCGACGTGAATCCGGCCAGTCGGACGTCCGTATACTCATGCCGCGTGTGCACCGCCATGAGCTTCCCGTCCTGCGTTTCCCGGTCGATGATTGTGGTGGTGTAGAGCGGTCCAGTCGTGAACATCTGTACGAAATGGAGATAATCACGCGTCTGCCGCGTGATGATGTGGGCTGGCCCGTACGGGCCGACGATCTTGGCGGTGGCTCCGTCCGTGTCGATCTCCTCGAACTGCAACGAGAGGGTTGCAGCCTCTAGCTCCCCTTCTGCGTTGCCCTCCGTCCACGTTCCGGTGGCGATCACACTGAACGTGCAGGCGACGCTGGTCACGGCCCCCAGTCGGTCCTGCCCAGCGACCGTCGTAGCCGACCCCGGCGACATGATGAACCACACGACGAAGACAACGAAGGCAGTGATGTGCCTGTCGAGCGACATGCGACCTCCTAAGAGTTGCCGATAAACCGCCTCGCATTCTATACAATCAGTGGGTCGCTCGATGAGATTTCCGGTCCTTGCGCTCCTCCTCGCCTCCTCGGTTGTCATCGGGGTCCAACCGTCCCTCGAGCCGAAACTGCAAGCGCAGCTTGAGCAGCTGTTTCCCTCCGCGGCGGCGTTCTCGGCGAAGGAGGGATCACCGCCGCACTTTAAAGCCTTCGTGGATGATCCCGATTCTGGGCAGCCGACCATCGCCGGTTACGCGTTTTGGACCACCGAGCTCGAGCCGCTCGAGCGGGGCTACGATGGCCCGATCCAGATTCTCGCCGGCGTCGACCTGCAGGGTGTGCTCACCGGCATCATCGTCGTCTCGCACAACGAGCCGTACGGGTACTTTTCCGTCGACACGCCGGAGTTTGCCGAGCAGTTCCTGCGCAAGAGCGTCACTGACCGCTTCAGGGTGGGCGCGGATATCGACGGCGTCTCAACGGCGACGATGACCGTAAGGAGTGCCAGCCGAGCGGTAAGAAACGGGGCCCGGCGTATCGCCCGCCAGTTTCTCGTTCCGGACACATCCCGCTGATGCCCGCCTTTACGGCCCGACTCATCGTCGCCCTGCTTGCCGCGCTGCTGCTCGCAGCGACTCCCGTCGACGCCCAGCCCGACACCGCCGCACCGGCGCCCGACCTGTGGCAGTTCGATGACGAGGAGGAGGAGGTCGAGACGTGGGGCATGTTGCTCCGCGATCAAGCGACCGACCTCCTGCTGTTCGTTGGCTTTGCGACGCTCACGTTGGTGAGCTTCTTCCGGAAGAGTGTGCGCCTCAAGTACGTGACGCTCGCCGTGGCGGTCGTCTACCTTGGGTT
>Ga0310342_100002605_pt1 | contig 11631 bp, 6 predicted proteins | sample S15DNA20500_MG_FD_206155 | JGI IMG/M metagenome (GOLD analysis project Ga0310342, IMG submission 206155) | Marine microbial communities from station ALOHA, North Pacific Subtropical Gyre - S1503-DNA-20-500_MG | ecosystem: Environmental > Aquatic > Marine > Oceanic | place: Pacific Ocean: North... | reverse complement strand
CAAGAGACCCATCATGCCGATCCGTGTTTTAAGGTCTCCTACCCGTAACGCTTATCCTGTTGTTGTTGGCCTCTATGTCCGACCTGGCACGGCACAGGAGTCAGGACGAATCGAAGATCAGTTGGTCATTGCCGAATACCTTGCAAAGTACTCCTACCGGTTGGATTCAAAAGACTCAGAGGGTTTCGCCGAACTCTTCACCAAGGAGGTCGTTAAGGAACGGCGGAGTAACCGTGTGCTAATCCACGGTTCGCGAGTCCTCGGCCGTCAGGAAATGGTCGAATATGCGAAAACGTCTCACGACGAACGGCTTACTGACCGACAGACCCGTCACCACATGTCGAGTCTGGTATTCCTTGACCTATCAGCGGAAGTGGAACTAACCGAGAACATAGTATTGATCACCCACCAGACAGCAGAACGCGTCACGCCATTCATCAACGCGGCCGGCATCTACCGAAACACTTGGAAGAAAACCGATCAGAGTTGGCGAATCGCGAAACGCGCCCTGTTCAGTAATCGTATTTCCACACCCTGAATGTTTTTGCCGGATCGACAAGAGGTTATAAAGTTACCCCTCCAGTTCATCGACGATAACCTGAATGTTGCGTTTGACGCCCGCCGGATTAGGAGAATCGTAGCCAGCGTACTTCGTCGGCATCGTCCAGCTGTTTGCGATTTCATCGACTGTCCTACCTGCTAACCGCCCAGCGCGTACCATCTCCAAGAACTCCCGATTAAAAGCGGCCCATTCGTTTAGGTCTGCCCACGTCGCCTGAGTACTGTGGCCAGTGATGATCGTGTCGATGTTACGGATGGTGTCATGTGCCTTCTGCAACGTGTCGGCGATCGCGACACCACTCCCACCGTTTTCGGCATCAAGAAATGGCACTCTCTTGCCAAGAAAGGCATCACCCGCATGGAGTGTTCGCAGAGACGGGAAGACCACCCATGCATCCCCACCCGTATGTGCGCGCCCGAAGTAGTACAGATCAATCTGGTCCGAACCATTGCCAATCGACATTCGGTCGGTAAACGTCCGCGTCGGCAATCCATGACCGTTCGTATCTTCAAAAACATTTACCGGTGGCTCAGTCCGACCCGTGTAGGGCCTCATCGCGTCCATGTTGGCCTTAGTGACCTCGTGAGCCACAAAGTCGACCGTGCGCGGAAACGCCACGTTGCCACTAACATGATCGCCGTGGCTGTGGGTGTTAATAAGTGTCGTGATCGGGTTGCTTGTCAATTCGTTAATCTGCGTGAGGATAGGCTGTCCCCAGCCAGGATTCTTCGTATCAACAACAACGACGCCATCAGTCGTGACAAAGACAGCTGTGTTACCACCGCCCCCCTCTCCACGTAGCACAAACAAATTATCCTCAAGCTTCTCAACTTCAATAATCTTGGACCTGTCTTGGGCTATTACCGCACCGAGGGAAAGAGTGACGACGATGCCAAGTACGATGCTGCGTTTCATGATGAACCCCCCGTTATTCATTACTGACTGGAAATATCTCTAGATCGCCGAACTTCAAAGATGAATACAAGAGCTACAGTGCCTGTAGGTTGCCCCCACGCCTAGATCAAACCACAACGATATCGATATAGGACACGATCCTACCGCCGGCTGGCCAATCGTGCAACACGGCGCATAACGGGATACGTGCACCGACGGACGCGCCCCTCCGCCCGGAGCGTACACCCCCCGCGCGTAGACATGAAAACACGTTCCTTTTCAACGTTCGGTACCGCGCTCTCAGTTAGGTAAGAAGGTCTTCCCAACCATTCTGGAGCGACTGTGGCAGTCTCTCTAGAACTACTTGGAGTTGATCGATCGGCGGTGACACGTAGAACTGGTACGCGTACCGCTCCAACGAAGCCGGCTGAGCATCCACAGGAATCGTAGCGCCGTGCGCGCCTCCGGAATTCAAAAATGCAAGCAACGAATTTGGCCTAAACGGAACCCTTTTAGCAAGCTTGCATGTGATACCGTGCTGTCCCGGATAAAACGTCTGCGTCGACGTCGCCACGAACTCCCCATCAACGGAGTACAGTTGAGTCCCAAACTCTTCGCTGTCACCTGGACGGGCCAAATAAAGAAGCCCCGTGAACAAAACACGCCGAGGATCAAGGTGTGGTGCGAGATGGTATCCAGGCCGTCGCCGCATGATGCGACCAGCGCTCGCCACTTGAGGTAGACCAAGAACCTGAGCTCCAAACTTGCTTCCGAATATTCGATCATAGTGAGGTGAAACGTGCGGGCGAAACCGAGCTACAAGTGCTGGCGTGAGGGCCAGAGCCGTCACGTTATTTTCCATGAAGCGCCACGTATCCTTCGTGACAGTTGGCTCGACGGACATCGCGGCGACTTTCACGTTCTGATGGTTGTTCCGCTTACCGGCAATAGTGAAGAAGCTCCTCGGTGGCAATGTTTCTAAGAGCAACTCGTAGAACGGTCGCGGAAGAACTTCATTCACAACGACATGAGGAAAAGGTTGCTTGTGCATCGTCGCTTTCGCTACGGCGCCGCTCACATGCGTTTCAATTGCGTCAAAATCAAGCAACGACGAGAAATGCTCCGTAAGTTCACGTAAATCTGCACTCTTCTTAAGGCCATCCTCGAGCCGATCGACTCTGTTGCACACCTCTTCTGACAACTGAACCAGTGACTTTTGTTCGTTCTGCAACCGGTCCACGGCTCTCACTAACGATTTAAGGTCGCCACGAATTTCGTGCTCAAGTTTTCGGTCTATCGTGGAACGTTTCTTGACAGCCCCATGAAGCATTCGCGAATTTACCTTAGTCTCTTGCCTGAGAGATCGTTTGGCATCACGAAGTGAATCCCGCGCCACCTGCTTTTCTCTACGGACATCTTCCATCCACCGGTCTCGTAAATGGTCAATGATTCCTACACGATATAAGAACTTAGTCACGAGGTTAGTCATGCGGACGTCCTAATCCCGCGAGACCCACAGAATCTCGATAGCGGTTCTTGGTCAGATACATGAGACCGATTATAGTCAACGCGTGTATACATCCTACTGGGTAGTCGAGTTTCTACGAACATGTTGCGGCCTATCCAGACGTGCCACTGCTCCACGCTAGGAATATACGTCTGGAATCCTCGCGACATCGCGCGCACTCTGTACATACGGCGGTTTTTACCTTCGGAGAATCTGGATAATGGCGCAATACGGTGCTTGATAAGCTAATCGCCAGCACCATTCTTGCGTGTCTTTCACCTCTCCTTGTGGCCATCGTGGCGGCCATTAAGTACGAAAGACTACACAACCAAGCGGCTAAGGGGCCGGCAATATGGTCCGTAACCCGAATCTCTCAAGGCAAACCATTCGCAATGCTAAAATTTCGAACTGTCCGAGCCGATCGCCATCCTGATGAGTACGACGGACCCGACAAACACTACAGCACCTACCAAACCAATCCTGATGCCACCCGGGTCGGACGTTTTCTGCTCCGTTGGTACCTGGATGAACTTCCTCAGCTAATCAATATCCTGCGTGGAGATATGCGGATCGTCGGACCACGACCCGTGGCACCGTGGGAGTATGAACGGGAATTATTGGATGGATCTGACAGTAAGCGACAGGTGAAGGCGGGATGGGCTGGACTGACCCAGGCGGCGAAAGGCCACAGTGCCAGTCGTTACGAAAACATGCAACTGGATGCAGAGTATGTGTGGCGGATTTCAACCATGAGACCCATGAAACGGGTTATCTACGATTTAAGTATTTTGGTACAGACAGCACGTACTGCCATCAGGGGTGAAGGAAGATGATTGCGGGTGGTTGCTGATACTCTCGCTGCCTGCAATGGTCTCATTCTCTCACACGGGCGCTCCGTCACGACTTTCAAGTGCTAGAGTAACCTAGACGAAACACACTCGGTTCATCTAACTTCATGCAAGTTACACCTTGGATTGATCGACCACTATGACTCTCTTTAATGAACCTACCGAACCGAAACGACACCGCCACTGGGTGATGTCTATTTTTCTGGTTTTGATCGTAGCAGGCATCGGATACTTCCTGCTGTTGTCGAGATTACAAGTCCCTTCTGACAACCCCGAACCAGCTGTATCGAACGCATCGCCGATGCCTGAAGTAACCGAGGCCCCCGAGCGCCTGGCCATCCCCGCCGATATCCCGGCGCCTGCCGTAGAGTCAGGATCAGAGCCAACTCGTGAACCCAGTCCGGAACTAGCTACCGACGTCCCGAGCCCAAGCGCACCCGTACCTTTGCCAGTTGTTTTACGTGTAACCAGTGATGTGGTTGACGCACAAGTCTTTGTCGATCGTCAATACGTGGGGACTACCCCGTTCGAATCCCACGACATTACGAAAGGGCGACACCGCATCAACGTTTCCGCACCAGGATACGAGAGCCATGTAGAGGATATTGAGGTCAGTGACGACCTCGCGATTCTCTCCGTAACATTCAGACAAGTCGTCTTAAACCAACACGTGTCGGTTGTCCACAAGCACCGGTTCGGCGACTGCGAAGGACGGCTCCTGGCTGATACGAATGGAATACAGTACCAAACTGACGATAACGACTCTTTCACAGTGCCATTCGATTCCCTTGACGAGTTCGAAGTTGACTACCTTGAGCACAATCTTCGTATCACGGTTAGCGGTCAGCGAACCTACAACTTCACTGACCACGAAGAGAATGCCGACGCCTTATTTGTTTTTCACCGCGAAGTTAAAGAGGCGCAGGAGCGCCTAGCTCGTGGAGACCGACCAGCATCTCAGTAAGCAGTCACTGAAATTCTCACGCGGACGGTATTATCAGTGCGTGCTATTGTGCACGTGGATGGATGGACAAAACGACACACCTGCAATCGCCAATGTCAGAGCGTCAAAAAAAACCGCCTGAGACATCGTCATCACTTCTCGCAGAAGTCATCGTCAATGACCGATTACGAAGCTGAGGAGCTAACGAATAGTCTCTTAACAGCACGATGTTCAGGCTGACGCTTTTTTCCATTCGCTAATACCAGGTGATGTTCTTTAGTGCGCACGGTTTTGCATGGCTCTCTTTTGTTATCCACTCCCTGACATCGCCAGCCTTAGAAGCGTAATAGCCTGTTTACCTTGACTACAAATCCTCGGTTTCGAAGCTCTGAGAACCGATCTGGAAGCAGTGGATCAGTGTCGCGATCTTCCGTATAGACCACGAACAACTCGCTTCCCGGTGAATACTCCCACCTAAACCGAAAGTTATTACTCACCGTGTCGGCACTTGAGTTGTACTGCACCAACCCACTGAAGAACATGCGTGGCGTGAACGTGTAATTCACCCGAGAAACGACTAAACCGGTGCGGAATGCTCCCTGTTGTGTATCGATCCAGTTGATAGAGACCGTCGGTTCGATCGACAGGCGCTGCGTTATCTCTAAGCGAGCACGCCGAAGGCCGAATGACCGAATCGTACCGTTAAAATACTGGCCAACGCGCGCTGTGAAAGTACCTGTCAGGCGTCGTTGCGCACCTGGTGTATACGTGGCCTCAACGTCAGTGAAACCGTATCCGCCAACAGGAAGAATCACGCCGCGACCTGGTTCAAACGGTCTCACCAGGAACTCGTAGTTGTCTGCAACGGAAATGCCAACTCGATCGCTGTTCTCAAACTCAGTTGAAAAACCGAGTTGGGACTGACGGGTCTCCAGTATGTTGGTATCGGCAGTCATGGTGTAGTCAAGTGCCGCCTCAAAACGGAATTGACGGATGAGTTCGATCGACTCCGGACGCGGGCTGAATCGTCCTGAGGTGTACGTACGACGGAAATTATCACGACGGAGAAACCCAACTTCAGGGATGAAATTATCCTCGACTACGAGATGCTCCATCTCGTATCCGTAGCGGTCCGCCATGTACTGGAAACGACTTTGGTAGCTAGTGTCCTGGTCTCGATGACCAGGAGTATTAGTTTTCGCAGCGTACGCGACAAAACTGACATTATCGTAAAAATTGAATAGGGCGTCCGCTCCAAACGTCTGGCTAGTCCCACCCCCCTTCAGAGATACCGACCGGTTTGTGAACAGCGTGCCGACGCTACTACGGCGCAAGATGTCACGCTTCACCCTGACCACTGTGAAGTTAGTTAGCTGTGCGCCCGAGATCTCCTCACTGCCTGCTTGAATATTTAGCGCACCGATATCAAACGGGCCGACCTTGCCAGTAACGCGACCACCACCAAGTATTGGCACGACAGACCCACCCTGCAAACCAATCCGGCGCGAATAAAAGAGTGTCGGTGCATTCCCACTGGCGAAGGAATTTCTCCCCCCACCGCCAATTGATCGTAACGCACCGCTGCGATTACTAACTGAAACACCGCGGGCAAAATCAAAGATACCGCGTCCCTCGAGGAAAAACTCCCGCTTCTCCGGAAAAAATAGACTAAACCTGGTCAAGTTCACCTGTTGTTCGTCCACTTCCACTTGCGCAAAATCTGTGTTGTAAGTCAGATCGGCGGTCAGGTTTTGTGTGATGCCATACTTAACATCTAGACCAGCGTCGCCGGTACCAGCGTTGCGTGTCGCTGGAACGGCAGTACGATCGGTTGTCAGTCCGCCGATTGCATACGGTTTGACTTCAAGGTTCATTCCCGCATCCGGCACCTCAAGTCCCACCATCGTCGCGGAAGCAGACACACGAAATATTCCGCTCCGTCCCAGCGACTGCGGCACCAGCGTAAGGTAGATGCGTTCGTTCTTGTGCCGTATGTTACGGCGCATCTGCACACCCCAGACCTGTGTTGGTCCGGTACGGTATCGAAGTGATTTGAACGGAATTTCCATTTCGACGGACCATCCACCATCAAATCTGGAGGTGCGAACGTCCCACACCGGATTCCAGTCCGTATTCGGATTACCCTCGTTCGTAATGGCGAAATCACCAATAGCTCCGAGCGGATTGGTGTAGAAGGCAACAGCGTTGCGCTGATCCTGAAATGTATCGAAAGTGACCCAGAAGGTGTCATTGTCACGCAACTGGGCAGTGTCACGCCGCATTTCGTTCATCACCCATTCACTCGGAGGAGCGGAGTCCCATAAACGTCCACTCACATAGATATTAGTGTCGTCGAACATTATCCAAGCATCCGTCTTCTCACTCGCCGGATCGCCTTCGATTGGATCCTGTTGGATAAAATTGCTAATCGCCGGTACCCTCTCATACACCTCCTCGTCCAGTACCCCGTCCAACCGCCAGGCGCTACTCAACCGAACTGCCCTGACGGTCGCACGTCCATTGGCATCTCGATTGATTGTCGCCGGGGCTTCCGGTGGTGGCGGACCATCGATGACACCAAGCACCTGGGAAACCGTCGCTGTAGTTGGCTCCTCTTTTTCCAACGACTCAGGTGCACGTGGGACCGACGATAGCTGCGAGTCCTCTGATGGTAGTGTCCTCTCCTGGGAACGGGGGGTTGCTACGACCAACCGATCTCCTCCAAACTGAAACGCAGTACGAAGGTCGATAACGAGTTGATCCTGCAGGTCGAATAGATCCTCGATTAGACCATCAACGATTATGCTTTGTAGTACGGTCGCAGTGGCCACCTCCGTCACTCGTGCCGTGAGACGAAGTTGATCGCCAAGGCGTTGGTAGGCCCCACTGACGGCCCACCTGGCCTCAAGTGCCTGAGCTACCGCAATGGGTTCCACATCACTGTCGATACGCATCCCCGTCTCTGCCGGATCAGTTCGTACCACCATCAACCCATCAACACCGTCTAAACCGACAGTAACAATCTCAGCGATGCCAGCGCCTATCCAGTCATCCGCTGTTTCGCCAGTGACGTTCGAGAAGACAAACACCGCGACAGATGTGGTTGCCTCCGGTGCGTCCCCGTCCTGCGACGCTGCCACCTGCGGCGCGGTCATTACAACTGTCACGCCACACAAAACCAGTGCGACTACAGCCCGTATTCCAACTACCAATCTCTTCACCTAATGCTCCTCGGTACTGGGTCTTCTTCTGCAAGGATGGCCGCGCGGTCTACCAGCCTACGCCTGGTAGGTGTTTAACAACTATACCTACTGCACAAGGCTCTCGTGACCGTCCTACCGAACGACAAGCCCAGCCGTAGGTTGTATCTATATACGGTGCTGGATGTCATTTCAGTAATGCTCTACTCATCCAGTATCGTCTAAAACCGTGGAATGATACCCCAGGATTGATAGCGGTACCTGTCACCCCACACACAGTGACCGCCAAGGGTAACTAACAACCGTTGCTGTCTGACTACGCGAGAAACGACCTAGAAACGAAACAGCCGTGTGAACTTCACAACGAATGCGCGATTCTCAAGCATGGGCATCCCACGTAACGACGTATCTCGCTGGTCGTTGTAGACCACGAACAGTTCGCTTCCGGGCTGATATTCCCATCGCATCCGAACATTCATACTGAGAGCGTCGAGGCTAGAGTTGTATTGCATCAGAACACCAAAGAACATCCGTGGTGTAAAACTATACGTAATTCGACTCGTCACGAGCTGTGCGGTAAACGTGCCCTCTGGAATATTGACGCGATTGATTGACACGCTCGGCTCAACCGATAACTGAGGTGTAACTTCAATCCGTCCACGAGAATAACCCACCGCTGTAATGTTTCCGTTGAAGTAACCGCCACGTTGAAATGTCCACGTGCCGGAAACACGGCGTTGTTGACCCATGGAATACGTCACAAAGACATCCTGAAAACCGTAGCCCCCAACAGGAATTTCAACGTCCGACGCGACACGGAACGGTTTAACCAGCAGTTCGTAGCTCTCCTGTGCGTCGATAGTGAACCGATCACTATTTTCCAATTCAGTCTCAAAGCGAGCATTGGCAAGTCGTGTTTCGACATGACCGCCACCATTCTCTATGTAGTCTAGGCTGACCTCGCCTGTGAATTGCCGTATCGCACGTAGCGAGGCTGGACGAGGGCTAAATCGTGCCGACGTAAAGGTGCGACGAAAGTCGTCACGGCGAAGGAATCCAATCTCTGGATTGAAATTGTCACCAACTAACAGATGATCGAGAGTGAAGCCATACAGGTCGCCAAGGTAGTTGAACGCTGCCTGATAGCTTGCATCATCATCGTTCAGTCTCGGTGTCTGTGTGAAGGCGTAGTAACCATTGAAGTTGACATTGTCATAAAACGAAAAAAGGGCGTCGACCCCGTAGGTTTCGTTTGAACCGTTACCAGTCGTCGAAATCGACCGACCAGTGAATATCCCACCGATACGACTTCGTCTGAGAATGTCTCGCTTGACTCGTAAGACAGAAAAGTTTGTCCCCACTGCGTTTGAATCCACCGCATCCTGAGTCTGGATATTCAGAGCTCCAATACTAAATTTTCCGGCCTTTCCCGTTAGTCGTCCCCCACCCAAAATCGGTACCGTTCGGGCCTGATTGAGCCCAATGCGCCGACTGAAGAACACCGTTGGCACGTCTCCTCCGCCAAAAACACTGGGGGCACCTGGGCGCATTGCAGGCATGACACTCGTAATCCTCCTAACGCCTTGACCAAAGTCAAAGATCCCACGGCCCTCAAGAAAAAACTCTCGCTTTTCTGGAAAGAACAAGCTAAATCTCGTGAGATTTACTTGCTGTTCATCAACCTCAACCTGTGCAAAATCAGTGTTGTAGGTAAAGTCCGCTGTGAGGTTCTGTGTCACACCATACTTAACGTCGACGCCAAAATTTCCGGCGCCCTTATTCGACACTTGCGGAATAGCGGCAACGTCCGTGGCAAGCGAACCAATTACGTATGGTTTGACCTCAAAGGTTCGGTTATCACCAGGAACCTCGATACCTGTCAGTGTTCCGGCAGCGGAAAGACGGAACATACCCGGTCCGGCTGAAATCGGGACTCGGGTGAGGTAACTGTACTCATTCTTCCACCGAACATTTCGGCCAAATTGAAGCCCCCAGACCTGCGATATGCCTGGCTTGTAGCGCAGAGATTTGAAGGGGATCTCCATCTCAACAGTCCAACCCCCGTCAAAACGGCCGGTCCGAACATCCCAGATGGGATTCCAGTCCGCATTGGGATTACCCTCGTCCGTGATCTGATAGTCAAAGAACCCTCCGATCGGATTCACCATAAACGAAACACCGTTGCGCCTATCGTAGTACGTGTCGAAACCCACGCTGAATGAGTCGTTGTTTATCAACTGGAACGAATCACGCTGCATCTCGTTGGCAATCCACTGCGACTCCGGCGCCGAATCCGAAAGACGAGCTGAAACATAGACGTTTTGGTCGTCATAGAAGACCCAAGTCTCAGTTGATTCTGTCGCCGGTTCACCTTCATTTGGCATCTGCTGAAAGAAGCCTCCGGCTGGAAGAACCGTTTCGTAGAATTCTTCATCTAACGCGCCATCGAGTTCAAGTGGATTGTTCAATGGCACTGCTCGAACTGTAGTGCGTCCCGCCGAATCGCGTGCCATGGTTTCAGGGGGTGAGGGTGGCGGCGGACTATCGATAGCAATAGTCGGCGCCGTCCCCGAAGACAGTTTCGAGTCAGTGTCACCAGAGATTGGCGATTCGGCAGTTGTTCGAATGCCTGAGAAGCGGAGTCGTGAGCTTTCATCCCAACCAGATTCGAAACCTCTGCGTATCTCTGTTACAAGGCGGTCCTGGAGCGAGAATAGTTCGTCAACAATCCCGTCAACGACCGTCGATTGCACAACACCCATTGTTTCTACATCTGTGATCCGACTCGTAATTCGAATGCGATTTCCCAGGCGCTGAACAGCACCACTGATAACCCAGCGTGCATTAAGTGCACGCCCCATATCGAGCGGCGTTCCAAGACCGGTAGAGACTCTAGAGCGGATTACTTTTAACCCTTCTGTATTTTCTAAGCCAGTCGCGACGGTCTCAGCAATGCCGTCGCCCATCCAGGAGTCAGCTGTCTCCCCTGAAATATTCAAGAAACCGAAGATCGCAATCCGTGTGGGCAAAGTAGATGCAAGGCGATCCTGTATGTCTTGTTGTGCGTAGATTGGTGTAGTGAGCCCCGCGAGACAAACACCGGCACCTAGAACGACAAGCCTTGCGGAGTAAAGAATCAGACCGCGCATCAGTTCACGACATCGAACAGTCACAATTTCTAACGTAGTGTGCCCCAGTAGCTGGTGCAATGGTGACGAAACCTAGACCATACGGCCGTGGGAGGTACGAACCCTGTTCGCGCAACGTGGGCTATCGCCTGGTTCGCTCACAGCCAACAAGCCCTCAACAACGTTCCCTTTTCTATCGACTCGTCTCGGAGTTTCTTCAGACTCTCGCGCAGCGTTCCTGATCCTGCCAAGCGTCATACAATCAAAGCGAGTCCGTGCAGACCGTATTAACCCCGACAAGAGGTTACATTTTTTCAGCTCGCACCATGCGTGGTTCTTCGCTCACACACATAAACGTGAGCGATAAGAAATAACACTGCCGTTAACAACACAATGGTCACTCTGTCCAGCTAGGCCTATTCGTAGCCTTCGAGCACAGGAAACAATTCGTCATCCGAGAGCGGCTGCACACCGAACGCGTTGAGTGCCATCGATACCATCCGATACCTTGCCGCGGTAAGCACAATGCTCATCATCTGGTGTGTGTCG
>Ga0310342_100002602_pt1 | contig 11634 bp, 3 predicted proteins | sample S15DNA20500_MG_FD_206155 | JGI IMG/M metagenome (GOLD analysis project Ga0310342, IMG submission 206155) | Marine microbial communities from station ALOHA, North Pacific Subtropical Gyre - S1503-DNA-20-500_MG | ecosystem: Environmental > Aquatic > Marine > Oceanic | place: Pacific Ocean: North... | reverse complement strand
TACGGTTTCGGATACGGGAAATCAGGTACCCGAGTTTCGAACCAGTGTTCCTAATTCTCTTTCCCCCCAGGGATACCTGGTTGCCAGTGATGGCAAACTGTTTTTCCCTGGTGGACGTGCGAAAGCAGGGTCGATGCAAACAGGTCGTCCGGTGAGTCTCGATTATGATGCACCGGGTAAGACCGATTGGCATGTGGCTGCGTCGGGCCCTTTGCTTTTTCATGGTGGGCGTATCTACGACAACCAGGCCCGCCAGACTTATAGCCTGGAGGCACCTCGTCCCGTGGCCGCTGAGGGCTGGATTTACACCGCCCGGGCTCTTGAAAACGAGCAGGGTGAAGTCGTCAGTTACAAAATCTTTGGGATCAACAGCAATCAAGGCGAGGACCTTCGATCCACGGAGGGAGAAAGCCAGGTGGTTGATCGTGGCAACCTTTTACCGGCATGGGAATACGTGCTCGAACTCGATCCCGCCTCAGAGAATGGCGAATTTGCGCTGGGAGTAAAGGCAGGTTCCCGTCTCTATGGTTACCTCGGATCGACGATTTTTGCCCTCGAACTGCCGTCTAAAGAGGACGGCGCGCGGCTTGCCTGGACGAAGGTGGTCGACGGCACACCCGGCTCCCTGCTGGCGGCTGACGATCGACTTTATGTGGTCACCAAAGAAGGAAAGATTGACTGCTTTGCCAAGCAGCCAGGTCCATCCCAAAGTTGGTCAGTGGCTCAAGCCAACCTGCCAGAGCCAGCCGATGCCACAAAAAATACCGTGGCCGATTGGGTGGAGGCAACGGACTGTTCAGCCGGCTATGGCTTGATCCTTGGGATTGGTTCGCCGGAACTGGTCAACGCGCTGCTTCAAGAGACGGAACTTCGCTTGATTGTGATCGATCCCGATCCGGCGAAGGTTGAGCAGTTGCGCCGCTATTACGACGCGGCAGGATTGTATGGAATACGGATCAGCGCAATTGCGGCAGATCCGCTTGAAATCTCTTTGCCTCCCTATCTTGCCAAGTTGATGGTTGTCCAACAGCCCGAAGTGATCCTGGGAAGCAATCCGCAGGGAGACTATCACCAGCTTTATCAGGTATTACGACCCTACGGTGGGGCACTGGCATTCCACCAGTCAGACGGTCGACAGGTTGAACTTATGCGGCAGGTGGCCCGTCAGCAACTGGCCAATTCAGAAGTGAACGCCCAGGGAGAATGGACCATGGTGCAGCGCCAAGGCGCATTGCCGGGCGCTGCGGACTGGACCCATGAATATTCCGACCCAAGCAACACGCTGATGTCTCAGGACCAGCTTGTGAGGGCGCCGCTGGGAATCCTCTGGTTTGGTGGCCCCGCATCGCGGGGTGAGCATTTTTACAACAGGCATTCCTGGCCTCCCAGCTTAAAGGTCTCACAGGGCCGGATGTTTATACAAGGTCCGGAGCGGCTGACCTGTGTCGATATCTACACGGGCCGCCTCATCTGGTCCAAAGAGTTAGTCGCCGGGGGCGGTGCAGGACGGCGTGGTAATTTTTTTGAGGTGGAGAAGCCAGGTTATCATTATGCGGTTGGCGATGGTGGACTTTACCTTGTCTCCAACAATCGGTGTGTCTGGTTAGATCCTGCCACGGGTCATCAATTGGGGGAATTCAAACTTCCCGAACCCAATGACCAATGGGGGGATGTGCGCATTTGGAAAAACCTCTTGTTGACGACCGTTTTCCGCACCACCGGCGACGGAGAGAGTCAGCCAAAGTTGATTTTGGCGCTGGACCGCACGACCGGGCAGGTGGTCTGGGCGCGCGAGGCCCAGTCTGCCGTGCCATTGGTTGCCCTGGGTGAGGACACGCTTTTCTATTTCGATGGATTGATGCACGGATTTTATGATGCCTGGGGTCGAAAGGGGGAGGTCCCCGAGGCGGAGCCTGCCAGGTATCTCGTTGCGTTGGATGCTGCCACGGGAAACCAGAAATGGCTTAACACGATTGATCGCGTGGTTACCTGGCTCTCCTACTCCAAGGAGCATGAGCTTTTGATCGCGTCGAACAAGGCGGGTATGGATGCGGTTAGTGGCGCGACAGGTGAAACCTACTGGACCAAAGAGAACGAAGCGCCCGGTTTTGGGGGGCATCCGGAGAATGTCTGGGATAAGGTGATTTTGCGTGACAACTGGGTCATTGATCAGCGGGGTCCCGGTTTGGCGTACGACATTCACAGCGGGGAGCCGATCACGCGGAGTCATCCGGTTTCGGGCGAACCTGTTCCGTGGGAGTTCACCAAGACAGGCCATCACTGCAATTACGCAATTTCAAGTCCCCATTTGCTTACTTTTCGCGCCGGTACTGCGGGTTTCTTTGATATTGAGAGTGGCGGCACCGGGCGACTGGAAGGTTTTCGGTCGGGTTGTCGCAACAGTTTGATTCCAGCTGGGGGAGTTCTCAACGCTCCCAACTATGCGCATGGTTGCAGTTGTAATTACAACTTGTTTACTTCGTTGGCACTGGTCCACGTGCCTGAAAACGATTTTTGGTCGTACAACGCATTCGAAACGCCGGCCGGAACGGTCAAGCGTTTAGGGATCAATCTCGGTGCTCCCGGGCACCGGCAGGATGATCAGGGCACCTTGTGGCTCAATTATCCGGATACGCACGAACCATTTAACGGTGAGCCATCGATCGCGGCAGACGTACAAGTTGTCGGGGAATCGGCTCGCTGGTTTCAATTGCCGACAAAGCAAATTGAGGGTGCGAGTTTGCCGTGGGTGGCCGCCTCGGGTGTCGAAGGCATGTCGTCGCTCGTCGTTAATCTTCCAGGGGACGCCAAAGAAAAAGTGTTTGAAGTGACGCTGATCTTTGTCGAGCCTGATCCTCGCCAGGCAGGTAAGCGGAGCTTCGATATTGCCTTGCAGGGAAAAGAGGTCAAGCAGTCGATCGATATTGCAGAGGCGGCAGGCGGCGCACAAAAAACGTTGGTCTTGCCTGTCGGTAAAGTGAAACTTACAGACCAGTTAGTGATTGGGTTCACTCCGCAACAGGGACAACCCTTGATTTGTGGAGTTCAGCTGGTCGCTGACGAATGAGCTTTACCGAAAGCGATTTCTGACTGGGATTCCGATCAGCGCGATCCACAGGCCCACAAGCAGGCTGGCCGGTTCAGGAACGGCGGCCGTATTTTCGGTGCCAGTGGCACCGAAATTGTTTTTCCACACCAGGTAATCGAACTGGCCGACGGGGCCTGTCGCGCTGGGATCTCGATTCGGCAACGTCGCGGTCCCAAGCTGGTCAATCCACACGGTGTAGTCAGCTGCATCGACAACACCATCGCTGTTGTAATCGCCGGGCAGTACGGCCGGTCCAGTCACCGTCGACTCGAGCAGCAATTCTCCCAGGCTGTAGACCAGTTTAAACTTGTCTCCGTCAGGTCCCCCCAGGACAACACCGCTATTGGCGATGCTTACCGCTTGCAAAACAGAAAACCGATCGCCGAGGTCGGGATAGTAATCTCCCATGAGCGTGACCGCCAGGGTGCCGTTGAGGTACGCATTCTCGCCTATCTGCAGCGCGTCAAATTCGGTGGCAGAGGTACCGCCGATCTCGATCTCCAGTGCACTGGCAGGTCCCATCGTGAAATCACCGGTAACGGACAATTGCCCGATGCCATGACCAGGTGCAACCATAGCGGCACTGGTGAGCAGGTCTCCATTGACCACTCCATCGCCCCCCAGATAGCCGCCGTTGTGTTGGAAGGTGCCGCTTTGGGTGGTGGTGTCGGAGTCGAGATACAAACGTCCTGCACCTGACTTGGTGACGGTTTGGTTTTCAAAGTCAAAGGTACCTTCGAGTGTCAGTTCGGCTCCGGTGGCGATGTCGATGGTGGTTGTTGCTTCGGCGGCGACCGGCGCGGTCCAGTTGTGGCTTCCTCCGGTGACCGTCAGCTGGGTGGACCCGGTATCGGCAGCGAGTGTCAATTTTTGGGTGCCTCCAAGCCGATAGGAACTCGATCCATCGAGGGTAATTTCCCGCACGGTGACTGGGGATTCCATTGTCACAGTGGTGACCGACGACCCGGCACCGGTCAGCACAACCGTGTTGTCATTGCCGTTGGGAATACCTGCAGGAGTCCAACTGGCCGAGTTGTGCCAGCTTCCGCTGGACCCGGCCCATTGGAAATCCGTTGGCAGTGGCATGGCCGTCGACTCGAGTATCAATTCTCCGGAGCTGTAGACCAGTTTAAACTTGTCTCCGTCAGGTCCCCCCAGGACGACACCGCTATTGGCGATGCTTACCGCTTGCAAAATAGAAAACCGCTCGCCGAGGTCGGGATAGTAATCGTCGGTGAGCGTGACCGCCAGGGTTCCGTTAAGGTATGCATTCTCGCCTACCTGCAGCGCGTCAAAGTGATTGGTAGAGGTACCGCCGATTTCGATCTCCAGTGTACTGCCGGATCCCATCGTGAAATCGCCGGTAACGGACAATTGCCCGATGCCGTGACCAGGTGCAACCGTTGCGCTACTTGTGAGCAGGTCTCCGTTGACCACCCCATCGCCACCCAGGTAGCCGCCGGTATGTTGGAAGGCACCGCTTTGAGTGGTGGTGTCGGAGTCGAGATACAAACGTCCCGCACCTGACTTGGTGACGGTTTGGTTCTCAAAGTCAAAGGTACCTTCGAGTGTCAGTTCGGCTCCAGCGGCGATGTCGATGGTGGTGGATCTGTCGATAGCGACCGGGGCCGTCCAGTTGTGGCTTCCTCCGGTGACCGTGAGCGCGGCAAACCCGGTATCAGCATCGAGGGTAAGCGTTCTGTTGCCTCCAAGTCGGTAGGAACTCGACCCGTCGAGGTTGATCTCCCGCACAGTTGCCGGGGAGTTCATTGTTACCGTGGTGACCGACGACCCGGCGCCGGTCAGCACAACCGTGTTGTCATCACCGTTGGGAACACCTGCAGGCGTCCAACTGGCTGAGTTGTGCCAGTTGCCGCTCGATCCGGCCCACTGGAAATCAGTCGGCAGTGGCATGGCGGTCGACTCGAGCACCAATTCTCCGGAGCTGTAGACCAGTTTGAACTTGTCTCCGTCAGGTCCCCCCAGGACGACACCGCTATTGGCGATGCTTGTCGCTTGCAAGATAGAAAACCGCTCGCCGAGGTCGGGATAGTAATTGTCGGTGAGCGCGACCGCCAGGGTTCCGTTGAGGTACGCATTCTCGCCGACCTGCAGCGTGTCGAATTGGCTGGCAGAGGTGCCACCGATCTCGATTTCTAGCGCACTGCCCGACCCCATCGTGAAATCACCCGTAACGGACAATTGCCCGATGCCATGACCGGGAGTGACTGTTGCGGCAGCCAGGGTCAGGTCGCCATTGAGGGCGCCATTGCCTCCTAAAAAACCGTTGTTGTGTTGGAAGGTACCGAACGTGGTTGTGGTTTCGGAGTCAAGATACAGATGTCCCGAACCTGATTTAGTGACGGTCTGGTTCAAAAAGTCGAAGGTGCCTTCGAGTGTCAGTTCGGCGCCGGTGGCGATGTCGATGGTAGTAGATGTTGTGGCGGCGACCGGGGCGGTCCAGATGTGGTTTCCACCGGTGACCGTCAGGCTGGCAGCGCCGGTATTGGCAGCGAGTGTCAATTTGTGGGTGCCTCCAAGCCGGTAGGAACTCGACTCGTCAAGGGTGATTTCCCGCACGGTTGCCGGGAAGTTCATCAGTACCGTGGTGGCCAACGGCCCGGCGCCGGTGAACACGACGGTGTGGTCATCCCCGTTGGGAATACCTGCAGGCGTCCAACTGGCCGAGTTGTGCCAGTAGCCGGCTGACAAGTTGCCCCACTGAAAATCAGTTGCCGGTGGACCGACCGAGACAACCTCTGCATCGGTCGCGTATTGCAGGATCCAATCGTTGATAGGTGCCGAACGGATGTAAACGCCACCCGTGTCGTATTTTCCAATAACATCACCGCCACTTCCGCCCGACCAGGCCTGGCTCATGACACCCGCAATGGCATAGGTGCCCTCGACATTCAGCAAAACAGCCCCTCCGCTGTCGCCCTGGGCACCTCCTCCTTCGAGCGGCTGGGCACCTGCCGAGGGCTTGCGGAACCAGGTTAACAGTTTTTGGTTTCCCCAACCCCAGGCATCGCCATTGGCGTAGACATAGGTCTCGGCGGCGCGGCGGGTACCCCCGGTGCCTGCTTGTTGTCCGCTGTTTCCAGTTCCCGTATTTCCCGCCCCAAGCACAATAGCTTCTTGTCCGTCTTCGATGCCAAAATCAAGGTCATAAAGGGGAACTGGATTGATCCCGGTCAGGGGGCTTGAAAGTTTTCCGACACCAATATCTCCCCAACTGGAATGGCGATGTTGTTCGACAATGCTCCTGGTCCCGGCCGCTGTTGAAAAGGAGATGTTTCCACTGAGCACATGGCCGGCTGTGAGAATCCAATTGGGGGAGATGAGAGTGCCGCTACCGATCCACCCGCTGCCAGAGATGAGGCCACCCTGGGGATGGGTCGAGTTGGCCAGGTGGGTGTAGGACGAATCGGGCGTATCGTGGCGAATCGTGATCGCCGATCCCGGCTGCACCGCAAGGATAAATACGATAAAAAACCCTGTGATGATATGTCGCACCATCAGCAATCCGCGGTTCTACTCTGTTTCTACGGGAAGTTTCTACGGGAAGTTTCTACGGGAAGTTTCTACGGAAAAAGTTTTCCGCCGAAAAATAGTTCCAAACCCATTCTACTTCAAAAAGGTTTCTCCCTGGGCAAAAAAATGGCAACCTTGCAGTCGATCAGACGGGTGGTACCACCCGTCTGGAACGCTGCCATGCGACCCTGGCCGCTGCGGAGACCCGTCGCTAGAATTCCAAGGAGGGTAACCATAACCGGGTCGATCATCGCTGGTTGAATCAGGCCAAATCTCTCGACAAAAGTGAGTACGTTTTGACTGAGTTGCGTGTTGGAATTGTTGGCTTTGATATCACTCCTGAAATTCATCCCGAATATGGTGCCTGGGGTACGACACCCCAAATGACCAAGGTCGACAAGCCGTTGTTGGCACGGTGTATCGTTTTGGACGACGGCGCTCAACGCATCGTCTGGTTCGGGTCGGATTTGTGTGGCAACCCAGTCCATGAAACAGATCGGTTCCGGGACAAAGTTGCCGAAGCCCTGGATATGCCACGGCAACAGGTGATATGGTCGACCAGCCAGACCCATTCAAGCCCGACCATTCCCGGTTCAGGGATGCCTGGCGGTTCGAGCATTACGACTCGCGGAACGTATAGTACGGAATACTGTGACGAGCAGTTCCGCAAATTCATCGGTTCCTACCAGGAAGCAGCGCGGGAGGCAATCGAGCGTTTGCAGCCGGCAAATGTTTTTGTCGGCAAAGGGCACTGCGATTCGATGAGTTACAACACGCGCTTCCCAATGCCTGGTGGCGGTGTAAAATTCAGCCGCAATTATGCGGAGGGTTTGCAAGGGGGCAAGTATTTCGATCCGACCATTGGCCTGGTGCGATTTGAAGACAAGCAGGGCCATCCACTGGGTGCAATTTTCAATTTCTGCTGCCACCCTGCCACGATGATCAATGATGTGATGGTTTCACCCGATTGGGTGGGGACGGCGCGCGAACATATCGAGGAGGTCATTGCCGGTGCTCCGGCGATGTACGTGCAGGGTTTTTGTGGCGATGTGAATTGTTACCACATCTTTGGGACACCGGACCAGGCGCGGCATAGCGGTGACAAACTCGGCAAAGCGGCCGCTCAAGCGATGGCCCTTTCGATTCCGGCTCGCTCCCTGCCACTTTGTTCCAGTTGGAAGACGATCGATTTGGCTTGTCGACCCATGTATAGCCGTAGAGAGATCCAGCAGAATATTGATCGACGCGAGAGTTTCATCGAAGACCTTCGACACGATCCTGAAGCGACCTGGTTTTGCGGAGTCAATTATCCTGAAAATTTCCCTGTGGAAGATAAGATCAAGGGTGTGAGTCTCCAAATCGGCTATTTCAAAGAAGCGCTTCGCCTATTGGAAGCAGCTGAGCCAGTCCGGACGACGCTCCAGTTGCCGATAGGTGGCATTCGTATTGGAGACGTGGTAGCAGCCATTTCACCAGGGGAAAATTTCACCCAAACCGGACGCCAACTCCGTGAACGATCTCCTTTTGTCCACACACTTGTCTGCGGAGATACCAACGGTCTATTTGGTTACATCGGTGACGATCGGGAAATAGAGCGAGGCGGTTATGAAACCGATTCTTTTTGGACGATTATGTTTGTCGATGGATTCCGCCTGCCGCTGGCCAAGGGGACCGTCACTAGAATTTTAAGCGAGTTTGACGACATTTTTCAGGAGCTGGGTGCCGCTTAACAATTCCCGGTACCGGGCACTTTTTATGCTCGTTTCAGCCCAGCGGATTGGTTTCACCACGGGCCACGCGGTGAATTGTCTCGACACGCGTTTTCAGCGCTTCTTCCAACAGAAAGGTTGGCTCAGCGATGCACAGAAACTTGGTATCTGTCACCAACGAGTTGCTTCCCGTTGCTGATCATTCATGGCGACGCGAAACGAGCGATGAGATGAAGGCCAGTTGGGCCATGAGCGCCAAGGTTATCGGTTCGGGAATGGTAGCACTACGACCTGTTTCGGTGGCACCAAAATTGGTTTGCCACACCAGGTAGTCGAACTGGCCAACCGGGCCTGTAGAAGTGGGGTCTCGATTCGGGAGTGCCGCGGTCCCAAGCCGATCGCGCCACACAGTGTAGTCGGCCGCATCGACAAGACCATTGCCGTCGTAATCGCCAGGCAGGCCAGCCAGGGTCGATTCCAGCAGCAGTTGTCCTGCGGTAAAGACCAGTGTGAACTTGTCGGCATCGGGTCCATCGAGTGTTATCCCGTAGTTGGCAATACTGCCGGCTTCCAGGATGGAGAACTGCTCGCCCAGGTTGGGAGAGTAATTGTCGGTGAGTGTGACTGCTAATTGTCCGCGGAGATACGCGTTTTGGAGAACCTCGAGCGTGTCAAATTCACCTGCAGAGGTGCCCCCGATCTCGATCTCCAGGACACTTTCTGATCCCATCGTAAAATCGCCTTTGACAGTCAGGGTTCCAACGCTGTGGCCGGGGCCGACGGTCGCTGCATCCACAGTGACATCACCGTTAACAATGCCCTCGCCGCCCAGCAAGCCGGCGTTGTGTTGGAAGGTACCCGTCTGATGTACCAGGCCAGAGTCAAGATACAAATGGCCTGCACCTGATTTGGTCACGGTCTGGTTCTCAAAGTTGAACAAGCCTTCCAGTGTGAGCTCGGCCCCTGTGGCAACGTCCACCGTGGCGGATGTGGCGGCCGTAACCGGGGTAGTCCAGTGGTGGTTTCCACCGGCGACCGTGAGCTGGGCAGATCCGGTGTCGGCATCCAGCGTGAGCATCTGGTTGCCCTCGAGTTGGTAGGAACTTGTCCCATCAAGGGTGATTTCGCGCACGGTTGCTGGAGAGTCGATCTGTACGGTGGTGACCGGAGATCCGGCCCCTGCAAACGCCACCCGGTGCTTGTCGTCGTTGGGAATTCCCGCTGGTGACCAGTTGGCCGAGTTGTGCCAGAGGCTGCTGGACGCAACCCACTGGTAATCGGTGGGAGGAGGCGGGGCTATCGATTCGAGGAGCAATTGTCCCGCGCCAAAAACGAGTTTGAATTTTCCGGCATCGGGTCCTCCGAGGGTGATCCCCTGATTGGCCACGCTGGTGGATTGTACAACTGGAAATTGCTCACCGAGGTCGGCAAAAAAATTGTCGGTAAGTGTGACCGATAACGTTCCGTTGAGGTAGGCACGCTGGTCCACGTGCAACGTGTCAAACTGACCGGCGGAGGTGCCCCCAATTTCGATCTCCAGGGTACTATTGGATCCCATCGTAAAATCACCGGCAACGGTTAATTGTCCAAGGTCGTGACCAGGTGCAACAGCTGCGCTACCAACCGTCAGGTCGCCGTTTACAACGCCGTTGCCTCCGACCAGTCCGCCGTTGTGTTGCAGTGTGCCAGCTTGGGCTGTGAAACCCGAGTCCAGATACAACCTGCCTGAGCCAGACTTGATGACCTGTTGGTTTTCAAAATCAAGCCGTCCTGCAAGGGTCAGTTCGGCGCCCGCATGCACCTCGACCGAGGTTTGTGTCTCGGCCGTGACCGGAGTGGTCCAGGTATGACTGCCACCGGTAACTATTAACCGGGCAGTTCCCGTTGTGGCGTCGAGATTTAACGTTTGGTCTCCTTCAAGCTGGTAGGAACTTGACCCGTCGAGCGTGATTTCGCGCACGGATACGGGTGAATCAACAGTGACGGTGGTGACAGAGGTCATCGCACCGCTGAACGCCACGGTGTTGTTACTTCCATTGGGAACACCTGCGGGGGACCAACTGGACGAATTGTGCCAGCTTCCCCCAGAGGTGTTCCACGCGTAGTCGGTTGCGGGCGAAAAATGGATCAGGTGCAACTGGTCGAGGTGCACATCTTCGACCTGGCTGGTGGTTCCCCCTGGCCAAAGAATATCGAGATCGACCGGGCCAACAATATTCCCCAATCCAAAATGCAAGGTAGGTTCGTTTTGGTTTCCTTCTCCCGTACCAAATTCAACCTGGCGCATGAAGGTCTGGCCACCAGAGGTGATGCGGACTTGGGTTCCTACCGCGTCGCGATTGACGGTATCCCCATCGCCGACCATTTTCAGCTTCAACCAATGATGGCTGTTATGGGTATCGTTGCGAAAAAGTGTGCCTCCCGTTGCCAGGTCAAGATCGCCATCGTTATCGTAGTCTGCAAATGCAGCCTGGTAGGTAACGTGGATGCCGCTCAACCCTTCTGCAGCAGTGACATCGGTGAAATTCCAATTGCCGTTGTTACGATAAAGCCGGGGAGTATCCCCCGGGTACACGGCCGTAAAAAAGAGATCAAGATCCCCGTCGTTGTCGTAATCCCCCAAGGCCGGCGATGCGTACGACTCTTGCCAGCCAACTCCGCCCTGGCCCATGTCTTCGAACGTGTAGCCTTGCGCTGGGCCGCGGTTGCGGAGAAAGCGAGATTCTGGTTGGCGCTGTGGCCCTGAGTAGCCTGCGTCGTGTGCGAAGTTTCCGACGAACAAATCAATTTCTCCGTCGTTGTTGATATCTCCCCAGGCCGACCCGATTGTATGTCCCCAGTGGCCGTTGGCCACTCCACCCTGCACGCCATAGCTGCCAGCCTGCTCCGAAAAAATTCCGCTGCCGTCGTTGACCTGCAGTTGGTTTGGCAGCAACCGGTAATTGGAGACGTACACATCAATGTCCCCGTCACGGTCGAAGTCGGCGGATGTGATACCGCGCCCTGGCCGCGGTGTTGGCTGGGTCCACGTGTTGCTAAATCCCGTTCCCAGGTTATTGTGCAAAATAATGTCGCTGTAGTTGGCATGGCCCCAGATTTCGTAACCACCGGTGTACAGGTCAAGATAACCGTCATTATCATGGTCAGCCCAACTGGCTCCGCGACTCATCTGTGTAGGCAGCGAGGGAAAATTGGCGACCGAAAAACTGTTGCCCGAATTGTTGCGATACAGTTCCTGGGCGCTGAACGCATAGAAGTCGAGCCATCCGTCGTTGTCGTAGTCTCCCCATAGTCCATCCACAT
>Ga0310342_100002601_pt1 | contig 11634 bp, 20 predicted proteins | sample S15DNA20500_MG_FD_206155 | JGI IMG/M metagenome (GOLD analysis project Ga0310342, IMG submission 206155) | Marine microbial communities from station ALOHA, North Pacific Subtropical Gyre - S1503-DNA-20-500_MG | ecosystem: Environmental > Aquatic > Marine > Oceanic | place: Pacific Ocean: North... | reverse complement strand
CAACCTGGAGAAAGCCGTTGATGATCGTTCGTGGATGGTGCAGTGGATCGTGGCGTCGAAGGGTGATCGTTTCCAGCTTATCGTTCTCACAGACGACAAGGGAACATATCACTGGTCACCAGTTGACTTGTTTCTCGGTAGCGGTATCACAGTCGTTTGGCAGATCGATTTTAGCGGCTACGAGCCGCGAAGGAGTGAACGATGAAGAAGCGTATTGGACACATCAGTATCGATGCTGGAATCTGCTGGATAGGCGACCCGTGCTACGTATTGCCTGATGGAGCGACTGATAATCCTGGCAGCGATTGGTCAGCGTTTTGCGATGCACTGGGTGATGAAATGCCGACGACCAAGAACTTCGACGGTGTTGGCGTATGCGTTGGCACTGGCTACGGTGACGGTTCGTATCCCGTGACCGCTGAGATTCGGAACGGGCGGGTGATGTCGGTCACTGTGAACTTTTCGGACGAGGAGGATGACGATGAACTCCCTGTGTCTTAACGATGACCGCGTGCTTCGACTACAGGAGGCCATGCGGCTTATTGAGTCGGTTGCTGAAGAGATGGACTCCTCGGCGGTTGAGTGCGAGTCATGTGGATCGAGACGTCGCACAAACTGGCAGGCGCATCAAGTGAAGGTGAAGCTTGAAGGGGTGTATGCAAAGATCGTCAGCGTGCTAAACGCTGAGTGGTATCACCGGAGGGAGGGCGAGTGATGCCGCTTAAGTATTGGGATTACGCGAACGGCTGTCGCAAGGTTGCCTATTACAAGCGTCATCACTCTAAGCGAGTGCTCGGCATGCCAGCGACGATTCCGATGGTGGCGTGTTCGCACTGTGACGAATCAGCGAATCATCTTGACTACCGAGGGAAGGAAAAGCGAATTCGCGTCTGTCGTGGATGCGGCTACGCACTGAGAAAGAGGCCGTCCATCACGCGCAGACAGAAGACCGATGAAGCACTGCTCCACGAGGCACAGAAAAAGATCGAGGACATCCTGTCTGATATCGGTCGCAAGATGACCTCGCTCAAGAAACACCAGAAGCGAGTTAAACGCTACACGGCCAAGCTCGAAGGCCGACTCAAGAAGTCCACGCCGAAGAAGTCCACTCCCATTCGTAAAATCACCGTCGCCTAGGCGCGACCAAGGAGCAAACATGGCAACACTACTTGAACAGATCCGACGTGCGTACCTTGTGTCTACTCCGCTCGTATCGATTGCAACACCGGACGCCGCTGCAACGGTGGCCTCGGTGACGAAGGAGATTGAAGACGTACAGGCGAAGAACGGAAAACATGGCGTCATCTTGCAGTGGGACGCGGTGCGCGGCATGACTTCTCCGACTGGTAAGAACGTCAGAGGGGATCTGAATCAACTGACAGATAACAATCCAGAAGCCCTACTCAATCCGGTGGAGATGTTAAGCCGACTCACGAAGCTCGAAAAGGGCAGCGTCGTGTTCGTTCATAACGCGCACCTGCTGGTCGCACCGGACGGCAAGCCTGCCATCGATATCGTGCAAGGTGTTCAGAATCTTCGCGACCAGTTCAAGCGCGATCAACGGATGCTGGTGTTGCTCTCGCCTGGGATGACGATGCCACGTGAACTCGCGCACGACGTGATGAGTTACGCGGAATCGTTGCCTGATGCCGACGCGCTAAAGGCGGTTGTGAAGGCTATCTACGAAGCCGGTCACGACCAGAAGAAACCTAATGCCACGCTGACGACGAAAGCCGTCGAAGCGTTATGCGGCCTCTCGACATTCACGGCCGAGCAGGTCACGGCGATGTCGCTGACGAAGGATGGACTCGACCTCGATGGGTTGTGGGACAGGAAGAAAGCGATGATCGATGACACGCCTGGACTCACGATCCATAAGCCAACGACCACGCTTGATGATGTCATCGGCTACGACAACGCGACCGAATACATCACAAACTTCATCGAGCGGCAGGACATCAACCTTGTCGTGTGGATCGACGAGATTGAGAAGCAACTCCACGGGGCAGAGGGTGAGTCGAACGGCATCGTCATGGATCAAGTCAACGTCTTACTCCAGGAGATGCAGAGCAACAACTACCACGGCATGGTGTTGTTGGGACCACCGGGAACGGGCAAGTCGCTGACCGCACAATCGACCGGCACGCTGACCTGCCAACTGGACCTGGGAGGTCTGCTGAACTCACTCGTCGGTGAGTCGCAGTCGCGGCTACGACAGGCGATGCAGATCATCCACGCGGTGAGTCGCGGCAAGGTGTTGTTCCTCGCAACGTGCAACTCGACAGCGGGTCTGAGTCCTGCCCTGATGCGTCGGTTCAAGAGCGGCAAGTTCTTCTTCGACTTGACGCACGACGCTTCTGACCGAATCCCCATCTGGCGGTACTTCATCGAACGGTTCGGCTACGCAAAAAATCCAGGGATCGTCAGCCGACCCAACGACGAAGGATGGAGTCCTGCGAACATCGAGGTATGCGTCGAGACAGCCACGACGATGGACTTCACGCTTGAGGAGGCGGCTGAGTACATCGTGCCGGAAGGCCAAGCGTCAGCGCGAAGCATCGAGGCGTTGCGGTCGCAAGCTGACGGCGTGTGGATATCAGCCAGCGAGTCCGGTCCATACCGACGACCATCGAAAGATGGTGAGCCGTCACGAAAGATCGATGTGGCTGAATTGAATTTCGATGAAGCCCACAAACTTAACTGACAAGAGAGGACTAACAATGTCTCACGTATCAAATGTTGAACTTACAGTGACCGACCTTGACGCATTGCAATATGCCGTTGCACAGACGGACGGCCTGACGTGGTGCGAAGGTCAGAAGGACTACCAGTGGTACGGCAAGTGGATGAACGATTTCCACGGCTCTGCCGCTGCGGTCGATAACGGTTTTGATCCGGCTGACTTTGGTAAGTCGGAACACGCCATCAAGGTGGAGGGAGCCGAGTATGAAATCGGCGTCGTGAAGAACCCGACCGGTGACGGCTATCGATTGATTTATGACAACTACGCAAGCGGGAAACAGATAGCCGATCGGTATGGGTCTGGACTCGAAACAATCAAGAACTCGTACGCCGAGCGTGTCGCGGTGAAGCAACTCCAGCGCAAAGGCTACCGCGTCAGCACTCGCGTCAACGCGCAAGGCCAACGGCAGGTGATTGGAGTGAAATCATGAAGACCATAATCGTCACGATTGAGAACGGCGAAGCCTCTGTGGAGACAACAGGATTCAAAGGAAAGGAGTGCCTAGTAGCAACCGCCGAGCTAGAGAGATCGCTCGGGAAGGCGACAGGAACCACAATGACCCCTGAGAGCCGTTTGCAGGCCCATACAGCCACGCGGGTGCGGTCATGAGTGTTGGTACCCATCAGGTCTGTATCACCGTGCAGAACGGCTGTCTAAACTTTGTGGATGATGCACCACTCGTAAGCCTGAACAGACTAGGCACCTGCCATCAGCGCAGGCTCTCGCACATCGAGCCGCATCACTGCGTCCTGCGGTGGCTCTTCCATGCGGTACGGAGGATAGGCATCGTGGAATGGACACGGCGCTGGTCGTGTCACTGGAGGGTGAACATGTCACCGGTCGATGGTCCCATTATCCCGATGCCGCGTCTGTCGTCTCGGGCTGACGCTCTGGCAGTAGAACGCGAGTGGCTTTGGAATCACAGAGGCATCTAGAAAGGAGAAAGCGAACGGCATGAATAACACTGACGATCTGTTACACCAGAAACAGCATCAGGATCTAATGAAGGCGCTCGTTCTGAAGCTCGAAACGCTTGACCGTACTATCGGGTACGTTGACCGCTCACTGTATCGACTCACCCTTGCAATCGAACGCGCAGCCAATCGGCTGTAAAAACCTACTAAGGAGAAAATCATGGCAACTACGCTTAAGAATTCGGTGTTCATCTCTCTTCATTTTCGTCGCCTTGGTGTCAGTCGAAAGGTCAGCAAAGATCGTGTGGAGACAACAGCCGACAAGGGTCTTGTGAGGTTGAGCAAGCGGTTGTTTAAGTCGGACACGTATCAACGCATCTCGCGCATTCAGCATCAGGCTCGGTCGTACGTTCTCTCGCGTGCTGTCGAGACAGGGCTTCGCGGTGCGGTCTACGCACTGCCAACCGCGTTCGTATCTGAAGTCGAGGACAAGCTCAGTGGATACGTCGAGGCCATGAAGGGGGAAGTCGCAACGCTCTGCGGAGAATGGCCGGAGTTGATCGAAGTCACTGCACGGGAACAGCTTGGTGATCTGTATCGGGAGAGCGACTATCCGACGGTCGGACAAGTCGCGCAGTCGTTCGCTATCGAGTGGTCGTATCTTGCGACCGATGTTCCTGGGGAACTGGCCGACATTAGCAGCGGCGTGTTCAAACGCGAACGCGAGAAGCTGGAGCAGGAGTTCGAGAAGGCCACCGAGTACACAAAGGCCATCATGCGTCGGACGTGTCTAGAGTTCGTGACCGCGTTCCACGGACAACTGCAACCGGTAGATCCGACCGCAAAAAAGAAGCGACCCATCCACAGAACGACGCTCAATAAGCTGGTCGATTTCATGGAGACGTTCTCGGTAAGAAACATCTCAGGCGACGAGCAGATGGTCGAGGCTATCACGACCATGAAATCATTATTGTCTGGCGTAACAGTCAAACAGCTTCGCGGCAGCGAGTCGTTCCGAGGGTGCATCGAGTCGCATATCTCGGATGCCGTGCTAGATATTGGTAAGCTGGTTGAAGATTGTCCGGTGCGTCAGATTATTCTCGATGACTAAACAACCGAAAGGGGATTCGATGGACCAGAATGTAAAGGTCACAGAGGCGACGACTGAAGTAAGTCGTCGGCCTCTCGGGAGTAAGTTTCCAGGGAAGGAGATTAGGAGGACATTCACATTCACAAAGTTCGCTTCAGAAAAGCTCGACGATAGACAAGGCGAATTCCGGTTTCTCTCGATTAGCGATACCGTCGAGCAGTTGATTCGCGAAAACTTGTAGGCAGGAGGGAGGGGCGACACGGTGGTGGAGACACCGTGCCGCCTGTGGGAATATGCGACTACTAAAGCGCATCCTACCACACCGTTCATTATCTCCAGTCAAGGAGAGAGCAGTCATGTCAGATGACAAACACGTTGCACCGGAAGACGAAGCACTCGTTCGGCAGAACACCGGCACGATAGTTCCTGCGATTAGCGGACCAGAGTTCGCAGAATCGTTCCGCAGTTACAAACAACTCCAGGTCGCTATCGATGATTCAATGCCTGAAGAGATCATCCACATCCAAGGCAAGCCCTATCGAAAAAAAGGGTACTGGAAAGCTCTTCGGGCCGCGTTCAATCTGACCGTGGAATGCGTTCACGATGAACGGGTCGAGGTCACGCTTGATGATGGCGCGGTTGATTGGGGGTGGCATGTCCGGTATCGCGCCTCGGCACCCTCTGGTAGTTTTGTCGATGGTGATGGATCGTGCTTTGCGTCAGAGAAAGGAAATCGGGTACGTGCCACTGAGCATAACGTTCGCGCACATGCCCACACGAGAGCCAGTAACCGCGCCATCAGTTCGCTCGTCGGTTTCGGGGAAGTCTCAGCCGATGAAATGGTAGACCGTGGTGCGCTTGATACGTCAGACGTTGATGCCTTGGGCCGCACATCTGATCATGACCTCGAAGGAGAGGTCTACGAGGTGCCGACACAGGAGCCATCAAAGCCAGAGGGAAATCAGAAAACCCAACGGCGCGTCAATGGCAACAACGAACGCCTCATCACTGACAAGCAGGTGAAATTCTTCCATGTGCTGGTGAAGACCAACGGTCGTCCTGCGGAATTCTGCGCGGAGTATTTGGATAAAACATTCGGGTCACCTGACCCTGCCAATATTCCATTCAGCGAATTCAATGATGTCGTGAAGTGGCTGAAAGATGACGGGTATTTCGAGGCGGTGCAATGATGCTAAAAGATCGTCCGGCGTGGACAACGCCGTGGTCGGTCACTCGTGCGCTTGCGGTGCGGTTTGGTGGGGTAGAGCATGTCCCACCAGCCGCGTTAGAACGGGGAAGTCTTGTGCATGAGTGGACAGCAGAATTCGACCAGTGCAATTACTTTAACGTCCAGCGTCGCGCATCTCCTGCGGCGTGGACAACGCCCAAGATGCCGACAGGCCTTGAAGGGTACTGCTACGCGTACCATGATTTCGTTGAGACTATGCAGCCAACATGGCTCAAGGTGGAATCACCAGTTGAGAATACAGACCTCGGCTATCACGGCATCCTTGATCGCTACGGATATCTGAATGGTGGCTCGACGCTTTGCGTGGCAGATATTAAAACTGGAGGACCAAGAAAAGCAGATCGTTATCAACTCGCGGCGTATGCGATGGCCTGTAATCAGTCGGTCCCTGTCCATCGTCTTGCGAGGGTCGGGATCTATATTCGCGACGACGGTACGTGGTCGTTAAAAACATACGATGCCGTTATGGATTTCACAACATGGATGGAAATCCTCAACGAAGCAAAGGAGAAGAACAATGGCAGAACAAACGGAACTCGTTCGGATGGATGAGGGGTTCGTAGATGAACTTAGCGACCTCTCTAGCACGCTACCGAAACGGATTCGATCACAGGTGCAATATCAATCGGTTCAGTCGGCTCTCGCGTTCTTTTCGGGGATGCGGCGTCGTATCAGGGAGAAGTACGCACCGTTTAAGCGGTCGGCGCTCGACCATCTGAACCTGCTTCGGCAAGGCGAGAAAGATGACACGGCAAAATGCCAACCGTACGAGCGTGTCTGCCAAACGCTCATCACCAAGTGGGAAGAAGAACGCGAAGAGCAAGCACGGCAGGAGCTTGAGGCAGCAATGGAGGCAGCCGAGAAAAAAGCCCAGGCCGAGCGCGACCAACAGCTTGCGACACTCGCCAAGGAAATCGATGCCGCCGGAGAATCAGATAAAGCCGTCCTAAGCGGCGTCCGTGAGACGCTAGGCAGTAGACCACTCGAAGTGGCCTATACACCCGTTAAACAGCCCTACAGCCGCCCAGAGGGGCATTCTGTAAGACAGCCCACTTACCAGGCGCAGGTCATTAACCTGAAGATGCTTATCCAGGCCATTGTCGCAGGCCATGCCGACATCCAGTGCGTCCAGCCTGCCACGACCTACCTCAACTCACGGGCCAGACGTGAAAAGGAGCAACTTTGCATTCCTGGCGTCGTCGCCGTTGCTGGTGCACGGAAGACGATCATCCGCAACGGGAGGACAGGATGACCCGAAAGTGCGTGAAGTGCGGAGCGACGCTCGCCTCATCTGAGTCATGGATCTGCGAAGCCTGCATAGATGGCAAGTACTGAACAAGACCTCAGACAAGTTCAGATAAGTTCAGACAAGTCTGATGCAGAGATGGGCCGGTGCTAGGAACTGGCCCATCTCTTACGTCAACGAAAGGAAGTGGAGAAAATGGCACAACTCAAAAGCGATACCGGACCACTTGCTCAGGTTCCGCTATGGCTCCTACAGTCGTCGGTCCAGCACGGAGCGATACGTCTCTACGGCTACCTCTCGGCAAAGTTTTGTGATCGTGCCGGTATCGCAAGCCCATCACGGTCAGAACTCGCCACCGTGCTTAATTGCTCGATGCCGACCGTAGATCGATGGGTGAAACAACTGCTCGGCATCAACGCATTAGCTGTGCAACACCAGACCATTAAGCCGCAGCAATACGTCGAGAACTTGTATCAACTCAAACTTATTTCACCGAAGGGTAGTAATACCCATGTGGCTACCACAGCCATATCAGTGGTACTACCTAAGAAGGAAAAGGCTAATAAAAACACAGGGCAACTAGGGTCGGAGAGTCAGCTTGCTCTTGAGACATATAGTACTAGTACTAGTACTAGTACTTTAAGTACTAAGAACAATCCCCGCTTTGAATCGTTCTGGAGTCGGTATCCACGCCATGAGCGAAAAATAGCGACTGAGAAGTTATGGAAGAAGCTAAAAATTGAACGCGATACGCAACTCTACACAGTGGTCATGGATGGCCTGACGAAATACCTTAAGGTGTGGACAGATTCAGGCATCGAAACCAAGTTCATTCCGTATGCTGTGCGGTTCTTAAAAGAGACGCAATGGCTCGATGAGCCTCGCGTGAACGACAAGCCAAAGCTGACGAAGACCACGATCACGATGCTGGACTCGACGCAACGGTTCCTTGAGCGTCACCAACCGACGAAGGAGATATAGATGTCTACAGCTACAGTCGTTCACCCGAAATTGATCAACCGTCGCATTGCGAGGGAAATCGTTTCAGACATGAACAAGCGTGGATTACCTAAACATATGCAACGAGCCGTCGTGTTTTATGTGCTGTATCGGCTACGGCCTGGGCATTTTTTGACTGCCGTGCTCTCGAATGATCTGGTGGAGGCAATCGGTCGAGGAGACGATACCAACTGTGCATTGCTGAGGGAATGGGTTCGCTTGTTTTACAACTGCGAGGTCATCCCTGGGAACTGTTGGGGATCAAAACAGCATGTACTGGACTGGCTTGCTGGCGATCCAAGATTCACAACATTCCGAAATGTGGACTGCTGGGATGATCTAATGGGTGACAGCGCATGAAATTATCACGACTTACAAGAGATGAACCCGAACGATTTACCGCCGCATTTAATTTTCTATCAACCTCAAAAAACGCCAAACACGACGACGTAAAACTTGAAGCGTCGTTCCTGGTTCTTGGCGACCTGCCGATTGCGAGCGTCGAGATAGCGGCGAAAACCTTATCGAAAGAAGCGAACCCGTTCATGCCGGACGACGGATCATGGTACGAAATCGCAGACACGCACGCGGCCCTACAACTGGCGCAGAGTACGGAGCAGGCCCATTACCTATCCACAGCCCACGTCGAGGAGGATGAGAAATCACGCACGCTTAAAGCGAGAAGGCTTTTCGTGGAGAAGTATGAGCAGTATGTCGGTCGAAAACTTCCAGACGATCATGTGTGGAAGTCTGACTCGGTGTCAGTCGTCACGCATCACTGTAATCTCTGCTGTGATATGGGGTGGAGGAGTCATACATGCACCACTGATAACTTATGCTCGTCATGCGTGCTTAAAAAGACGCATATCTATGATCACGATTACGTGGAGCGGTGCCTGTGTTTTCGGACCAATCCGCTGTTCGAGGCGAGACGCGCACGGTCCCAATTATCAAGTCGTGGGCGGTCGAATCGGAGATAGAATACACCCTGGTGTCAGGACGTTTAGATATCTGCCAACCATGCCGATGGTGTGCGTCCGTGACGGGATGCCCCCGAGCGATGCACGGGTAGTTCTCTCAGGCCATGCCAAGCCTGCTCCGCGTCCTGGCACCTTTATATGTCTAGGAGAGGACACATGGGATTAGCGTTTCCGAAACCTAAAAAACGATCAAGCTTGAAACGGGCTAAACATATGCGAAAGACAACGCGCATCGCCGCCGTACGGAGCGCCGTGATGAATAGGGACCAGCGGTGTCGGTTATGCCTTGAGCGTGGACCCTTACACATGCACGAGGTGATCTTCAGGTCAGCCGGTCGCAGCTTAGAGGATACCTACAGCTTGATGAACTGCCTTGCGTTGTGCGATAAATGCCACGCGAAAGTTCACGCCAGGGAAATTCGGCTTTCCTTCGAGGATGAATCGATTGGATGTAACGGAGAGATCGTTGTGACGCCGAACGAGAGTCGCTTTGCGATGGATCGTATTTCAGAGGCACTAAAAAGTTCACTGGACCGTAAGGGGTGGCGCGATTAGCTAGTGTCGTACAAGAAGGTCGATCTAAATCACGTCGCCATCGTGGAAGCCTTTCGGAGTCATGCAGGCGTAAGCGTCTTCAGTACCGCAAAACTTGGAAATGGCGTACCGGATCTGATACTTGGGGTGGATGGATTGACAATTCCTGTAGAGGTTAAGGTTGGCAAGAAAAAACTCAACGCCTTGCAGGTGTCATGGCATCGTAAATGGACCGGCACACCGGTCGTGATTATTCGGAGCGACAAGGAGGCGCACCAGCTAATCGGAAAGCTTCGGAATTATCGCTAATCGCAGATCATACAGATAAGAGGTTTTGCATCATGATGCAAAACTACTTCACAGGAGAAACGAAAACATGGCACACGCATCAACCGACCTCGCGGTCGTGGAATCAACCTCCCTGGACAGCCTGTTCGACGTTGGAGGTGGGATCGTTATCACCTCCACTGGCGCAATTATTAACGGCCATCCAAGCATTGACGAGTTCTGTGTCGCGATGCAGAACGTGTATAGATTGGCAAACGCCTGCACGTGGGCGATTGGCGATCTGCTGGTCTACGGAGAGGGCCGAGGCGACTATGGAGAGGAATACTCGCAGGCCATTGAACTGACGCAGAAGTCATACTCGACGCTGACGAAGGCGGCAAAGGTTAGTCGAGCATTCCCACCGTCTGACCGTGAGTTTGCGCGGGATCTATCGTGGACACATCACTATCTGGCGACCAAGATCAAGGACGCTGAAGAGCGTCGGTCATTGCTGAAGCAGTGTGTGGCGCAAGCGTTAAGTCGTGAAGAGTTAGACTCAATAATTCCGAAAGCGTTACCCAAAGAGGCGACAACAGGAGAAGCCCATGAAGTGGAATGCCCCTACTGTAACAAGCGATTCACGGTGTAGCCGCTACCTTCGATGGTCTGGTCTGCATGGCTTTGGAGTGTATGTGGGCGGGGCGGTGATCGGGATAACCTCGATGATGTTTCCACGCCTTCGCCGGTTCGTTGAGGGCCAAATCTGGTACTGGTCACTGAAGCCATGTCAGCGGTATCTCGTGCACGCAACTGTCGAGCTTGATTCTAGACAGCGCCGATACAAGGGGATGGAATGAGTTGGGATCTCGCCTGGAACGTGTTGAGCGTTGTCCTTGGTGCCGCATCGGTTGTGCTGAGTGGTCGTTATCCAATGATTGCCATCGGGCTGGCCTTTGCTTCTGGAATAATTGTCGCGCTCTCCTCACGGTTTGAGGTGACCATGATTAAGGAGTGATACATAAAATGCAGGCGTATGTTCTTCCTATTCTTATTGCGTTGACGTTTGAGGGATGTCAAGGCTGCTCTCCGGTCGAGCCAAGTACATTCACGTCATCCACGACCCCTATCGTTGCCACGGGTGTCTGGACATGCGAACGGTTCCTGACGCATCCGATTCGGATGGAATATCTTCGGCGTTGCACACATAGCACGACAGGAGAGATTGAAATCAGACCAGACTGCGACACCGTGTCAAGTTCGGTCTTGATCAACCAGTGTGCTAGTCGATGATGGATGCAATTCTGTTCTCATCACGCAGCGATGAATGGGAAACGCCGCCTGATATTTACAACTCCATCCACGAAGAGTTCAACCTTCAGATTGATCTTGCAGCCACAGCAGGGAACACCAAGTGTGCATCGTTCTTCTCTCGCGATGACGATGCACTCTTGCAGTCGTGGCATACCAAGGCTCGAAGAGGATGGTTAAACCCGCCCTATTCGCGAAAGCTCTCGAAGGCGTTTATCAGAAAGGCCGCAGAGGAGCGGCTGCTTGGATTCATGACGGTCATGCTTATTCCAGCACGCACTGATACACGAGTGTTTCATGAGTG
>Ga0310342_100002599_pt1 | contig 11639 bp, 3 predicted proteins | sample S15DNA20500_MG_FD_206155 | JGI IMG/M metagenome (GOLD analysis project Ga0310342, IMG submission 206155) | Marine microbial communities from station ALOHA, North Pacific Subtropical Gyre - S1503-DNA-20-500_MG | ecosystem: Environmental > Aquatic > Marine > Oceanic | place: Pacific Ocean: North... | reverse complement strand
GTAGGGGTCTAATAGCATGTTATGGCAATAAAATTTCCAACGTTAGTTAAAGAAAGGGATCTCAAGCAATTCCAGTTGAAACAGGGATTGCAGGATCTTCAACAATTTAATAAGGATCAAACTCAATTAGCCATGAAACAAGGGCTTAACAACTTACAGAAAGAAATTGATCGTCCCGTTAATATTGATGATGATTTTCGTTGGGAGCCTAAAACAGGCGATGTTTCTACTACTTTTGATGGTCAAGTTGTTGGAAAAACATCCAACCCTGAAGCTGTAGATACTATTGTTAGTAGATGGTATGGGGGTGAATATGAGCCTACTATGCGATCCGACCATGAAAGGAATAGCGGCCTTGATGCGCCTGTATCTTCTCCGCCTGAAACCGAGTTAGCAGGTGGTGGCGGTAACCCATCGCCTAGAGATGTTTCAGAAGCCAATGCTATCATTCCAGAACAATCCCTTAGCGTTGTATATCCTGTAGCAGGTCATCCAATAAAAATTAACAACCCCTTTGGTGGTGAACAATACAGGGGATCAACAATAGATCCATCTGAACCGTTTCCTACAAAGAATAGCGGTGTAGACCTTTTTGCCCCAGAAGGAACATCCCTTTTATCACCTCGTGATGGAACGGTAGTTAAAGCTGGTAGTTCTGATACCACAGGAGTGCATCATGGTTATGGAAACACGGTTCTTATTAAGGCTGATGATGGTTCGCTTCATAGGTTATCACATCTAAGTGAAGTTCAAGTTAAAAAGGGGAATAAACTTTCAGCAGGCGATGTTATCGGCCTTTCTGGTGATACTGGAAACACCACAGGCCCGCATTTGGATTATGAATTTTATACCCCTGATGGGAAACTCGTTGATGCTACGTTTCAATTCAACAAAGCAATCACAAGGGAGACGCCTTCTGGTGCAACAGGGGGTGGGGGTGTAGGTGGTTGGTTTTCCTGGGTGCCTGATGTAGTTCGTAACATCTTTTCACCCCAGGAAACAGAAATAGCTCAACAAGCCGCGGGTATTACTCCTGAAGATTTTCGTGCTGTAACTCCTAGGCGCATATATGAAACGGGACAGGTAGTAGGGACACCTGCAAAAGTCGAACGTCTGGGAGTTTTTGATGATGATGCACCCCCTGCTCCCATGCCTTCAGAAGCTGATGTTGTACCAACTCCTGATGTTGTACCAACTCCTGATGTTGTACCAACTCCTGATCAAGAAGAAATTCCTAGGCTTTCAACTGGCGAAATTGATTGGGATACATTCTTCCGTCCAAAAGCTTCGATGGATCCAGGATTTTATGAAGATCCTGACAAGGCTTCGATGGATCCAGGATTTTATGAAGGTCCCAAGGTATTACCTGATGTAATACCTGGTGCAGAACGTCCTCCAGAAGAAGTTGATACATCCACTCCTCCTGATTGGGTACCAGAAAGCCTTCCAGATTTATTGGACAAAGTGCTTAACATTACGATCCCTGGGCTTGACTTCAAAATTCCAGAGAAGCTCCAGCCATTTATGGGGGAACGGTTTCAGCCAATTAAGGCTCTTATTGAAGTTTCAACCTTTGGGCTTTATCCTACTGGTAAGGATCTTAAAGAATTTAGTGGAAAGTGGGCATCAGCAGCAGAAAAAATTAGTGAAGGGCTGGAGTCTACATTTGGAGCATGGGTTCCTACTCCTGTTGATGTTGGAGAAGCAATAGACTTAAGTTTTAAAAATGCTGGCGAAGGTTTTGGTTGGGCTGAAGATAACTTTGAACTTTTTCAAAAGGCTGTTAAAGAAGGTGATTTTAAAACGGCTGCTGTAAAGGGAGGCGAATCCGCTGTTAACGTTCTCTTTGCTGGGTTTGAAGTAGCTGATCCGTTTGCTTATGTAGGAAAAATCACTGCTGATGCTGTTATAGACCAGTTAGAACAATTTGATTATGCTAAGTTTAGGGATCTCCCTGAAGATGAACGAGGAGAAATGGTTACCACTTATGGTGGTTTAGTTGAGTTAGTGTTTGCTGTTCCAGCAATTATTAAAGGAGTGAAGCATCTTCCTAAAATTGGCAAACTTTGGAACCGTCTTACAAAAGAAGGAAGTCCCATTACGACTGTTACAAAAGAAATAGCGAAGCCAAATCCCAAGTCTGTTTCTCCTGAGGCAGCCAAGACTGTTGAGGATGCTAGACATCTAGGTCGAGAAGCTGCTAAAGAAGATGCCGTAGTAAAAGCAGGAACAGGTTTTAAACCTAGAAGGTTTGTTAAAAAAGATGGAAAGCTTGTTGAAGAAATAGTTGAAGAAGGAGCAGATGTTGCTGAAGAAGTAAAAGATATTGCAGCTCCTAGTGATATAGGTTCTATATTGGTAGATCGTCGAGTTGAGATCCGTGAAGCAGCACTTCGTGGAGACACTTTTGATGACCTTCCTAATATACTTCAAAAACAAGTAATAGCAGATGCTGAAAATGCAGCAGCACAAAAATTTCTATCGCCAACAACGGCTCAAGAAGGAATTCCTAAAGATGTGGGGTTGCAAACCCCACAAAGGCCGATAAAGAAAGATGTCGATCTACCTACGCCAAAGGCGGGTATTGCTGGTCTTGGCGATCTACCTACGCCAAAGGCGGACCCCATTCCTGCCAATGATATTTTCGATACTGACTATACGATTGCATCCGATAACATCATCCGACACCAGAGTCGCCAAGGGCCACGAGACCTGATAGTGATTGATGTTCGAGGTCATGGTCGTCAAGCATTCTATCGTTCTACAGGTAAAAATTCTAATATGAAAGACCAGTGGCTTCCATTCGATGGAATACAACAACTAAGGAACGGGGGTCTCTGGTTTAATAAAACAAGGTTTACAAAAGGTGTACCTAAAGTTTTAGAGCGTTGGGGGACTGGAAAACTAAAGAGAATATCTGAGCGTTTAACGGGGCTGGATATACCTCCAGGAAAGACAATTGATGATGTCTCTACTATTAATAGATGGTTGGATACCCCTGAAACTCTAAAACTGGTTCCCGATCTTCCCCAAAAAGCCATGGATCGAGCACGATTGGCCGAACCTCGCTATGTAGAAGATGAATATGGGGTTGTTCTTGATGTTCAACCTCCAATCCAAAAAGCCCTTAATCCTAAGACACAGAAGCTGATAAAGCAATCATCCCTAAGTTATGACGAGATAAATGAATGGTTTGAGCAGGGATCCAAAGGTCAGGATCCAAGAATGCTGCAGGAGAGATTTCCCAAGTTTGGACCAAGGGAGAAATTTAAAGGGGAAACAGACGATGAGTATATAGCAGCATTAGTAGAAATAGATGCAGAATCTAAAGCAAACCATGCTGCGAGACTTGGAAGACGTGCAAAAGCTCTTATTGCAGCCGAAGGAGAAGTGGCTGATTTAGAAAGAAAATTTAGTGATAACGTTGCACTTATAGCTGCAGAAAAAGCTGCAGAAAAAGCAGAAGAAGCTCGTAAGCTTGCTGCAATTGATGATGCAGCGACTTTAAGGACTGCTATTGAAGAAAAAATCAAAAAGGGAGAATGGTCTCCTATAGGACCCCAATCCTTCCAACCTCTAGAAGGGGCGCCACCAACTTTATTAAGGGGTCTTGCTGATGATATAACCCCGACCCCTCCTAAACTTGTTACAACTGGGTTAGAACAAGATCTAGGAGTTCTTTCGGTTAAAAATAATCGTTATGTAGATGATCTCCCTGATAACGCTCCCAAATGGCAAAAAGCGGCAAGAGACCGGATATTAAATGATAAGTCTTCTAAAGTATCCCCTGAAGATCTAGGCCGTGGGGACCGCATCAAAACTGAAACAGGGGACTTGTTCCCTATGGAGATGTCACGCTCTCTTTCTGTACGTCGTCGTATAGTACAAGGAGAACACAGAACGGCATTTGCAGCTCTTCCATCTGTTAAACAATTTGATGATCTTGATCCAAAAATCCAAAAAACAATAATGGATGATTTTCATGCTTATAATGAAAAAATAAGGAAAGAGGTGAAGGCTTTAGTTGGAGATACTCGTGTTGCAGAAGCAGCCCAAGAAGCAGCTCGAAGGAAGAAGGCTAAGAAGGCACCACTGGCATTAGAAGTATCTTTTCCAGAATATTTAGAACATAGGAAGAAAATAACGCTTGGAAAGGCTTCTCGTGTTGAAGCGGCAGTTACTAAGAAAGAAGCAGCAAAGGCTGCAGAGAGAGCAAAGGAGGCAGCTTTTCGTTCTATTATTGGATCGCTTGACAAGAGAGCCCTTGCTCGTAAGAGCTTACTACTTCTTGACGATGATGTTTCTCGTGCGGCTGATAAACGATGGGTTGCTCATAATAAAAAACTTCTTGAAGCTGATAGAAAGCCAATTGAAACACTGCAAGATTTTGTAGAGCTAGAACGCTTGGACAAAATTGATGAAACCGTAAAAAAAGCGGTAGCTGCTGCTAGCAAAGAGAATGGGGCACGAGCTACTGTTCCCGATCCAATAAATCCAGGCAGGGTAAAAGAAGCTCGTATACAAACAGTTAATAAAACAACAGGTAAGATTGAATTAAAAACAGAAACTGGATCAACAATAAATGCGCCACCATCAAAGGTAGACATCATGGATGAAACAGATGCTCCTATTAGGGGTAAGAGTACAATTCGTGCGATAATTGAACTTGGCCATGGTGATGGGGTTGTTGACCCTACGACACTGAAAGTAAGCGATAATATTATGAAGGCAGTTCAAAGAAAAATGGTGCAATTTTTCAAAAAGTTGTTTATAGATAAAGCGGCACCAGTTGAAGCCTATGAACACTCTCTTCTAAAAGAAATAATAGAGAAAGATCCTGAGCGGTTTAAAGGTCTCAAAGATCAGGGGTTATCAACTCAAGAAGCGGCTTACTATCTTCATAGGACATTACCAGCTACAGCATCAGCAGAAGGGGTAGCAATTAAAAAGATGTTAGACCCCCTTACTGAAGCTATAAAAAAGAACCCAGACACTGAACAATATGTAGAGTTTGCTTTAACTGCTCTTAGAAATAACGATATCAAAAACTTGCTAATAAAGAAACAGCGCGAAGCTATAGATATAGCAAAGAAAACAGGAAAGCCGTTAGATGAACAGTGGGCGTCTAAGTCAGTCCAAGCCCTTTTGAGAAAGACAACCAGAAACACAATGCAGAAAGGGCTGGATGATCTACAAGCTTACGATGGGTTAGGGATGTCAACAAAAGAGCTTGTAGAGAATTTTCAAACGAAAGATTTATCACAAGACAGAATAAAGGAAATTTTTGATATTATTGGTATCAACTTTGTAACAGGACAAAAGCAGGGAGAAGGTTTGGGGATCCTGGGATCATGGAAAAAAGTACAAAATAACATGGTAGATGAAGGCTTTATGTCTGCTGCAAGAAGGGATGAATTAGAAGGATCCCTTCCTCATTTCATTCAAACAAACCCTAGACTTGAATTGGGTGCAGACTTCGATATATGGGATGATTTAGCGAATGAGAATAAACTGGTGAATTTAAACCCACAGGCTCTTGCACAACAGGTGATGGGTACGATTGGGGATAAGAAGGACGTACGGATGATTCCAGGTTCGGTAATTAACACTCATATTCGTACAAGGTTATCTCTAGCTGAAGTTATGAAAAGGAATGAAATCAAACGGACGTTATTTGATTTACATGATTTAGGAAGACAGAGTGGTGTGAATACAGGGATAGTAGCGGCTAGAAAAGTAGAAGGTAAATATTATAAAATTCTAGATTCGGCGGGGAAGATAGATGAAAAGGTGTCAGCCCCACTAAACCCTGATGATTTTAGAACCGCCCACGACTTGAGTGCTAATTCTCTTGAAAAGACTTTTTTCCGTACTGTAGATGGTGTTCAAGAAAAGATTACCTTATTTGTTCCCAAAGAACTTGAATCAGTTTTTCATTTACCAGAAAGCCAAGCAAACCAACACTTGAGGTTAGCCGGAACTCTTATGGGTGTCCCCTTGTTTAGATGGGGCACAACAGTTGCTAACACAGCCTTTATTCCTACCAATATGCTGATTGATGCCATGACGTTTTTACAAAGATCAGGTACGTGGATGAATAAGAACCCCCTTGCCTCTGGGGGAGAACTGTTTAAGGCTTACAGAGACATGGTTCTTGGTAATCAGGCGGCAATTTGGGGAGGAAGCATGATCTTTGGTGGTGGTGTAGGAGCAATGACAGGGGATTCACTTACTGAAAGAGCAAGAAATGCAGCCATTACAGCAGCGGTCCTGGGGCTTGGAATAGGAACGATTGGGAAGGGATTAAAGATTCCAAAAATTCCTAAGGATTTGGAGGATTATGTTGGAATGGGAGCAGGGCAAACAAATCTTTATCATGGAACTCAATCTGTTGAAGACGTGAGAAGAGGACTTGGGTTTAATGCAATGGGAAGCAAGCCTAAAGATGCATTGAAAAATTTACGGGATCACGGGTTAGCTGATGGTGTTCTAGAACCTATTACAAGTTCAAGTAAGTTAATGCGGATTATAACAGACACTCTCACTCTTAAGCCAATACGGGAATTTGGGGAAGCAGTAGAATTTGTTCCCAGGTTAGCAGCTGGAAGGTTAGCAAAAAAAGCGGGGTTATCAGAAGCGGAACAAGTAATGATGGTCAGGGATATTACTTTAGACTTTTCGAGATCAGGGTCTCTTATCAAAGGATTGAATTATTTGACCCCTTATCTTAATGCATCAATTCAGGGTATAGAAACTTTTATTACTAAGGATTTATCGTTGTTAGGCAAAAAAGACAAGGTGGCAAGGGCTTTCGCTTATGGAGTTGCTCCTGTTGTTATTACAACTATTGGGGCAGAGTTATTAGGTAGATCCCAGGATGAAGAAGGCTGGCTGAATATCCCCGATTATCTCAAGGATAGAGGGTTTACGTTTATGCTTCCAATTGATACGGGAACGCATGAAGATGGTACTAAAAAGCCTCCTATGGTTGGATGGATACCAATAGATCGAAGAGAGCACCAATTTATTAAACAAGCAATCATTCATGGACTAGAAAGTGTTTTGGGTGATAACCCCAATCACTGGGAACAGGCAAAGGAAACCTTCTTTGCAGCTCTTTCACCTGCTGAAGACATTTCATCTGTTCTCCCCCCATTGCCACAAGAAATACTTGAACAAATAGCAAACTATGACTTTTTTAGGAATAGACCAATAGTAAGTGATAACGTTGCAATCTATCCCACCAAAGAGCAAGTGAGTAGATATGGATCAGAAACAGGAAAGGTTCTTGGACAAATTACTGGTGCATCTCCAATAAGAATAGATCATGTTGTGCAAGGGTTAACAGGGAGTGTGGGCAGGCAGGCCTTTGGTATTACTGATTATCTTTTGGGGGATACAGAAAGTGATGACCTGCGTGATGTACCATTTTTTGGTACTGCTTCTGGTAGATTTGTAAGGTCTGCTGGTGGTGAAGTAGAACGAGATGAAAAAGTTCTTGTTTCTAAGGTTCTTGAAGAAAGAAAGCTAAAGGCGTTAAAGAGCCTAAGAGCATCGGATGAATATAAAAACGCTCTACCAAAAACACAAAAGATTAGAGAGCGAAGACTATTAGGGATGATCCAATCTTCTTGGGATTTAGAAACAAGAGCAGGCGATGCTATGGGAGAAAAAACAAGGGATGTTGTTAGAAATCTTATTGATCAAGGCCACGGTGTTACGATCCCTACTCCTCCTTCTTTTACAATAGGAAAAGATCGTTATTCACTTAATAAAGAGCAAGCAGATGATTACCGTGATATATTGATACATGACCTTAATATCCAAGAGTTTTTAGAACGGAGGATCTTACCAATCATTAAGAATAAACCCCCTCATGCTCAGGCTGAGATATTAACGGCACATCTAAAGGAAATGAGAAAAAAGGCTAAAGCGAGAATACAAGCACGAACAGATTTTGAATCATATATTATAACGGGAAGGAAGCATCCTGACTATGGTGTAGGCGAAGAAAGCCCAGCAATGAAAGCAGAAAGGATAATGCAAGGAACGTATGTTGATCCTAATAGTAACGTACCAATAGTAGATAAGTCCCAAATCCCCCGTTCAGCGACTGGGGAGCTTGACTGGAAGGCTTTCTTTGCTTAAGGAGAATAATTATGGTAGTAGATAGTAGTCAAATGGTGCCATCTGATAGAGAATTAGCGATGGCTCCTGGAGGGGATCGTCCAAGGGGAATTGATCCAAATAGATATTCTGGACCTGCAACGGCTCGTAGAAGCCCAAGCATGGATCCCCAAAGAATGGCTCAGTGGATAAATACAGCTAAGGCCGAGGAAGACCTTGATCTTAATGATGTAATTAAAATGTTACAAGCGATTGAAGGTAACGATTATGATGTAACACCTGTTATCGAGAGAATGCGTCACACCCCTGAACTAAAACAATACGCTTATCACGCTGACATAATAATGGCCTTTGAGAACAGGTCAGCGAGACAACGGCTTATTGGTGCTGGTCAAGCAGTGCTGGATGTTCCTGCTGCATCCATAGATTCAGGAGTAGCAATTGAAAGGGCATGGAGTAATTTTGGGAGGATTCATAAGGATGTATCTGAGGTAGAAAAGAAGGATTCCCCAGAGGAAAAGGATAAAAAAAGAATAGATCGAGATAGGGATCTAGTTGCTCTTGATACAGCAGAGCTTAGATACGAGTTGCTTCTGGCGAAGCAAGCCCAAGGACCTAAGGGTCCATCAGCAATGGATAACCGTCAACAGCAGCTCGCTATAGCAAGAGCAGAGCAGGAGCTTCTGAAGGCTCAAAAAACATGGAAGGAATGGAACGCTCCACAAGCAGAAGCAACGCGACGAATTGTGGGACAAGTCGGTTTTTTACGAGCAGGGGAAGAGTTAAGAAGTACAGAGCAGGGAATTTTATTAGATAAGACAACAAGAGAATGGCTTGGAAGCAACATGCAGACATTCCTTGAGACAGCTGAACAAATAGATCCTGACAATCCTGAATCGTGGACTAATTTTGATGAAGCTCAAGTTGCTCTTTATAAAGGAATTTTAGATCAACAAGGAAAAAGTGCTACGTCTGTTGAAGATTGGGCAAAACTTTTAGCTCCAGTCCAAGGTATTGTAACAAGGATGGAGAGAAGGCGACAAGAAGCTGAAAGAGACAAGAAGCAGCAAGAGAAAGAAGAAGAGACGAGATTAGAAGAAGAAGCTATTGGTAGATCCGGCATGGCCATGCAATCAGCCTTTTCTGCTGAAGCTACTAGTGGGTTAGTGGCTCCTGAGGCTATTGATACTACTCCAGGAGCTATGGCTGCTATGCCTCCTGCTCCTGCTGCTCCTGGTGCTCCTGAGGCTGAACTTGCTGCTCCCCCTATTGCTGGTAGTCCTCCTGCAGCTCCTGGAAGTTCCCCTGTAGATGCACTTTTAGGGGATGTTATCATTGAAGAAGAACAACCTGTTGCTGGTGGTGGTAATCCCCCTATTGGGATACAGGAAGTATTAGATAAATATAATGGAACGGGTGGTGGAGATCCCTATCATGAGTCAGAAGAATTAGATTTGGATGGTAGTGATAACAATGGAGAGGAGGTAATTATTGAAGAGATATCCTTTATGCCCCCGCATCCTATTAGGAAGTTTGCCCCACCTGTTGCAAGGGGAGCGCCCCCAGTAATAATTAACATTGGTACCGGAGGATTTACTCCTCCAATTATATAAAAGAGGGAATAGATATTATGACGAATGTTGAAGGATGGATTAACAGTCAGAAACGTTATTGGGTTGAACAAGGAAAGAACCCTGATGCTGAAGCCCAATGGGTGAGAACCCATCTAGCAGACTTTTCATCCATGATTGCAGAATGGGAAGCAAGAGAAGTAGTAGTAGAAAAGGAAGAACCTGCTCCTGGAACGTATGATGGAGTAAGTCTTGGTGGTAGGGAATTGAATGCTGATCTAAAGCAATGGATTGATAAGGTAGGCAGTCTTGGACACGGAAATGAAAGTTACGATACATGGGTAGGCGCAGGCAAACCCACAGAATTTGCTGGACAAACGTTTAACTCATTGGGAGCATAATAACATGGGCTATAGAGAAGACATGATCCGTCGGGGAGGGGACATTAGACGCCAATGGGGTACAGACCCTGATAGGTTAAGAGAAGTATTTAGAGCTGGTCATTTTTCGGCAGATGAGCTTCGCGTAGCCTTGGGTGGAGAGCCTCCTGGGGCAACTGATGTTAGATTATCAGTTGCAGAGCGACAAAGACAGGATGATATTGCACGTGAGCAACAGGGTGGACAACGAATACGAGACGATACAGGAAATATTATTCCCCGAGCACCAGCTACAGGAGCACCAGGAGCAGCAGGTGCAGAATTAACTGATGAAGCCTTTAATAGCTGGGTAGCAACGTTACCTGCTAATAGACAAGCGGATGCAAAGGATCCTGTAAAAGGGGCTGCTATGAAACAATGGCGCTCTGAAAATCCTGATGCAGTTGGTCTTGGATCGGATGCTGGTAGTTATGATGCCTGGTATGGAAGCGATGCAGGAAAGGCTGCTAGAACGGCTGCTGGAGAAGCCCCTCCAGTAAGAATGACGATGGCGCAACACAGAGCCCTTGCGGATGAAATGAATGTTACTACAAATGAAGCCGCTCGACAAACAGCAGCCCTTGGATATCTTGTTTTACCAGTAAAGAATGCAGAGACTGGTGAATGGACTTATGAACCCTTTACAAATGAGGCAGGAGAAACAGTTTCTACCTTAGAAGGACAAATGAGTGAAGAGCAAATCAAATCCATAGCATCTCAAACAGCAATGGCAGAGATTGCTACTACTGGTTATGCAACTGATGCTGAAGGGAATAGAGTTGCTACACCTAATACTTTACGTATCCTTGCTGAAACTAAACTAACTGAAGAAAATGCTATATATACTGCTGGGGTAAAAACAAAACTTGGTGAGGCGCAAGTAAGGGCTCAGGATGCACAAACAAATTATCAAAATTTAGAGGCAAAACTAAGAGAAGCTCAAAGTACAGGGTCTTATACTGACCCTGATACTGGTGAAGTAATACCATTAGCGACAATAGAGAACCAACTCGCACAGGCTGATTTAGAATTAAAAAATGCAGGCGTTACTAAGATTGAAGTAGAAACATCAGGGATTGCAGCGAGAACTAATTTAACTGCTGCAGAAACAAGATCACGAGACTTACAGACACGCTTAGATGAAGCCCGTAGTACTGGGTCTTATACTGACCCTAATACTGGTGAAGTAATACCATTAGCGACAATTGAAAAAGAAGCTGCAGAAGCTAACATTGAACTAACAAAGGCCCGTGCAGCAGCAGAACGAGCAGGGATTACTGGTAGAACTGAAACAGGGGAAGAAACAATTGCTGGAAGACAGCAAACATTAGCTGAACAACAGGCTATTGCTTCAATGAGTGGGCCTGCTGATGCCTTTAAACAACAAAGATTGATGTTTGGCCTTGGTCCAGGTGGTGAACCAGGATTTATGAAGGCGGTAACAGAAGGCGCGGATGTTACTGCTGTTCAGGCAACACAAGAAGACCCAGAAAGAATGAGCCCTGAAACAATAGCAAGGGCT
>Ga0310342_100002597_pt1 | contig 11644 bp, 10 predicted proteins | sample S15DNA20500_MG_FD_206155 | JGI IMG/M metagenome (GOLD analysis project Ga0310342, IMG submission 206155) | Marine microbial communities from station ALOHA, North Pacific Subtropical Gyre - S1503-DNA-20-500_MG | ecosystem: Environmental > Aquatic > Marine > Oceanic | place: Pacific Ocean: North... | reverse complement strand
CGGTGACGGCCAGTTTGCAGGCGGTGGCGATTTGCTCGTCGTTAAAGTAGCCGGTCTCAATGATGACCTTCACCCGCCGGTCTTCCGCCGCCTCGACGACGTCACGAATCTCGCGGACGATGTATTGGTGATCGCCGTCGATGAACCGGCCAAGATTCATCACCATATCGATCTCGTGTACGCCGTTGTCCACGGCGGCTTCAGTTTCGTAACGCTTTGAGTCCGAATCGCTTGCTCCCAAAGGGAAGCCGATCACGGTGGCGATGGAGATATCGGTGTCCGCCAAGTGATTCCACGCATTCTGAACCCAGCAGCCGTTCACGCACACCGCAAACAACTGGTGTTCAATCGCTTCGGTGCAGAGCTTCTCGATATCCCCGGCGGTGGTGTCGGGGCGTAGGTTGGTGTGATCGATGTACGGGCCGAGCGGCGTTTCCGTCGTGTCGGACATGAATCAGCCGGGAAGGAGGTCCTTGACCATCTCGCGCTCCTCCTTCAGCTCGTTCACCGTGGCATCTAGTTTGCCTTGGCTGAAGGCATCGAGCTGAACGCCCTGCACAATGTCAAACTGGCCGGCGACATTGCGAATCGGGAAGGAGGAAATCAACCCTTCCTCGATGCCGTAGCTGCCATCGGAACAGAGACAGACGCTGTGGAAATCCCCGCCGGCGGTGGGGTTGGTGATGGAATTGACCGAGTCCACCACGGCGTTTGCCGCGCTGGCCGCACTCGATGCGCCGCGGGCCTTGATGATCGCTGCACCGCGCTGCTGCACGGTTTTGATAAAATCGCCCTCGAGCCAGTCTCGATCGTCGATTGCGTCCGCGGCGGCTTTGCCATTGATCTTTGCGTTGGTGAAGTCCGGATACTGCGTGGCGGAGTGGTTCCCCCAGATGGCCATGTTCGTGACCGCCGTCACGTCGACACCTGCCTTTTGCGCAAGCTGCGTCTTAGCGCGGTTTTCGTCGAGGCGTGTCATGGCGAACCACCGGTCGTTCGGCACGTTCGGCGCGTTGTTCATGGCGATCAGGCAATTGGTGTTGCACGGGTTGCCGATGACAAGAGTGCGGATGTCGCTGGCGGCGTTGTTCTGGATCGCCTGGCCCTGGCCGGTAAAAATCTTGCCGTTGATTCCGAGCAGATCGCCGCGCTCCATGCCCTGCTTGCGAGGGATGCTGCCGACGAGCAGCGCCCAGTTGACGCCGTTGAACCCGGCGTCGAGGTCGGCGGTGGGCACCGTGCCCTTGAGCAGCGGAAAGGCGCAGTCGTCCAGTTCCATGCAGACGCCATCTAGCGCCGGCAGCGCCGGCTCGATCTCGATCAGGTGAAGGATCACCGGCTGATCCGGGCCGAACATCTGGCCGGAGGCGATCCGGAACAACAGGGCATAACCGATCTGACCGGCCGCACCGGTCACCGCAACACGCATGGGTTCTTTACTCATAAAAACGCGGCGGACAGTATAGATTTCCGCCCGAGTCCCCACAAGGTTTTCCGCTCAGCCAGGGCTTACCCAAGGTTGCCCGGCGGCGTTCGGGCAGTTCTGTTTCACTTGATTTCAGTTGGCAAGTTTTTGGCGGTTGGCTACGTTTGCCTCTCCAGCGATGAAAAAAATACTCAGCTTAATGGTTGCGTTCACTGTCGTCGGTTGCGGCCGGGAGACAGCACCAGAGCCGCCGATTGCCGAGGCGTCGGTCGCCGAGCCGGTGATTGTCAAGCCGGTGGCCGAGATCATCCCACCGGAGCCACCCCCTCCACCCGCGATTTCGATTTGGGACGCGGCACGCGCCGGTGACCTCGAGGCAGTGCGCGGACACATCGACAGTCGGGAGAACCTGGACGAGCCGGACGCGGGCGATCCCCTGAAACAGACACCGCTGCACTGTGCCGTCGCGTCCGGTCACAAGGCGATCGTGGAACTGCTCCTGGCCAAGGGGGCTGACATCAATGCCAAGCGAGCGGACGGGTTGACCGCGCTGGACATCGTGCTGAAGGACGATCCGGGGGCAAGCGACGACGATCGGGCGCTACGAAAGGCAATCGCCGGCGTGTTGGTCCGCAACGGGGCCACGGCCGCCAAGCACAAGTAACGCATCAGCGATTTATGAGCGATTCAACTTTGGAGTGCGCCGGCGGAGCGAAGCGGCGGGGAGTTTCAAGTTTCAAGTTTCAAGTTTTCAGGGGAGCCATTCTGTTCGCGCTCGCTGTATTCTTTTCGCGAGCGATGGGGGTGTCCGGTGTGGAGGCAGAGCCGTTGCGCATTGCGACATTTGATGTCGATGCCACGCCGCCGCTCGGGTACATGATGGCCTACGACCCGGTGATCCGGGTGGACGCGATGACGCTGCGTTGCCGGGGTGTGGTGCTGCTTGGCCAAGCGAAACCGATTGTGCTTTGCGCGGTGGACTGGCTCGGCATCGCCAATGAGGCGTACGACGCATTTCGTGAGCGCTTGGCCAAGGCCGCCGGCACAACGCCCGACCGCGTGGCGGTGCACACGCTGCATCAGCACGATGCGCCGGTATGCGACTTCCTCGCGGAACGCCTGCTAAAGGAGGCCAAGGCCAAATACCTTGGCCGCTTGAACGGCGATTTTTGCCGTGAAACCTTGGCCAAGGTTGCCGTGGCAGTCGAAGCCTCGCTGGCCAAGGCCAAGCCGGTGACGCATTGCGGCTGGGGCGTGGCGGAGGTGAAACGGGTTGCGTCCAACCGCCGTATCTTCGGGCCGGATGGCAAGGTGCGCGCCGTGCGTTACACCAGTTGCGCGGATCCCAAACTGCGGGCCGAGCCGGAGGGGGTGATCGATCCCGAGCTGTCGATGCTCAGTTTTTGGAATGGCGACAAGCCGTTGGCCGTGCTGAGCTATTACGCCTGCCATCCGCAGAGCTACTATCGCATGGGCATCCCGAGCCCAGACTTCCCCGGCATCGCGCGGTTCATGCGTCAGCAATCCGTGCCAGCGGCGCTGCATGTTCACTTCAACGGCGCGGGTGGCAACATCGGTGCCGGCAAATACAACGACGGCTCACGAGAAAACCGGATGAAACTGGCGCTGCGCCTGAGCGACGGAATGAAACGGGCCTGGGACGGCACGAAAAAGTTCGCCGTGCAGTCGAGCGATCTGCGTTGGAGCGTCGCGCCGGTGGCGTTGCCATTGGCTAAACACCTGAACGAAGCCAAGCTGATGGCCGATGTGGCCAAGGGCTCGGTGCCGCCGATCGCCGTGCCGGCGGCGGAGCGGTTGGCCTTTTTGCGGCGCAGCAACTCGGGGCACGAAATCGACCTGGCGCAGCTTGCCATTGGCGACGTGCGCGTGTTGCACATGCCGGGCGAGTTGTTCGTCGAATACCAGTTGGCCGCCAAACAGATGCGCCCGAAGCTTAAGGTGGCGATGGCGGCCTACGGCGACTACGGAACGTTTTACATCGGCACCGAGCGAGCCTACACGGAAGGCGGCTACGAGACTGAGCCGCGTTCCTCCAACGTCGCCCCCGAAGTGGAGACAGTGCTGATGCAGGGCATCCGAAAGTTGCTGGTGGGGGAGTAACTCTATTAGACCTGGCTACGGTTAAAACGCCTTGAAAACAATCTTCACGGTGGCTGGCGTTTCAGAACGATGAGGCTTTCGGCTGACCGAGAACAAATAGTATTTTAAGGATGAATACAGACTCCGAACCGGTAATTCGCGCCGAGAACCTCACCAAGGGTTATGGATCGTTCCTCGCCCTGCGGGGGATTGATCTCGAGGTGCGGCGCGGGGAGGTTTTTGGATTTCTCGGCCCCAACGGGGCGGGCAAGACAACGGCAATCCGGTGCATGCTCGACCTCATCCGGCCCGGTGGCGGCTTGTTGCGTGTGTTGGGGCGAGACCCGCAGCTGGAGCCGGTGGCCGTGCGCGAGCGCTGCGGTTACTTGCCGGGTGAACTGCGGCTTGACGAAAATGCCCCGGTTAATTTGGTGCTGAGTTTTTTCCAACAGCTTCGCGGTGGCAGTGCGCGTTGCCGCAAGCGGGCGAACGAGCTGTCAGAGCGGCTGGGGTTGAAACTCGATTCGAAGATAAAGAACCTCTCCAAGGGAAACAAACAGAAGGTTGGCATTGTCGCCGCATTTATGCACACCCCCGAACTGCTGTTGCTCGATGAGCCAACCAGTGGCCTCGACCCGCTGGTTCAACAGACCGTTCTGAATCTGGTGTCTGAGGCGCGACGCGGAGGCGCGACTGTTTTCTTCTCCTCTCATGTGCTCGCTGAGGTGCAATCGATCGCCGAACGCGTGGCGATCATCCGCAACGGCAAGATTGTCGAGGTTGGCACTACTTCGGAGCTGTCCGCTAAAGGGATGGTTCGGGTTCGGGTGGTGTTAGCCGATATGGCGGAGGTTACCGCGGGGGAGTTCGACTCACTCACAGGGGTGTCGCTGACAAAGTCCGAGAAGAGCGGCCACGTGTTCGAACTGAAGGTCGAGGGAGGGATGGATGCTTTGGTGAAAATGTTGGCAAAATACCCGGTGGAGTCTCTGGAGACACGGCGTCCGGGGCTTGAAGAGTTATTTCATTCGCATTACGGGAAAAGAGAAGAAAAGGGAAACGGGGGAGACATGTGATGGCATCTTTCTGGACGGTCTTCAAATTCTCGCTGCTCCGTTCGCGCTGGACGGTTCTCGGGTGGGGAATCCCCCTGTTGTTAATCGGGCTGATCACGGCGCCGTTTTACGATCTGGTGGCTGAAAACGAGCTCCAGTTGCGGCCGATTATTCGGGGGCTCAATCCGTTCATAAAGAGCTTTATAGGAGGTGAGGCTGCCGAGGATTTGTTGACTCCTGCGGGGTATATCGCACTGCGCTACTTCGCTTTTATCCCGGTTATTTTGGGAATCTTCGGCGCGGTGGCAGGCAGCGGGATGCTGGCCGCCGATGAGGAGCGCGGTGTGCTCGACTTCGTGCTCGCCCACCCGGCGGGCCGGGCAGCGGTTTTTTGGGGGAGGTTGGCAGCGATGGGGATTGGACTTGTGATTATCATCGGACTTGGATGGTTCGGATTGTGGTGTGGGGTTTTGCGGGCCGACTCGCTCAACTTTCCGCCCGGCCAGCTCGCGCTTCCGTATTGCTCGGTTTTCGCAGTGAGCGCACTGTTCGTCACTCTGGCGCTGGCTTTAAGCATGATGATGCCCTCGCGGGTGGCAGCTGCGATGACTACCGGCATTATTGTGCTGGCAGGATTCATTATCACCAGCCTCGCCAAAGCGATCCCGGGACTGGAGACGTTAGCGAGATTTTCACCAATGACCTATTTTCAGACCAACGCCATGCACGGCCTGCACACGGAGCCGCTTTTCGGTTTACTGGCTGCTGCTGCGGTGTTCTCCGTGTTCGCCTGGGTTGGCTTCCGAAACCGCGATATCCGTGTGGCGGGTGATGGTGGCTGGAAATTCCCGTTTTCGCCGTGGAGATGATTTCGGTGTGCAGCTGTTGCGTGGTCTATCTGGACGGTTCCAGTTTGCTTCTCGACTTTCGCTTGGCCAAGCGCTTGGGTTATTCGACTCGGCCGGCGACCAGCGACTCGACCACGGCGGGATCGGCGAGAGTGCTGGTGTCGCCGAGACTATCCATGTCGCCCTCGGCGATTTTGCGGAGGATGCGGCGCATGATTTTGCCGCTGCGCGTCTTGGGCAGTCCGGGGGTGAATTGGATTTTTTCCGGCGAAGCATGCGGGCCGATGTCGGCACGGACTTGTTTCACGATCTCGGCGGTCATTGTGTCAGTAACTTCCTCACCGGTTTTCAGCGTGACGTAGGCGTAGATGGCGTTGCCCTTGATGTCGTGCTCGTAGCCTACGACGGCCGCCTCGGCGACGGCGGGGTGGCCCCCGATGGCGCCCTCGATTTCAGCAGTGCCGAGGTTGTGGCCGCTGACGATGATGACGTCATCGACTCGTCCGGTGATCCAGTAGTAGCCGTCGTCGTCCCGGCGGCATCCGTCGCCGCTGAAATACTTGCCGGGGAACCGTGCAAAATACGTGTCGAAAAACCGCTGTTGATCACCGTAAATGGTGCTCATCTGGCCGGGCCAACTTTCGACCATGCAGAGGTTGCCGGAGACGCCGTTGCCCTCGATGATGTTGCCTTCGTCGTCGACGAGGGCCGGCTTTATGCCAAAGAACGGCAGGGTGGCTGAGCCGGGCTTGGTGGGGGTGGCACCCGGCAGCGGTGTGATGAGGATGCCGCCGGTCTCGGTCTGCCACCATGTATCGACGATCGGGCAGCGTTCCCTGCCGATGATTGTGTTGTACCAGTTCCACTCCGGCTCCTTGATCGGCTCGCCGACGGTGCCGAGCAGTCGCAGACTGGAGAGGTCGTGCTGGCTTGGCCAAGTGTCGCCTTCCTTCATCAGCGCCCGGAGCGCGGTCGGTGCGGTGTAGAAAATGTTCACCTTGTGCTTGGCCACGATCTGCCAAAAGCGTCCGAAGTCCGGGTAGTTTGGCACGCCCTCGAACATCATCGTGATAGCGCGATTCGCCATAGGTCCGTAAACGATGTACGAGTGGCCGGTGACCCAGCCGATGTCGGCTGTGCACCAGTAAACGTCGCCGGGGTGGTGGTCGAAAATGTAATGATGCGTGGTGGCCACGTACACGAGATAACCACCGGTGGTATGCAGCACGCCCTTGGGTTTGCCGGTGCTGCCGGAGGTGTAGAGGATGAACAGCGGATCCTCGGCGTCCATCGGCTCGGCGGGGCAAACAGGGTCGGCGGCCTCGAGGGCGTCGTGCCACCACACGTCGCGGCCGTCAGCCATCGACACCTCGCTGCCGGTGCGTTTGACAACCAAAATCTTCTCGATCGACGGCGTGCTTTCGACGGCCTTGTCGGCGTTGGCTTTCATCAGGATATCGAGCTTGGTTCCGCGCACGCCGGTGTCCTGCGTGATGATTGCCTTGCACTGGGAGTCGTTGATGCGGGTGACGAGGCTGTCGGCGCTGAACGCGCCAAACACGATCGAGTGCACCGCGCCGATGCGCGCACAGGCCAGCATGGCGATGGTCAACTCGGGGATCATCTGCATGTAAATGCACACGCGATCGCCCTTGGCTACACCGAGATTTTTGAGCGCGTTGGCGGCCTTCTGCACCTCGGCATGCAGTTCGGCGTAAGTGAACGTGCGGCTTTCGTTCGGGTCATTTCCCTCCCAAATCAGCGCGATGTCGCCGCCGTGGCCGTTGTCCATGTGGCGGTCTACACAGTTGAAGCAGGCGTTGAGTTTGCCGCCGATGAACCACTGGATTTCCGCCTTATTGTAATCCGACTTGCACAGAGTGTGCCATTTCTCGAACCAATGTAGCCGTTCCGCCTGTTCCGTCCAGAAGCCCTCGGGGTCGTTGATCGAGCGATCGTACAACTCGCGGTACTGTTCGAGAGAGGAAACGTGGGCGTTGGCCGAGGCCTCGGCGGTGGGGGGATAAACCTTGGTTTTGGAATCGTTGCTCATGGCGCAAATCGGGGCGGGCAGTTTATGAAAGCCAAGCGGCGGGTCAACGCCGGAGCTTGCGATCGTAGAACTGGGCGCCCTTGGGCGGACGGATCGGCATTGTCAAGCCTCCGGCTTCGGCCATCTCGGCGAACAGCTGGCTTTTCATTTTTTCAGCCGTCTCCGCGAAGGCCGGGACGCGGATGAGATTGTGCCGTTCATGCGGATCGGTTTCGAGATCGTACAGGCCGTTTTTGTCCCAAATACCGTGATAATAGACGTATTTATAGCGGTCGGTGCGGATCGCCAGCGTGGTGGGCGTGGCGGGGAAATTCCATTCCCAATGGTACTCGTAGAGGAAATGCCCGCGCCAGCCGTCCGCCGCTTGGCCAAGCAGCAGCGGGACGAGCGAACGACCGGACATCTCCGGTGTGTCGCTTGGCTGCGCGACGTCCATGCCCTGCAAAATCGTCTGTGCCACGTCGAGGTTGAGCGCCATCTGGCTGACCGTCGTGCCGGGTTTGATGCGGCCCGGCGCGTAGGCGAGCATCGGGATGCGGATCGATTCCTCGAATGCGTCGCGCTTGTCGTAAAAGCCGTGTTCGCCCAGTGCGAAGCCGTTGTCGCCGAGGTACAGCACGAGCGTGTCCCTGGCCAGGCCGGACGAGTCGAGGTAGTCGAGGATGCGGCCGATGTTCTCGTCGAGGCCGTGCACCGTTTCGGCGAAGCGCCGGTACAGGGCGGGCAACGACGGCACCGGATCGGCGTCGAGCGGGCCGGTCTCCATGTGGTCGATGCCGTGGATGCCGTAGCGGCGTTCGCGCACCCAGTTCGGCTGCGTCTCGTAATTGCGCTCGGTGAGCGACATCGTCTGCGGGCGCGGCACGTCAAACTTGTCGTAGCGTCCGTGGTGCCGCTTGGCCGGCTGGAACGGGTAATGCACCGCCTTGAAGCCGACCTGCAGAAAGAACCGTTTCTCGCCGACGCTCTTCAAATAATCGAGCGCGAGATCGGCGGTGACGTCGGCGTTGTAGCCATCGAACTTCTGCCGCTTGCCGTTGATGTTGAACTCCGGATCGAAATAAGTGCCCTGACCCTTGAAACTCGCCCAGTGGCCGAAGCCCTTGCGCGGCGAGTCGTCGTCGTGCCCCATATGCCACTTGCCGACGTAAGCCGTTTTGATGCCGGCGGCCTGCAGATACTCCGGGAAAAACCGGGTGCCTTCCGGTACGGCGCGCTGGTTATCCACCACCTTGTGCCGGTGCATGTACTGACCGGTGAGAATGGTGGCGCGGCTGGGCGAGCAGAGCGACGTGGTGATGAAGGCGTTGGCCAGATGCGCCCCCTGGCTGGCCATGCGGTCGAGGTTCGGCGTCTCGAGAAACTCCGGGCCGTCCGGGTGGAACCCGAGAAAGTCGTACCGGTGGTCGTCACTCAGGATGAGGACGACATTCCTGAACGTAGGCTTGGCCAAGGCCGTTTGGCCAAGCGCAAGCAGCGCGGCGGCGGCCAGGCCAAGCGCTTGGCCAAGGCGGACGGGTGTTGGGAATCGGGTTGCGATGAAACGCATCCGGCGAGCATACCGGGCCGGCGGTACAGAGAAAACCCCGAACGTACGAGATGTTGGTTTGTGTGCCGGGAGGCTTTCCGTATACTTCCGCCGCGTGCGCTTGGCTTTGCGATTGGCTGCGTTGGTGATTGGCTGTTCCGGCTTGATTCTTTGGCTGGTGGGTGGATTGCACATGGGCTGGTCGAAGTCCACCGAGACCCGAACCGAGATTGATGAGGTCACCGGTCTGGAATACCCCGTGACCGAAAACAAATATGTGCTTGGGGTGGAATTGCTTGGTGCGACCCTGGCGGTGAGCGGCGGGCTGCTTGGCCTGTCCCTTGCCTTCCGCAAACCGGCTCGACCGGATAAGCAACCCGGCGCCGAGACATCGTCGACATAATCATGAAACACTGTCAGAAGAGAAAATTGGCGTGGGCGCTGGCCTTGTCGGTTGCCCCGAGTGTGTTGAGTGCAGGTCCGATCAAGTTTGATTTCAAGGATCCGAAGAAAGTGAACAATGTGGTGTTCCTGCTGGACGCCCCGCTGGAGTCGATCAACGGCACCGCCACCGGGGTCAGTGGCACGGTATCATTCGACCCGGCCAAGCCGGCGGCGACCACGGGCAAAATCGTTCTGGCAACCCCCTCTCTGCACGTGGACAACCCGGTGATGAAAGACCACATGCTTGGTGAGGAGTGGATGCACGCGTCGAAGTTTCCGACAATCGAGTTCGTCGCCGAGAAAATGACCGGGGTCAGGACCAGCGAGACCACCACGACTGCGACGATCGCGGGCAAGCTGACCGTAAAGGGTGTCACGAGGAAAGTGAGCGTGCCGGTTCGGCTGACTTACCTCAAGGGGCTGTTGGCCAAGCGCAACCGCGTGCCGGGAGATTTGCTCGTGTTGCGCTGCGACTTCACCATCAAGCGGTCGGACTACGGGATCAACGCGGGCAACAAGGAGGAGAAGGTGTCCGACGAGATCGAGTTGAAACTGCGCGTGGCCGGTGCCGCGCCGCATTAAACGGCGGGACTGTTCCGGTGGAGATGATTGAACTGAAGGGGTTGAACGTGGTCGTGGACCGGGTGTTGCACCAGCCGGACATGGCCACGCCGGAGGATCGGCCGCACTGCTTCGCCTACTTTATCACTATTCGAAACGACTCCGACATTGCCGTCACCATCAAGGGCCGGAAATGGGTGGTCAACGAGGCGGATGGTAACAAGACCGTAGTCGAGGGCGACGGCGTCGTGGGGATGTTCCCCGAGTTGGCGCCGGGCGAGTCGTTTGATTACCACAGCTTCCACCTGTTCGGCGGCGGCTGGGCGGTGGCGACCGGCAGCTACATCGGCGTGGACGAGAACGGCCGCAGCGTGATCACCCGCATCCCCGAGTTCCGGATGGAAGTGCCGGCGCAGCCGTAACGGCTTCTTTCAGGCCAGGCGCTTGGCTAAGTCATGTTTGACGCGTTCGAGCGTCGCCGGCCAGCCCTCCTCCCTGGTGCGTTGCCGATACAGTTTAACTGTCGGATACCACGGGCTGTCGGCCCGGTTAAGCTGCCATCGCCAGTCGGGCACGGTTGAGACGAGCACCCACGTTGGCTTGCCCAGCGCGCCGGCTAGGTGCGCCACGGCGGTATCGACCGTAATCACGAGGTCGAGCTGCCCGATGACGGCGGCCGTCGCGGCGCAGTCGCTCAATTGATCGCCGAGCGAAATGACGCCGGAGCCGGGGCAGTCCTCCGCCCTTGGCCCGACTTGCAGGCAGATGTAATCGATGTCATCTAGCCCGGTGAGCGTGGCGAACTGTTCCCAGGCGATGGAGCGGGTGGCGTCTTTTTTGTGATGGGGATTCCCTGCCCAGGCCAGCCCGACCCGGAGTCGGCCGGAGTCGGGCAGCGAGGCGCGGCCGGTGGCGACGAGGTAGGGATGATTGCCGGGCAGGTTGGACTCGTCCAGGCCAAGCCGCTCTCCCAGTGAGAGCAACGGCAAGTGGACGTCGAAGTCGCCAGGAGCGTCGCCCTCAGCAACGCTTTCGATATTCGGGAACGATTGCCGCAAGAGATTGATCAGCGTCGGTTGGCACTCAAAAATGAGTTCGGCGCAGAGCGCCTGCACTTGGGGGAGAAACCGGCTGAACATGACCGTGTCGCCGAGGCCCTGCTCGAAGTGGACAAGCAATTTTTTATTGCCGATGGGTTCGCCTCTCCAAAGTGTGTCGACAGGGTAATGCTCGCGGGTGCCGGTTTGAAACCGGTAGTCGAAATCGATCCAACCCTGTTTGAATTGCTCCTGCAACAGCAGCAGCTGCGCGCGATTGCGGCGGGCGGCGGCGTTGTCCGGGTGCCGCCCGATCACGTCGGACAGGCAGGCCTCGGCCCCGGCGAGGTCGAGGTCATCGAGGAGGATGGAGCCCAGTTCGACGCCGGCAAGCGGGTGGCCCGGCTCGATGGCGAGGGCCCGTTCGAACGCCTCAATGGCTTTCTGAAGCTGCTCAAGTCCCTGATGGCAAAGGCCTAGGTTGTGCCATGTGCCGGCATGGTCGGGATTGAGCTTGGCGGCTTGTTGAAAGGCGTTCAGCGCCTGGCCAGGCTCGTTTTTTCGATGCCAGGACATGCCGAGCTCGTGGTAC
>Ga0310342_100002596_pt1 | contig 11644 bp, 13 predicted proteins | sample S15DNA20500_MG_FD_206155 | JGI IMG/M metagenome (GOLD analysis project Ga0310342, IMG submission 206155) | Marine microbial communities from station ALOHA, North Pacific Subtropical Gyre - S1503-DNA-20-500_MG | ecosystem: Environmental > Aquatic > Marine > Oceanic | place: Pacific Ocean: North... | reverse complement strand
ACCGAGCAGATTCAGGCCATCGATGTACATGCCCATTACGGCATCTACTGGCGGGAGGAATTCCCACCATTATCCAACCAACTTTTCACCGGCGATGCGGAGACCGTCGCCCGCCGAGCCGCCGCGTGCAATGTCACCACGACCGTCGTGTCACCACTACTGGGGCTGTTCCCGCGAGGCCGAGCGGACGCCGCCGCGGGCAACGAGGAAGCGGCACAAATCGTGCCTGCCACCCAAGGGCTTCTGCAATGGGTCATCGTCGACCCGAAGAACCCTAGAACCTATGAACAAGCTGACGTCATGCTGAAACAGCCCCACTGCGTCGGCATCAAGATCCATCCGGAAGAGCACGTCTATTTCGTGGAAGAACATGGGCGCGAAATTTTCGCGTTCGCCGAGAAACACGACGCCGTCGTCTTGACCCACAGCGGCCATGTCCATAGTCTTCCGGCGGACATCGTGCCCTTCGCCAACGATCACCCCAATGTCCGTGTCATCCTCGCCCATATCGGCTGCAGCGAAGGCTTTGATCGCACGCTACAGGTGCGAGGCATCCAGCAAGCACGGCACGGGAATGTCTATGCCGACACCTCGAGCATGAACAGCATCGCCCCACAATTGATCGAGTGGGCCGTTCAGGAAGTCGGCGCCGAACACATCCTCTTCGGCACGGATACGCCCCTCTACTTCACTGCGATGCAACGTGTCCGCATCGACCAGGCGGATCTCCACGACGACGTGAAGAAAATGATCCTGCGGGACAACGCGGCAGCTCTGCTGGGCATCGAATGAAACGGTGTCGCCAAAGACGGGTGACCAGACCCGGGGCGCCGGCGATCCTACGACGGCGCAGCGAGTCGTCATGCAACGCGCCCCCCCGACCACGCAGGTCCCCCCACCGCTAGACCGAGGTTTCGGGAGACGCGGTCATCGCTGCTTTTCGATTGCCCCGTCACGCACACCGATCGCGCGATGGAAGTAATCGTCTAGCCGCTCGACCCCCATTTCTTCAACCATTTGGCTGGCACTGACGCGATCAGACCGGCTGGTGATGAGCACCGAACCAAGACGTCCTGGATCGTCGATTTCCACCTCGGGCCCATACTTACGCTTCATTGCCGCCAGTTTTTCCCAGTTGTAATCGAGGTGCGCGATGCAGCAGTCGAGGTTGATCCGCCGGGTCACGTGGTTCGTGTAGTTTGTCGCCTCGCCCAGCAGTTCTCCCTGCGGCGAGAGGATCTGGCCGGGGACACCGGAGATGGCCCCCACAAAATGGGCCCGGCACCAGTAGGCCCAGATGCTCTGCATCAACCCCCCGTGGTACATCGAGCAGAACAGCACCAGGTCGGGTTGCTGCTCGACATATCGAAGCAGCAGCGACCGAAAGTTCAGGTCGAAACAGATGACGCCAGCAACGCGGCCGAATTCGGTGTCGATAACCTCCGCCCGATCGGACGGGGCGATGCCCGCCTCGATCTCGCCGATCGTGGGATAGTTCTTGTCATAGACGCCCTGTACCTGGCCCTGCCGATCCAGCAGACGGATCGAGTTGTACTGGCGACCGTCTTCGGCGGGGCGCAGCGTCGGCACGGCAAGCCACGTGCGATGCTGTCGGGCCACGCCGCTGAAGTAATCAAGCAGGTCGGCGTCGCGCCGAGCGCAGACGTCCATACCAGGAGCGATATGAGGCGACTCGCACGCTTCGGGCAGTACCACCAGATCGGGACGATTCGAAAGGACCTGTCCCAATTGCTCGGTCCAGAATGCCGTGACCGTATCCACCTCGTTGGCACGGTCCGGCGCAGTGGAAACGGGAGGGGCGGCGCTGATCAGGCTGACGGTGCATATGCGTGACATGGTTGAATCTCGGATGGCAGGAATCACGGTTCATTCAAGGTCGGCAGCCCGCGGTGCCGCCATCGCGATACGGTGTGTTCGTGACCCACGGCAGGTCATTGGTCGGGAACAGATCCGCACGCGCGAGCTGAGCAACTCGGTGATGGTAACCCCCCACGACAGCCTTGTCCTGCCGTAGTGTCGGCTTCAGGGATGCCCTCCTCGCAGCTGTCATTGTTGGGTCACACCACGCAAAGGTAAAGCCCCCGGCCGACACCGGATATCCTAACGGGACACCATCCACCGCGACGGCCACCCAGGCCGGCCTGGCAAGGCCCGATCCACGCCACTTGACCCGGAGTGCCTGACGATGACGACACGCCACATTTCCAAGCAACACGTTCATACCGACTTTGACAAGTCCATCGAGCCCGTCATCACGATCGACCCGGGTCAGCACGTGATCCTTGAGACGCTGGACGCCTGCTGGAACGAGGTCCGCAGCCTGGCGGACTTCGAGATGCACCGCCACAGGGGAAAGCCGGGGACGGGCAACCCCATCACCGGCCCCGTGCGGGTACGCGGTGCCAAACCAGGGCAGACACTGGTGGTGGAAATCGTCGACGTTGATCTCGACCCGGTGGGGTTCCAGTTGATCGGCCCCAACCGGGCTGTGGTCCGCGACGAAGTACCCCAGTTGGATCATTACACCGTCGCCATTGACGGCGAGGGGATCCGCCTACCTCGCGGCCTGCACATGCCGGTGGCGCCGGTCATCGGCACGATGGGCGTGGCACCGGCCGGCAATCCCAGCAACTGCCCGGGACCGTGGGGTGGCAACATGGACGTGCCACAGATCACGGTGGGCGCCCGCGTCTACCTGCCGGTGCTTGTCGAAGGGGCGATGTTTTCACTCGGCGACGTACACGCACGCCAGGGGGACGGCGAAGTCGTCGGCGCTCCGGAGATCGGCGCCGCCGTCACCGTCAAACTGGACCTGTTGCCGCACCGCTGGTCGGACTGGCCCGTCGTGGAGCACGACGACCACTGGTACGCGGTGACTTGCGGCCCCAACGAAGCGGAAGGCCTGCGAAAAGGCGTTTTTGCGTGCGCGCGTCTCGCCCAACGCCTCTACGGCCTTGGCTTCAACGACGCATTGATCCTGATGACCATGTCCATCCAACTTCACTGCTCTCGCACCGGCGACTGGGGAGGCCTGGAACCGGTGATCTGCAGCGGTTTCTCAAAGACACTGCTCGAAGAGGCGACACGGGAGTACGAGGGAAAAGAAAGCGAGCATTTGGGTTCTTGATTTTGAATTGGATGAATCTTGAGACTGTCGTTCGCCGAAGCGGCGGCACACGACCGTTCGAATACCCACCATCACCGGTTTCGCCGGCACAAGACTTCAAGATCCAAAACCAGATATTCTTTCTCTACTTTTCCCCCACACAATAAAGCATTTCTTGCCGCCTCCCGTCGCGAACATGGCCGACGCGAAGATAGATACGTCCACCACAAATGGACGGCGTGGCAAATGCATCGTCCCCAAGCCGGTTCGTGGCGATCAACTTGAACGACGAGGGATCGGAATTGAAGACATCGGTCACGCCATGCTCATTTGAAAGGTAGATGCGTTCATCGACCAAGACCGGCGACGCGCTGACGCCACTTCCCGACAGGCGGGATCGCCACATCGACTCTCCGTCGACCGCACGCCAGCAGTGGGCCACACCGGAATCATTGACCCCGTAGACGTAACCACCATGGGCCACCAGCGATTGCTCGTAACACTTCACCCCGTTGCTCCAGACCACTTGCGCCGAACCGTCCGCCTTGATCCCCGCGGTGGCGCTACCGGGATACCCGCCACTGGCAAAGACCATGTCCCCGTCCCAGACCATCGTGCCACACGTGGTGCGGGTGACGGCCTTCGCCTGCCACAACGGCGCACCCAAGCCGGGATCGTAGGCCACCACCTGCTTGTTGCCACTGATCAGCAACTGGTCCCGGCCCGCCACGTGCCCCACCGCCGGCGAGGAAAAACTGTTGTTCCCGGCACGCGGTGTACGCCACTCCTCGTCGCCGGTGGCACGGTCCAGCGCCACGAGAAAACCGTCCGCCTTGGATTCCGCCGCGACGATGACCGTGTCGCCGTACAGCAACGGTGACGGCGCATACCCGAAATCGTGCCTGTAAGCGCCAACTCGTTCCCGCCAGACGAAATTGCCGTCGTGATCCAGCGCGATGACCTCCAACATTTCGGAGTGGTGAAAGACCGCGTAAAGGCGCCGGTCATCCGCGGCCACCGTGGACGTCGCATGCGTGTTGTGGTCGTGCGCAGGCCCCCAGGACGCGCCCTCGGTCACGTCGCGGCGCCAAGCCGGCTCACCGGTGGCCCGGTCAAATGCCAGTACCGCCTGCACCCGTCGATCCACCTCGGCGGTGGGAAGGTAGACGTGGTTGCGCACCACTGTCGGCGAACCGTGTCCGCGACCGGGCACCTCGACCTTCCATATCACGTTGGTCGAAGCGTCCCAATGCAACGGCGGCGACGGACCGTTCGCCACGCCGTTGCCGTTTGGGCCTCGCCACGCGGGCCAGTCACCCGGCGCCGGCGCATCGCCTTCGTGTTGGGCGGCAGGCACCTCGCCCTGGCTGGTGGCCACCAGCACCGCGATGATGCTCGCGGCAATGAAGCAGCCGTGGTCTCGCCTCCGGCGTAGCGAAAAGCCACCCGATAGGTGGCGGCAACTCGACACCAAGGATCGATACTCATCGTTTTTGTCCAATGCCATGGTGGTATTCCCGACCGAATCTCCCTCGCATACCAGTGATGTCTTTCTTCAGCACCCCGCTGCGATCGGAGAGGTACGATCACGATCTGCCCGATCGTACGAGAACCTTCGCCCGTAACGACTTTGTCGCACCGCCACTTCTCGGTCACGATGCACCTCAGGCCGACAACGCCTCACGGCGAATGGCGTATTTCTCCACGGCCGCCTGGTCGAGGGTCACGCCGAGCCCGGGCCCCGACGGCAGTCGGATCGCCCCATCACGTACGGTGAATGGTTCCTCGATCAGGTCATCCTCACGAATGAAATTACCCTGGGCATCGCCCGGCAGGACGCATGTGCGTGCCACGGCAGAAAAGTGCAGGATATAGGCGTCCAGGACACCCAGTTCGAGACCGGATCCGGCCCAACAGGGCACGTTGAAGCGAGCGGCCATGTTTGCATCGGCGATGAACTTGTCTGCAGGATAGGAAAGATTGATGTAATCACAGCAATCGTTCGCCAGCGCCACGTGCGGATCCACCCCGTGGGCCGCCAGCGGGATCGTGGTCTTCTGGCGAAACAGATGCCAGTCGTGAAGCTTGAAGGGGAAAGGATCCTCGAACACGACGTTGCCCAGTGGCTCCATCTCCCGTGCCACGCAAAGGGCTTCCGACACACGATAAAATCGAAGGTTCGGATCGATCAATACCCGCGTCTCGTCGCCGGCAACTTTCTTGATCGCCTTCACAATGCCAACGACATCATCTTCCAGGGCGGCCTTCATCTTCAGCGATTTGAATCCCAATCCCAGGCCAATTTCCATGTGCCTTGCTGCGTGCTCGGGATCGCTGCGTCCCATCCACCAGTCCGTGGGCACCCATTGGCGCCACGCCCCGCCGAATAACTCGCAGAGGCGGATCCCCGCGGACTTGGCCAACAGATCGCCCACGGCCACGGCGTAACCCAGCCCCCCGCCACCCACGCCGAAATCACGCTCGTAAAGTCGATGTGGTACCGGAGGATCGTGGTGGCCGAACATGTCGTTGTCGTCGAGGTTGCTGCCGACGGGCCGCGCCCAGGACAACGTCGCCAACGGCCTGCCCAGTACGTGCTGTGCCCCCCATTGCACTTCCCCGAACCCGACCCCTCGTGGTGTCTCGCCGTAACCGACCAGCCCGTCATCGGTGAACAGCTCCAGCATCCACTTCGACTGCTTGTCGAAGAGGGACGGGCCGAAGGCGGGACGGTCGACGTACCCCTCACGGGCGTGGACGATGACTTCCGTAGCGCGGATACGTTGGATCGTTGATGGCATGTTCTACTCGCCTATGCTTCAAGTTGAGGTCAACACGCCGCAAGGCTCAGGCGGGCGACGTGTTCTGCCTTGGAGCCTACGAAATCGCAGGCGAAACGTCCAGCGGAAAAGGTAAAAATACATCAATCCATCAACCGTGATCCCGTACCGGAATCGGCCCTCTTCGACAAGGATCCGGCTCGGACACCCCACCGGCCTGGCAATGGGTTCACCAGTGATCCATGCCAATCACGCGTGAATGAACGACGACAACCGATCCACCGCCCGACCTGTACCAGCACCTCCAACCTCATCGAGATGATCGTTGGCGGCCACGCCGCTGGACTCAGGCGTCCCCATTCCCAGGCGCCCCGACGAGCTGGCCCCCACGGCAGACGACGGGAAAGTGTACACCTGCTTGGGACATGGACCCTCCCACCTCCACACCGATGAACTGCCACATAATATGATCTCTGCCGGTGTAGCGAGCTTCGCTGGTCATGTAGTGAATCGCCACTGCACGGCGAGGCCGCATCGACTGGTTTTGTGGCGATCCATGCCAGGTCAGCGAGTGATGAAAATGCACTTCGCCCCGCTTGACCGGGCAGGGAACGGCCTCGATCTTTTGAATCGGCGCGGCCGCCGGCGGATCAAAATCGATCTCGGAGATTTGGGAGAACGCTTCCCGGCTCTTGAGGTCATCCACGTCGCTGAGCATCGCGATCTGATCGCCCCAACGATGGGATCCCGGCACCATCCACATACAGCCGTTGCCCAGATCCGCGTCGTCAAAAGGCAACCAGGCGGAGACCGGCGTATCCGGCTCGATGCTCGGCCAGAGTGGAGCATCCTGGTGCCAAGGCGTGGCACCGCCGGCCTGCGCCGGCTTGTATTGCAACTGGTCGTGCCAAACCTGCAGGTCAGCGAAACCCGTCAGTTGTGTAATGGCCCGCACAATGAAGGGATGGTAGATCAGCCTCTCGAAGGCCGGACACGCCTCCCAGACATTGACGACCTGGACTACCTCGCCGTGCTCGCCGGCGGTCATGCTGTGGAAATTCACGGGGCATGGCTCCCCCGGGGCGAACCCGTTGGGGCCCGTACTCAAAAGCCCGTCCAAGGCCTCGCACAGTTCGCTGACGCCCTCATTCGGCAACACGTTGCCCGCGTTGAGGAATCCGTCACGCTCGAACTGTTTGACCTGGGCATCCGTCAACATCATAAAATTTCCTAGCGGTCAGATCGGCCTCGCACCCCCCGCATGGAACAGTCATTCTAGACATTGCCCGAGCATCTTTCCCTGCAATGTCTGCCGCACCGGAAAAATTCCATCATCCCAGAAGAAGTCCAAGGACATAATCGGGTTGGACCCGCCCCGTGATATCGCGATGCCATTGAGGTCGATCAGACCCGGTCTTTGACGTCCAACAGGCCATGAAGACATTGCCGCACGACCTCGACAGCTTCCAGCGCCGCCTCCGGATCGATGCACAGCGGCGGGCTGAACTTGAGCATCCCCCGTCCCGTAACGAACATCATCACGCCCCGCCGCACGGCGTGGTTCACGACTTCATCAGCAAACGCGACATCCGGTTCACCCGTCTCCGGATGTTTCAGGTGGGCGGAAATGAACAGCCCTCGTCCGTCAACCGTCAGGAACCGTTCCGGAAATTCCGCTTCAACCTCTTTCAAACGCTCCAGTACCTGCTTGCCCGTCCGGGTGGAGACTTCCAATAATCGTTCCTCCTCGATCGTTTCCAGGGCCGCCAACGCAACGGCGCAACAGAGGGGATTACCGCCATGCGTGCTGGACATCTCGCCTGGTTTTGGCAAGTCCATCACATCCCCTCGCCCCACCACCGCAGAAACCGGCAAGCTCGATGTCAACCCCTTGCCGAGCGTAAAGAAATCGGGCGCCACCCCAATGTGCTCGAAGGCGAACATCCTGCCCGTACGGCCGCATCCGGCCTGGACTTCGTCGTAACAGATCAAAATGTCATGCTCCCGTGCCCATCGGGCCATGGCTTCGGCATACGGCGTCGGCACGGCGCTGGTTGCCCAGCCCGGCATCGACTCACCGATGATGCCGGCGATCCTCTCCGGCCCGATGCCCTGCTCGGCCAGTGCGTCGATGCTCTGCTGGAAACACGTGGCGTCACATGCCCGGCGGGGCCCATGCCCCCATGGACATGTCAGGAGATGGGGAAACGGTATCTGGTAGTGTCCCAATGCCGCCCGCGATATCCAGTCATCCGGTTGGGGAAATCCGGAAGCCGCCACCGCCGCCACCGTGCGGCCGTGGTAACCACCGGCCAAGCTGACAATGCCCACCTTGTCGCGATGCAATGCCTGCCCGTGCCGACGCATCAGCATCATCGCCGCCTCGGTCGCCTCCGTACCGGCGGAAAAGAGAATCGCCTTCGAATCCGACACCGGGGACAGCGCAACGAGTTTTTCCAACAGTGCCAGCCTGACCTCGGTCGGATAGGCGTAACTGGCCAGCAACTTGCGATCGGCCGCAGCGTGAATCGCCGCTCGCAGGCGAGGGTGGTCATGGCCGATGTTGGCCATGACGATCGCACTGGTCAGATCGATTCACTGATTGCCATACGGATCGCGAACCAAAAACCCCTCGGCCTCGTCCCAGATGATCGGCGGCATCCCCGCCATGGAGACCGGTTCGACCGCCCGAATTCGTTTGATCATCGGCACCGATGCAGGTACGGGAATCGGCGTGACAATGCGACGCCAACGGCTTTCCACCGGTTCGGTGGGTTGCGGATCTAGGGAACTGGCAGTCATTCCGGCCACGATTCAATTCCTTTTCAGGTCGCGACCCGCGGGAAATAAGTCTCATCGTCGAACGGCTGCCTGTCGCGCGGGCGTGGCCCGAGAAAACGCATGTTTCGATGATACCGCCGACCAGCCTTGTAGGCGCAACCGTCCGGCATGTAGTGAGCAATGATCGACAGCCTCGCGTGATCCGACGCGTTGGGACCCGAACCGTGAAAGCAGAGGGGATGGTGAAAGCTGACCTGGCCCGCCTTCAAGATGCAAGGTTCATCCACCCATCTCGCCCCGATATGATCCGAGAAACGCATGGCCAACGCATCGAGGTCCTGATCGTAGAAGGTATCGGCATCCTCAACCAATCCGCACCGGTGCGAGGACACGAGCGTGCGCATTCCGCCGTTATCCAGGTCGGTGTCCTGCAGGGCAAGCCAAGCCGTGAGCATGTTCGTCGTGTCGGTGCAGTCCCAGTAGGCGTAGTCCTGGTGCCAACCGACGTTTCCTGCGTTCGGGTCATGACCACCTGCGGCAGGCGGCTTCCAGATAACCTGGTCGTGCCAGAGTCGAACGGCATCGACCTGCATCAACGCGGCGGCCACGCCCCCTAATTCACGGCCCAGCACCAGTGCCCGGACTTCATCGTTCACCCACCAACCGTTTGTCAGTTTTCGCAGAGCGTGCGGATCGTCGGAGAAGACGGACTACTCGTTGTCATAGGCACAGCCATCGCCATCGTAGTCGCCAAGAAACATCCGATCCATCGCTCGACGCAGACGTTGAATCTGGTCATTCCCAATCAGCTTCGGACTGATCCAGTAACCGCGTTCGTGGTACGCGGCGAGATCAGCAGGCGTGAGGGTGTGTGGCACGAATCGATTCTCCTGACATGGAAACTGGTGAAACGATGCAACGGACCGGAGAAATGACGAATGAAATCCAAAAGATGACACGGATCAATCATCACGGCGATTGGCGACATCGCCTTGAAGCCTGCTGCCTGAGCCCCGCATCCTCGACCCGGCATCTGAAACCTTCGAAACTGAACCTCGAAGCAGCCTCCTCTGAATCCGGGACAAAAACGAACCGAACACTGAACGCTGACGTCCCTACCTCCCCTGTCTCTGGCAATCCAACGCTTTCAACGTCTCCAATTCGCGAGGCAAATGCACCTCCCACGGCTCCCAGTCGATCCACTCGCCGCTGATGAACCCATCGTAACCCATGCCGGCCAACAGCCCCAGCGCCCGCGCGTGATTCACGTTTCCCTCGCCGATGGGGCACAGTTGTAGGACTCCGCCGTCGGCCAAGCGACCGTCGTGGACGTGCACATGACGAATCCAGGGGCACAAGGTCTCGAAGGCTTCGGCCATGGTGTATCCTGCGACAAGCACGGGGTGCATAATGTCCCAGTTGACCGCAATCGACGGGTGATCCACATGACGCATCACCGCCGCCACGTCGGCGGCATCACACCAGTCATCATGGGTTTCAACGCAAACCACGACCTTCCTCCGGGCCGCCGCATCGGCAAGACGGCCGAGACAACCGGCCACCTGTTCCACGGCGGAGGCCCTCGCAAGCCCGTCGGCGATTTTCCCGCCGAACACGCGAACGGTCGCCGCACCGAGATCCGCCGCAAGGTCGATCGCGGACAAGGCATCTGGCACATGCTGTTCCGCGGTGGCGGGATCGGCGAAGTGGCATGAGGTGGCCACACAGCAGATCATCACACCGGCGGATTCGGCACGGGCCGTGGCGTCGCGACGAGTCGCGCCAGAGGCATGCGATTCAAGACCGTGCTGATGTTCTGTGTCAATCCGGATCTCGACGCCGTCGTAGCCGAAACGGGCCGCCACTTCGAGCATGTTCTCAAAGGACAGGTCAGGACACGAAAAACTCATGAAACTGTATTGCACAGTATTATCAAACCCAATAATGCGCCAGTACCATTGTCATGCAGGGACGCCTGGTTGGTCGGAAAAGACGCCGATGATGCGACCAGTATATCAGAAATCCCTTCAATATATCGCAACGATTGCAAGGAACAAATCGCATTATTTCCCAAAAGTTCCAGCACGAACATCGTCATTCTACCCACGCCAAGCGGCATGGGGCGACGCACAGATATTTGCGGTCTATGATACCGTCACGTTATCGAAATTCACCGCGGCCAAAGCACCACACATCCGGCAGGACCGGGCCGCACGGGAAAGGGTCGCTTTGCCGGTCCTGGGAGATCAAACATGCCACGCTTGAAGCCCTCTCATCGCGGCCGCCTTTCGATTGCCGTCGTTGTTTTTTCCGCCATCACCTCGATGGGCGCCGCCATCCTCCATACCAACAAGCAGATTTCGGATGAGGATCTTAGTCTCAGAAATATCACGGCGACTTACCTGGAGGTGATTCCGCCGTCACCCACGCTCACGAAGTACGGGGTCAATGCCGCAAAGATCAAGATGCTTTGCACCGATTTGCTTCGCGAGGAAGGAATTGACGTTTTCGATGAACCCGTTGACTCAATGCCGACCTTGCAGGTGATCATGATGGACAAGGTCGCGGAATCGGATGCGTCGAACGCCGTGGCTGTATGCGTCTACCTCACGCTCCAGCAACCTGTTCTCGTAGAGCGCATCGATCGCAGAATGCGCCTGCCTACCTGGAGCACGATCGACATTCAGGTGCGAGTGCCGAAAGCAATCGAAGCGAGTACGAATGCTTCCATCCAAATCGTGATGAATCATTTTCACAGCATCATCCGACAAGCAGATGGATTCATGCCGTGAGTCGACCGATGTGATTCCAACCACTGCCCATCACGGATCCCACGACATCGGTTCATCCGACAGCCCGAGAAAAGCCACGTGACCATCGCAGTAGGCAACGTTCCCCTTCTCTTCATGATGCCATGACACCGGCGACCGCACGAGGCTGGCGTCCATAAATATCA
>Ga0310342_100002594_pt1 | contig 11649 bp, 10 predicted proteins | sample S15DNA20500_MG_FD_206155 | JGI IMG/M metagenome (GOLD analysis project Ga0310342, IMG submission 206155) | Marine microbial communities from station ALOHA, North Pacific Subtropical Gyre - S1503-DNA-20-500_MG | ecosystem: Environmental > Aquatic > Marine > Oceanic | place: Pacific Ocean: North... | reverse complement strand
AAAGAAACAAAGCCATGGGGTTCTGCCTTTTCAACAACATCGCGGTAGCTGCCGAGTGGGCAATCCGGGAGGGCCTGGCTCAAAGGGTGGCGATTGTCGACTTCGATGTCCACCATGGAAACGGAACCCAGGAAATTTTTTACTCCCGTTCCGATGTCCTGTACCTGTCCACCCATCAGTATCCCTTTTACCCCGGAACCGGCCACTTCTCAGAAACCGGTGCGGGTCCGGGCCAGGGATTCACCGCCAACTTCCCCATTTCTGCCGGCACCGGCGATCATTTTTACTGCAATCTTTTTCGGGATCTGCTCCTCCCCATTGTTCGTCAATTCGAACCTCAGCTCATCCTGGTGTCCGCAGGATACGATGGGCATCGCGATGATCCCCTGGCCGGCATGACTCTTTCAACAGAAGGATTCGGAGCATTGGTCAATCTTCTGAACGAAACAGCGGGTGATGTCTGTGGAGGCCGAATGCTGTACCTGCTGGAAGGAGGATACAACTTGACGGCTCTGTGTGACGCCGTACTCCTTACTATCGAGACATCCTTGAAGCCCAGGAAGTTCGATTTCCCTGTGACTCAGGTCGATGACTACAAGATTTATCGGGACGTTTTGAAGTCCAAGCTCTCGCCCTTTTGGGAATTGTGACGGGGGGCAGGAAAAGCGCGCTTAGCGCGCAGAGAAACTCCTCGCTCAGGCTCGGAGTGGAGAAACGCGGAGCTTATGCTCCGCGTGGAAAATGATCCGGGTTTGAAGTTCAGGCCGGCTTCGGATTTGGGAGTTCGGATTTCTGATTTTCTGCCCGATGTAGCGACCGTCCGGAATCGGCATCCTTCCTGGCGCTTCACAGTCATTGCTGTGGGCGCACCCAGTGCGCCCCTACAACAGGCAGCCGGATCGTGCCAAACTGGAACCTGCAACGTGAAACGCACGGGTTGAAAACCCGTGCTCCTAGAACTCCGGCTCCCCCGCCTGCTTCCAGGCCATCCACCACAAAGAGGCGACTCGGTGGGCAGCCTGATTGAGACGTTCCTCCAGCAGTCCCCCTACTTCCTCGAACATCCGTTCGAAGTAGACTTCAGGGAAGTCTCGTCCCTCCCCCCTTCCCCGATAGGCTTTGCGATCCAGTGCGAGTTCCGAAACAATGCGCTCATCAGCCCTTAAAACGGAGTCCACTTCCTGATGACTTCCCAGAACCAGATCGAGAAGTGCCGGCAACACGGGTCCCAGGTCAGTGGGGTCGACCTGATTAAAGGAGACCCGTGACAGGTACCGGTTCAGCAATTTACTTTCAAATCGGGCATGGATATCCAGTTGTCCTGTGAACTGTCCGTCGAAGTTTTCGGTCGTGTGCAAGGGCTGGTGAAGATCGGCGACGTAATGGGAAAGATCCGAGGAGTAAAGCAGAATGGATTCAAGGTCTCTTATACGGAATGCGTTCAGGAGGAGGTCAAAGGTGATCTCTTCCGACCAGGGACCGGTCCCATTTTGTTTGATTGCCTGCCTTCCAAACTGCAATACCAGCCGATCGAGATCCGTTTCCGGATCCATGAAGAGATCCCGGCCGTACCGCTCCGTGTCCACGAAATGGCGCGAGGATTCTTCCGGATCTTTTTCTTTCCGGTAATCCGCACCCATGGCACGTCTAACCAATACGGCCCGGTGTTGATTTTGCAGGATTTCAAATCTTCCAACCAGGCTGTCGAGCGCCCGGTTGGTCACCCATTCGTGCCCGGCAGGTCCCCAGGCCAGGCCCGTGGTTGTCGAAAGAATGGAAAAAAAGAGCGCTAACCCGCATCTATCCGGCGTACTAACCGACTTGTTGAAACTTCTCCTTCAAAACTTCAGGAAGCCGATAGACCGTTTGGCAGGTCTCACATTTGAGAAGAATCAGCTTTTCATCCTCTGGAAACTCCTGTTTGATTTCCCCGAGTAGAACTGGATCCGGCTCATTGTAATAGCTGGCGAAGGGATGATAGCGTTTCAGTCCGCCGTGGCAAGACTTCCCTTTCGGGTCTTTTTCCGTACACACCACTTGTCTGGGAAGCAGGTCCTTGATCACTGAAATCGTCCCTCCTGAAACCACTATTGTAACCGTTCCGGCGGCTACGTTCCAAGCCCAAAGTAGAATTCATCCCAGGGGTCAGGAGAAGCGCGCTTCGCACGCAGAGAAACTCCTCGCTGAAGCTCGGAGTGGAGAAACGCGGAGCATAATACGGGTTATGCTCCGCGTGGAGAACGATCCGGGTTTGCATTTCGGACCGGCTTCGGATTTGGGACTTCGGATTTCGGACTTCCGGTCAGGGGTCAGCCGGTCTGTTGTCAGTTGTCAGCTACTTCCTAGTAGAATATCCCCTCATGGAGAATAAGGACCTGGCCCGGTTTTTCACTGAGATCGCCGACATCCTCGAAATCCAGGAAAGCAATCCTTTCCGGATTCGATCCTTCCGCAGAACAGGTCAAATCATCCAGGACTTGAGCTTTAACGTCGCTGATGCGGCGATCCAGGATCCTCAGAAACTCAAATCCATCTCAGGGATTGGCGACGGGGCCATCAAAAAGATGCAGGAGATTGTTGAAACTGGAAAGTGCAAGGAACATGAAGACCTGAAGCAACAGATTCCGGCTTCGCTCCTGTCGCTCACCAGGATTCAGAACCTGGGCCCGAAAAAGGTCAGTCTTTTCTGGAAGAGCCTGAACATCACCAGCGTCGAAGAATTGGAAAAGGCGGCCCGGGAGGAAAAGCTTCGCTCTCTGCCGGGAATGGGGGAGAAAAGTGAAGCCAAGATCCTCAAGGCCATTTCCGGCTATCGTCAAATGCAGGGACGTTTTCGCCTCGACGATGGAATCGAAACCAGCCAGGCCCTCATGGACTACCTGCGCTCACAGGTCAACCTCAACCGGATTGCAGAGGCCGGCAGCATCAGGCGCCGAAGGGAAACCATCGGGGACATTGACATCCTGGTTACCTGTGATGCCCCCGGTGATGTCATCGATGCCTTCACCGGGCACCCCGATGTCCAGGAAGTGCTGGCCAAGGGTGAGACCAAGGCTTCGGTGGTACTGCGCCGGGGACTTCAGGCCGATCTGCGAGTGCTCGAGGATGAGTCCTTTGGAGCCGCCCTTCAGTATTTTACGGGATCCAAAGCGCACAATGTGGCTCTGCGGGAAAGGGCCAAACGAATGGGCTACAAGATCAATGAGTACGGCCTGTTCCCGGTTGACGACGGCGAAAATCCCGTGGCGGGAGCTAATGAGGAGGACATCTATCGTCTCCTGGAACTTCCCTACATTCCACCCGAAATCAGGGAGAACCGGGGAGAAATTGACCAGGCGGAGAAGGACCAACTGCCTGAACTGGTCCAGCTCAAGGATATTCGTGGGGATTTACACATGCACACCACGGCCACCGATGGTCGCAACTCGATCCTGGAAATGGCCTCCGCCGCCCGGGATGTGGGCTATGAGTACGTCGCCATCACCGACCACAGCAAGGCCCTGGCCATGACCGGGGGGCTGGATGAAAAGGCTCTTGCCGAACACGCCAGGGAGATCGGCCGAGTTTCCTCCAGTTTGAAGAAGATTAAGATCTTAGAAGGCATCGAGGTCGATATCCTGGATGACGGAAAGCTAGATCTGGACGATGAGGCACTGGCGCCGCTCGATGTGGTCATCGCCTCGGTCCACAGCCGTTTTAATCTCTCCCGGAAAGAGATGACATTGAGAATTTGTCGGGCTCTGGAAAACCCCCATGTCAACATCCTGGCCCATCCGACCGGTCGCCTTCTGACCAAACGAGAACCCTATCCGGTTGACATGGAACAGGTGATCAAAACCGCTCGCGAAAACAGGGTTTGCCTGGAGATTAATGCCTACCCGGCCCGTCTGGATTTAAACGATATCCACTGCCTCATGGCCCGCGACAACGGCGTCTTGATCAGCATCAATTCCGACAGCCACAGCATCCCCATGCTGAGCTACATGCAATACGGAATCTTTACCGCCAGACGGGGCTGGCTCGAAGCCAGGGATGTGATCAACACCTATTCGTTGAAAAAACTGAAGAGAGTATTGGAGAAGAAGGAGTATGGCGCTGGTCTTTGACCAGCGCGTTTCAGGTTTCACGTTTCACGCGGCCGCTCACGGACCACGGACCACGGACCACAGACCACAGACCACAGACCACAGACAGAGGATTGTGGTCCATTTCCTCTGACTTCCTCTCCGGAACGTGAAACCTGAAACATGAAACCTTGAACGCGAAGCTCAAGTGCTCAGCGCTTGAGCTTCAGTAGTCTTTCCGCTGCTTCTTCAAGAACTTCCATGGTCTTGCAAAAGGCAAAACGAATAAACTTCCGGCCCAGTTCGGGCCGATGAAAGAAGCTGCTTCCCGGGACTGCTGCAACTCCAAAGTTCCGAATCAGTTGATCCACGAACGTCACGTCATCCACATCGGTCAGGGGAGAAATATCGACCATCACGTAATAGGCGCCGGAAGGGTTCCACACCTTGAACCCAACCTCCTCAAGAACCTTGACAAAATAATCTCTGCGCTGCTGATAGTCCGAAGCAATTTGCAGATAATAATCCTGCCCCATCCCCATCGCCACGGAGCCTGCCTCCTGCAGCGGAGCCGCTGCTCCCACAGTCAGGAAATCGTGAATTTTTCGAATGGCATCGGTCAGATCCGGTGGAGCAATAATATAGCCGACTCGCCAGCCTGTGATGCTGAAGGTCTTGGAAAGTCCGCTGATGGTGATGGTTCGATCTCTCATCCCGGGAAAGAGAGCGATGGGATGGTGGGTGACTCCGGGGTAGACAATGTGTTCATAGATTTCGTCGGTAATCACGTAAAAGTCGTATTCCCGGGCCAGTTCTGAAATCCTGGTAAGCTCCTCCTGACTGAAGACCTTTCCGGAAGGGTTATTGGGGGAATTCAGGATCAAGGCGCGCACCCGGCTTTCCCGGATCCTCTCCTCGAGTTGTTGAAAATCAAAAGCCCAGTTCCGCCCAGGATCGAGGGAAACGTAGATAGGTAAGGCACCGGCGATCACAGCGTCGGGACCGTAGTTTTCGTAAAAAGGTTCGAAAACAAGAATCCGATCCTCGGGATCCACCAGACCGAGAATGGATGAAATCATACTCTCGGTCGAACCACAGGCCACGGTGATTTCCCGGTTCGGGTCAATCTCCCAGCCATGGAAGGTCTTGTACTTTTCGGCGATGGCTGCACGAAAGCCGGACGCTCCCCAGGTGATAGCGTACTGGTTGATGTCATCCTGAATGGCCCGGCAGGCGGCATCCTTGATCGACTGGGGAGCTGGAAAGTTGGGGAATCCTTGGGCCAGATTGATGGCGTTGTGATCAAGAGCCAGGCGCGTCATCTCCCGAATCACGGATTCGGTGAAGGTGGAAACCTTGTGGCTGACCCGCTGCTTTGAAGTTGACATTTCCGAACCCTTGGGTCTTCCTAGTCCTTATCCTCTGATGGAGTGGAAGTCCTCCGGCCGCTTACAGATACGTTTTTAAAGGTAAACTCCGGCAAGTCTGGAACCGGGTTGGGTGCAGACACTTGTTCCTGGGAGTTACCCCTCCCAGTGTTCCCAGCCGGCTGCGGATCAACCGGCCTCTCCTCCGACAGGTTGGACTCAACCACGGTTGGGGGGGCTTTCCGATCGGGCTCTGCCTCCGGAGGCGCCGGATTCCGGGGCAGAGTGACCGTTCGCTCCGGATCCGCTTCCGGCTCCTGCCGAGGTACCGTCTCCGGTGCCAGTTCTTCGATCGTCACAGCCGACGGTTCCTCCGTTTTCAGGCTGACCTGAGGAGGCTCAGGAGAGACGGTTTCTTCCGCCACCGCTTCCCCTCCCTGAGCGGATTGCAGGGCCGGCTGCTGCTGAAGATATTGGTTCTTAAGAATCAAAACAGCCAGGTGAGTCAGTAATTCCAGCAAATCGACCGGCACTTCATCGGATGAGTCAAGGTAGAGCACCACAGGAACAGCCTCCCCGAAAACAAGCGGGATACAAACACTCATTCGGGGAGATTTTCCCGATTCGCTCACCCAGGGGAAGGCCTCTCCCAGATTCTCCCCACTCACAACCACCTGTTTGTCGGCAGCGGCTCGGATTATGGGACTGGATGGATTCTGGGTACCGGCGGATTCGATCTGAACCGGATCGAATCCAATCGACCGCCATTTCGAATATCCTTCATCCTCTTTCACGAACAAAATACCCCGGCTCGCCATGGACCCTGCTGCTTCCAGGTAGGCTGCCAGAACCCGGCTCTGGCTCTCGGCCGCTGCCATGCTCCGAGCGGCTTGGTTAATCCGCCTCAATTCTGGATCCCTTGAGGGAGGCGCCGCATTTGCCTGATTGCGATGCCCTTTTTCGAGGCCGCCCAGCCTCGATTCAAAGTGCCTTGTGGTGGTTTCCAGCCGGGACTCAATGGCGTCAAGCTTGCTTTCGATACCGGCCAGGGAGTCTTGCAGGGCTTTCGAATAATCCAAAATACTCCTTTTAAATGAGCATCTTAGAGACTCACTCTAGACGCTGTCAACCTGGCCCGGACGATGCATGATTCGGGCCAGCTGGGATATGGTATAAGTGACCGTATTTCGGATTGACTCCTTATGTTGACACAATTACAAGGCCAGATAGAACGCATCACCTATGTCAACCAGGAGAATGGTTTCACCATCGCCAAGGTGAGGATTCGAGGTCGTCGTCAACTGGCCACGGTGGTGGGAAATCTGGCTTCACCCACACCTGGAGAGGTCCTCAGCATGCAGGGAGAGTGGGTGAAGCATCCCCGCTTTGGAGAACAATTCAAGGTTTCACACTTTGAATCCCAGGCTCCCTCATCGATTTATGGTATCCAGAAATATCTGGGGTCGGGCCTGATTCGAGGCATCGGACCGGTGATGGCTGAACGAATCGTCGAGAAGTTTGGCAAAGACACCCTGGATATGATTGAAAACAAGCCTCAAAAACTCTCCCAGGTTCCCGGAGTCGGGAAAAAACGGATCGAGATGATCAAGATCGCCTGGGAAGAACAGCGTGATATTCGGGAGGTCATGCTGTTTCTTCAGAGTCAAGGAGTCAGTTCGGGATATGCCACCAAGATCTTCAAGCAGTATGGCAGTCAATCCATCACCGTGGTCCAGGAGAACCCTTATCGACTGGCCCTGGATATCTTTGGCATCGGCTTTATTATCGCTGACTCCATCGCCGAGAAACTGGGGTTCTCAAAAGACTCGGAATTGAGAGCTGAAGCGGGAATTCTTTACGTTCTCAACAAACTCACCGAAGAGGGCCATATTTATTTCCCTTATGAATCGCTGCTGGAAAAGTGCCAGAGCGTCCTGGATGCGAACCGGGAGGTAATTGTCAAAGCCTTTGCCTCTGTCGTGGAGGAGAAAAGAATCGTCATCGAGGATACCAACCTGGAGGTCGACGAGTTCACCCCCAATCAGAAGGAAGTTTATCTGACCACTCTCCACCACTGTGAAGTGGGCATTGCCCACAACTTGAGGGTGCTTACTTCGACCGCTAAATCGATTCGGAAGATCGATACCCACAAGGCCATCGACTGGGTGCAAACACAGCTTGCCATCACCCTGGCCGGCAGACAGATACAGGCCGTCAACTCCGCTCTTGAAGACAAGGTCATGGTGATTACAGGAGGACCTGGAACGGGAAAAACCACCATCATCAACGCCATTCTGAAAATCTTCGAGAAGCTCCAGGTTCAAATCATGCTGGCTGCTCCGACCGGACGGGCTGCCAAAAGAATGCGTGAGGCCACAGGCCACCAGGCTAAAACGATTCACCGAATGCTCAAGTACAGCGTTCAAAATGGCGGCTTCCAGAAAAACGAGAACAATCCTCTCAAATGCGACCTGTTGATCGTGGATGAAGCCTCCATGATCGACTCTGTTTTGATGCACCATGTTTTGAAGGCGGTTCCTCCACAAGCCACTTTTGTGATGGTCGGAGACATCAACCAGCTTCCCTCCGTGGGTCCCGGGAATGTCCTCAAGGACATCATCGCCTCGGGTGCCGTGCCGGTGGTCGAGCTCACTGAAATCTTCCGACAGGCTCAGGAAAGTTCCATTGTCGTGAACGCACACAGGATCAACCGAGGGCAATTGCCGAAACTCGAGCCGGATCGGCAGCAACTTGAGGACTTCTTTCTGGTCGAACAGGAAGATCCTGAGGAGGTTCTAAGAATCATACTGGAGCTCATCAAAGAACGCATCCCGAAACGATTCGGCCTGGACCCTCTCAAAGATATCCAGGTTCTCACTCCCATGCACAGAGGAATCGTGGGATCCGAAAACCTCAACCTGGAACTTCAAAATGCTCTCAATCCCAGGCCGGACGGGGTCACAAGAGGAGGCCGGAGTTTCAGGGTCAACGACAAGGTCATGCAAACCAAGAACAATTACGAAAAAGGGATTTTCAACGGCGACATCGGCCGGATCACCAGGATCAATCCCGAATCCCAGCAGACCCACATCGCCTTCGACAACCGGGAGGTCTTGTGTGAGCATTCGGAACTGGACGAAATCGTTCTGGCTTACGCCATCTCCGTCCACAAGTCACAAGGCTCAGAATACCCGGCTGTCGTTTTTCCCATCCTGATGCAGCACTACCTTCTATTGCAAAGAAACCTGATCTATACAGGCATCACCCGAGCGAAAACACTTGTGGTGATGGTGGGTACCAAAAAAGCCTTGTCTACCGGGATCAAAAACGACAAGACACGCAAACGCTACACCAGTCTGCAACGCAGATTGGCCGGCTAATCCTCAAAATAGTTTCCTTATCTCCCTTTCCAGGTCCTGCTGAATAGATTCATCGGTGGACTGATCGGTCTCTTTCACCTTCACGGCCCACTCTTCGTCTCCACTGCGCAGAAGAATGAACCACAGGGAATCCTGCTGAACGACCAGGCTCACTTCTGCCTCTTTCCCAGGCGTCTCACCCAGGGCTTTTCGAGTAATCCGTTTGATCGCTTCAGGGTCCATGGTATTGCGCTCTGAGCTCAGATTACCACATCCGCTTGCAGGCTCTTCTAGAATGAATGGCGGTAAATGCACCACGGAGACGTTTCACCACTAGGGCACAGAGACACAGAGACACAGAGAAGAAAACTGAGGCAGGGCGGGACGCCCTGCCTCAGACTCTGTCGCTCCTTCGGAGCGATGTCTAAAAACACGATCTTCCGAAATCGGCGCGACCTTGCTGCGGGCACACTCAGTGCGCCCCCACACCAGGCTGCTGGACATCGCTCTGAAACAATGACAGGAGTTTAGCTCAGGTCGGCCGGGCAGCTGGTCAGCCGGTTAGCTCTGTCTCCTGTATCCTGAACTCCAACTCATCATGCAAATCACCATTTTAGGCAGTGGCACCTCCATCCCACATCCCCGGCGCGCCTCACCCGGCCTGGTGATCCAGCTGGACGATACAACCGTGCTGGTCGATCCCAGTTCCGGCAGCCTGCATCGTGCCGAGCGCTACGGCACGGCGACCAGGGACATCGACTATGTCTTCCTTTCCCATTTCCATCCCGATCACACCGGTGATATCGCCCCTCTTCTTTTTGCACTGAATAATTCCGAGTATTTCGAGGCCAGGACCCTGACCCTGGTCGGCCCCTCGGGACTCAAGGAGTTCCATCGCGGATTACTTGATTTTTATGGCAGCTGGATCCGACTTGAGCCCGACCGCCTGGAAATTCAGGAGATCGAGGATGATCAACTGAAGTTCAAGGATGGGTCGGTGAGCTCTTTACCCGTCGTTCACACTGACAACAGTGTGGGATACCGATTCACGAATTCCAGGGGGAAGATTTTTGCCTACTCGGGAGATACCGACTACTGCCCGGAGCTGGTCACCCTGGCAACCGATGCCGATGCCGCCTTGATCGAAGCCGCTCAGCCCTCCTCATTGAAGGTGGAAGGTCACCTCACACCCCGGCTGGCCGGAAAGGTGGCCCGGGAAGCCGGTGTGCACCGACTCATCATCACCCACCTGTACCCCGTTTGCGACGATTTCGACTTACTGTCTGAGATCCGCGATTCCGGCTACCAAGGCCCGGCCGAGATCGCCAGTGACGGAATGAAAATAGAGCTGTAGGGTTCCTGTTACGTGAAATGTGGAACGTTCTAGGCTATCTGCTCGGACTCGGCTCGATGATCCAGGTGTGGCGCCTCGGAGCCGGGCAGGTTGCTGTAATGTTCGGAAGCGGCTCCAACCCCCGCTTCCGCCGTGCACTGGAATCCCTGGCTCCTCAGACAGGTCTCCAGGGCCGCAAGAAACTGAAGGACATTTCGTGACCGGCTGTTCTCTCCCATGAGACCAACCCGCCAGACCTTCCCCTTGAGAACTCCCAGTCCCCCACCGATCTCCAGTTGAAACTCATTCAGAAGCTGGCCGCGAACCTTGGCATCATCTACCCCTTCGGGAATCCGGACCGTATTGAGGGGCCACAAGCGGTATTCCTCCTGGACGTACATCCCGAGCCCCATCCCCTCGAGCCCCGCCACCAAGGCCCTGTGATTTCTCTGGTGCCGCTCCCATCGCGCTTCCAGACCCTCCTCCATGATGATGGAAAGCGCTTCATGGAGAGCGTAATTCATGGAAATCGGAGCCGTGTGATGGTAGACCCTTTCCTTCCCCCAGTAGGATCCGATCAGATTGAGGTCCAGGTACCAGCTCCTACATTTGGTACTCCTGTTCCTGACCTTTTCCTCCGCAGCCGCTGACACGGTAAAGGGGGCCAGCCCGGGAGGACAACCCAGGCATTTCTGGGTGCCGCTGTAGCAGAGGTCAATCTTCTGGGCATCGACATCAACCGGGTGTCCTGCCAGGGAGGTGACCGTGTCGACCAGGAAAAGGGAGTCAAATCGATCACAGATCTCGCGGATCGGCTCCAATGGCTGGAGTACCCCGGTAGAGGTTTCCGCATGGACGACCGCGATGATTCGAGGCTTGCACTTCTCGGCCGCATCCGCCATGGCCTGAGGACTCAAGGGCTCCCCGAATGGAGCGGGGACCTCGGTGCAAATCCCTCCGTTTCGGCGAACCATTTCCGCTATCCGTTGGCCGAAAACACCATTGACCCCCACCAGCACCGAGTCTCCCTCTTCAACCGAGTTCACGACTGCCGCTTCCATTCCCGAACTTCCGGTTCCTGACAGGGGCAGGGTCATGCGATTGGAGGTCTGAAAGACCTTTCGGAGAAGCTCCTGAATTTCATTCATCAATTGAAGGAATTCAGGGTCCAGGTGTCCGACCAACGGCCGACTCATGGCTTGCAGTACCCGGGATGCAACATTGGAGGGTCCCGGCCCCATGAGCAGTCTACTTTCGGTGGGTTGATTCCGTATCTCAGTCATGACTTCGTTCGTATTATGCATAATCCGGGTCAAGCTGGAAAGAGCTTTTGATCCCCATCAATTGAATCAAAATAAAGTCTTTCAACTAAAAAGGCAGCGAAGGGGGGACCAACGACTGGAAGTCAGGGTTGGCAACGACCGTTTCCGGGTGCCTCGATCTGGGAATGGGGAAACTTTCGGGGAATCGTCTCAGCCGCCGGGACCATCGGCGGCATAATAGGCCTCCAGAGAATTCAACTGGTC
>Ga0310342_100002593_pt1 | contig 11650 bp, 8 predicted proteins | sample S15DNA20500_MG_FD_206155 | JGI IMG/M metagenome (GOLD analysis project Ga0310342, IMG submission 206155) | Marine microbial communities from station ALOHA, North Pacific Subtropical Gyre - S1503-DNA-20-500_MG | ecosystem: Environmental > Aquatic > Marine > Oceanic | place: Pacific Ocean: North... | reverse complement strand
CCGCCCGGCGATAGGAGGCTTTTCCCTACATGAAATTCGCCCTTTTCATATTACCTTCCTGGCCGGAACAGGACACCAAGCATCAAAGCCGCGCCTTTGGCGAGGCCGTGGAACAGATTCAGTTCGCCGAAGAATTGGGCTTCGACTCAGTGTGGCTGGCTGAGCACCACTTCACACGCTTTGGCGTCTGCCCATTGGCCTTGCCCTTCGCCCATTTCGTCGCCGCCAAGACCTCCAAGATACGCATCGGAACCGGCGTAACTGTGGTCAATTTTCATGACCCCATATTTCTTGCTGAAGAGGCCGCCATGCTGGACGTGCTCAGCGGCGGCCGGCTAGACTTCGGTATCGGTCGGGGGCAGGTGGTTTACGAGTACAACAACTTCAAGGTCGACTACGAGACTCGTACCCAACGCTTCGAGGAAATCCTGGACATCATGCTGGGCTTGTGGACCACCCCTGGGTTTAGCTACGACGGAGTTTTCTACCAAATTAAGGACATGACCATTACCCCCACGCCGGTACAGCAACCACATCCACCAGTGTATCTGGCGGTTTCTCGGAGCGCAGCCAGCGTAGATGTTGCCATTTCCCGCGATCTGCCCATCCTCACCGGTGCCAACACTCCCGACGACGACGTTTTGGGCATCAGGTCCCTTTACTATGACGGGTGCGCGGCGTCAGACAAAGAACCCCTGGCTCAACAGATGCCCTTCTTCCGTCTGGGCTACGTGGCCGAAGATGAAAAGCACGCTAGGGAAGACCCCCGCGAGGCTTTGACCTGGGTACGAGACTTGAATGGCCTGCGGCGCACCCTTACCGGCGGCAGCGAGATTTACATGGACCTGGACCACTGGCGCAATACCCGAACACAGCAACCGCCTACCTACGAAGATCAGTTAAAAGACACCACCTATTTCGGCACCCCTGACCAGATAGCCGAGCGCTTACGCTGGCTACAGAAAGAGCACGACGTGCAATATTTTGGGGCCAGCATGGCATTCGGCAGCATGCAGCACAAGAAGGTTCTACGGTCCATGGAGTTATTCGCCAAGGAGGTCATGCCCAAATTTAGGTAAACAACACTTTTTTAACCAGTGCTCTTAAAAGGAAAGTTTTGATAACTCTGACAAGTTCCAAAGCAAAATCAATCTGACAAATGTGCCCCTGAATTTCTTACTGTGACACCCAAAAGCAAATTGTTTGCGATAGATCCCCCCTTAAAGATGTAGAGGTGTCTGGCGAGTCCATTGTCCTAATCCTTAATCCACAGTAGGCATAGTAACAGGGATGAGTCACAATGGGTTTGGCTGGCAACTTTCCCCGCGGACTCATGCTAAGACTTCTGATACTGCTGCTGCGACAAAGTTTGGTAGGTGACCGGTGACAGCGAGGTCAGGCCGGCGTCCACTGGCAGAGTGATTCCGCTGACCCAGCGGGCCTCATCACTGGCCAGATACAAGGCGGCGTAGCCAATGTCCCAGGAATCTCCTTCGGTGCCCAGCGGCGACGCTTGTCGGCGTATCTGGCGCAGGTCGTCATCCATTCGCGGGGCCACCATAGGAGAGTAAACCAACCCCGGGGCAATGCAGTTGACTCGTATTCCATCGGGGCCATGATCGGCGGCCATGGTCATCGTCAGCCCAATCACGGCAGCTTTTGAGGCAGTGTAGGGTGTACTGCTATGGGCCCGAAGGCCCGCTATCGACGATATATTAATTATGCAACCCCCATCACCGCTTTCAATCATCTTGGGGATGGCGTATTTGCTGCACAGGACAATGCTCTTGACATTGACCGCCATCACAAAGTCCCAGTCCTCTTCGCTAATCTCCAGCACAGTACCGCGCCGGGAGATACCCACATTGTTGTCCAAGATATCCAGCCGCCCGTAACGCTCCATAGCCGTGTTCACCATGCTCCTGCAATCATTGGCGTTAACCACGTTGCCCTCAAACACCGACGCCTCGCCGCCTTCTTGCTGAATCATAGCCAAGGTCTCCTCGGCTCGCTCAAGCACAGAGTCTGCCAATAACACCCGGGCTCCTTCTCTGGCGAACAGCACCGCCGCAGCCTTGCCATTACCTACCCCAGGTCCGCTGGAACCAGCACCGGTGATGATGGCAACTTTTCCTTCCAGCCTGCCCTTACGTTCTGGCATGGTAACGCTCCTCTAGCCGATTTCAGTGTGACTAATCTAGTTCTGATTCGAACCCGAAGGTAACACTTAGTAACAATCCAAGAATTGCTAGGTGTTGTCAAGAGTCACTACTCAGTTATTGGCCGCGACACAATCCAAAGACTCACTATGGTGTAGATCACCATCATCCCCAGCATGGGGAACTGGCTTCGTAAGACCAACGCCTGGTTGGGGTAAAGACGCATGGCTCGAATATGAGCCAGGTACACAGCAAAGATATGTCCCAAGACGATAGCTAATACAGAGAAAATCCAGATAAACCTAGCATTGATTACACGAATATTTATCAGATAATCAGCGGTGCCAAACAAATTCCAGCCGAAACCGAATGGATCCGAGATCAGGGGTATAATTAACTGACCTTGTACTAGCAGTAAACTGAGGAAGTGCGCGTAATTATAGGCCAGGGATATGGGTATCAACGAGAAAACGTAAGCGCCCATCAGCGCCGTTGGTGTTGGCACCCGCCGACCTACCAGCCAGTACATAAGATAACAAAAGAACCCGTACAAGGTAGCAAACGCCAGTGGAAACACTACCAGACCTAGGGTATTGGCGATGGTTACACCGTTCAGGAATTCGGACCTCAATGTCGGGAACTGGGTGATAAAGAAGCTCTGTACGCGGAGCCATTCCGGAGTGGCGCTAAAGCCATCGAAGGTTACGGTGGCCAGCAGTAACATCACCATCGCTACAACGCTGGGGGTCAACGCCATGGTGTTGCTCAGTCCCACAGCCAACGGGCGCAGGTTAAACTCCCGCTGTTCGGCATACTGGAAGCATTCGTAGCAATCAATGCACTCACCATCCTCACTTCGGCAGTCTTTGGCGGAACAACCCCGACACTCTCGAGGGTTGGACACTCGGACTTCGGTGATGGAGAAACGGGAGAGGAATCCAAAAATCACTGAGAAGACCTCACCGTGCCTCAGCCATTGTTGCTTGCCAAAAACGAACATTCCAGCCCAGGTAATTGTAGTGTAGCCAATTAGCATCCCGGCCAGTTCTCGGGGACTGGCGCTTTCTGAAAATGCATTTTCGGACCAGGCAAAAGCAAAGAAAAGTATGACCGCCGGCCAAATTCCCCAACGCTGCGGGTATTTAAACCCCAGATGTAGCGACTGTCCAGGCCAGGCCAATTGAAAGAGACTCTCCGCCCAGGTAAATATTATCTTCCAGGGGTTGATCAACGCCCACAAGTTCCCAAAGAGGGCGACTAGGAATCCCATTCCTACCCACCAAATAACCCAGAAAAAGGTGGGGGCAAAGTTGTCCACTGCCCTAGTTGTCCCAAACAGCGCGGTAGCAACTACCATCCATAGCAGGAAACAAGATAATATTTTAGCAGGCCACAGGAACGGGCCACTCAACACAACCTCAATCCATCGGAACCGAAGCAAGTTGAATCGCCGATAACCAACAATTCGGGACTCCCCCTTTACCAGGGTACCTACAACCGCAAAAGAGAACACCACCGCGGCGGCTCCACCCACTGCGAAAAAACCCATAGGGAGCGGCAAGTCGTAACGATCACCAATGGCATGAGCGTAGGCGGGTGTGGCCAAGAAGAACAAACCCATGGTCAATAGAGGAAGTAAAACTTTAGGGCGATACATGGACCAGTCCAGATATTTAATATTACTTTAGTTTTGGCCATCGACAAGCTCGCCATCAGGGGATGTTCCCGTTCTCGCTGAGGCCTTCGGCAAGCTGAGGACAGGCTTGTCGAGCAATGAAGAGGAGTGGGACGCTATGGTAGTCCGATAGTAGGTCGTTCCATAGTCTATTCTCCCTAGATTACCTGGGTTGCACCTCAAGAAATCCGACGTCCAACTCTTTGCCATCGGCAACCTCATGGTGGTGAGCACCACTGGCCTGGTGATGGTCAACCTCAGCCGAGTGGAACGCAATTCTAAACCGCCCTGAAGCATCGGCCAGGAACACGAATTCAGTGATGTCTCCCGACGTTACGTCCTGCTCTAGGTCATACCCATGCAAATGAATCGAACCAGGCTTGTCGGCCTCAATTTTGAGGGTAACGGTATCATTCTGGCCAACTTTAATGATACCTGGATCAAGTTGATCCGCCGTCAGCTTGACCGCGATTTCCCGATCTTGTGGGCTTTCGCCGCCACAGGCAACCGCCAACAGCGTTAGGCCGACCATCAATGGAACAATGATGATCCCAAACCTGAATTTAAAGCACTTTTCCACTGGTATCTCCCTCATTCCAATCGAGCATTAACCTAATTAGGTTAATGGATCTGTATTATCTGAAAAGGAGTGGCCCAACGAACGATGAGGCCGAGGCCAAAAATCACCCAACTATTACCAGACCCTGCAGGGAGGCACCGAATGTTGGAATGTTAGGCAGACCAGTTGATTGCCATGGTTTCCTTGAGACGCCACCCCGACCGCCCCACTAGCCGCTGTTCTCCTCCAAATTCTCGCCTGGCTGCTTCCGGCCTATAACCCGGTCCCACGTCCAGACACCCACTGTAACTATCACCACTGCCAGCGCGGCCATCAAAATCCAGTTGATGCTGCCACCACCTTGCTTTACGTTCATTGGCACTACTACGTCCGCATCACCCAGACCCGAAACCACAGCCACGGTCATATCCCATTCTCCCGGCAGGTCAAAAGGGACATCGGTCTCGAAAAACTGCGGGGTAAAGTCATTGGGAGCTGGTATCGGTCCCAATGGGGACGATCCTTCCGGACCAATAGCGGATATTGTAACCGTGGCTTCGGTTATTGGATCGCCGTTGGCCAATGATAAGACTCGAATACTCACATGAGTGTTGGCGACAACCGCCTGGCCCGGCAGAATGCTAACATCTATACGGTATGGCCCTTGCTCCTGGGAAGAAACCAACAACGCCCGACCGTTGGCTGACGTTATGCTGTAACCAAAGGCCGTGGTAATCACCAGCGCCAAGAGCACGATACGAGCCAGAGAGAAGATGGCGGGGGTTTGATGCGGCAAGACACCTGACCAATTGTTGGAGTGCCAACAATCATAGCACAGGGAGGCATCAGCAACAACGACGCTCAACGAAACCTTGTGGATAATGCGGAACCTTAAATTAGGTATAAGTGTCGATCCAGACAGGATTCAGACTTCACATTCGGGCCTAAGATGTCCGGCGTTACCGGCAAACCTGGAATTTGTACCGGGCATTGGTTCGATATTCTTGACTCTAATCTGGGGGGAGGCTTACACTTGAGGTGAAGAATTTACAAGAGGGGATTATCGTAGCAACAGAATGAATCATGATCCACAAACTAACGGTGACGTAGCGCTGTTCATCGACTGGGAGAACTTTAAGATTAGCCTAGCCGCGGGCCACCGAACTCCAAATGTCTCAGCCCTCAAGGAAGAGGTGGCTAACTACGGTAGAGTCGTCGTGGCAAAAGCCTACGCCGACTGGGTCAGTCGCGCTCCCGAGTTGCGGGGCGCCAGTCAGATGACCGTTGACCCCCCAGCCCTTTACGCCGCCGGTATTGAGCCAGTCTATGTCCCCACCCGTCTGCCCCTGAGCGGCGCCCCTTCAGATTCCAACCGGACATCCCGAGTCAAGAATAGCGTGGACGTTAAGATGACCGCCGACTGCATTGAGTGCGCTCACTCCTACGCCAACATTGGTACCTTCGTGCTGGTATCCGGTGACTCTGACTTCATTCACGTGGTTAACACCCTCCGCACAATGGGGAAACAGGTGATAATCATCGGGGTATCCTGGAGCACGTCGCGCCGGTTGGCCGACCAGGTAGACGGTCTGATTCTGTACGACACCGACGTAGACCCGGTAACAACGCCTGAACCCATGTCGGTTAACAACGGTCGGACACCGGCTAGGGCTGCCAGCATCGCCAGCCCCGGCCGTCAGCAGCTTACCGAGGTCATCAAGACCATCGAAGATATAGTGCGCACAGAGCGGGAGGCAGGCCGGACTCCCCTGCTCACCTCGCTGAAGCAGCGCCTGATGCGACGCATGCCTGGTTTTGACGAAAAAAAGCTGGGGTTCTCAGGCTTCAAAAAACTCATGATGCGGGTAGTCCAGGAAGGAAACATCAAGCTGGTTACGGTGGGGCTGGTAGACTGGATCATCATGGCCGACGAGCCTGATCCCCAAGAAGCCAACCCTGATACTTCAGAGACGGCAACCGCCACTAGAGGAATTAACGAGGAGGAAGAAATTGACCAAATTGCGCCAGAGGACGAGGAGATAGCAGAGCCTCAAGCCGCGGTAGCCAACGGCAACGGGCGGCAGAGATATGCACAGCCCTACCTGGTCAGCGCAGAGCCGGCCGAACCGTCTCCCGCCCCAGCTGATTTTTCCACGGTTTCGGCTGATGCTTTGGCTGCAATTGAGTTACCTCCTGGGCCGGGCGACGACCAGGATAAACTGCGGGTAATTGACCTTATTGTGATGGCCGACACGCTGGAACATCGAGAAGGCGTTAGTCACGTGGCCTTCAATTTCCTCCTGTTGGAAATCGTCCAGGCCCTGGACGAAGGATTGAAAGCCGATCACGAAGTAATTACCCGTCACTGGGGACAGATGCACTCCAGGACCTACGTCACCAAGTTACTGCGCAGTTTAGGCAACGGCGATGTTTTTCAACGGGGGTGGCACACCAGCAAAGACAAAGAGACTGGCCGCTCTCGCCGGCGCAGCACCTTTAATCTGAACCGGGAGCAGGCGCTGGTCAGACAGGTATTAGAGGCCCAATGGCCGGAAACTGATGCGGAACCTACTCCAGACAATTCCCTAGCCGTCGCGACCGCGACCCCGGAACTTGATCTGGACGACATTGAATACGCCGAGTTGATTGACACCAGCATCGCCGATGAGCAGGAAACTGCCGACGCTCCCACTGATTCAAACGAAAACGAAGGGGCTTCTGGCCTCAGCCGAGTAATGCGACTGTTCTCCCGCTCTTAAGAATCCCCCTTGGCACGGGTTTGGTACACGGAACATTTTGTAAACATCATCCTCTCCCGCATGGCGAGAGGCCAGAGATGAGGGGATTCAACTTCATCCCGGCTTTCCCCCACCTAGGGACAAGGGACTGCTTCAAGACCGTGCCTAAACCTGTAGCGCAATAAGCCAAGTCAAGGGTCACTGGCTGGAGTGGTTTTATCCCCCGTTTCTCTCCGTCCGCCGCATCTCCGAGGTGGGAAAATACGGCTCCTTAACCACCCTCCAAAACTCACATATCCAGGATTAACGTAGACCAGCCGAAGTCGCTGGCCCCCAATCCTTCAGCGGTGTAAGGGTTATAGTATTCGCGGAACCCCGACTTCTCAATGCACTCATGGCTCTTGGCCACAATAGTGTCAGCTAGCTCTTCATAGCCTTGCCTCCGCAGCGCATGAGACAGAAACCAGTTGGTGTTAATCCAGCTAGGGCCCCTCCAGATGAATCCCCGTGGAGGCCCCGGGATGAACTTGGGATTGGAGGCTGGCACCGAGGGGATGGGATAGGGCAGCCAGAAATCTTCGGTTGAAGTGACCCAACGATCCACCAACCGCTCCACAATGGGTCGGGGCAAATCATCCAGAATCAGCGGCATCAGCGAGCTAATCGTGACCACTTTGACCGGGTTTTCGGCAACACCCGCCAGGTCAAAGAAGGCTCCCGCCTCTTCGTCCCAGCATTTTGACACCAGCGCCTGCAAGGTCTTGTCCGCCTCCCGGCTGAACTCCTGAGCCTCCGGAGCGTCGCCCAACAGTCGCACCAGGGCCCGCAGACCGAACGCATAGATTGAGTTGACCAGTACATCCTCAAAATGGAAGATATCCGCCGCCAGAATGCGCCGGTCATCGCCACGCATCGGATCGTAGGCCGCATACACTTTGTTCAGGGCAGCGATGAACCCCTGATTGCTCAGTTCTTCCAGCCCCAAAGCCTCGTCGTATTTGGGGGAGCAATCGGTGCCTGCCTCTTCTGGCTGTATGACGGCAATCAACCCATCATTATCTGGGTCTCGGTTTTCCCGCAACCACCGATAGAACCTGACCAATATGGGCAGGGCCATCTCTTTAAAGGCTTCGTCTCCGGTGGCCTGGTAGACCCGCTCCACTGCATAGGCTATGATGGGCGGCTGCATGGTGGAGCTATAGTTGGGCGAAGTCATCCCCACAATATTGCGACTAAGGAAATCGGGCTGCTTATCCATCTCCCAGAAGATTATATGGGGGATGAATCCGTTGGGCAGAGCGGCGCTCATCAGCGTAGTAAGTTCAGCTTTGGCCTGCTCCAGGTCCAGGTGAGTCAGCGCAATGGCATGGAAGCACGAGTCCCAGAACCACTGGAAGGGGTAACCCCTCAGGGACGGCACCACAAAGCTGAAGTCCTTGCCGTTCCAGTCAGCCACGCCCTTCCGCAGGTTGGTCAATAAAATTTTTCGTGCGCCCTCTTCAAGTTGTTGGCGGTCCATTAGCTGTAGCTCCTAAACGAAGATTGGTAAATGTTGAGGTATTTCTCCGCTACAGCAGACCAGGTGAACTCCCCCTGGACATACTCTTTGGCGTCTTTTCCTAGCCGTTGGCGATAATCGTTGTCGTTTACCAGACGAACCATTTCCCGAATCGCAGCAGCTTCCTCAAATTGTGGCACCACCACGGCGCCCTTGGTGAGCAATTCCCGGTTTGCTCCCACGTCATGGGTCAGCACTGGCACACCACAGACCATCGCCTCAAAGAAAACCAATCCGAAGGCCTCATAGTGGGAGAATAAAGTAAATATGTCAGCTTTGCCGTACCATTCTGCCAAATCGGCGTCGTCCAATTCTCCGGTGAAGATGACTTCCTGCTCCAGGCCGCTATCCCTAACCTGTGTGCGCAGCGACTCTTCGCCACCCTCGTCCTGACCCACCAGCACCAGCCGTGTGGGACGCTGGAACTGCTCTCGCGCCTGTTTATAAACTCGTAACAACCATCCCTGACCCTTGTGCTCCCCCAAACGTCCCACGCACAATATGTTGAGGGTATCGTCCTCAGATTCCACAACCGGCCCGGCCAAAGGCGAAGCTCCCCACCCAATGATGGTCTGCTTTTTGGCCGGTGCCCAGTAGTCCCGATGCACCTGCCTGGCCTCTTGTTGAGTCAGCGAAACCACGTGATCCATCACGTTACAGATGAAGCCGTTAATAGGCCGCAGCCACCATCTGCTCTTCGGCAAGGTGTGGTAGGAAGGGGTGAACACGAACTGGGCGTGACGGCGATGCCAGAACCAGCTCCAGAAATGCCCCCAGAACCAGCCGTCGCCGACGAAGTGAATGACGTTGGGATTAAACTCTTCAATGTATCGACGTACCTGCCAGGGCGAAAACCAGACCAGCGGCACTGAATAGAGGGGAATCGACTTCTTGGGAAATCCCTTCAGCCGGTAGATGGAGATGCCCTCCGGCGTCGAGTCCCGGTCGGCCCATTCCGGATGTGGCACCAGCGGAAAGGCGTATTTGGTGGTCAGCACTGCCACCGCCTCTACCGTTGGAGAGTCCATCAACCCGAAGGAGAGCCGCTCAATGGCTCGCTCAATTCCACCCAGGTAGGGTCGAAAATAGGGGGTCAAAAACATTATTCGCAAAGGAGGACTGCCGCTCATTCAGTACCTCCGCTTAAATTCCACTTAGTCGCCCAGCGCCCGCTCCAAGCCGTTACTCCAAGCACCAGTAATCTCCGAGACCGGCAAGTCCACATTTTCGCTGATTTTGAGGCGGGAGCCCCGGGTAATGCCTAGCTGCAACATCGGCACTCCCAGTTCAGCCGTTAGCTGGTTCAGTCGGGGTAGCTGATCCGGGGCTAATGATACCACAATGCGAGATTGTCGCTCGCCGAACAGGACAGCGTCCCAACGGCCGGGAAGTCGCGCCAGAGCTTCCCCACTTTCAAAGCCAACCTCGCCCAAAATGCAGCACTCGGCCAAGGCCACCGCTAGCCCACCATCGGAGCAATCGTGGGCAGACTTCACAATCCCAGCTCGAATCGCCTTTCGGCACAACTGCTGCACCCGCCGCTCTCGTTCCAGGCTGATTGCTGGACGACCGGCCACTATGCCGTGCATCAGTTGCAAATACTCGCTGCCTGCCAGGTCAGCAGACCGGGGCCGCAGATTATCACAGCCCAACAACAAAACTATCAGGCCAGTTGCCGGAAATCCCGCCCTAGAATGTTGGGTCGCGCCTTCAAGCAGGCCCAAGCCGCCCAGGACCGGCGTGGGGTAGATGGCCTGGCCCTGGGCTTCGTTATAGAGGCTCACGTTGCCACTGACTACCGGCACGCCCAGCACCCGGCAGGCCCGGGCCATCCCCCGAATACACTGCTCCAACTGGTGGTAAATCTCTGGCCGCTCGGGATTGCCGAAGTTGAGGCAGTCGGTGAGAGCCAGCGGTTCAGCTCCGGAGCAAGACAGGTTGCGGCAGACCTCAGCCACCGCTATTTGGCCGCCGCGATAGGGGTCCAGGTAGCAGTAGCGTCCGTTGCCGTCGATGGCCAGGGCAATAGCCTTCTTGGTGCCCTTGATGCGCAACACTGCCGCGTCGCTACCCGGCCCGACGACAGTGTTGGTCTGCACCTGATGGTCATATTGACGGTAAACAGCTTGCTTGCTGGCAATGTTGGGCGACGCCAGCAGCTTCAGCAGCACATCGGCGGGTTTTTGGGTTGGAATAGGTACGTCGGAGAGTTTTAACTTTTGCCGGTCTACCTGCTCGGGAGACGGTTTTCCCTGCAAATGGTAGAGGGGAGCTTCGCTTAGCTGGTCGATAGGCAGATTAACAATCAAATTTTGGTCGTCGGAAATCTGGGCGTAGGGTTTCTGGGATACGCTGCCAACTGGGCGGCAGATGATGTCCCACTTATCGAAGATTTTTTTGACCTCCGCGACATTCTCCGGAGCTACCACCAGCAACATCCGCTCTTGAGACTCGGACAGCATTACCTCGTATCCAGTCATACCCTTTTCCCGGCGGTGCACCTGGGCTATGTCCAGTTCCAGGCCCCGGCCACCCCGGGCCACCGATTCAATGGCCGCGCTGGTCAGTCCCGCCGCTCCCAGGTCTTGCAAGCCTGCCACCAGGCCGGTGGCCAATGCTTCCAGACAGGACTCGATCAGGATTTTCTCCAGAAAGGGATTGCCCACCTGAACGGTGGGCCGAAGCTCGGTCTCTTCCTCAAAGGTACGCGACGCCAGCCCGGACGCGCCGTGGATGCCGTCCCGACCGGTTTCAGCCCCCACCAGCAGCAGGACATGACCCGCTGTTCCAGCGGCGGCGGTGGCGATGCGGTCTTTCTCCACAAGCCCCACGCACATGGCGTTGACCAGAGGGTTATGGGAGTAAGATGGGTCGAAGTAAATCTCGCCGGCCACGTCGGGCACGCCGATGCAATTGCCGTACCAGGAAATGCCCTCCACCACTCCGCGAAACAGGTGCCGG
>Ga0310342_100002588_pt1 | contig 11656 bp, 9 predicted proteins | sample S15DNA20500_MG_FD_206155 | JGI IMG/M metagenome (GOLD analysis project Ga0310342, IMG submission 206155) | Marine microbial communities from station ALOHA, North Pacific Subtropical Gyre - S1503-DNA-20-500_MG | ecosystem: Environmental > Aquatic > Marine > Oceanic | place: Pacific Ocean: North... | reverse complement strand
CCCCCAAGGAACCATTCCCAATCCGGAACTGGCTACCTTCAAGCGACAAAATAGTGACTGGTTGATTGAGGATCTCGACTGGTGGACAGCCCTGGATTTTTCACACCCCCGGGTACAAGCTTTAAAACTCAAAGCAATCGAAGAATTTTTTGACCGCTGGGATTTTGATGGTATCGAACTGGATTGGCTACGGCACACGCTCTACTTTCCGCGTGGAACCGAAAAAGAGAATGCCCACCACCTGAACCATTTCATGAAAAAAATACGCAACTCGCTCAACCAACGCGCAAAAAAGCGAGGTCGCCCAATCCAAATCGCGGTACGGATTCCGGAACGTATCGAGTGGTGCCAGGCCGGTGGGTTTGATATTGGCAACTGGATTTCCGCAGACCTGATCGACCTGGTGATCCTCGGACAGGGGCTCACGAGCCTGCCTACCTTGACTGAATTTCGATCCTTGATGGGCGATCGCAAACTGCCCATCTATCCGTGCCTGACACCCATCGGGAACGGATATTTTTTGCAGCCCGATGAGGTCATCCGTGGTAGTGCGGCAAACCTGTGGCACAATGGCGCTGACGGACTGTATCTCTTCAATTGGTTCTTTTATGGATCTTGGCGCTCGAAACTGCTGGCGGAGATTGCAACGCCCCAAAGCCTCAGCGGAAAAAACAAGCGTTATACATTGGTTCATCGCGTGTCCGCACCCCGCGGTCAACCGGGCGCCGATTACGTGCGTTATAACAGCCAGAGTCGCTCGGCGCCCGTACCATTTTCACTCGATGTGAAGACAGATCCCCATACCGTAGAACTGGTGAGCAGCACAGATTTCCAGTCCGCACCGGCTCGCCCTCGACAAGTGAATCTTTGGCTGGAATTGGATTTCCTCAGCGATCAGGACGTGTTGTCGATCGCTTGCAATGGTCACGAACTCGAAATACCTGACTCCCAAAATGGTCTTCAACAAAAGCTGTTGGGGCAATCTATGATGTTTTCCGCTGGACAAGGGGTTCTCGGCTTGCCTGCCGGCAAACCGATTAACAACACATTCATGGGAGTTGCTATCCCTGTTCCCATTGAGTATCTGACACAAGGGACCAATCGCTGGACATTCACTCTGAAACACCGCGGTCCCGGCTTTAACCACAACCTGCGGATCTCTCGTCTGGAATTGGAAACACTGTATTGAACGTGCCAGGTTTACTCTCAGGCGATGATTCCCTCAATCGTACGTCCGCCCAAATCAGTCAGACGTTTAAAACGACCGCCATGGTAATAAGTCAGATCTATATCACTAAGACCCATCAAGTGCAAAATCGTGGCATGTAAGTCGTGCGTATGGTAGACATCTCCGACAGCTTTTTTGCCAAGTTCATCGGTATTACCAATGACCGTCCCCCCTTTCACACCACCACCTGCCAGCCAGCAAACCATCGCCTCCTTGTTGTGGTCACGGCCTGGATTGCTACGGAAAAAGTTCATCGAATTGTCCGCTGTCCTGCCGAATTCACCACACCAGACAATCAGCGTCTCGTCCAACATGCCGCGCTGACGCAAATCCTGAATTAAACCGGCAACGGGACGGTCAATTTCCACACCCCGTTTACGGTGCTCAGCAGCAATGTTTTCGTGGGAATCCCAGCCATTGCAATAGACCTGCAGGAAACGTACACCCCGTTCGATCATCCGTCGGGCCATCAAACACTTGCGGCCCATCGGCTGAGTGACCAATTTATCCAGGCCGTACAATTGCTGAGTCGCCGCAGTTTCCTGCGAGACATCCATCGCCTCGGGGACGGTATCCTGCATGCGAAAAGCTAATTCGTAATTGCGCATCCTTCCCAATAAGTCCTGGTTCCGATCATTGGAAGACAGATAACGTTCGTTCAGACGATTAAGTAATCTCAGATTATCATGCTGTTGGCGACGACTGATCTCGTAGCCAGGTAAAAGGTCAACAATGGGTGGGCCAACCGGGTTCATCAACGTTCCCTGAGTTGCTGCCGGCAAGTAGGCATTGGACCAGTTCATGGCGCCTCCAAACACGCCACCACGTTCGTCGGGAAAAACAACAAACGCAGGCAAGTTCTCATTTTCGCTTCCCAGCCCGTAAACGGCCCACGAACCAACCGACGGACTGCCGGGAATGGCCTCGCCAGTGTTCATGAAAAACGTGGCTGTCGTATGTGCTTCGACGCTGGTGTGCAACGAGCGCACGATTGCCATCTCATCGACACAACTGGCGAGTTGAGGAAAAATTTCCGATACCTCAATGCCAGCTTGACCGTGTCGGGAAAACTTAAAAGGACTGCCAACAAACAGCCGTTTTTCATAACTCCCATAGATGCGCGTCACTGGCTTGCCATGTAACCGGTTCAATGCGGGCTTTGGATCAAACGTATCCATCTGGCTGGGAGCACCCGCCATGAAGAGGAAGATGCACGCTTTAGCACGTGGCACAAAGTGGGGTGACTTGGAAGCCAGTGGATTCACGCCCAGTTGGTCCGCAGCTGATAAGTGGCCGTCTTTGCAGAGCGCATCGGTGAGCGCTATCGATCCCAGGCCGGAACCAAAGCGATACAAAAAATCACGACGGCCCATTTCCCCTTCACCAAGCGGGGCCCTACTGATAGTCCGATTGCAAAACTCAAATTCACCTTTTGCCATCACGATCACCTGTGTGAGTATCGAAACTGAGTGTAGCGCGAGCTAATCCAGAAAAATGAATTCGTTACTATTTAGCAGCACAAGGCACAAATCGGCCAATGTCCCGTGAGGAACTTTTTCCCCAGGCTCCGAGTCTCCAGGTTCAGAGGACTGACCTGCTCCTGTGGTCGATTTCTCGAGAAACTCACGACAACTGGCCAACTCATCTTCCGCCGGATAACGCTGAAAAGCAAGTTGAAAAGCAAGTTGAATCTGTAGGGTCGCATCATCGCCAACGTCCTTCACCAGGCGTTCCGCCAACGCCTCACTCTGAACGCGAAAGAAGCGGCTGTTAAAGAGGGCAAACACCTGAGGCGTGGCCGTGGTCACCTCGCGTACAGGGCAGCTTTCGTCAATATTCGGGCCATTGAAAACTTTAATGAAGGGCATCTGCAGCGAGCGGATTTGAAGCATGTAGATCGTGCGCCGCTCGCGATCAGCCAGTGAAGATGGCTCCCACCAAGTCGGAGCCCGTCGCATCAACTCGTCATCAATTTCTGGAAAAAACGGCGGTCCGCCCAACTCCCGATTGAGACGTCCGCTGACTGCCAGCACGGTATCGCGAAGGACTTCGGCCTCTAAACGAACTGCGTCTCGGACCCACAGCAGTTTATTTTGTGGATCGATTTCCTCACAAGTCCTCCGTTCGGGATGATTCATCGATTGACGATACACCTGGGAAGTGAGAATGATGCGATGGATATGCTTAATACTCCAACCGCTTTCAATGAACTCCGTTGCCAACCAATCGAGCAGATCCTGATGCTCAGTTTGACTGCCATTTTTCCCAAAATCACTGGACGTCGCCACCAATCCTTTACCAAAGTGATATTGCCAAATGCGGTTGACCATCACGCGAGCGGTCAGTGGATTTTCGGGACTGACAATCCACTCAGCGAGCAACTTGCGTCGTGGTCCCGAGACCCCTTTAAGATCGACGGCTTCAAAAGTGCCAGAAATGGCACTGGGAAATCCCGGCTCGACCGTGTCTTCGCGTAACTCATAATTCCCTCCGGAAAGAATGTGTGTCGCTACCGAATAACGCAGCTGAGAATCCTTGGCGGTATAGGCTTGAGCGGAAAAATAATCACCCAGGTTGGGATTCGCAAAACGGGCCGTCTGACGACGGATCAATCGATATGTTTTTAGCTCCTCTGCAGTGAACAAGATCTCCTCATTCATCGCCGCTCTTAACTCGGCATCGTTGACATCGAAAACCAGGTCCTTGAGGTCGCCACTGGCAGCCAATCGACGACGACCGCGCAATCGATCCTTGAAAGATGCCAGAGTTTCGTCTTGCCACTTTTTGCGTTGGTCTAACTTCTTGCTCCACTGATCGCTTTGCTCACTCCACCGGGAGGGTTCCTGCGAGGGAACTTCGTATTGTCCAAACGGTAGTGAAACGACCGAAACCTGCAACGGCGCAAAAAAGGCCTCGATACGGTAATAGTCCCGTGTCGGCAAGGGATCGAACTTATGATCGTGACACCGGGCGCAACTTAACGTTACTCCGAGGAAAACGGACCCCGTCACTCCCACAACATCATTGAGAAAATCACGGCGGTTGAGTTGCGGTGTGTCCCGCTCGACGGGAACCCACTGGTGTAAAAACGCCAATCCGAGCTTGCCTTCTGTGCCGTATCTAGCGTACGCATCCCCAGCAATTTGCTCACGAATAAAACGGTCATAAGGCCGATCTTGGTTAAACGCTCTCACCACGTAATCGCGATACCGCCACATATGCGGTCGCGTGTAATCGAGCGCGCCACCCCGTGTGTCGGCGTAACGAACCAAATCCAGCCAATGTCGTCCCCAACGTTCGCCATAGGCCTGATCCGCAAGCAAGTGATCGATCTGTGCACGACAAGCCGATTCGGACGGGTCGTCCAAAAATCGTTCCATCACCTCCGGTTCTGGGGGCAAACCCGTGAGCCCGAAAGCAATTCGCCGTAACCAGCTTCGCGGCGATGACGGGGGCGCCGGCTGGAGACCTTTTTGATGAAGCCGCGCCTGTAAAAACGCATCTACAGGATGCAGTGATTGAGCAACGTCTTGCACAGGAACCGCTGGTCGCACAAGAGGAGTCCAAGGCCATCGGTCCGCCACCGGAGGCTGTGGAATCGGCTCACTAGGATCTTCACCACACGCATCGCAGAACGACACGACCAGCATGATCAGCAGGCTACTCACCGCATAACAAGCAAAACGTGTGCTTTGACACACCATCGGAAATCGTCCCCCTACTGGATCTCGACAACACCCTCCCACGTCAAGCAACAGCTTTATCCTAACCGATTTGCTGCTCTATTGTGAGCTGAAAAGTGTCTCCCAAGTACATCCCACGCTAAACTTTTCCCCTGTCAAACACGGCCATCGCTAGCAAAATCCGATTTGGAATTATTTCAGAGTGTGCTGAATGAGTCGTTCAACTTCAGCTCAGTCTTTCCAAATAGGGTGGATTGAAACACATCGGTGTTGACAATTGCTGCGAAAATCCCTTTCCCTTAACAGCAGCCTTCCCTTAACAGCAGCCTTCCCTTAACAGCAGCCTTCCCTTAACAGCAGCCTTCCCTTAACAGCAGCCTTCCCTAAATAGCGGCCACCGGCCCGAGTGAAGCTCCCTCCCTATTCAACGGTAGGGCCATCACCGGCCAGTGTGGTACGGTGCAATACGCGTTTGTAATTCGCGCGATCCCAGGACCTGCCTCGATGAACGCAACAACGATTGTCATAAACAACAAGATCATGCGCCGTCCACCGATGACGGTAGACGAACTTTGGTTGCGTCGACCACTCTAACAATTCTTTCAAGAAAGCCTGGCCCTCTTCAATTGGCCATCCAATGATCCGCGTTGTATAGGAACCGACATAAAGAGCTTTCCTTCCGGTTTCAGGAATCGTGCGCACGAGGACCTGCTGAACGGGAGGCGTATCGTTAAGAAACTTTTCCGACATGAGATTCGATGATATTTGCTGTCGGGAATGGGCCATGCTGTGTTCGGCTATCAGGCCCGCGAGTTTCGCCTTGGTCTCAAGCGGGAGAGCAGCATAGGCCGCGCAAACACTGGCGAATTCTGTTTCTCCACCCTGGGGTGGAACCATTTTTGCAAACAATAACGAACCTCGTAAAGGAACACGGCGAAAGGATCCGTCGGAGTGCCACAACGTGTTGGCAACGGTATACAACGTGCGGGGATCAGCGGGGGGAATAATATCGCCATTGTCATCCAAGTTAGAAATGACACCGATGGGTCCTCCATCGCCTATCGGATCAGTTGGCAGGGTCATTTCAAGCTGGCCAAAGCCTTCACTGAAGGCAACATGCTGTTGCGGAGTAATATCCTGATCATGAAAGACAAGTACACCGTACTCTGAAAGTGCCTGGCGAAGTCTGGTGAAGATCTCATCACCTAGGGGCACAGAAATGTCGATTCCCTGAACTTCAGCACCGATGTGTTCTTCCAGCTTGTTAATCGTGAACGACATGAAGCAACCTCTAAGCCAGGCTTGCATGAGAACCAAAATCTCATACCTTTCTTCTGTCCAATTCCTGCTGTTCCAATTTAAGACGTGGGTAATGGATCAGGTAAATCAAATCCAAAATGAAAAGTAAACATAGATCGCAGCCACGAGGCCAAGCACGACAAGGGTCGCGCAAACTTCTCGATAGTCCCAACTGGCTCGGACCGCCTTGTGATCGATCGATGCATAAGTCAGTCCGCGAATTTTCTCCGCGTCTGGCGCTGCCGATGTGTAAGATACACCGATCACCACCAGGATACTGATCAGGAACAACACACCCGAGAAATAAAGGAAGTTGAAATCACCGATGGCCGCCAGGATGGCCGGATTTTCCATCTTACCGACACCAAAAATTGCTTGAATCGTAAGCTTGAGCATTCCCAGGACAAATCCGAGCCCCAGCCCCCATACGGCTCCACGACTGTTGACGCGACGATTAAATAAACCAAGTAGAAACACTGCCGTGATCGGCGGTGCGAGGTACCCCTGCACGTTTTGCAGATACTGATAAAGCCCACCGCCAGAGATTTTGGGCATAATCGGGATCCACAACAGGCCTAGCACCACGACGACCCCTGTTGCCATGCGACCCACGGTCACGAGTTGGCGTTCGGTTGCGCCCGGCTTGATTTTCTCGTAAACATCCAAGGTAAAAAGCGCAGCACTCGAATTGAAGAGGGATGACAATGAACTCATAAGTGCGGCCATCATACCGGCTACGACCAGTCCTCGCAGGCCTGACGGCAAAAGCGAAACTACCAGTGTCGGAAAAACTTGATCACCGGATAACTGATCGATTTTTCCGGCCGGGGATTCCAAGAGTCCCTTTTGATGCAGTGCTGCGCCAATCATTCCAGGCACAAGGAAAATGAGGACGGGCCATACTTTCAGGAACGCACCCCAGAGCGCACCCCTGCGGGCAGTGCGCAAATCTTTTGCCGCCAAGGTGCGTTGCACGATGTACTGGTCCGTACACCAATACCAGATACCGACAATCGGCGAAGCAATCATGATGCCGAGCCAGGGAAAATCTGGATCGGACAGCGGTCTCCAGAGCGCGTAGCTGGCAACGTTCTCACTACAGAACGTCTGTAACTCGTTCCAACCGCCAAGTTCGCGAAGTCCGAAATAGGTGATGGCTGCCGATCCGATCAGTAGAATGGTCGCCTGTGCTGAATCGGTATACAGGACAGCACGTAACCCACCGAAAACGGTGTACAGTCCCGTAATCAACACGGTGCCGATCGCGCCAACCCAAAAGGCGTTCTCCGGACTTCCAAAAGTATCAGGTAACATTGTCTTGAAAACGAGTGCGCCAGCGTAGACCGTGACCGATACCTTCGTGAAAATGTACGCCGCCAAGGAAACCAACGAAAGAATCCAGCGCGGGCGGGGCCCGAACCTCTTTTCCAGGAACTCGGGCATCGTGAACACTTTGGATTGATAGTAAAACGGAACAAATACCCAAGCCAGCAGGACGGTGATCCAGGCATGTAATTCGTAATGGGCCATCGCCATGCCCGTCGATGCACCTTGGCCGGCAAGACCAACAATATGTTCTGAACCAATATTCGACGCAAAAATCGATGCGCCAATTGCAAAAAATCCGACATTCCTACCTGCCAGGAAATAATCGGCGGAAGTTTGCTGTTTCCTTGAAGACAGGACCACCACTCCTATCAAGAAAACGAGATACAAAATAATGATTACCCAATCTAGACTGCTCAGAATGCCAATCTCAATTCTCCCTTATTTAAAAGCTCTGAGTCCAATCAACGATCTGTGCCGACGGCGCATTCTATACTTTGCCGCACAACGGGTTCGCTTTGCGACCGGGTCAAAACGACCTAAAACCAACTTGATGGAAAGAATTTTAATCACCTACGAGCCCTTCTACCACCGTCTGTGCAAACCTTTTTCAGTAATAAAAGGCGAAGATTCAATTCGAACATCTGTCTTGCAACTGCAAGCCGATCGTCATGTCTGATGATTTTCGGCCCTTAGCTCATCCCTTTCGAATACCTGGACCGCTTGCCCTGATCATCGTTTTACTGTCTGACCTGCACGGCAAACATTTTCTTCTCCCTTGGTTGGCATTCTTTTATCGTCATCCCTCAGGAATCAGCAAACTCTCAACAGGCACTGTCGGCTCCATCTCCAACAATGGAGGCGCTGAATTCGGCTTGGGATGATCGATTCTGCAAAAGGAGGGACATCGGCAAAAAAACGGCCGTTTTCTCGTCAAATCGACAGGCTGTTGCAGTGCAGCGGAATTGAACGACTGCGTTATTCCGCTACCGATAATGGGACACTCCGATAACGGTCAAAGCTGAGTGTCTTGGGCAAGAGGTGTTTATTCTTCGGGAAAAACCGTGTTTTTACTTTTCCCTCAAGTTTGGCACAGCAGATGCAATCAAGTCCACACATCCTAACGTGGCACTTTTAAAAAAAGGAACTCGATCGATGGTGAAATTCAACAATACACCCAACCGTCTGGAAATCACCCAGCAATGTCGTCAGATCCAGCAAGGCTGGAGCGAACAACAACGTCAACAAAGACTTCGTCCTCGCCCCTTACCCGTTTGGTTATCAGCCACTGAAAATTGGGTAGACGCCAGCGCTGTCGGTCAACTTGAAATGCGAAACACGATCAATGATTTGTGTTTGCAAAGTGCAAAGGTCTGACACCGTCATTAGCCGTGCGACTTCAGCTTCACACCTTTCATAAATCCAATTTAGGCACCTGTTGAGAAAAAGGGGGAATTGATCATGTCCATGCAAATTACAGCTCGCCAACTTATTTGTGCCACGGCTTTCCTCGCCGTCTTGTGCACCGCCATGCCAGTGAGTGCAGTGCCACTGACCGGCGCTGGTCCCAACCTGCCGATCCCTGCGGTCAATCCTGGTTGGCCACCTGGACAATCGGTATCACGTGTAGATCTAGGTGGTGCTTTCACGGGTACCTGGACGGCTCCTGTTCAACCGGATTGGGTAGGTACCTTCAACGCCACAGGCCCCATCCCCTCGTCGATGGGAGCGGGTTTAGTGAAATATGATTTCAGCTCACTTCCACTGGGTTACCTTCCATCTGGAACCTTTTTCATCTTTGGTGATATTGACCGTGGATCCCACCTGGCGGAAAGGTGCGACCTGAAAGGGTTTGATAGCTCAGGCAATTTGATCGCCACTCCATGGCTCGATGAAACCTATGCCGTGCGGGGCCCAGGAACAGGAGTTGCGGGCGCCGTCCAATCCAGTGATATGCCTTCCTGGTCATGGGACGATCCAGCATCACCTCTTACCTATGTCATCAACGGTTCGAGCGTAACCGGCGGCAACCCGAATGTCGCATTTGCGTTGGTAAGCAATCAGCCGGTACACGCAATGGAACTTGACAAACTCACAACCCACTATGGATTTCTCCTCACGGCGCCCGTCATTCCCGAACCTTCGACATTGGTGATCGCATCCCTGGGCACTTTGTTGCTGATCTCTCGGCAACGCACATCGCCTGGGATTCAAACTCAAACAGCAGGTTATTTCGAGAAGCGACGGTGAAATAACAGCCGCTTGTTCCACAGAAGTACTTGGTAGTCCACGCAACCGCACAACCATTTGTGCCAATCCCAAAGGAACGACAACTATGAAAAACCTACCAACGATTACCGAAACGACAGTTCAAAACGTCATGCGACATTCCACTCTCCTGACGTCAGCCACAATGATTGTCCTGATGCTAACGGTTCCAGCCGCCGCAGCATTGACGGTCACCAACTACACGGAAGGATCCGGCATGGTTCAAAGAGTAGCAGCCATCCAACCTTCCTTAACCGGGGCCACCATGGCCGGAGCAATCGTCTCTGTCGGTCAGGGCACCTCGGGGCTGACAGAAACGATCAATTGGACTGCCACAGGACCAACCAGTGGCGGAGCGGCTGGATCCATGTTGGGCTGGCGACTATCCCTTTCAGGGGACAGCGGTGGTAATCCACTCGTACTGGAAAGCCTCGGCAGCAATGGCATCGATTGGATGGAAATCGATCTGATGCCAAAACTCCAGATCGGTGCGTTCGATGACACCGAGCCTTCGCCTGGTACACCCGGCAGCGTGGGAGGGACCAACCCATGGACCGGAATCGATGCCGCAGCCAGTCGTAGTTCGCTGGGTTGGGATATCGATGTGGCTTACAAGGACGCCGTCACCTTGACTGGCAGTTTCCCGCAAAAAGACCTCTATCGCCGGATGCGGATCGACTTCAGTCGACCTTTTGTCGGTGAAGACATCCTGGTGTTTTTGGCTGACAGCGATGGAGTAAGACCCGTCCCAGAGCCTGCCACTTTCATGCTTTTGGGAATGGGTGGACTCATCATCGGGTGTTGCCTGAATCGACGACGCCGCTGATTACCTCACCGTCACCCCAGACAGTAGATGAAGCGTACTTTGATTTCGAAAGAGTCAAAGAGCGATGACAGCAACCAGGGTCGGCAAATCGTCATCCTCTGACCACCGAGTTTCGTGATTTCTGGTGGGGTTGTATCAGGAACTGCCTGTACAGCGCCACGTTACTGAAAATTCAGTTCGGCGAAATGTTTTCACTAGCGCCAGACGCAAACCCGCCAGGAATCACTTCGTAAATCCCCACCAGGGAAAGACTCAAAAAAATGGCAAATACCCGACTCCTTTCGTTTCATCGAGTGGCGCAAGGTGGCAGGGCATTTTGCAATTATTGAAAACATTACGCTTCGACATGGCCAGCATATCGTGATTGAAACGCAGCAACCACCAAACACTCGCGTCCAATATGACCAAACGGTTGGACAGTGCTTTGAAACACGTTCCTGCAAAAGGCTACTTGGTAAATCAAGGATGAGTACATGACCCGGTAGGAGACCATTCATTTAACTTATATTTTCAAAACAGGAGAGATGGTAATGAAGATCTCGACTCACAAAACGCCACAATGTTCAAGATCCCATAGCAAGCTGATTGCGAGGCACAATACATCGAACAAGTTTTCGGTAAAGAGCAAACACCATCGCGCCTTGAAAGTTTTGCTGTGTGTCCTTTTATTTTTCGGCAACCAGCCGGAAATACTCTTCGGATTTGACACGTTTGCAAGTGACACAGCATTAGAACCTTCGGGGTTTTCAAATCTGATCGCAAATCCCAATGATTTTGTTTCGTGGGGAAACCCGGGAGCCGCAAACGTTAATATCACGTTTCGTTTTGATTCGAGCTTTACGACCAACAATCAGATTCGTGACCAAGTACGGTTCGCATTTGATCAATGGGACCAGGCCTCGACAACTCCCAACGGAACAACCTATTCCTACAATCGGGCCAACGGTGCCCAGCCCTTTGGCGACATTCGATCGATTGCCGTGCACGAGATTGGCCATGTCCTGGGGCTTCACCACCCGAATCAGG
>Ga0310342_100002587_pt1 | contig 11659 bp, 10 predicted proteins | sample S15DNA20500_MG_FD_206155 | JGI IMG/M metagenome (GOLD analysis project Ga0310342, IMG submission 206155) | Marine microbial communities from station ALOHA, North Pacific Subtropical Gyre - S1503-DNA-20-500_MG | ecosystem: Environmental > Aquatic > Marine > Oceanic | place: Pacific Ocean: North... | reverse complement strand
GCCCGCATGGCCGGGAACAAGCCAAATATGATACCGACGGTGGCCGAAAAGCCGAGTCCGAGCGCAAAAGACCACCACGGCAGAGATACGGGGAACCCGGTTGCGTAGTGGACGGCGAGACCGATTCCGCTTCCCAACCCGATCCCCAGCACACCCCCAACCCCGGTGAGGAACGCGGCTTCCAGCAAGAACTGCCAGAGGATCTCTTTTCGCTTCGCGCCCAGGGCCCGGCGGGTACCGATCTCACGTGTCCGTTCGGTAACCGAGATCGTCATGATCGCCATGACCCCGATTCCGCCCACCATGAGTGCGATGGAGGACACTACAACGAGCGACAGAAATGTGGCACTGCTGATTTGATCCCATAATCCCAACACGGCGTCTTGGGTGATAAGGTCAAAATCGTTCGGTTCATCGAGACGCAACCGGTGTCGAATTCGCATCACGCGTTCGACATCGGCGATGGCGTCTTCTTGGGGCACATCCTCGTACGGCACCGCGGCGATCATCACGGCACGCAACTCGCCACCGAACATCTGTCGCGCGCGGATGCCGAACTGTTTCTGATAGCTGGTATGGGGGATGATGACGAAGTCGTCTTGCCCCATGTTGAAGCCACCAGGGCTGGGGCTCTCGCCGAGCACGCCAATGACGGTATAGCGAGCACTCCCGACGCGTACCCGCTTGCCGATGGGGTCGGTGTTCGCGAACAGCGCTTGGGCTGGGGTGTGGCCGAGCACGACCACACGGGCCCGACGGCGTGTCTCCCCGGGGGTGAAAAATCGGCCATCCACCACTTCAACGTGTGTTGCGTCTGGGTAGTCGGCGGTCGATCCGAAGACCATGATCTCCTTGGTTTGCTCTGAACGGTGATAGACCCGCTCCATCGTGGGGCTTCCACCTTGCCCGAGCACGATCGTCACGGTTTCCAACGACTCGGCCTGTCGAGCAATGGCATCGGCGTCGTCGGGGGTGAGATTCGGACGCCGCATGAGCTCGGTGAATTCACGCCCGGAGCCGAGGCTGATGGCGGAGAATTTCGTGATAAAGATCGTGTCCGGGCCCATGGCGCGTATGGTGTCCCGCAGCGATTGGTCGAGCCCACGGATCAACGACGTACTGCCCACGATAGACATAATTCCAATGACCACGCCAAGGATGGTGAGGCCCGAGCGGACCTTCTGTTCTCGTAGCGTGGCCAGCGCCATGGCGACGATCTCGCCAAACAATCCCCCGCGGAAACGTGCTGACGGCATGGTGTTGGTGAATCAGGCGCGACCCAAAGCGGAAATCGGGTCGAGCGCCGCGGCGCGTGCGGCTGGGTAGAGTCCAAAGAAGAGACCGACCGCCGCGGTCATCGAGATGCCCAGCCCGATCGACCAGGGGTGGACGACGGCGGTGACTGGAGTGACCGAGCTCAACCCGATGGCGACCCCGAATCCCAGCAGGGTGCCGACAAGGCCACCGGAAACCGACAAGATCACCGACTCGGCCAAAATCTGCCACAACAGATCACGCCGCCTGGCGCCTAACGCCTTGCGGAGGCCGATCTCGCGGGTACGCTCGGAGACCACCATGAGCATGATGTTCATGATGACGATGCCGCCGACTACCAACGAGAGCCCCACGATGCCGACGAGGACAGAGAAGATCCCTGTGGTCGCCTGTTCGTAGAGTTCGATCACGGTGTCGGACGTGAACAACCCGAAGTCGTCCTTTTCGGTGGCCCGCAGCTTGCGCTCGATACGCAGCGCTACGGTGGCTTCGTCGATGGCCCGTGGAAGCTCTTCCGGCGTGTCCGGACGCACCATCAGTGACAACGAGGGGCGCGCGCCAAACAACTTGCGAAAGCGCCCCATTGGTATCAGGACAAATTCGTCCTGAGACTGACCAAAGGTCGAGGGTGTCGGCTCACTGACTCCCACTATCCGGAAGTTCACACCTTGCACTTTGAGCCGTCGGTCGACTGGGTCCAGCGGGCCAAACAGTCGCTCGGCGGTGTCGTATCCGAGTAACGCGACCGGCCGGTTCCGCTCAACCTCAGTCGGGCTCATCAAGCGGCCGAGCTCGGCCGTGAAGGTGGGAAATTCGACGTAGTCGCGGGTCACGCCTCGGATCCGCACGTTTTCGAGTACGCGGTCGCGATACCTGACCTCTCCGCCTCGACCGGCCTGGGCCATGACCGCGCCGACGGAGTTGCTGAACCTTCGAATGGCGTCAGCGTCGTCCAACGAAATGCGGGGGTTGCTGCGCGCGTCCTCCACGTCGGCTTCGGTCAACACCAGCCCCACCCTCTCGATGGCGAATGAGTCGGAGCCGAATTCAGAGACGATGGCACTGCTGACTTCGACGTTGACCCCCTGAATCAACGAGACGACGGCGATGATCGATGCAACAGCAACGATATTGCCGAGGATCGTGAGTAAGGAACGAAGCTTGTTCGCCCAGATGGCGTGAAGCGCGATCCCGGTCAGATCAGCGGCGCGTCGCATCTTCGACCACTCTGATCTGGTCGCCATCGGCGAGGTTTCGTACCTCGCTAAACGGGCCGGTGATGACGAGGTCGCCCTCCTCAACCCCAGACAGCGCTTCGAAATACCGTTCACCGGCGATACCAGTGTCCACGGGCACGAAGACCGCGCGGCCTTGACGGGCGACAAACACGCCTTCCAACTCCTCTTCGCTCCCGCCGGCTGGGAGTTCGGCCGCCGAAACTCCGGTGCTGACCCCTCGGCGCGTGGACGGCGTCTCGGGCGGCACAAGATTGCCGTCGACGTTGAGCACGACTTCACGCACAGTTGCGGCCTGGATGGGAATCGCCAGTGAGTCCGATCGCATGGCAGTGGTAATGTCAGTGGTGCAGGTAAAGCCTGGACGCACGCCTGGTATTTCGCCGTCTAGTGTGACCACAACCTTGAACGTGGTTGCTTGGGTGCCCGCTCCCCCGGCGCTCTGAGCCGGTTGGATCGGGCTGTTGCCGATCTCTGTGACCACCCCGGTGAAGACGTCGTCCGGAAAGGCGTCGATCGTCACTTCAGCGACTTGGCCCAGCTCCACGCTGGGGATGTCGGTCTCGTCCACCTCCACCTCTGCTTCGATGACCGACAGGTCCGCGATGGTCGCTAGTACCGTGCCCTGATTGTTCATAGTTCCCACGACGACCGTCTCACCCTCCTCGATGTTTCGTCTTGTGACCACCCCGTCGATGGGTGACGTAATCGTCACCTTGGTGAGTTCGTATCGGGCACTGTCGAGATTGGCTTCCTCCTGCCGGATCCGCTGGGCCTGAGTGACCACCTCGACTTCCCGGGCCTGTAGCTCCGTTTCGCGGAGCGCGACATCGTTCATCGCGCGTTCAAATGTTTCCCGAGATACCAACTGGAGCTCCCACAGTTCTTCCTGACGTGTCAGGTTATCTCGCGCCAGCTCAAGGCTGACCCGTGCGGTCTCCACTGAGACCTCGGCCTGTCGTTGAGAGGACCGCGAGGCTTGAAGCGCGGCTTCGACCCGTTCCACGGTCGACCGCAGCGTTTCCGGGTCGATCTCGAGCAGAAAATCGCCGTTGTTCACCCGGTCGCCTTCGTTGAAGGCGAGACGGGTCACGCGACCCATTGTGTTCGCGCTGATATCGACGGTGAGTTGCGGCACGATCGTGCCAGGGGCGGACACGATGGCTTCGAGCTCACGCCGCACCACGGCTTCGACCTCGACCTCAGGGCCAGTTGCGCGTTGGAATCGAAGATTGACGAACACGAGCGTGGCGCCGAGGGCCACGATGCCGCCGATGAGCAGGGCTTTGCGAAAACCGGTCAACGAGTCATCCTCCCAGTCGCGTCAGCACGAACCCGACGCCCACTGCGGTTACTGCATAGAGCCCATAAAATGTCGTTGCAATGGGGCCTGTACGTCGTTTAAATAGTAAGCTGACCCCGATGGCCAGTAGAAAGAGCTGCCAGACGATGAAGAGATCGACTAGACCCAGAGCCCGTTGGGGGAAACTGCCCGCTTCCAGCATGGGAAAGAATGCCGCCACCGTTGCCGGGTTGCCCATCGCGCCACGTGCATAGTTGAGTGGTACTACGAACAGCTGCTGCAAGATATTCACCACACCGGCGTGGGTCACCACTGCGTACATCGCCTTGAATCGTGTTTGGCGCCCGAAGATCACGTACCCAACCGTCCACACAAGGCCGGCGACGAGCACGGTGACGATCGGCATCCACACTATCACGCCGCCGATAATGAAGACGGTCGCGTTCTCGAATCGGGTTTCGAGCTGGGTGTACATCTCGTCCGAGACCGTGATCCCAAACGATTGCATTGCATCGACTTGTTGCTCGAGCACAGCCTGTTGACCGACCGAGGTGCTAACCAACCAGCCGCTGGCGCCAGCTACGCACAGACACACCACCAGTAACGCCCCTAGCGGACGCGGGTCTTGCACGATACTGGCAAAAGTCGCGCGCGGCGAAAACAGTACCCCCACCAGTCGCTGGACGAGACCGGGTGTCCGTGTGACGCTCGCATGCACAATGTCTGAATCGGTGGCCATGGTAGCTGGCTCGCAGGCTGCCCGGTGCCGCACCGGACAAGAAACCCTCAATGTCTCATTTCATCTCTAGGGCCCGGTGCGGTGTGAGGGGACCACCTGTATCTTTTAGACGTGCCGCGCCACGGAAAGTTCAGTCTTGCAGCTGATCCGCGCGCCAGCTCGGGGCGAGGACCGTGCTGCGCTCTGCAGCGACAGTCCACTAGTGTAAAGTAGCGACCCATGTGGCCGTTGCCTTCTTCTGGGACCGGGACCATCGTATACCCGACCGCGGTTATCTCTTGGGATGCGGATGTCCCGTCGCAGTGGAGCCCCAAGTGATTGGACTCGTTCCCAAGGAGTTGTTCTTCACGAAAGGTGTCGGTAAGCACAAGGAGAAGCTTACGTCATTTGAGTTGGCACTCCGTTCGGCCGGAATTGCCGCCTGCAACCTCGTTCGCGTCTCGAGTATTTTTCCCCCGGGGTGCCGGATTTTGTCGCGGACCAGTGGCGTGCGGAAGCTCAAACCGGGGCAGGTTACCTTTGTCGTGATGTCGGAAGCGGCGACTCGAGAACCGCATCGTCTCGTTGCTGCCACCATTGGGGTCGCGATTCCCCGCGATCGAAAGCTCTTCGGGTATCTCTCCGAGCATCACTGTTTTGGAGAGAACGAAGAGACCGCGGGCGACTATGCCGAAGAGCTCGCGGCGGAAATGCTGGCGACCACGCTGGACCTCGAGTTTGACCCGGACAAGAGCTGGGATGAAAAGAAAGAGGTCTACAGGCTGTCGAACAAGATCGTTCGCACGCAGAACATCACCCAGACTGCCGTTGGCGATAAGAACGGGCTTTGGACCACCGTTATTGCGGCGTCCGTGCTCGTCGGATGACCCGAGGCCGTTGCGTCCGATGGGCCAGTCTCGACTGTTTGAGCAGCGGGTGGACCCGTGGGGGCGTCGCGCTGCTTTTTACTCTTTTTTCCGGTAATCCACCCCAGGCGCAGGTGTTCGAGACGGTCGGGGTTCGTGCGTTAGGAATGGGCGGAGCGTTCGTGGCTGTGGCCGACGACGCGAGCGCGAACTATTGGAACCCGGCGGGGGTCGCTGGCGTGTTTTTTAGCGGTGCCCTGGATGTGCAGCAAACGGATACCCGCCTCGGGTCGGACCCACTTGGTCGTCAGGGAACCAGTCATCTCACCACCTTCGCGTCGCTGGCGAGCCAGTCCCTTGGGCTCAGCTACTATCGCGTACGAGGGTGGCAGGTGCGCCGTTCGGCGGAGATCGGCGACCAGGCGTCGCTGGCGTCGCTGGTGACCCAGCACGCGGCGCTTACGGTGTTGCAGCCTGTGATCCCAGGGATCACGGTGGCGACGGCCCTCAAGACCGTGCGAGGTACCGCGGCCGTCGGATTTGCTGACGCTATGCTGCCGATCGACACCCTTCACGAGGTGGCGTCCGAGCTATCCGGCCGGTCCACCACGCGATTCGATCTCGATGTCGGTGTTATGTTCGGAGCCGGTCCGATCAAGCTTGGGTTCGTGGCGCGGAACGTTAGAGAGCCTGAGTTCGCATTGGCCGACGACTCTATTGTTCGTCTTCGACGCCAGCTACGCGCTGGTATCTCCATTCGTCCCTCGCCGACCCTGACCATCGCGTCTGATGCGGATCTGACCACGACCACAGATGTGGCCGGTCCGCGTCGCAACCTCGCGGTTGGTGCCGAACAGCGCCTGGGTCGTCTGTTGTTGGTCCGTGCGGGTGGTCGGGTCAACCTAGAAGACTCCAACCGTTCGCCCATCGGCACGCTAGGGATGAGCGTACAGGTTGCGTCGGGGTTCTGGGTTGACAGCCAGTTCACTGGTGGTCGCGATGAGGGCGACCGGGGCTGGGGGCTGGCCACGCGTCTCGGATTCTGAAGCCTCCCACATCTCGTGGGGATGGTCGAGGGCGGGGACGTTTCGGCTTGGTTTTTTCTACCGTATCAACGCCATCAAGCTTGAGGTGCCGGCCCTCAGGGGACGTAGACAAGAGTTCCTTTCTTTATTATCCGAAGAATACCATCTGGGGTAGCCCGGTCCGACCTCGTCGATGGGAACCATCGGCTGAGCTGTCAACCTGGTACGCGTGGTGCTCCCGAACCCAATGCCAGGTGCTGCGGGGGCATCGGTGGAGCAGTCGACATTTATCCTGCTTCGCGCCTGCGTCCGTCCACTGGTTCTACGGCCGGTCGGTCGGGTACACTCCAATTGACAGCCTCGGCAGGACATGCCGAGCAGACCGTAGGCCTTGGCTCCCGCAAGGTTGTGGGGAGAGGTGATGTTCAGGGGGGCGGATCCTCGGCCTGACCAGGCGTGAGGGACCATGCGAGAGTCGTTGGCATAGATCACTAGTCTTGGACCTCGTGCCGACGAAGAAAATAGAGAGACGAAAAATGAAGGTGAGCGACAGCGACGGGTTTACGCTAATCGAGTTACTGATCGTCGTCGCGATTATCGCAACACTTGGTGCCATTGCCGTACCGGGACTGCTCCGCGCACGTATGTCTGGCAACGAAACGTCTGCGATCGTCTCGCTCCGCGCCATCAACAGCGCACAGTCTATATTTGCTGCGAGTTGCGGGAGTGGGTTTTACGCTCCATCTCTCGTGCTGCTCGGGACCCCACCGACCGTCGGTGGAGGAGACGGCTTCATTGGAACAGATTTGGCGGCGGACCCATCGATGAAGAGCAGCTATGCCGTTCAACTGACGGCCGGTGCGGCGGCTTCGGGCGCTCCCCCGTCCTGTAACGGGGCCGCGGCCGGTGCGGTCGTGTCGACCTACTTTGTCAGCGCGTCGCCGATGGCTGGCGGCGGGGTGCGGTATTTCGGGACAAATCAAGGAGCAACTATCTACCAATCAACGGCGGCAGTGGCAGTGACCCTGAATGGCGCGCCGCCCGGATCGACCCCGATCCAGTAATGCACGCCCATTGCTTCGCCGTGGTGGCCACGTAGCGGGCCGGGACACAAAGGCACGGCAACCATCTGCTGAAGGGGAGAGCACTATGAGCTCCGTGGTTCGTCGCGTCATCGTCGGGCTTGTCGTCGTCGGCTTCGTGTCGTCGGCTTCGTCATCCTATGTGCACTATCAGCTCGCCCAGGACCCTGGGTACACGAGCTTCTGCGATGTCAGCGAGAGTGTGAGCTGTACTCAGGTGTATGAGAGCCGGTTTGGCAGCGTGGGCGGAGTGCCGGTCGCGCTACTCGGGGCTTTTTGGTTCGGCCTGGTGGGTCTGTTGACGATAACGGCGGGGCGCGGAGACGCTGGGCTCGATGAGAACATCGGGGCCTATCTCCTGATGCTGTCGACGGTCGGGCTCGCGGCGGTGCTCTTTCTTGGGTACGAGTCGTTCGTGGTGTTGGGTACACTCTGTGTGTTGTGTGCCGTGGTGTACGTGGCGGTCATCGGTGTTTTTGTGGCTGCGAGCGCCGTCACGACGGCGCCGTTGATGTCGATGCCTCGGCGGCTTGGGGCTGACATCGGGCGGTTGGTCAAGGCGCCACTCGCCCTTGGGATCGCCGGTGGCTATGTGGTACTCACGGTCGCCGTCGGGCTTGCCTTTACCAGTGATCCGACGGACATCACGTCCGTCTCGGCAACCAACGCGTCGTCGGTGGCCACACGCGGCGCGTCCGATGACTCCGAGTTCGAACGGTTTTGGAGCGCTCAGCCCCGTGTGGAGTTGCCCGTGGGGGTCGATGGGGCGCAAGTATTGGTGCTGAAGTTTAACGACTACCAGTGCCCATCGTGCGCTCAGAGCTATTTTCTATACGAGCCGATCTTCGCCCGCTACGAGTTCAGCCACCCGGGCGCGGTGCGTCAGCTCAGTCTCGACTATCCGTTGGACCCAGAGTGTAACGATCAGACACCCCGAGGCGGTCACATGGGTGCGTGCGAGGCAGCGGTAGCCGTACGTTTGGCTCGACGCGAGGGTCGTGACACGGCGATGGCCCGCTGGCTCTACGAAAACCAGCTAACAATGTCCCGAGAGACCGTCCGTCAAGGGCTGGCGGATGTGGCCAGCATGACTGATTTTGACCAACTGTACGAAACTGTTCTCGAAGAGGTGAAGGCCGACATCGCGTTGGGTGCCCTCATTGATATCGAGGCGACACCGACATTCGTGATCAACGGCGTCGTGATCAAAGGCGGATTGCAACCACAGTTGTTTGATTCGGCGATCGCCCTCGAACTCGCTGCAGACGACAACATCGCTACCTCGGAGTAATCCGGAGGGCCGATGGCAGGTTACGCGATCAGTCTGCAGGAGCTTACCAAGGACTACTCAGTCGGATTCTGGCGTCCGCGGCCGGTCCGCGCCCTCAATAAGGTGTCACTTGACGTCAACACCGGTGAAGTGCTGGCGTATCTTGGTCCGAATGGCGCTGGAAAGACGACGACACTGAAGCTGCTGATGCAGCTGATTTATCCGACCTCCGGTGGTGCCGAAATCCTCGGACGCCCGGTCGGCGATATCGATACCAAGCGGCGCGTGGGCTACTTGCCGGAGCTTCCGTATTTCTATGACAACCTAACGGCGGAAGAGCTGCTGTGGTACTTCGGCGGATTGTTCGGGTTGTCAGGGCCCGACGCGAAGCGCCGAGCCGCGACGCTACTGGACCGGGTCGGACTGGAGGCCGAACGTCGCCGACGACTCCGGAATTACTCCAAGGGCATGCTCCAGCGGGTCGGGTTGGCCGAGGCGCTGATCAATGACCCCGAGGTCGTTTTTCTGGACGAACCGATGTCTGGGCTTGATCCGGTCGGCCGACGCCAGATCCGGGAGCTGATTCAGTCGCTGCGCGATGATGGACGCACGATCGTATTCAGTTCCCACATACTGTCGGACGCCGAGGCGCTGTGCACTCGGGTTGCGATCATGGCGCAAGGAACGCTCGTCGCGGTCGGCCATCTCTCGGATCTGGAGTTCAAGACGCTCGGGTGGGAGCTCGTCGTCACCGGGTCCGACACTCAAGCCCTGACGAGTCTCGGGCTCGATGCGGTGAAACAAGGCCAGGGTGGCCGTTTTGTCGTCGACGTGCCGGTACACCGTCATCCGGACGAACTCCTGCCGCTCCTTGCCAGTGAGGGCTTCTCGATTGTGGCGTTGACCCCGATACACGAGTCGCTCGAGGACTACTTTGTTCGCCACGTCACGCGTCACGCCTCAACCGCAGCGGGCTCCCACGAGCTAAACGAAACGCCGCAGACCGCGACGTCATCGCCAAAGCGATGACCGTTGTGGTCCGTATCGCCGCTCACGTGTTCAAAGAGTCGGTCCGCGACAAGGTGCTCTACAATCTTGTGCTCTTTGCGGTGATGCTGATGGCTGCCTCGTATCTAATCGGGCAGCTTTCCGCCGGCCAAGACGTCAAGATCATTAAGGACCTGGGGCTGGCCGCGACACAGGTGTTTGGTCTGTTTATCGCGGTGTTCATTGGCATCGGTCTGGTGTCGAAGGAAGTCGAGCGACGGAGCATCTATAGTCTGCTCTCCAAACCGGTTCGGCGGCATGAACTGATACTCGGGAAGTACGCAGGGTTGGTGCTGACGCTCGCCGTGAACATCACAGTGATGGCCATGGCGCTGTATCTCGTGCTTGGATACATGTCATGGACCGAAACTGAGGAGTTCAAGCAAAACTGGGAAACCCCGGCCACGGACCCGGCCCTTCTCCAAGCCCTGTTTCTCATCTTTATCCAGCTGATGCTGGTCACGGCCGTGGCGTTGTTCTTTTCGACCTTTTCGAGTCCGATCCTCTCGGCCGTGCTCACGTTCGGTCTGTATGTGGTCGGACACTTCAATACCGACCTCCGAAACTTCGAGAACATCGTGGATTCCCAGGCGGTGGGGATTCTTGCCGGGGTGGTGTACTACCTCCTCCCCAACTTGGCGCCGTTTGATGTCAAAGCACAGGTCGTGCACGCGCAACCGATCTCGTTCGGATACATGGCGCTGACGTCGGGCTATGCTGGGGCCTATATTGGTGCCCTATTGCTGGCCGCGATATTCATCTTCTCGCGGCGTGATTTCAAATGAGGGCAACCGGGTGGTGGGAGCGGCCAGCAAGCTGTGCCATCGTCTTGATGTTGCTGGGGGGGTTGTCTCTATCGGCGACCGTCGCGCGTGACCGTCTTTATGCTGGGGAGCAGACAGAGGCGCAGCTGCTCTATATCCCGTCTGGGACGGTGCTCGAACGGGTCGCGTTGTCATTCGACGCCTTGTTGGCTGACGTGTATTGGGTGCGCGCGCTTCAGCACTACGGAGTGACGAAACGAGCGTCCGGCGAGAAGCGCTACGACCTACTTGGACCACTGCTCGACATCACGACCTCACTGGATCCCCGCTTCAATGTGGCCTATCGATTTGGGGCGATCTTTCTCGCCGAGGCCTATCCGAATGGGCCCGGTCGCGCCGATTTGGCGATTGCCTTGCTTGAGAAAGGTCTTGCCGTGATGCCGGACCGTTGGGAGTACTACATGGACATCGGGTTCATCTACTACTGGTGGCTACGGGACTACGAACAGTCAGCAGCATGGTTTAGCCGAGCCGCCAATGTGCCCGGGTCGTCGTGGTGGCTCCGATCCCTGGCGGCTACCACGTTGGCCGCCGGTGGCAGTCGCGAATTGTCACGTCAGTTGTGGCAGCAAATGTATGACTCGGCTGACAACGACTGGATCCGAAACGAGTCAGCGCGTCGATTGACCCAACTCCGCGCGCTGGGCGATATCGATCAGCTGATTGGTGCGGCGCAGGAGTTCCATCGCGACACCGGTCGTCCGCCACGTTCATGGGCTGAGCTGGTAGACGCCGGACTGCTCGTCGGGATCCCGATTGACCCTACCGGACGACCGTATGTGATCGACTTTTCCAGCCAAACCATCAACCTGTCGCCGGAGTCTGAGCTCTATCCGCTCCCGGGTGAGTCACTCCCTCCTCCCCCGCCTTCACCATGACCGATCTTCCCATGTTCGGCGTGGTACTGGCGGTCGGGTTGGCGGTGGGCAGTTTCTTGAATGTCTGTATCTACCGTCTGCCCCGCGACGAGTCGGTTGCCAGCCCGCCTTCGCGATGCCCTGCGTGTGACCGACA
>Ga0310342_100002584_pt1 | contig 11662 bp, 7 predicted proteins | sample S15DNA20500_MG_FD_206155 | JGI IMG/M metagenome (GOLD analysis project Ga0310342, IMG submission 206155) | Marine microbial communities from station ALOHA, North Pacific Subtropical Gyre - S1503-DNA-20-500_MG | ecosystem: Environmental > Aquatic > Marine > Oceanic | place: Pacific Ocean: North... | reverse complement strand
TCGCATTGGGTCTCATGATCGGCCGTCGCGCAGGATCATCGTTCCACCGACCAAGCTCGGAAGTGACGTAGTTCACTGCGTTAACCCGGTGCTGGCTATTTCGACTGCGCGAGCACAAGGGGCAACTACGCCATACGATGGTTCGTCAGGTAGCCAATTGGGTTGGGAAGGAGACCGGACCTGCCCGACGGACGGATGTCACGTACCGTTCATTCTCCGGCGGGCGATGCTCTATGGCGTCGAGATGAGAATAGTCTCTAAGGCTGACGTCGGAGCATGCAGAAACGAATAATATTTTTGGCCGGATATTCCCCGATGATGCATATCGCAGCTGTTTCGTTCACCATCTCGACCGAGGTGTACCATCCCCAGTTGCTTCTGGGCTTATCAGTTACCCAAAGCATGTTCGCATACCAGTGCGCACCTTCATCGGCGCTCAAGGCAAGCCGGGGAGCCCGGTGATATCCGCAAAGCAGAACCCCATCGGCTAGTTGCGCAACCGAACAATGCGTTCCGGCCAGGCACTCCCTTGGCGTGGACCATGTCCGACCTCCGTCCGTGCTATGCGATCGGTGAAGACCCGTTCTCGAGCCGCGCGGATCGCCCGGAATACTTTTTTTTACTCTGTCATCAACGCGCATCAGCGCTACCAGCGTTCCGTTATGTAACTTAGCTATCGCCGGCTCACTGAAAATGAGCCAGTCACTCTGACTACCACGTCCAATGATCGACCAGCTCCAAGTAGCCCCCTCATCGGTACTCCTCAGGACTCCCGAACTCAGAAAGATACCAGACATGTCCTGTTCTGAGAGATAGCCAGCCAACGGAACCACCAGTGTGCCGTCGTCCAACTCCAAAATCCGCCCGCCAACCCAAACCCATGCCGCAACCAGGGGCGAATAGGCAACGCTACTGCCCAACGTCCAGGTTCTGCCTTGATCGCTACTGTGGGCCAGCCGCATCTCACTGCTGTATCGATAGCCTACGTACTTTTCACACTCGCGCCCATCGGGCAGTTTCACAGTGAGTCTCTTGACTGAAGGTGAGTGCAAGACTTCCGTAGACTTTTCAAGAACGGCCACCAGGCGCCCGTCGCGACGAACACCAAGGGTACCGATGCCGCCGACTCCGGCCGGCAATTCACTCCGGTAGGGGTCCGACCAGGTCTCCCCGCCATCCTGGGACCGTATAAAGATCGATTGTCCCCTTTTCTTCTGCACCAGTGCAACCAGGGTGCCGTCAAGCATGCGCACAATACACGGTTGAGCCACGTCCTCATCCGGCGAGACCTCATACAACACACGCGATTCGGTGGGGCGTCCACGCCGTCTCAACCACAACATCCGCAACAGCCATCGCACCCATGTGCCTGCTAACGAAAAGTAAAACCGCGACAACCGTCGAAGCCTTGTCGATTTGCTTCAGCTCATTGATCATTGTCGTACTTCTGCTTCTCCAATCGTCAGCAACTCGATGCCTTCGCCTTCCTCTGGCGATTTGATACGAAACCGCATTGCAAGACTCTTTGCGCCAAAGGGACCATATTTGTTCTCGATCCCCTGGCGGACGCCCACTGCGAAGATCGAGCCATCCTCGAGTACGCAAGCGTCGGGATAATAGGCCAACGGGTCAAACTTAAAACCGCGGTCCGGCATTGGCTTGATCCATGTCTTGCCGTTATCCCGGCTATAGATCACCTGACCATTACCCCCTTTCCCGCCACAGAAGACCAGTACGGTCAGCCCGTCCGGTGTCTTGATCAACTCTCCCCGTTTCATCAATCGCCCACCTGCGTCTCCTGGACCTTCCAAAAGCGGGCGCGGATCAGACCAGGTCAAGCCATCGTCGTAGGACTGGATCCAGGCGGAAGTGGGCCGTGAAGCCATGGCCATGCTCCCGTCCGGAAGATAGCCCACATTCTTCTCGTCCACTCGGGTTGGTTGATCGAAGACGGAATGCATCCGCCAGGTTTCGCCCCGGTCGTCCGAGCGCATCACGGCCATCAGATTGGGAGTCGTCTGGATCGGCCAGCCCTTTCCGACTGGGAAAGGCGTGCCGGTAAGCAGTGCTACCAGTGCCCCGTCGTCAGGGTCTTCCATCAGGCCCTGGACGACTGCCGACAACAAGAACGGCCCCATGAGGCGGGCGATCTCCCGCCAGGTTTCGCCATTGTCATCGCTGCGATGGATGATTGAAGGTTGGGGAAAGCGATTGGCCACGATCTTGCAAAATTCAACTGGATCAGTCGCCAGCCCTTGACTTAAATCCGTGCGGATCCAGCCGCGGTGGGGTTCGATTGTATGGGCCGCGAACATGGTCCCATCGCTCATTTGGATCAAATCCACGATACTTTCGGAGCCGTACACACGCGGAAATTCCTTCGGCCGTGTCCACGTCTTTCCGTTGTCACGGCTGCGAATCCAGTAGTTCCGACTTCCCTCAGGAGCTTTGTTCTGCTCGTGCCATTCTTTAAGAACCGAACTCCGTTTCGTCATTTCTTCGAGGTAATCGGGAGGAAAATCGAGTGGCGTGGGCCATGAGGCGTGCCAATACCCTGCCTCGAAGCTGACGAACAGATCACCGTTCTGGAGCTTGACGACTTTCGGCCAGCCACAGAACCCTCCGAATCCCTCAAAGTATTCTGGCGTGTTCACCGTTGGCGAAACCAGCACCTTGCGATATTTTTCAAAATCCTGGGCCGATACGGTGCAGCACACCGTCAACCCCATCATTCCGAGAATTACGATACATGCAGTGAATGACTTGGCCGTGTGGTTACTCATGAGTCAATGATCCTGTCCACAATGTGTCGAGAGAGCACAAAAGAAAGGCAGGTGTCACGAACTGGCGTTCCGCTCACTCTGACAACACCATTTCGCATATTGCAATTCCACCTTTATTCCAATCGAATCATCTCGCCGACGGTATGATCAACAATTCTCCTTCCAGCGGCCATGCCAAACCGTATACCGCACGGCGTGTCGGAAAATCCGCACCGTCCAAGGGAATTGTCACTTGTTTGGACCGCCCCAAAGGCCCGCCTCCGAACGACGCTCTGCGCCAGTTAGTATTACAGACCATCGTGATCTTACAACCCCTGCACAATCCCTACCGAACCGATGTTCTTAAGTCAACGTCGACGGAGATCACGACGGTGCGTTGTCTTGTAACCCTCGTCCGAATACCGGATGATGAAGGGTGTCAAGTGGCGAAATGGATGCGATCGTCGCCATCCGACTGGCCGAACATTCCAAGCCGGGTACTGAGTCAATAGCCTAGTTTCGCGCGACGGACAATCTAACCTCGGAAATGCGATGCGGAAGTTTGTCCGCATGTCACAATGTGAAACAGAACACATATTAATTGCATCATTGGTGAAGGAGAACTCCCATGCCTGGAATGACTCGACGGATGTTTCTGAAGAACAGCACGGACCTTACAATTGCCGGGGCCGGACTAGCCTCCACCAGCGCCGCAACGGCGGCGGCCAGCAACTTTCCCAAAGCGGATTCGGAAACACCCTTGAAGAAAACTTACCGTTGTGCGGCCATCGGCTCGACCGGCCACGGTGGTTTTGGGCATGGACTCGACCGTGTATTCCGCAACCTCCCCGGCGTCGAATTCGTGGCCATTGCGGACAACAATCCGACCGGCTTGCAGGCCGTCGGCCAGCGCACCGGCGTCGATCGGCTGTATACCGACTACCGCACCATGCTTAAAAAAGAGAAACTGGATGTGGTGAGCGTCGGCACCCGACACTCAGAATTACATGAAGAGATTGTCATCGAATGTGCCAATGCGGGAAAGCACATCTACTGTGAGAAACCCTTGGCTCCCGATTTGGTCTCCGCCGACCGCATGCTCGAGGCGTGTGATAAAAATGGCGTGAAGATGGCAGTGGCATTGCCCAATCGGTCGTCTCCCGCCATACGTCAGGCTCTCAAAATGGTACGCTCTGGCCGACTTGGCAAAATCCTCTCCTTCCGAGCCCGCGGCAAGGAAGATCGCTGGAGCGGTGGCGAAGATTTGATGGTTTTGGGTTACCATGTCCTGGACTTGATGTGTCTCTTCGGCGGTTACCCACAATGGACGTTTGCCCAAGTCACGCAAGAAGGTCGTGAGACGGTGAAGGGCGATGCCCGCCCGGCGTCCGAGCCAATTGGACCCGTGGCAGGAGACGAAATTGTGGCCATGTATGGTTTTCCGGATCGCGTCCATGGTTATTTCGAGTCGCATTCAAACCTGAAACGCTCACCCGACCGTTTTAGCTTGGAAATCTACGGCGACGCCGGGATTATCACCACACGGAGCGTACGCGACGTGATGTGGTTCGAAGGGCCTATCCTGAATCCCATCAAACCCCATCGTTGGCAACCGATCACGACACCCGAGTGGGACGCGGTCAGTGAAAAGGGACATTGGTGCAGCCAACAACTCGTACTTGACCTTTTGCATTCCGTTGAAGAAGAACGAGAGCCCTACTCGAGTGGAAACAATGCGCGCTGGGTGTTGGAAATGATCCAAAGCGTTTACACTTCACATCTAGCCAAAGCCCGCGTCGCCCTGCCGCTTAAGGAGAGAGCACACCCATTAAGCTAAACGGTCGTGTGTTTCTCCACGACGCAGTCATCTCAACGACCAACCCATCTGCATTCGAATGATCGTAAGGGAGCACGGCGAGTGGGCACAGCGGCTGGAGGAGTGTTGACTTCAAGGAAGCGCGGATGTCCATTGAACAAAGTGACTTTGCTAACGTGGTGGATGGCAAAACTGAATTGCAAACAACTTCGATACTCTCTCGGTTTTCTTACCGTTGGTGCATCACCATGAATTACGGTTTCCAGCGGATCGCATAAAAGTCGGTATGGTCCTTCACCTTCTCCCAGGAATTGCCCGCCTGACTGGAACCGACAACCGAGAGAATCAGATCGTCGTCGAGTACGACACTCCCATTGTAGCTGCCCGTGAAGGTAGTGAAGTCAAGGTAGTAGACTTCGTCTTGCCAGGTCCTGCCTTCGTCGCGGCTGATCATCGCGCGGCTGCCAGGCGAACCGGGTCCATAGCGCGTGTCGTGAATCACCAGAACGGTGCCGTCGCTGAGGGCCACTGGAACGCCGCGAGTCTGGCCAAAGACGGTCGTGAGCTGGCGGAAGTTCTTCCAAGTGTGACCCTGATCGTCCGAGTCGGCGAGAAACACATTCTTCCATGGCCAACCGGACGAGATGCTATGGTTACGTTTTTCCAGGTCTGGTGCATCGCCTGGCAAAGTTGGACGCTGATATCGCAACGCAGCCACAAATTTTCCTGATGGAGTTTGATCAACTCCACCCTCACCAGCCCAATCATGAATGCCGGATAGACGTGTCCAGGTCTGTCCCTTGTCTTTCGACAGATAGGACCAGGTTCCACCACCGCCTGATTTCCACTTCAACTTCCCATCGACCTCTTCGAAGACGGAATTTCCATGACTGATGCCGGCCAGCAGAGAACCGTCGGTCCGTCGCGTGATCCACGAACTACCACCGTTGTAGCCGGGAGGGTTGGGAATCTCGCTGAGCGCTTGCCAAGTGCGGCCCTCGTCGCGCGATTTCCGAAACACGACGCGTGTCTCCGAACCTTCCCCTTCGCTACCAACTAAGACAAACGAGCCGTCGTCCAGGACTTCGAAAATTCCCGTCCCACGCGGTCCCTTTTTATGGGACGTCCACTTCCGACCGCCATCGGTCGACTTGCAGATGATGGAAGCCAGATTGGCATAGACAGTACCATCAGCTCCGCGCACCAACTGAATCGCCTGGGGATGCGCGTCAGGATCGTGAGGTAGGAGTCCTTTCACAGCAGGAACTTTTGTCAGCTTGCCGCCATGAGCATGGAGAATGTACTGGCCAGCATGCATCTTCTTGAGCACTTCCCCAGCCGGCACATCCACTCCGCCCAAGCGGTCGGTCTGTACCGTCGGCGCGGTGATCACCTTCATCCGATGAATCGGCTGAAGGTGACTGTCGAAAGACGGCGCGTCAACCTGAGTACCAGTGAGCGCTTTGATCCGGCGCCGCTTCTGTCTCAACTTCCCCCGCGCCAGCTTCACTTCTGCTGCAGACCCCACGGTTGACGAATCATCGCTTCTGGCATCAGTTTCGTAACCGCTGACTGCAAAATTTATGACCAGGTACGAGACAACACCCACGACAAACACGAATCGTTGCTTTTTCATAAAGTGGACACCTTATTCCATGAAGACCCTCGTAACCCGGTTTGCCCGCGGGCAACGGATACCCCCCACCCTGCTCGGTCGAGCAAAACACACATGGTCCGAATCCAACCGCTGCTCTTGAGGCTTCCATCAGATTCATAAGCTTCGCATTATCAACCGGAATCCTGCATATTGCAACTGGATCGTTGGCGCTCGTGTTGCGTGATCCGGGCAAGAGCGTTAGGAATAACTTGTTGCGGTAGATAAAAGTGCCCTGCTGACGGTCCAAGGGTGCGATCCATGCTTCGAACAGGCACTTCTATGAATTTAACCTTGCTCCTACGCAATCGGCCCCGCCGGTTACAGTCCTCCGCAGTGAAACGGTCGATCCGATGGCTGGCATTGGTTGCTGTATCTTTGCTTGCGCCGTCAGAGCTGGGGGCAATTATTCGGCTGCCCGATGATGCTCCTGAATGCATTGTCTGGGCTGCCCGCGATCTGGAAGCATCGCTCAAAGAAGCCGGTGTGTCGCGCGCCGATGCAGACGTTGCTGTCCTCTTAGTTGGGAATGAAAGACTCCCAGCACAGTCGTTCCGATTGACCCTGGAGAATTCACGAGTGAGGATCAAGGGCAGCGACGCCGTCGGTGCCATGTACGGTCTGTTTGAATTGGCGGAGCAAATCGCCAATGGCGAGGCGAAAGGAAGTTGGGCAAACGTCAGCTCCACCCTGATCGAGACGACGCAGAAACCGCTGCTCGAGTTTCGGGGCGACAACCCGTTCTGTCACGAGAAACCTTTTTTACTCAATGATGTCCCGATGTGGAAAGCTTACATTGATATGCTCGCCCGTTGCCGGTTCAACGTGCTTGACATTCATGCGCAATTTCAACTGGACAAAATAGAATTTCCCAACATCTATCCGCGTCTCATTCATCTGCCGGAGTATCCTACCGTCGGCGATCAACAGGAACAGGAGAAAAACCTGGCAGATTTCAAGGCTATCCTGGCCCATGCTAAAAAGCGCGGCGTGCAGGTCGGATTGATGAACTACACCGCGGTCACCACGAACGTCGAGCAAGAGGATCTCGCCGATTACTCGGCGAAAGCAGTGTCACGGTTGTTGCAAGAATGTCTCGACCTTGATTTACTCGGCTTCCGCATTGGCGAGAGTGGCCAGCCGACCGAGTTCTTCGAACAATCCTACTTGAAGGGCGTCGCTGATTCCGGCCGCCAGGACATCCGTCTGTATACGCGGAGTTGGGTGGCCACACAGGAGTCGTTGGAAAAGATCGGAGCGCGGACCGGGGGAAAGTTTGATATCGAGATCAAGTACAACGGCGAGCATCTCGGCCTTCCCTATCATGCAGTCCACGGCCTTCATGGCACGGGCGACCGTCATCCGTCGTTCAGCTACGAAGGGTTCCTCCGCTCCGTGGCACCGTACCGGATTGTCTGGCAGTGCCGAGCCGGCGGAACCCACCGTTACTGGGCGTGGGCCGACACCGAGTTCATCCGTCGTACCGTTGGCAGCTTCCAATTCGGTCGCGCCCGCGGCTTCACCCTGGAACCGCACACCGCGTACCGGCAGACCAAGGCCGCGCCGTACTACGACAGGCCAGAAGACCAAAAAGTGTATCAGTACATCTGGGAAAAACAATGGATGTGGTATTTCCACTGGGGACGTCTTTCGTACAATCCAGCACTGCCTACCGCCACGATCGAGGCCGCGTTCGATCGGCGCTTTGGCCCCGCCGGCAAGAACATCTATCGAGCCATGCAAGCCAGCGGAAAAATTCTTCCACTGATCAATGCCTACTGCTCCAAGAGTTTGAACCACCAATCCGATTCCCCCGAGACCGAAACTGGCTTTTACAACACGACCAACAAATACAGAAGTCGAAAACACAAACAGCCGGAAGACAGCCTCGCACTTGCCAGGCACCGACCAATCGATCGGCGGGCATTTGCCGGAATCGGTCAATATGTCGAGAAGCGAATCAGCGGAGAACCTGACGGGAGAATCGGCCCGGCTCGCGTGGCCAACATGCTCGCCCAGGCGGCCGATCAGACCCGTCAACTGATCGACAAGGTCGGCCCGTTGACCGGTCCGTCCAGCGACGAGTGGCGACTCCTGAAAACGGACCTCCTCTGCTCGGCAGCTTCCGGTGAATACTATCGAAATCACATCCTTGGGGTTCTCCATTTTCACTACGCGGAGAAGACAGGCAGCGAATCTGATTTTCAGAAAGCCGATCAGTATTTCGCTGAGGCGCGCACGGCCTGGAAACGCCTGGCCCAGATCGCAGACCCGGTCTATGCACTACTGCAGAACACCGTTGTTGGACAAGATGATTTTCAGTGGAACGGCGAACTCAAACCGTTGAAAGAAATTCAAATTGAGTTCTCCGCTTTGCGATCAACAAGCAAAATCCATCCAACGGCCAAGCCGCTGACGTTCACGCCGGCCGACAAGGGTCGTGACGCGAACATTCGTGTCGGAGCAGTGTCCCACACGATCCAAACGGACAACCAAGGTCGAGAATTGAAGATTCGCTGTAACGCATCGGCCGAGCACGGCGTCAAGGCGGTCTTGCTTTGGTTCAAGAAGTTGCCAAGCCAATACGACTGGCAAGTTCAACCCATGACGCGGTGCAACGCAGCACAATTCGCCGTCACGCTGCCGCTCTCGGAGGTCGGATTGCTCTACCATGTCGAAGTCCATGACAACCAGGGTGGCGCGCTGAACTTCCCGCCCGTGCTGAAAGAACGGCCCTATTGGGTCGTTGATCCCTGGGAGATCGAATCCGCAGCTCAAGGCGGGACTGCTGAGAGAGAACACACATCAAGCGACTAGACCTGCGGCAGCTCGTAACCCTTTCGGTAGTCTCGCCCCAAGTATTGGTTCGCCTCGTCATCGAAAAAGGTTTCTGTCTGGGAATCGAACAACAAGCGCTTTCCGGTACGGTACGCGATGTTGCCCAAGTGACACAACAGTGCCGAGTCATGTCCTTCTTCGATGTCGGCAGCCAAATCCTGTCGCCGGCGGCTTTTGACACAATCGATGAAGTTTTGATAGTGTCCTAGATGCTCTGTCAATTTCCTTCCGCCACTTGGTCCCCGCTTATTTTTATAGAAGACCCGATAGCCACTGCTGTCGATCATCATGTAACCTTCATCGCCAAAAAAAATATTGTCGTTGTCGACTCGGTGGTCGCGCATTCGATAGGGGGTAAACAGACGCTGTTCGAAGACGTACAGTAGATCGTCGTACTCCCACGTAACGTTCATCGTATCGGGAAATTCCTGCGCGTCACCCTTGCTGCCGAGCTTGGCCGCACTGCAACTGACCGCCTTGGGAGCTTTCAAACCCAACGCCCATCGGCCCAGATCGATTTGATGCACACCGTCGTTGCCAATTTCTCCAGTGCCATAATCGTACATGGCATGCCACGTGGAATGATATCGATTGCGGTTAAAAGGTCGCTTCGGTGCCGGACCCAGCCACAAGTCATAGTGAACTCCCGGGGGAACCGGTTCGTCGTCGCGATGCGACACACGACTGGCACGTTGGTTGTTGATTGCCTTGACCATCAATACTTTGCCAATCACACCGTCCCTTAATAGGTCCCATGCCTCCTGAAAATGAGGAACCGAACGAAGATTGGTCCCGTGTTGGACGATCCGCTGGTATTTCCGAGCGGCTTTCACTGCCAAGCGGCCTTCGATGATGTTGTGCGCAGCGGGTTTCTCAACGTACACATCCTTCCCGGCCAGACAACCGTGAATTGTAATGGGTGCGTGCCAATGGTCAGGCGTGGCAACGACCAGGGCATCGACATCCGGGCGGTCGAGCAAGGTCCGAAAATCAACGACAAATTTCGGTCGTTTTCCGGTCAACGTTTTAATTTGTTCACACACTGGCTTGCCCCAATTTTCGTCGACGTCACAAATGGCGACAACTTGACTGTCACGGACCTTGGAGAAGAATCTGGCCAGGGCCTTGCCGCGACCGCACCCCAGGACGGCTACCCCTACCTTCTCATTGGGTGACCTGGAGGCTTTTGCCAGCGATGCCGTCGAAGCGACGGCCGCTACACTCCCTACGAACTTTCGACGATCCAGATTTTTCATCACGCAGACTCCTTGAATCGCATTTGGCGTGTTCGGATTGACCCGTTCAGACATCTCACGTGTACGAATTTTCTTGTCACTTGACTCGCACGAAGCAGCAACGAACTGGACACGGAAACGTCTCTGAACAGCAGTCAACTAAAAAACAGAAGTTGCTTGCTGCTTCAGTTTCTCAGTTTGCTCCTGTTCCAACAAGATGGTTGAGACAGGATGATGACACATTCATCGAAGCCGCCACCATTGTCACTGCTTCGAAACCATTATTGTGTCCTCATCATCACCGACGGCGGCGTCTTTCCGCGGTGTACGCACAGATCATTCCACTGAGGGCAAGTAGCATCAGTGTATTTGGCTCGGGCACGTTGAAAACGCCCTCATCGGAATCCATTGTTGAATCAATCCAGGTGAGTCGGTGGGCCAAATCAGCTCGTCGAGATTCTTCGAAGTCACTTCCCAGTGAGCCGAAGTTAATCGTATCAGCCACAACCGGCATAAATTCGTCGCTGTCTTCCCTGTTACCTGAGCTGTTTCCCGGAGAAACCCTTCCCCCATCGTTGATCACGTCACCGCCAACGGTTCCAATACCAGAAACGCTTCCCCCCTGGAGATTTACCGTTCCGCCGCCGGTGTTAAGCGTGTTGCTAATGGTCAACGTCCCGCCACCCGTTTTTGCCAACGTATTACCGTTCAGGTTCAACTGATTGACAAACTCCAGGCTGGCACCGTTTTCGATCACCGCATCGATGTCGCTGTTCAGGTTTACCTGCGTCTGGAAGACATGACCGCCAGATGCCGCACCAACGGTGATACTTGCCATTCCGGTGCCCGCTGCAAAGTTCACACTACCGGTGCCAGCGATCACATACGTGTTGGTGTTATCGAAACGGATGCCCTTGACCATAACTGCCTCGTCCGTAAATACGGTCCGCGGCGTTTGGATTGAGGAACCAAAAACGGCGATCGCACCATTGGAGTTAGGAATGTCAGTTTGCCAATTGTCAACGACATTCCAATCTCCGCCGTTCGGAGATCCCCATCCGAACAGTGACGTCTCCGCGGGTTTTGACATAATCGAAAAGACTTCGCCATCTGAAAAATCTACGATGTAAAGATTTCCCGCGCCATCCTCTCCGAACGATACGATGCTGTTGATGTCGCTGTCGCTGGGGTCGAGTTGGCTGGTCCAGTCGGTAAATTCAGAAAACGTATCGCCACTGGGCCGAACCGACCAAATCCGTTGGCTGACGAAGTCTCCGAAGAAGTACTTGCCTTGAAGGGCAGCAATCGGACCTCGATAGACATATCCTCCAGCAACCGACCTACCTTCATCCAACGC